>Ga0082335_1001332_pt1 | contig 53375 bp, 50 predicted proteins | sample Subgrocontami58m_FD_72375 | JGI IMG/M metagenome (GOLD analysis project Ga0082335, IMG submission 72375) | Subsurface groundwater microbial communities from S. Glens Falls, New York, USA - GMW37 contaminated, 5.8 m (SPADES assembly) (version 2) ... | reverse complement strand
CAGGAAGCCATGTACGTATTGTTGGCAATGAGGTGTTTTTAATTAATGCCAAAATTTATCAATATAAGTTTGCCAAGGTAGAGAACTACGACGAAAAAAGAACCCGCAAGCTGCTTCTGCACAGGAGGGAAATTATTTCTTTAAAATCTAAAATCGAAGGATCTGAAATGACGCTTGTTCCTGTTTCTCTTTACACAAAACGTGGAGTAATTAAAGTAGAAGTAGGAATTGCCAAAGGCAAGAAAAAATACGAGAAAAAAGAAGCAATTAAAAAACGTGATATTACCCGGGATATCGAGCGTGAATTCGGAGTTTAGCTTCGAAAGCTTGACTTTTGAGGCTCAAAAGTATATAATTTCTGCTAATGGGGATGCAAATTGCATCGACAGGATTGCACATTTAAAAACAGCAAGTCGACACGATTGAAGTCGTAAAATCGATCAAAAAATAAATGCTAATAAATTTAGCAATCTGAAGGATCGTTTAGCTGAGTACGCTCAGATTTACGGACTTTCTGGACAAAGTTTTAAACCGGCTTTCTTAGCTGCTTAAAATTTAGTCTGTTTATATTGTTTTTTCTCAGTGGAATAATATAGGCATAAATTAAGCTGAGGATTAAAAATAAGGGCTACTGGTTAAACCCTTATTCGCAATTATTCAACATTGACCTAGATTTTGTTTTTTCCTGTTGGCTGGATAAGAACAAGGTGACTTCTAAAAACCAAACAAACTTGTAGATGTTTTTTCTTGTTAGTCTTGGACTCCGGTTCACTGCCGGACATCTCCACACTTCGCCCCACTCTAAAAAGGTGGAGCTTCGCGTGGCAAGCCACAAATAAAACCCTTGTTTCGACAAGGGTTTTTGTTATAATTGCGCATATGAGATATGCAGCATGGCCTGGTAGCGTCGCAAGCCTTGACCTTGGTCCGGACTTTGAAAGTTGCCCAGGATTAAAAGATTTTGACCAAAAAACTCCGAAGGAACAAGAGGGCATTAGAGAATTCTATAGAGAATTATTAGAATTAAATGGTGAACCTAAACCACTTACTCAAAGACTTCTAGGTGTTAGGGGAGAAACTTTTTCAAGGGGAAAAGAAAGATTTTAATCCCTCGCCAGAGTTAGGCCAATAACCTTTCTCTTATTTTCAGACCTGCTTGTTTTAGAAAAACATTTTTGCTAAACTTCAAACTATGTCAATATTTCCAAGAATTGCAGAGGCATTCTCCGTAGACACTCCTAGTCTGGGTAAAGATTTTAGCAAATTCCCTAAACCAGAAGATATGAGTCCTGAAGAGCGAGAATTTCACAAAATAATATGCAGATCAATGTTTGAAGACGAAAAACCTCTAATAGATAGAATTAGAGAAGGGTTACCTAGTCTACCACCTCCATCTTCTATGCCTCCTTCTGAAAAGGAAGGAATTTTAAGCAATTTAAGAAGAAAGTTTTCAGGAGGAAAAGAGCGCTTTTAATCCCGCGCAAAAGTTAGGCCAATAACTTTTTTTGCTCCTACTCTTTTTAAAACATTTGCGCATTCTAAAAGCGTTGAGCCCGTTGTTACTACATCATCCACAAGAAGAATATTGGGCATTTGAGATTTGAGATTTGAGATTTGAGATTGAATGCTGAAAGCATTCTTGATGTTTTTCTTCCTGTCTTCTACTTTTAATCCAACTTGGGTTTTTGTGTCTCTTGTTCTTTTTAAAAGATTTTTAACAGGAATGTTAAGCCTTTTCCCTAGTTCTTTAGCTAAAATTTCCGATTGGTTATAGCCGCGTTTTCTTAATTTAGACTCAAAAAGCGGCACAGGAACAATTACCCACTGCTCCTTTTGCAAATCCTTTACCAATTCTTCTTTTTGAACAACCCCCTCATAAAATAAATCAGTTAAAACTTTTTTAAGATCGGTTAAATACGGTTTGTATTTAAAACTTGAAATCAGTTTTTTGGCAGTTTTATTGTAGGGAAGTGCTGAGAAACAACCGTCAATTGCATATTTTGATCTACAACCCGGATGAGTAAAACTATTAAAACTGGGTTTATTGCAAACCAAACAAAGCGTTTTTACATCAAACGACAAATAGGAAAAACAGTTATCGCAAAGATAACTCCCGAATTTTTTGCACGCAACACAATGTTTGGGAAAAAGAAAGTCTAAGATAGACATATTTATAATTTATCATTAATGATGATAATTGCTAAATTGTTATACCCGCCTGCATCGCTTTGCGAAGCATTGCGGGCAGGTTGCTTAATTGCTTTTTGTTAAAATATACTTAATACTTAATTCGTAATACTTAATACCAATCTATGGCAAAGATTTTCCTATTCCGGCACGGACAAACTACCTACAACCTGGAACACCGCTTTTGCGGTTGGACTGATGCGGACTTAACCGAGAGCGGAATTGAGGAAGCAAAAAAAATTGGGAAAGAACTAAAAAACGAAATAGTTACCAGGGCTTATTGCTCCGACCAAATCCGCTCCAAACATACGCTAGTAATTGTTTTAGGAGACAGAAAAAATGTGCCTATTATTGAGGACGCAAGAATTAAAGAACGTGACTACGGCGACTTAACAGGTAAAAATAAAGATGAGGTAGAAAGAGAAAATCCCGGACAATACAAGCTTTGGCATAGATCTTACGACACTCCTCCACCAAATGGAGAATCAATAAAAGATGTCGAAAAACGGGTTGTAGAATTTTTAAACGACCTTATTCCAACCATAAAAAAAGACGACGTAATTTTAATTTCCGCCCATGGGAATTCGCTTCGTCCAATTAGAAAACATTTCGAAGGGTTAAGCAACGAAGAAATGTCTACTTTCGAACACGAACGAGGACACATCTACTGCTACAATATTAAAGTTTAGTGCGGTAGCGTAAGAAATTTATTTTATAAATTTCAACGCTCCAGCAACGTTGAAATTGTTTTTCAATTTCTTACGTTGCGGAGGGTGTGGGAGTCGAACCCACTCAGGATTATTCACCCTGCAAGTTTAGCAAACTTGTCTCGTAACCGGCTGAGTCACCCTCCAGTAAATCTTAAAAGTCGCAAATTATGACTTCCAATAATAGTTAAATAACGGTTTACTTCGTTTTCATTATACAGCCAAACCTTCTTATTTTCTATCTTATCTATTAATTTAGGGGTAAACCCCAATTCAGATAAAGTTTCCATGACAAATATTAACAAAGGAATAGATCTGTTTGAAAAACAAATTTTTTTGTAATTATATTTCTTGCCGTTTACATTATAATTGTGCATAAAGACGCCACCGTCTGTGTCCATTAACCCTCTTAGGCAGGCAATTTTAAAAGAGTACGAATTTTTAATCCAATCTGGCACTCCTACCTGCTGCTTTACTTTATTTCCTGCCTTTAGCCCAATCTTACAAAGATACTGCACTAATCCGACTCCGTTGTAATACAAGACGATTGCATTGCAATCTTTCTTTTTAAACCTCTTAGGCCTCTCTCCGAATAGTTTATAGGTAAAATCTGATACAAATTCAATATAATCACTATCTGCCTGGGAATTTAATGTTATGGCGCATTGAGAGGATGTTATTCCTCCGTCTCCAAGCATAATTCCCACAAATTCCGCTAAGTTTTCACTGAAGTTATTTGGCAATTTATATATCTTAACTGAAGAGACGATTCCATTTTTACGTAAATTGGCGATGCTTTTTATTCCTCCTTTTCTTCTTCCTTCTGGAGTTCCGGGGCTTCCATGCTTTTCGAAACGGATTACTCCTCCTATTCTACCTGCGTCTTCTTTTGCTTTTTTCCACCTTTGCAAAAGGAGTTCTTTTTCCTCTGGTAATCTTAAATCGAATTTTGCGCAGAATATTTCTGCTGCTTTTAAAGTCATTGTTAATTTTTCTCGTTTCCAATCTAGAAAACTTCTCTTGTGAACTCCAGCGATTTGTGCCAGCTCTTTTGTTGAATGGTTACTTTTTACATAAACATCTCGTATGAATTTCTTTTGTTGACTAGGAAGAAATTTTAATCTTGGATTTTCCATAACGGCTTTGCTTTACCTCTATAATATCATACAAGCACTTTAATTTCCTCTTTTTGTTATGATTAAATAATGGATGAGATCTTAGAAAGAGAAAAAGGATTAACAGACGCCGAAGTTAAAGAGAGGCTAAGAAGACATGGAATTAATGAGCTCCCCTCACAGAAAAGTAAAGGCATTCTAAAACACCTAATAGGACTTATACGAGAACCTATGCTTCTTCTGCTTATTGCCACCGGAACTATATATCTTTTTTTAGGAGAACCAAGAGATGCGGCAATGCTTCTAGTAATGATTTTCATTGTTATTGGCATTACTCTTTACCAGCAAAGAAAAACCGAAAAAGCACTCGAAGCCTTAAAAAGGCTTTCAAGCCCAAGAGCGCTTGTTATTAGAAATGGACAGCAGGAAAGAATTAGCGGCAAAGAAGTCGTAATTGACGATATAATAATTCTCCGCGAAGGAGACAGAGTTCCCGCGGATGCGCTGGTTTTATGGCAAAGCAACCTTATGATCGACGAGTCGCTTCTTACCGGAGAGTCTCTTTCTGTGCATAAGGCAGACTGGGATAAAAAAGAAAATCCGCAAAGCTTTAAACCCGGAGGAGAAAAAATTCCGGTTGTTTATTCCGGTACTATGATTACTCAGGGGCACGGTGTAGCCAAGGTCTTAAAAGTGGGTCTTGGAACCGAAATGGGGAAAATTGGAAAATCACTACAGTCAATCCATGAAGAAAGCACGTTTTTAAAAAAAGAAATTGACAAGCTAGTAAAATTGTTTTCAATCTGGAGCATTTTTTTATGTGGACTTGTTGTTCTTTTCTATTTTCTGCTTAGGGGAAACCTCTTACAGGGATTTCTTTCCGGGCTTTCTTTAAGCATGTCTCTTATCCCCGAAGAGTTTCCGGTTGTTTTTATAGTTTTTCTAACTCTTGGAGCTTGGAGAATTTCCAAAAAAAATGTTTTAACCAGAAATACTTCCGCCATAGAAACCCTTGGAGCCGCTACCGTACTCTGCGTTGATAAAACAGGAACAATTACGCAAAACAAAATGCAGCTTGAAAGCTTGGTTGTTGACACAGAAGAACTTGATCTTTCACAGGAACATAAAGACTTAGGCGAAAAATTTCACCATCTTTTGGAATATGCAATTTTGGCAAGCCAGAGAGATCCTTTTGATCCAATAGAAAAAGGGATAAGACAAAAAGGGATTAGTGTTTTAAGCAAATCTACTCATAAACATATTCACCACGACTGGTCTTTAGTAAAAGAATATCCTTTATCAAAAAAGTTGTTTGCCCTTTCTCATGTTTGGAATTCTCCTGATAAAAATGCTTACGTTGTTGCTGCAAAAGGAGCGCCGGAAGCAATTTTTGATCTATGCAGGCTTAACAAGGAGGAAACAAAAAAAATGCTGGAAAAAGTCGAAAAACTTTCTGACGAAGGAATGAGACTTATTGCGGTAGCCAAAGCAGAATGCGGCAAGAAAGACCTTCCCGAAGATCAACATGAATTTCCTTTTCAGTTAGTAGGGCTTCTTGGATTTTCCGATCCAATCCGACCCGGAATTGCTAAAGCTATCGAAGAATGCAAGAAGGCAGGCATAAAAGTAATGATGGTAACAGGCGATTATCCCGGTACCGCCCAGTTTATTGCGGAAAAAATTGGCCTAGAAAATCCTAATAAATTCTTAACAGGAGAGGATTTAGGAAGAATGGATGGAAATGAACTTAGGGAAGCAATTAAAGATATTAATATTTTTGCGCGTGTTATACCGGACCAAAAACTGGCAATAGTAAACGCGCTTAAAGCAAATGGGGAGATAGTTGCTATGACAGGAGACGGTGTAAATGATGCCCCTGCGCTAAAAGCAGCGCAAATTGGCGTAGCAATGGGAGAGCGCGGAACCGATGTTGCCCGTGAAACTGCAGACTTAGTACTCTTAAAAGATGACTTTCTCTCTATTGTAGATTCTGTAAAAATGGGACGAAGAATTTTTGATAATCTTAAAAAGGCAATCGCCTATATTATGGCTATTCATGTGCCGATTGCCGGAATAACTCTTTTGCCAATTCTTTTTAATATGCCAATCGTGCTATTTCCCGCTCATATTGCCTTTTTGGAACTTATTGTTGACCCTGCGTCTTCTGTTGTTTTCGAGGCGGAAAAGGGAGAAAAACATGCAATGAGCCATCCTCCGAGAAATCTTAAAGTTCCTCTTTTTGGCAAAAAAGCATTACTACTTAGTATTTTACAGGGAACAAGTGTTCTGGCAATAGTTTTTATAGTTTATCTTTTATCGCTATTCTATTTTGGAAAAAGTGAAAACGATGCCAGAACAATTACTTTTGCAACGATTGTATTTTCCAACTTAATGTTAATTATTACTAACTTGTCTTGGTCGAAAAACATTTTGGACACATTTAGGGAAAACAATTCCTCTCTTTTCTGGGTTGCGGGAACAGCGATTTTGCTTCTTGGCGTAGTAATCTATGTTCCATTCTTGCAGGAACTTTTCCATTTTACTCCTCTTCATTTGGATGACATCATTATTACTTTTGGCGCAGGACTGGTAGGAGTTTTATGGTTTGAGGGCTTAAAACTACTAAATGCGCAAAGAAACCCTAAAGCAGCAAGCATTCCTGTTTAGCTGAAAATCACAGCCTCCTCTGCTATAATCTATTCACCATTAGCAATTAGCAATTATTTTGGAGAGATCGCATTCAGCCTCATCGGCTGATCCGCCGAAGAGGCGGAAGCGGTAATAAATTGAAGATGTATTATTTCTATGTTTTAGAATTAAATAAAAACAAGAAGTTATACAAGGGGTTTTGTTCAGATTTAAAAAGAAGGTTAGCAGAACACAAAAGAGGTGATTCAGATTTCACTTCAAGAAACGGAGATTTTAAATTAATATTTTACGAAGCGTATTCAAATAAAAAAGATGCGCAACAAGCTGAAAAATATTTTAAAACCGGACACGGCAGAGAAGTATTAAGAGAAAAGTTAAAGAATTATTTTGGAGAGATCGCATAGCGGCCGAGTGCGGCGGTTTTGAAAACCGCTAGGGGTGCAAGCCTCTCGTGGGTTCGAATCCCACTCTCTCCGCAACGTAAGAACGTTTGTCGCTTTGCGACATTACGTTCAACGCTGCTGTTTTGAGCCCTACTTCAACTCAATTAAATAAGCCTTTCCGTCTGTATAAAAAGAATCTCCTGTAAAGTTTTTACCTTTGGCTGGCTTAACAAATTGAAGTTTTTGGTAATTCTTAATTAACCCAGACTTTAATAAATCTTTAAATAAATATTCCCTCTCCGTATCTATATTGGGATCTATCTTGTGAGTAACATACCATTTAATATCTGTATCGTAGCTTGCTGTTCCAACATATAGCCTTCTATTATCTTTAGTAAAAATGTTTGTCTTCCAAAATCTAACATGATGTCGCTCTTTAATAGTATTTTTAACAGAGGGTTTTTGAAAACCAAAGTCGTGCACTTTGCTATTCCAAAAAGAAGGTGTTATCACGTTGGTAGGATAGCTTTGATCCAAAAAAGCTGCGATTACCATTCTGGCAATAGAATTCCTGTTAAAATAATCTGCCCCATACCACTCTGATTTTTTAAAAAGATTTACTAATTCGTCGTCTGTTTTTGCAACAATTAAAAAACTCATTGGCTCCTGATTGCTACCCCTTAGAGTTTCCGAATACCGGGTAAGTTCATTTTTATAAAAAGGGTCTAATATTTTATTTGTAACAATGTTTTTTTGGCTAAAGATTTTTAAATTAAGCTGCTGTTTATAATTTGCTGCAAAAACAACATAAAAAAACAGTTGAGCAATAAGAAGCGTAAAGATAATTTTTTTTGTTTTTAACGATAGTTTAAAATGAGAAAGATTTTTAATTTTATGTTTATACTGAGCCCATTCAAAAATAGAAATGGCAATAATTAACCACAAAAATCCCAACAAATAACCTCCTATTACATCACTAAAATAATGAAATCCTAAATACATTCTGCTAAGTCCAATTAAAAAAATTAGAATAAATGAAATCATAAATATAGCAAGTTTTTTTCGTTTTCCTTCTTTAGTGCGGAGCAATACATAAGCGATAAAGCCATAAAAAGCTATCGCAATTGCGGAATGTCCGCTTGGGAAAGAGGTGGAGTTTTCCAGAAAAATTGCGCTTTGCGGGCGCGGACGGTTAAACGCAATCTTGCCAAAAACATTAAAGAGTTGTGTTCCTAAAACAGCTATCCATAGCGCAAAGATGTATGCTTTTTTCTTCCATAGCCAAAAAACAACCGACAGCACTATCCCAAAACTAATAATTATTTGCCAATTTCCAAGAAGCGTTAAAAAGTAAAAATAACGGATCAGCTCATCGTCCCGGAAAACAAACAAAAGATTTTCTATCCGGATATCCGATCCGTAGATTACACCCGATAAAATAAAACTCCTAACAAATCCAAAAGCTAAAAACAAAACGTAGAAAAAAGCAATTGCTAAAACAGTTAAAGGCAATCCGTAAAAATCTTTTTTTCTAAATCTGGCAAAAATAAATCTAAATATTCCAAACTTTATAATTTTCTTTCTTATCAAATTGGATATTAACGTTGCTGTTTTAATAGTAAGTTTTCCTTCGGAACTAATTAGATATAAATTTATTAAGTAAAATGCGATTATTAATAAAGCAATTATAGATAGGACAATCTGCGCTCCGGTTGCAAAACGCTCGGCTGTTTGCCAAGCTTCTCCAAAAATTAAACCTAAAAATAAGTAGGAAAAAGCCCAAAAAGCAGCGCTTGTTAAATTCCAAAACAGGAATTTTTTATAGTCCATCTTAAAAGTTCCTGCTGTAAAAGGAACAACAGACCGGAGTGGTCCAATGAACCTTCCAAAGAAGATGCTCTTTCCTCCATGTTTTTTAAAAAACTCCTGTCCGTTCTTAAGCCTTGTAATTTTTAAGATTTTTGCTTCTTCCTTAAAAAGTTTAACGCCTTTTTCTCCAAGATAAAAACTAATTAGATCTCCTAAAACAGCGCCTAAGATTGTAAGGAAAAACACGGGGTAAAAATCAAGCCTACCGCCTGATATTAAAAATCCGGCAAAAAGAATCATTAATGTTCCCGGAGTTAATAGTCCGATTACTACCAATGATTCTAGGAATGAAAAGAGAAAAATAACCCCGTACCAAGCTTGAGCGCTTAATAATGAACTAAAAAAATCAATTAAATCCATTGCTTGCTATTCTATTACTCAAGCGTTGGATTTACAAACGCTTTCTTGACTTAAAGACAGTTCTAGGATAGATTTAAACTATGACTGCCCATCAAAAAGAAGAAAAAGAACCTACTAACGACAACCCTAGGAAAGATCAATTTACAGATACTCCTCTTACTGTAAAAACACTACTATCCTGGAAATCGGCAGGTAGACCTTTTAGAAAAAGATCAAGACAATACTACGCCAGCAGTATTTTAATTGTTTTTTTAGTTGAAATAATCTTGTTCCTTTTTTCCCAATATTTATTAATGCTTGTTGTGCTTTCTCTTCTTTTTTTGGCTTTTTCTCTTGCAAGTGTTCCTCCGAAAGATTTTCATTACCGTATTAGCACCGAAGGAATATCAATTGAGGATCATTTCTTTTTATGGCAGGAGCTTTATGATTTCTACTTTAAAAAAAGACAAGGACAGGAAGTTTTACACGTTAGAACTCACGCATTTATTCCGGGAGAACTAACTTTTACTCTGGGATCAATCAGCAAAGACCATCTTAAAAATGTCCTTTTGCCTTATCTACCTCACAGGGAAATTGTGGGTGATACTTTTATGGAAAAAGCAGAAGATTGGCTTACCCGCAATTTTCCTCTAGAAAAAACTCCTACCTCCTAAATTATTGCCTCAGTAGCATTAATAAAGTAAAATACGCATAGATGTGCTCGTAGTTCAATGGATAGAACACCTGGTTGCGGTCCAGGCGGTTGGAGGTTCGATTCCTCTCGGGCACGCAAAGAACTATTAGGAGGGATCGCCCCACAAGGGGACTTCTCTCTCAAAAACAAGGAGGGATCGCATTCAGCCTTTTGGGCTGATCCGCCGGCGAGGCGGAAGTGAAAAATTGGAGGAGTGCAAGAGTGGTTTATTTGGCCGGTTTCGAAAACCGAGCGAGTCGTAAGGCTCACACAGGTTCAAATCCTGTCTCCTCCGCAGCGTAATAAATTACAAGCAATTTAAACGCTGCTGAAACGTTTAAATTTGTCTCACAAATTTATTTCGTTTCGCAAATCTTATGAAATTCGAATTTTCAGCAGGCGGAATTGTTTATAAAAAAGTAGGGGATAAAACTCTTATTCTTATTTCCCAGCATTCCCAACACCATGGATGGGTTTTTCCTAAAGGCCTAATCGGGGACAAAATTAAAAATGAGGGAAAAGAAGATACGGCAATTAGGGAAGTTGAGGAAGAAACCGGAATAAGAGCAAAGATTTTAAGATCTTTAAACCCAACTACCTACTGGTATGTTTTTCAGGAAGAAAAAATTAGAAAAACTGTTTATTATTTTTTAATGGAATTTATGGGTGGTAACTTTGCCAAAAGAGATCATGAAATGGAAAGCGTAGAGTGGTTACCCGTAGAAAAAGTTGAAGACCGGTTAACCTATAAATCAGATAAAGACGTTTGGCAGCAAGCCAAAGGATTAATTAATGCTTAGTTTTTATTCAAAAGTGAATCTAAATTCCCTGTGATATCCCAAAAAAAGTCACAGAAAAATCATATCTTTCCCTTCGGATTCCGCTGATCTTGCAGAGCTTATGGGGATCGTTTTTGGAGACGGCGGCATTAACAACAACTGGCAAGTTGTATTTTCTGTAAATTCAGAGCTCGATTTGGAATATTCAAAATATATTTCTGATTTAATCAAAAAGCTTTTTAGTCTTGATGTGGCAATTAGAAAAAGACCAGGGGAGAATACGCTTGTAGTTGTTGCATCCAGTACGAGCCTGGTGGAATTCTTAATCTCGAAGGGAGCTGTTAGGGGGAATAAAATTCTCAACAGACAACATTTGCCGAAATGGATTGAAAAAAACAATAAATATAGCAAGGCATTTGTTAGAGGGTTAGTAGATACTGATGGTTGTCTTTATATTCATAAACATAAAATAAATGAGAAGAAATATATAAATATTGGCTTTTGTCTCACTAATTATTCTTCGGAATTAATAACTTCTGTTTCCGAAATACTTAGCAAAAACAAGATAGCTCCTCATATAAGCGATCAAAATAAAAGAATTTATTTATATAGAGAAGAGACTGTGTTAAAATACTTAACAGTATTTGGATCTTCAAATCCAAGAATTTTAAACAAATTAAAAGAATGGAGGGATGCGAGAGCGGCTTAATCGGTTCGCTTGGAAAGTGAATGTCGCCGTAAGGTGACCGGGAGTTCGAATCTCCCTCCCTCCGCAGCTTGACATCTTTTGGAAAATAATTCAAACTTGATCTAATGACAGTTTCTGCCCGCAGTTTGTTTGGTTTCATTGCTTCTCTTCTTTTGTTTGTATTTTTTGTTAAAACTCCTGTTTTTGCCCAAACTGATTATATAAATCCCAATGTTGCCCCAAATGTTCCCGCTAATCTTAATACTTTTACACAAAGCGTTACAATAGAGGTTTTATCTGCTATAGCTTGCCAGCTTGCAGGGCAAACCCCTACCGGCAATAATGTTAAATGTTTAGGCGTTGGGCAAAACGGCCAAATTGGCTTTGTGGAAAATGGAGGAGGAGCAATTGGCGTTGTAACAAATTTAGTGGCTATGACCTTTACGCCCCCTGCCAGCGGAGTTGATTATGTAAAATATTTGGCCGGAAATTTTGGCCTTAGCAAGCCTGCTTATGCTCAAGGACTGGGAATGAATTCCTTAAATCCCCTAAGATCAATTTGGATTGCTTTTAGAGATATTGCTTACCTTACTTTTATTCTGGTTTTTGTAATAATCGGTATGGCTATTATGCTTAGGGTAAAAATTGACCCACGAACCGTAATGAGTATTCAAAATGCAATTCCCCGGGTAATTATCGGTATAGTTTTGGTTACTTTTTCTTTTGCTATAGCAGGATTTTTAATTGACATAATGTGGGTTTTAATCTATTCCATGTATGGAATCTTTTCCAGTATTCCTGGTTCCCAACTGATTGATGAAAAAACAATGGCCAGCCTAAATTCTAGTTCTTTGGGTTTTTTCAGTAAAAATTTGGGCATTCCCGGATCAGCCTGGAATGCTGCTGGCAGCATAGGAACCATAATTGCCAATATGTTTGACAACACTGCAGGCAGAGCAATTTCCGGCGTAGTAATGGGAATGATTGGGGGTGCCGCAATTGGCTTACCTACTGGCGCAGGAGCGATTATCACAGGCTTAATTGGCGGCATACTAGGAGGAGTTCTTGGCGGAGCAGGAATGGGGACAAGTCAAGTTCTGGGTTTTTTTGGTCAACTACTTGCGTTCTTAGTTATTGCTTTTGCAATTTTGTGGGCAATGTTCAGGCTTTGGTTTATTTTACTCCAATCCTACGTTATGATTCTAATAGACATTATTTTTGCTCCTCTTTGGATAATCGCAGGAGTAATGCCGGGAAGAAGTATTAGCTTTAGCGGCTGGCTTAAAGATTTGGGAGCTAATTTAATGGCATTTCCTGCAACATTTTTAATGTTTTTAATCGGAAAAACATTTATGGATGTTTTAAGCCAGACAAAAACTCAAGGGGCTGTTTTTGTACCCCCGTTTATCGGAGATCCGGGCAGACCCGATCAACTTGCCTTTTTAATCGGTATTGCTATTGTTCTTTCTACTCCAAATGTTGTTAACCACACCAAACAACTACTCAAAGCTCCAAAAATAGATGCTTCCACAGGTTTGCAAGCACTGGGTAAAGGTGCAGCAGCTCCGCAAAGAGTGGTTGGCGGCCTTACTTCTGCAGCGTTTGCCCCTCACTATATAAAAGATCCAGCAGGTGGTCCAGACAAACTTTGGTATCCTTCTGGCATAAAGCGCTATGTTGCGGGGATTTTAGGAAAACATTAATCCTATTTAATATCTTTAACTCCTGTCGCCTCTACGGTCTCCGATAAAATCAACAACATTATTATCGCAACAAGAGTAAGAGCTCTTCTTTTTGCTAATCCTCCTGTAAGCCCTGTCTCAGCATCAACCAACTCAGTTAGTCTGACTTTATATTTCTCTGCTTTTTCTCTATTTTCGGCTATATACTTTGCTTTTTCCAGCTCCGCTGCTTCGTCTCCTTTTTCTTCCCTTAATTTTCTTATTTTGTCTTCTTGCTCGTAATTCAACTTAGACATATTTTTCAATAACTTGCTCCCATATTCGTCGACACTTCTTCTTAATTCGTCCCTGCTCATATTCTGAGCATGCGGACCATAAATTTTTTCGATCTCTGTCATCCTCATTCTAAAAGGCAGCTTTGCTATACCTAAAGCATCTGCCAGCATAGGAATTTTCCGCAAAATTAAGTCCGTGCCAATTGTGTAACGGATAATCTTTGCTCTATTGTCATGTCCGTTATATTGGCTAACTTTATCCGCAAAGTCTTCGGCAAATCCATACCTTTTTTGTAAATCATTTGGTTCGGAATGAATAAAAGCAACCAAAGACTTCATTCCTAACATTGCGTTTTCCGTATCAGTCCAAATCCTTACATAAGCATCACCGCCCTGGTCTGCTGCGAAAAGCTGGGAAATCGGCAAGAAAGCTTTATCCCTTTCCCGCTCTTGCGAATCTTCAATATCTTTTCCGTATGCATCTTTTTCTTTATATTTTTCTCTAACCACAACTCTCTTTTGCACAATATTTCCCTGGTCGTCCTTTTCTTCTTCTAAATACCAAAACTTATTTGACTCCAGCCGATCTAAGAGCGCATCATCTACTGCTATTGTTCTGCTGTATATGTCTTCAAATCTATTGTGAGACATAAGCTCCTCTATGGAAGAGCTGGCAAATTCAGTCATTTTTGCGTACATTCTTTGCAGCTTTTCTACCTCTGCGCTATTCCCAAAGAATTTGGTAATTATCTCCTTATCTCCTTCGGATAACCCATCCGCCCCTGTTGAACCAATATTAATCTGTCTTAACTCTCTAAAACCCTTTTCCCTAACTAGCCTTATGATAGATCCGTATCTTTCTTTAAAATTATCGTAAGTTTCAGAACCTGTTTTTCCCTTAATCCCTGCGTCTTCAAAAATTGAATCCTCAAAACCTTTCTCATTAAGCCTTTCAATTAAATCCTTATTCCCGGGAGCTCTCTCTCTGTAAAGTCTCATGACTTCTTCAGGTCTAAATCTGGCAATTTTTTTCCAAGCATCAGTTCTTAAATTTTTTTTATCACCTGCATATTTAAGCTGCAAGAATAAACCAAAGTCTTTTGTTTTTGCTATACCAACATCTTCTCCATAAACAGCTTTCATTCTGGTTTCTATGGATTTCATTACTCCTTTTATTCTCCAGGGGGAAGAAAAAAAATCAGGCACTGCAAATAAATCCCTGAATAATCTTGTTCCTAAATCTTCTTTGGCAATTTCGCTCATACCGGGACGACCATACTGATCACTATCCTCGTTGTCTGCCATATCAAGCTTGATTCTTCGCACAAGCTCCCACTGTGTCGGGTTATAAAGGTCAAATTTATTTAACAAAAGTCCCTCTGCGTTATAAACATTTAAAATTCCGGATGCTGGATCAGACCAATAAGCTTCGTCGTTTCTTAACTCCCAGCCTCTGGCAACAATTACTGCCTGTCTTTGTGAATTAACAGATAAGTCATAAGCTGTGCGGACAGTTCTAATAATTCCACTTACAACTGCCTCTATTTGCTCTTGAACATTGGGTGCTATTTCTGTTGTAATTTGCGTTTTATTAAGCAGCATTTCCGCAACGTCATCCACATATTCACTGTGCCTGCCAAGAATATCAGAAGCTCTTACCTCTTCCCTTACCCCTTCCTGATTTTTAATTTTTAGCTTAAATAGGCCGATGCCTTTTTTTGCCAACTCAATTTGTTCACGGATTACTTTTTCCTGTAATGTATTGGCGATTTCAGGCGTTACGTGCATTGTTGGACCTTGCTTTAAACGCTGATCCTCCATGAGCTCATTAAGCCTATTAAACATTGAGTTTGCAACTCCGTCTTCCAGAGAAAATCCGTTAAAAAATCCGTGGGCAAGCAAACTGGCTGATCTTTCTTTTGCTCCCTCTATTCCCCTGTATCCGATTGTTGCTCTCATGGCAAGCTGGCCAAAACGGGTAGAGTATTGGGCGTTAAATTCCTCTGCCATGTCTCTTTTGTATTTCTGGACAAATCTAGAGGCATCGCTAAAAAGCTGGTTGAGGCTTTGTAAAAAAGGGGAGGAAAGCTCTTGCCCCTGTCTTGCGATGTTATACAAAATATCAAACTGATCATCCAGCCAAATAAACGGATCTTCTACGAGCTGAACTTCGTCTGATTCTAAAAGGTAAAAGCCAATTCTTTCTCCCGTTCTTCCCCCGGATGCTTCCCGAGCCGCAGCTTGCTGCCTCTGCCTAATCTCGCTAATAATTCTACGGGAGTCCCGTGGTTGAATTTGCCCCTGCTCAACCGCTTCTCTAAGCTGCTGGGTAAGACTATCCGCATCAAGAAGTCCGGCCGCTTCAATTCGATTAATATTATCAATAACTCCACGATCTTCTGGCGAATAGTCATCAGGATTTATTATTCCACCGGCAAAAGAGTGCTGATTTGCTCGCTCTTGACCACTAGCGGGGCGTCTTTTTATTGGTTCTTCCGCATCGCTTGTATCTGCTCCAACACTTTTTCTTACATATCCACGTTCAAGCAGTTCGCTGGACAATTCATAAACCCATGGCTTAACATCAATTCCTCTTCTCTCGGCTTCTCTAATTACAACATAACCAAAAGGCTGCATTTGATCAGAAAGATTTTTCCATCCCTCAGCCTCTTCTGTTTCTGCTTTTGCAACCATCAAACCCTGCTCAAGATAGGCTTTTCTTAGTTCTTCTTCTCCCCAAGCACTAAGAGGCCTCTCTTCCATGTCTTTAATAAATTTTATCGCAGCTTCTCTTGCTTGTGGATTTACAATATCTTCCGGTTTTCTGGTAACTATTGCTCCCTCGACAATTCCCGGTTTTGAACCCTCCGCAGTTATCGAAAATCCCTCTCCTCCACCCGGTTCTGGCATAAAAACAATCCCTTCTGCTTTTAGTTTAGGTTGCGCGCCTCGGCTTGTCAATTCAGAATGATTAATCCGGGTTTCTCTTTCCATGCCTGTAGTTTAAGGGCAAACCCCCTTTTTAGCTTGATATTTACCTGATAAGAAGACTACAAATTAGCCTCTAGCAACTAGCCTTCAGCAATCAGTTATAATAAATAGAGATTGGTTAACATTTAGAAAAATTTAATTATGAAAAAGAATTCAACAATTCAGCAATTCAACAATTCGGCAATGAATTCCGTTCATTTTGAATATCTTTATCCGCCGGATACAAGATTTGCGCAAATAGAAAAAATTGTAAAACATATTAAGGAGGGGAAATCCTGTCAATTAATTTCTTTGCCAGGAGTTGGCAGATCAAATTTATTTGGCCTACTCTCTTTTAATAAAAACGTGAGAGCAAAACACTTTGGGGAAAATGCAAAATGGTTTCATTTTGTTTATATGGATTTTTCCGAAATTGCAAACAGGAGCCTGCAAGAAGTAAATAAATATATTTTTCTTTCTCTAATGGATTCCCTCAGAGACAGAAAGCTCGGGGAAGAATACGCTAGGGTTCAACAAATCTTTAAAAAACATCTGGAATATGGCGATGAGATGGTGCTTTTTCAGGGATTAAAAGAAGCAATTGACTATTTAGCCCTGGAAAAAGAGCTAACTATTGTTTTTCTTTTTGATAAGTTTGCAGAATATATTCCAAATCTCACGTCTCAATTTTTTGCCAATCTAAAAATTATTAGAAACAGGGTAAAATATCGCTTTTCCGCTGCTTTCTCTCTGGAAAGACCGCTGGACGAGCTAATTGAACCAATTATTTTTAAAGATTTCTACGAATTTGTTGCTGATAATCTTGTATTTTTGCCTTTATTTGATAAACCGGGAATCGGATTTAGAAGATCTTATCTGGAAAAAATTACAGGTAAAAAAATCAGTGATAAAAAATTTGATTTAATTCTGTCTTTAACCGGAGGGCATGGAAAACTAACCAGGCTTGCTATGGAAATAGTCCTAACTACCGAAGGAGAAAAAAAAGAAGACTTAGCCGGTTTTTTAATAACTCAAAAAACAATCCAAGGATGTTTAAGAGAAATCTGGTCGTCTCTTAATCCATCCGAGCAGCTGGAAATAAAAAACAATAAAGATTTTTCTGATTATTTGCAAAAAATTGATCTTGTTAAAAACAACAATATAACTATTCCGCTTTTAAGAGATTACGCAAGAGAAACGTTTGCTAAAGAGCCGCAAAAAATTATTTTTAATCAAAACTCAGCAGAAATCTTAATCGGGAGCACGAATTTATCCGAAAAATTAACCGCTCTTGAACATGGACTATTAATGTTTTTAATCGAAAACAAAGAAAAGGTTTTATCAAGAGACGAAATCATAAATGCTGTATGGCAGACAAAAGTAACCGATGGAGTTTCCGACCAAGCGCTTGATCAGCTCATTTCCAGAATTAGGAAAAAGATTGAGGTAAATCCTAATAATCCAACCCACCTTTTAACAATTAAGGGGCGCGGATTAAAATTCAACCCCTAAGGTAAAGGGGTTAGGGCAACGAAACCCGTTTAGTTTAGCGGTATAAGTTTATGGAAAACACACAAAAAGCAATTAAAAGCTTTAAAGACTTATTAGTTTACCAAAATTCCTATAAGGCAATGCTCATAGTTGCTGAAAAGGTTCTTCCAAAGCTTCCGGATTCAGAAAAATACGATTTGAGAGATCAGCTAAGCAGATCAAGCAAGGCTATTCCCAGACTAATTGCCGAGGGATATGGAAAAAGACATCAAAAAGCAGGATTTCAAAAATATCTCGATGATGCAATGGGAGAATGCAACGAAATCATTGTTAGTCTGGAACAATGCAAAGATATTTACAAACTAGACGAAAATTTAATTAAGGAACTTGTGGATTTATATGACATGACCGGACGCCAACTATATAAGCTTTCAATGGCCTGGTCAAAATTCAAAAGACAGCAATCTTAACCTCTGAACCATACCGGCTTCGTAACCTTTTAACGCTAAGCTTTTCTTAAAAGCTTGCATTTACTGCGGTTTTTAATTTACTATAAAAGTGTGAAGAATCTTCTGTCCATTTTAATCTTTACGGTTCTGTTTTTTACCCTAAGCCCTACGATATATGCGCAATTCCAACCTTCTTGTATTGCGGAAAATAATACTGGATGCTACGGAGACGTTTTAACCAACAGACAGGGGAATTGTTGCCTTGGATTAGTATGTAATGGCAAACCTGATACATCAGGCGAGATTGCAAACGGCACATGCACTAAAGCAACTGCTCCTCCCCAAATTAATCCTAGTCCAAAACCTGCTGGCTCTTGTTTTCCAAACAATACGGGCTGCATAACTGATGACCAATGTTGCTCAAAGCTTTGCGCTTTGTTTCCGGACAATGCCGCAAGTGGACAAGCTGTTTACAAATGCACAGATGTTGCGCCAACTTGGCCGGCAGGATGTGCAGCTCCAAACGAAGCCTGCAGTGAAGATAGTAATTGTTGCTATGGATCTTGCATAGAACAAGGAGGGGCAAAGATCTGCATGGAAGGCGCTCCCACTTCTAAAAATCCTCCTCCTTGCTCTGAGTGGCAAGACGGGAAATGCATAAGGATTGCGTCAGGGCTTGGCATTGATATTCCAACCGACGTCCCGGGTATTATAAAAACTTTTTTTGGCATAATCTTAAGCATTTCAGGAGCAACTGCAACCCTTTTATTTATTTATGCGGGTTATAAAATTATGGCGGCAAGGGGAAATCCGGAAAAATTCCAGGAGGCCAAAGATAGGTTCACATCCACAATACTTGGCCTCTTGTTTATAATTCTTTCTCTTGTTATATTGCAAGTAATCGGAGTTGATCTTTTAAAAATTCCCGGATTTTCACAATGATAAATGAAATCGCCTTAACAATTGGTGGAACACCTATTCCTGCGCCAGCCGGAATCATAACAGGAGGAACAAACGCATTGCCAAATATTGTCGGAGGTCTGGTAATGGCATTATATTTGATTGCTATTTTCTTCTCTCTGATTATGCTTATTTGGGGAGGATTAAACTACACAATGTCATCCGGCAACAAAGAAAAGGTTCAAAATGCGAAGGAAAAAATTAAGTTTGCAATTATTGGACTCGTGGTTGCGCTTCTTTCCTATCCCTTGGTAACTATTTTTCTTAATATGTTTGGATTATCGATTTTTTAATCACTTGACAACTATAAAAAAACATCGTACGATTAGCTAAAGATGAAAAAGATAGGTTCAATTCTGGCTCCGGCAGCATCTTACTTGTTTGTTATCCAAACCGCATTCGCGCAAACCAAAGCAAACCCATCCGAAGGCCTTACCGGCCCATTCAGAGGGTTATTAGACTTAGGAAGCGACCTTGGAGGAACAATTGGCAGGCTTATTACAGCTATTTTTGTAATTGCTGCTATTATTTCGCTTTTTTACCTTATTTACGGAGCAGTTAAATGGATTATTTCCGAGGGAGATAAACAAAAAGTTGCAGATGCCAGAAATCACATTATAGCAGCCCTTGTTGGACTCGTTGTTGTATTTCTTTCCTACTTTATAATGAGTATTATTCTGGGAATTTTCGGTCTCTCGTTTGTAGATCTAACTATACCAAAAATAACTAAATAGCTAGTTCCCCTTGTTTTTTAAAATTACCTCTGATAAGCTTTTTTTATGGGTGTATTTACTTTCCTAGCGATTCCTATTGGTACAGTTTGGGGAGACTGCGTAACGCCGGACGGCGTTGCAACTTTGTCTTGTATTCCAATTCTTTTTACAAATATTGTCAGCGGAGCACTTGCAATGTCCGGAATTTTTGCGCTTTTTCTGGTTACTTGGGCAGGCCTTAAATATATTAATTCCCGCGGAGACGCAAAGAAAGCAGAGGAAGCTAAAAAAACCCTTTCCTATGCTTTCCTAGGGCTTGTGTTAATCTTTTTTTCGTTCTTCCTGGTGTATTTTATCGCTACAGTAACAGGAGCCGATTGTATCCGCTTTTTCGGCACTCAGGGTTTTGGAAGTTGCAAATAGAGCTATTTCTCTAAAATATTATTTAATCCCCCTAAAGGAAGAGCAAGGCCAAGAGTTGCAATAATTAAAGCTATTATTCCAATCTTTTTCTTTTTATCCATTCTCCTAAACTCTTCCATAAAATTATGCTTGAGTATTCCCTCTGCTGCTATTTTTCCTTTTTCTTCTTTCGAAGCTTTTAGCTTATCTATTGCATTTTTAACTAAATCGCCTCCCCATTCCTGCTGCGCAATATAGTCTATTTGGTCTCCCGAAATCTTTCCCACCTTCACCTTATTGGCAACAAGAGACTCTAAGACCTTAGGACGCATCGACTCTACCCATGCTGTGTCTGCCATTTTTTTATCAATTAAATCTTTCGAAACTTTACCATCCATAACTTTTCTCATATATGCCTCAGGACCCTGTGCGAGTAATAAATCATAGTCTTCTTCAACGACATCTTTATCGATAATCCTTGTTTCCGGCCTATCTTTTCTAATCCATCTTTTACCAGGCTCATTTTTAAAGCCCCTGCTTCCAAAAGCCTCTACTATTTTCTTGTCTTCTTCGCTTTGAGCTTGCGCCTCGGTATCTGTCCACATTTTATCCCTAATTTGTTCTGCTTCAGCAACCTTATCCCTTAGATACGCTCTAGCTGCTTCGAATGGAATATTCTCCATTTTTGCAACAAATTGCCTTTCTTCCTCTGCTCTCTTAAGCTTAGCTTCGGCTAGATCTGCTCCTGCTGATATTTTCTTTTTTTCCACAATTCCTTTTTCACCCTGTAATCTTACTTGCTCGTCTTCAAGCCTTTTTTGCTCTGCCTCAAGCCTTGCTCTTTCGTCCAGCAGTCTTTGTCTTGCCTCAAGCCTTCCTCTTGCTTCTGCGGCTCTTTGGGAGTGGGCAAGTTTCTGCCTGCCTAATTCTTGATATTCTACTGTTAAACCTTCTACTGGCCTTGCATAATCAGCGCCCTTGCTTTTAAGAGCAAGAGCTAAGTCTCTGGAGCTTCTTACTTCATCCATTTGGGCTTGTATCTGAATCAAGCTGGATTCTGAAGTTGCTAAGGCTTGCTCATCTTGCATCAGTGTTGCTTCGTAACCTGCTAACTCCAAAGCTTTCCTGCCAACATCCGGTCTTCCCGGAACAACTATTCCACCTGCTCTAAATTGATCAAGCTGATCTTTTACCCCACCCAAATCAGACGTTGTCCTACTAAACTCCCTGCTTACATTATCAAAAGCTGCAGTTTCTTCTAAATGCCTTTGCTCAAGCTCAGAAACATTATCGGCAATAGCCGTATCCAAAACCTCCTGATGCTGACCCTTAAAGAATTTAGTAAGCATTTCGGGATCTTTGGCTGCTCTTTCAGCAAAGACTCTTATTTCGGCGTCTGTTTGATGCTTTTTAAACTCGGGCGTACTAAATCCTGCTGCAATCTTATCAACTATTTTCTTTTGTTCTGCCGGGGTTAAGGAATTATAACCTTTATCTATTGTCTTACGAACCAATGCGTCTGCGTTTTTTGCAGCTTTTAGCCTTGCTTCTTCGCTTATATCTCTATCTTTTCCCCCGCTCTCTTTTCTCCTATAACCGATGTTATTTTCTATTGTCTCCGCTGAGTCTCTTTCCGGAATCGCGCCTGCCATTTCTTGGATTTGGCTGCGGGGAGATTTGTTCTTATCCTCAATGGCCTTCCTAATTTTTTCCGCTTCAATATCGGCTGGGGTGCGAACAAGAGGAGGCGCTTCTTGCGCAACCGCCTTAACTACAACCTCCGGTGATGATAATCCTGCTGCCATATTAGCCTTGAGTTGCGCTTTTTGCCATGGCCAGCGCTTCTTCTATCCTCCCTTCCTTAACAAGCTCCATTGCTTCCCCTACAACCTGCTTATCTTCTTCCGACTCGATCTCCCCTTTTTCGGTTACTAAAAGGTTATTAAAAATTGACCATTTAGAGTTTAGCTCTGCTAAGAAATCCACGACCTCTTGATCTGTGGAAATACTATCAATTCCGGTAAGAACGTGCTTGGCAATTTCCGATGATTGCAAGACAGTAATTTTTTCTTGCTCAAGTCCAGATGCGATTGCTTTAAGAATTTCTTCTTCTAACTGCTCTTTTTGCAAAGCGGTAAACTCCATATTTTCATAGTAAGATAGTAGACGGATAAAAGTCAAGAAAATTAAATATAATTAAAAATTTTCACGCCAGGCTCAATATCTTTATTTTTTGACCTATTTTGATTGTCTTGAAATCATATTTTTCACGTTATACAGTGGATAAACAGGGTATGATATCAAAAATCCCAAATCAAAAATCCCAAATCGAAAACTCAAATGTTAAATCTAACAACGTAAAAGTTCGGTCTTACGGTTTTTCCTTAGAAATAATCAGATTTGTCAATAATCTCCCAAGCAAAAGAGCTTTTTGGTCAATTGGAGACCAATTATTAAGATCTGCGACTTCAATTGGAGCAAATATGACAGAAGCTCAAGGCTCAAGCTCGAAACGGGAATTCATAAAATACTATGGCATAGCCTTAAGATCTGCAAACGAAACGAAATATTGGATTTGCTTATTAAGAGATTCCTATCCGAATCTTAGAGAAAGCTGCGAATACTTATTAGATGAAGCTACTCAAATTAGCAAGATGCTCGGATCAAGTATTTTAACCTTAAAAGGAAAGGAGGCTTTACCAAGATTTTAGATTAAAAATGTAGATTTTGCATTTTGGATCTAAGGTTTAGGATTAGCACAGCAATGGAGAATCACCCTATTCCACAAGATATTACTGGTTTTCAATTTAAACTAATCGGGAACATGACCATTAAGCAGTTTGCTTATCTTGCCGGAGGAATTATTGTGGGCTGGATTTTATTTGCCTTACCAATTCCGGGAATTATTAAATATCCATTTTCTTTTTTCTTCGGACTAACCGGAGTTGCACTTGCTTTCCTGCCATACGGAGGACGGCCTCTGGATATAATGATTGGTAATTTTTTCAATGCCCTTTTCAAACCCACTCAATTCGTCTATCAAAAATCAGGAGGAGTGTTTTATTGTCCACCTATTTCAGCAAAGTCAATCCAGGATGCCTCAGCCCAAAAAATAGACCCAGGTTCTCTGTCGGGAGAAAGACTACAGTCGTTTTTAGGATCACTGCCTAAAAGATCTAAAAACAAGCTGGACGAGAAAGAAATGGTATTTTTTCAGTCTTTATCCGGTCTTTCCCAATCCCCAACAACACAGTCAAATACTCCCTCTTACGTTGCTCCCGTAGCTTTCGCAAACCAAGCTGCCCAAAATCAAGAAGAACCAAAAGAAATGGAAAAAACGGACGATCTTCCTGTTAAGGAAGAAAACCTGGAAAATGAAACAAAACATTTGCAAGAAGAGCTAAGCGTGGCAAAAAAGCTAGAGGAAACTCAAAAAGACACAAAAAACTTTAACGAGGCTCACGAAAAAGTATTGGAGCTGGAAAAACTACTCAACGAAACTGTTACCCAAAAGCAAGCCCTGGAAGAACAACTGCTTTCCTTAAATAAACAGCTTCAACAAGAAAAAATAACCACATATCGACCTTCCATTGCCACTTCGGACACTAAAGAACAAACTAAAAATGTCCGCATGGTCCCTAAGGAAATGAGCAAAAAAGTAGGTCTTCCTGCTCCATCCGAATTTCCAAATATTATTGCCGGAATTGTAAAAGATCCAAGAGACAATCCTCTGCCAAATATTTTGGTTGAAGTAAAAGATAAAGCCGGAAATCCGGTACGGGCATTTAAAACAAACGCCATTGGTCAATTTTCATCCGCAACACCGTTAACCAACGGTATATATACTATAGAGTTTGAGGATCCAAAAACCCAGAATAAATTCGATGCGATTGAATTTTCCGCAAACGGAGAAATTATTTTGCCGCTTGAAATTATTTCGGTTGATACAAGAGAAGAGCTAAGAAAATCATTGTTCACAAATTAAATGAAAAATACTGCCCAAAAAATTCATGCAACTACTCAAAAATTCACAGAAATCGAAGATATTTCTGATGACATAGTGCTTTTGTCCGGAGGAAATGCCTGCTTGATGATTGAAGTAACATCCACCAATTTTGCGCTTCTTTCCATAGAAGAACAAAATTCTAAAATTTATTCCTATGCATCTTTGTTAAACTCACTTTCTTTTTCAGTGCAAATTATAATCATCAGCAAAAAGCTTGATGTCACTTCCTATTTAAAGCTTTTAGACATAGAAGCTAAAAAAACTCAGAACAAGCTCTTGTCGGAACAAATTGGGCTATACAGGGACTTTGTCCAGGAATTAGTTAAAGTAAACACTGTACTTGATAAAAAATTCTATATTTGTATTCCCTATTCATATCTGGAAAAGGGAGCTGCGGGTGCGGCCGGGACTGCAATGAGTAAAAATTCGAATAAGCAACAGATTTTTATAGATCAGGCAAGAGCTTCTCTTCACTCTAAAGCGGAAAGTATTCACTCCCAGCTTTCCAGACTTAATTTAAGAGCCAAAACTCTGGAAAAAGAAGAACTTATTAAGCTTTACTACGAAGTCTATAACGATGGCTATATCGAAGTAAACCAGGCATCGGATAACATAAAAAATCCGGTTGTCCGAAAGGAGGAAGAATAATGGGGCTTTTTGGTAAAAAAAAGAAGCAAGCCGCTCCATCCACTGCTCCGGCATCAGTGCCTTCAACCGGAGAGTTAGCCAAAATAGAAAAAGGTATGGTTGCGTTAACCGATGTTATCGCTCCTTCTTCCGTAGAAGTAGATTTTCAGTATATCCGTGTTGGTGAAAAGTTTTATAAAACATTTTTTGTGGTTGGATACCCGAGATATGTTTCTGCGAACTGGCTTCAGCCATTAATTGATTTTGATCATTCTATGAACGTTTCCATGTTTGCTTACCCAACATCATCTCCCGATGTATTGTCCGACTTAAGACGCAAGATTGCGGAAATGGAAGCAACAATTTCTTCCCAGGTAGAAGCAGGCCAGGTGATTGATCCTAAGGTCAGAGCTTCTCTTGATGATGCCCTGGCAATTCAAGATCAGTTGGCAAAGGGCGTTGAGCGGTTTTTCCAATTCAGCCTTTACATAACTTTATCCTCAGATAGTGTTAAAGAATTGGAAGAAGCTTCAAAAAAACTCTTGGCAACCCTTAGTTCAATTATGATGCTTGCCAAAACCGCAACTTTGCAAATGGAAGACGGGTTTAAATCAACTATTCCATTAGGCCAAGATAGGCTGTTTATAACCAGAAACATGGACACGACTTCTCTTGCTTCCACTTTTCCATTTACCTCCGCGACTTTAACTCAAGACAAAGGAGTAATGTATGGCATAAACGAACAAAATGGCTCCCTGATTATTTTTGACAGATACTCCCTGGAAAATGCAAACGAAATAGTTTTGGGAAAATCCGGCTCCGGAAAATCTTACCTAATCAAGCTTGAGGCCCTAAGACAGTTTATGTTTGGAACAGAGGTCATTATTATTGATCCGGAAGGAGAATACGAAGCGCTTACTAAAACCTTAGGAGGAGAGCATGTTGCGTTTACCGCCTCTAATCCGATAAAGATTAACCCTTTTGATCTTTCCGGAATGTACGAGGAAGGAGAAAACGAGTTAGGGTTAAAAATTTTATCCCTGCATGGACTTTTGCGAATTATTATGGGAGAGTTGGATCCTGCGCATGACGCAATATTAGACAGGGCTCTTGTTGAAACCTACAGACAAAAAGGAATCACAACTGATCCTGCAACGCAAAAAAAACAGCCTCCGCTAATGGAAGACCTCTACAAAGTCTTAATCGGCATGGAAGATCCCCAAGCCAGAGAGCTAGCCCTAAGGCTTGAGAAATTTATCAAAGGAAGCTTAAGCGGCATTTTTAACCAGCAGTCTAATTTTGACTTAGTCAACCCTCTAACTGTGTTCAATATTAAGTCGCTCGAAGACGAATTAAGACCGGTTGCTATGCATATTGTTTTAGATTTTGTCTGGACAAAGGTTAGGAAAACACTCAAGAAGAGACTGTTGATCTTGGACGAGGCTTGGTATATTATGAAATATCCTGATTCTGCTTCTTTTGTGTACAGTATTGCCAAAAGATCCAGAAAATATTACCTGGCGCTAACAACAGCCACCCAGGATGTTCAGGATTTTCTTTCTACGGATTACGGCAAAGCTGTTTTGTCTAATTCATCTATCCAAATGCTTCTTAAGCAAAGCACTACGGAAATTGATTTACTTACTCAAGTTTTTTACCTATCCCAGGGAGAAAAAGAACTTTTGCTGTCTGCCGATATAGGAGAAGGGCTTTTCTTTGCCGGGCAAAGCCACGTTGCCATGAAAGTAATTGCTGCACCGTTTGAGCACACAATAATTACTTCCAATCCCCAGGAAATTCTTAAAATGAAGGAAGATAAAGAAGCAATAGGAGAAAATATTGTTGAACAACCCGAGGTGCCGGCATCTCTAACATCGCCAACCCAAAATCCCAATCATACGGACGAACCAACTCAGCCTGCTCCTACCGAAGATAATCTTCCCGAAAACCCTGCTGCAGTAGTGCCCCCAGAGATACCCGAGACTCCAAATGAAAATTCAAGCCCTGTTAATCCAAAACTCTAACGTATGAACCCAAATAAGGTTAAGCAAATCTTTGACGCAGTAGTAAAAGCAAACCCTCAACACAAAGCTCTTGTGTATATGCTGCAAAAAGCTATGACAACAGGTCCAGGTTCCGAAATTTTTCAAAAAGCCTATGACCGGTTAATAAATGCTCCAGGATTCAGACTTCCTCCCCAAGCAGGAACTGACCCTGAGGTTCTTAAGAGGGTTCTTGTTAATACTTCTGCTTCTACCTGGATAGAACTACAACACCAAAATGCCTTGGCTCAAGAAAACATGAATAAAAACGATGAAACTGAATCTGAGGCCGAAACTGAGGAGAAAAAAGAAAAAAATCATCGAGAGCAGACACATGCACCTCATGTGGAAAAAAAACCGCCCCAAATAGATCCTGAGCGCTTTAACAAGGCAATTAAGAAAGACGTTGTCAATAGAATGACCGATGGAAGAACAAATGATGAATACAGGCTTTCGGAAAAAGCAGTTTTTGAAGACTGGATAAAAGATCAAAAAAACAAAAAGCTTACTCCTGAGGAATATAAAGAGACTCAGGAGTACAAAGATAGGGTCGATGAACATTTTGCAAATACTCATCGCGAAGATTTTGACAAGAGCTTTGCTGCTGAGAAAACCAAAGTATATTTAAATCCTAATGATGACCCCGTAATTAAAGAGTATAAAAAGATGCTTGCAGAAAACCGTGGCCAACAGGATGATAGCGATGATCAGAAGATAAGCGCAAGACAGTCAATCAGGCAAATATTTAAAGAGCAATTCAAGGAAAAAGCTGAGGGCTACCAAATATCAGAAACCACAGAAGCTGTGGAAATAAACGATCCGAATATAATTGAAGGAAATTTCCGCGTAATTAGCGACGCGCCTGCGGGAGAGAGCATGGCTCCTGAACCAACTTTCAGCTATGAACCATCTACTCAAAGCATTAGTCAGGAAGTGCCAAGAATTCAAACCAGGTCAATTTCTCAGATTCAAAGAACAGCTGCCGGAGAAGAAGGAGGCTTTATGACTAGGGGAATTAATTTTTTTAACAATTTCCCCGGTAAAAACTTACTACGATTTGGCCGGCTTGGAGGAGGTGGCGGTGCGGCGGCAGGGGGAGCAGGAGCAGTTGGTGGCGGAGCAGCGGGAGGAACAGCGGCGGCAGGGGGAACTGCTGCTGCAGCAGCAACGAGCGAGGTTTGGGTACCAATTTTAATAATTATTATTCTTATCATTCTCTTGATTCTGATAATAATTTTTGGCGCTAAAATGATTCGAGATAAAAACAGTAATGATAATATGATTACGATTACCAAAACCGTAGACAAGCCAGAAGTTCCCAATCCTCAACCTGACTCAACGTTATCAGACATGACTTTTACAATTAACGTCTCTTATCCGGGAACATTTAATCAAATCAATGTTTCCGATCCTCTCCCTCAAAATGCAGAATTCGTAAGCGCAACAGGGAACTATAGCCTTAATAAGGATTCCGGCGGAAGCATAACCGGAGTCAACTGGATAATTAGTCCTTCCACCGCAGAAACACCTCTTTCTACTGCCTCCTCTGATTGTATCTCTCTTGGAGAGTGGCTAAACAAAAAACTCTCCGGATCAGGTCTTGCAAATCAAGGAACAGCCCTCGCCACTCTTTCTTCTAAATACAATGTTCCGTGGGAACTTGCTCTCGGAATGTTTTGGCACGAAGCTCAGTGGGCAACAACGGGAATCAACCCTAAAGCAAATAATCCGGGCGACCTAAGCAATGGAACCCGAACGTCGGGAACACCCTCGTGTGCCAAGTGGAGCTCTACTCCAAACAAGGTAGGCTCTGTTAGTACAAGCAAAAACACATATTGCGTTTACCCATCAATGGAAGATGGCATTGAAGCTTATCTTAAGCTGCTGAACAGTAACTACAGAAGTCATGTTGATTACTTTATTCAAACCGGTGACCCTTCAAAAATTATTGCTAAATACTATTCTTCCTCAAATGACGAAAGCGGCGGAAATGCCTCTCAATATATTAAAAATATAAACACTAAGGTTAATTCCCTGAGGACTTCGGCAAAAACCGACAATGCATGTCTTGTTCCAACTTCCAGCGAAGGAGGATCAGGCAATCCAATTATTCTTAAACTTGTTCTTCGCCCCAAACAAGACGCAAAAAATACCTATATTGTCAACCAAGCCTCTGTTGAGGTTATTGGAGGGCAAATTGCTCAGTGTGGACAAGGATCAACAGCGCTAAGCTGTCCTATTGATGGGAGAGTAATGAACGCCGGAGACAATGTTCCCCCAAATCAAAACACTTGCAACGGCAAATACAAGCTCGTTGGGGGAGAACACAATGGCTATAATTTTGGCGACCCTGCCTGCGAACTTGCGCAATCTCCTTCGGTTGTTTTTGAAAAATGGAAACCCCAACAGTCCCTGGTAAACCTTTTGCAGCAGCTTGACCCTGAAAACGTAAGGTATTGGATTGGAATAGCAAAATGTGAATCTAGTTTTGATCCAAACGCATACCTTGCAGAAGCTACAAACGGATCTGCTCACGGACTTTTTCAAATGGACTACAGCAGACCTAATCCATATCAACCGATTGGGACAAAGGGTTTAAACGGGATATATGACAGGGGAGATATTGTCTGGAAAATTCAAACAAGCAATGCAGTAAATTATAATAACAATTTGGTTAAACTTGGGTTAAAATGGAGATATTGGGCATGCGCAAGATCGCAGTTTGGCCTTTGGTAATATGAATTTAAATCTCGACAGGACTAAAAAGATATTTTTAATAATTGGAGCTGCCGTTGTTGTGCTTTACGTTCTAGCAATAGTTTTCTTCACTCTTTTCGGCCAAAAGGTAACAACAGAAAAAGAGATGCCTGCTCCAACAGGAACATATCAACCTCAAGGATCAGCAAACTATCAACGAAACAGACCTGCTTCGTTAACAGGAGACGCTATAGAAAGATTGATTGCTGATATCGAAAATAGAAAAGCATTACCGACAGAAGACACAAAAATTCGCGCAGACCTGGCAACAAGCAAAACAGATAAAAAAACCGCTAATGTCTATTCTTCTCCCGCATTTAACGTACGGTATGTTGCAGACCAAGATTTATTTCAGATAGAAATTCTCACAGAAGATATTGACTATGCAAGAACCGAGGCATTCCGGTGGTTTAAATTAAAGGGAATAAGCGAGTCAAGCATTTGCGACCTGCCAACAATATTCTTTAAAAATCCAACCGGGCAGAAAGGATCAAGACTAGAAATTTATGAATGTGCACAAAGAGAACAACCATGATTAAAAAATTAATCGTTTTTATATTTATAATAATTTTTTCTCTATCTGTAGTCAAAGCTGTTTTTGCTCAAAGAGCAAACAGCAATTGTGTCGTTGTAAAAGTGGGAAATCCAAGCTCACAACAAATCCTTCCCCAGACATGCTCGGCATCAAGTGATAACTCTCCTGGACTAGGAAGCGCAACAAACTGTGAGGCCGGCACTGACGCCGGAATTGGCGATGGATACAGGGACGGTGTTTTAACCAAAATCAAGCTTTGTAATGTTCAGGGCATAATAGTTAATTCTCAAATCTCAAAAAATGTTGATCAACTGCTAACTGCTGCAAAGAATTCAGGAATTTCACTGTCTGGCGGAGGGTTTAGAACAATGGCTTCGCAAAAATCGTTATTCGCAAAAAATTGTGGTGGCGGTTCATGTCGCCCGCCCACAGCCCGACCGGGATACTCCAATCACCAAATGGGACTTGCTATAGATTTCACTTATAATGGTCGGCTCATTGTCTGCTCCGGTGGAATTTCGGCTAAAACATGTCGATCTTCTGGTGCAAACAAGGGATTCAATTGGCTTGATGCTAACGCCATAAAATATGGTTTAAAAAACTTTCCAAAAGAAGCATGGCACTGGTCTATTGATGGACGCTAATGAAGACAGGGGATATGCAAGAAGTTTGTTATAATAAAGCCAAGAAATACCCATGAGAATAATTAATTTTTTACAAGAACATAAAAAAACCATACTCTTACTTGTGTCTATTCTTTTTTTTGGTCTACTTTTATTTTTCTTTTCATCTCTTGCGGATAATAGAGAGCAAAATAAGGAACCAAACGAAACCCAAACGCCTTCTGTTACAAAAAAATCCACAGAGATTGAGGATGGGATAGATATTGAGGGAATGAAAGCTTCTTCCCTTGATAGCAAGCCTGGCTTGATATCTAAGGAGGGCTTGCCGGGGGGCTTTATAAAATATATTTTTTCATCTTCTTCTCTTGCTAGAAACACCGTGATTATCGCTAAGGGGGATCGTTTTTTATATCAAAGAACCGCCCTTGATCCTCCCGTCCCCGTGAAAAGCTTCACCGATGAGTATGGCCAACCAGAAAAAATAATCCCTGGATATCTTTATGGAGAAAACTCGCAGATATTTGTTTACCCAAGCCAGGGTCTCTCCCTAACTGTTAGTTCTCAAACAGGAAATGTGTTGGAAAAACAAGTTTTTCCAAAGACAACAATAGAAAAGTACAAACAAAAATACGAAGCAGATCTTTTTATAGCTGAATAATTATCCCTGAACCCTAATCGGCATTATTAAATGAAGAAAGCTTGGGTCTTTTTTAACCCTAAAAACCCCGGGACTCAAAGGACCACTCATTTCAAAAATTATCTCTTCTCCCCCTAAAGCCGACAAAGCCTCAAGTAAATACCTCGCATTAAAAGCTATTTCGCTTGCTTCTCCTTCTGTTTTTGCCTCAATGTCCACTGTGTTTTCCCCAACCGAGGGTGTGTTAGCGGAAACCACGATCTTCTCTTTTTCGATGTTAAGCTTAATAATGTTTGCTGTTTCTCTGGCAAAAACAGAGCACATCTTAACTGCCCCCAACATCTCCTCCCTGTTAAAAACAGTTGAAATGGAAAAGCTTGTTGGAATAATCTTTGCGTAGTTTGGATATTCTGCTTCTATTAGTCTTCCTATAAGAACAGAGTTTGCTTGCTTAAAAACAACCTGGCTGTTTTCTTTAGATAAATATACTTCAACATCTTCCCCATCATCTTTAATACCAATTACTTCCTTAACAACCCTGGCCGGAACAAGCAGGGTGTCGGTTTCCCCTTCTCCCTTTAGATCAACTGCAAGTCCTGTTTTTAAAGATAGCCTATATCCGTCTGTTGCAACTATCTCAAGCCCTTTTGTGCTTCTAGTCATTAAGACGCCCGAGAGAGCGGGTCTTCCCGAGTCTTGGCTTGCCGAGAATGCTACCCTGGGAAACTCGTCTTCAACAATCTTTCTTTTAATTGTTCCTATTTTTTGGCCTTTGTTTTCATAAAGTTTAGGGAAATCCTCTGCCGGCATTGTCTGAAAAACAGAATGCATCTTTTTTCCTTTTACATCCATGTTTGTGCCAACCAGCTTTATGGTAATTTTTTCTTCATCTATGTTGCTAAGAAGGTCTGAGAATGTTTTTGCAGGAACTGTGGTTTCTCCCTCTTCCTCAATGTTTGCGGGAATTTCAACAACAACTCCTATTTCTAAGTCTGTTGCGCTTATTCTAAGCTTTCCTTTTTTTGCTTCAAACAGAAAGTTTGAAAGGATGGGTAAAGACCCCCTACCTGAAATTGCGTGGTTTAAAAAAGATATTTTTTTTTGTAAGTTTTCTGTGAGAAAAACAAACCTCATAAGATTTATATATTTGTAGTTGTAGTAGTGTATATGGAAAAGTGGAAAAAAGCAAGACTTTTGTAAGAAACCAGGCTAAAAAAAAGTGGACAACTGGTTGATAAAAAAGTGGACAACTGGTTGATAAAGTTAAGCTCTCTAGTAATCCACAGTCTTTCCCCGACCAAACTCGGTTATTCCCATTATTTCTTCTGATAACTTAGTTTTTGTTAATAAATTTTCAATCTTGGTAACTCCGTGCATAATTGTTGTGTGGTCTCTCCCCCCCAAAAGGTTACCAATTTCAATATATGTTAAACCAAGTTCTTTTTTAAGAAGAAACATAGCAATTTGCCTTGCTTTAACAAGAGAAGCGTCTCTTTTCTCACCTTTTATTTGTGTGGTTTTAATTCCATAGAAGGAACAAACATTTTTAATTACTTCATCTGGGTGAAAAGAAGAAGCCCGTGTATCGGTTTTTTTGTTGTCTAAGACTTCTTCTAAAAGCTCCGGCGTTATTTCTCCTCCCCTTGCCCTTGCTTTGGTAATAATTCTTAAAAGCAGTCCCTCAAGGCTTCTCCCATCCCTGTCTTTTTCTGCAATAATTTTTGCATCTTCAATAGACAAACTAAAATCATGTTTTTTCGCTTTTATCAAAAGAATGGCTGCTCTTAGTTCAAAGTCCGGCGTTTCTATGTCTACGGTTAGTCCACCGTCAAACCTGGAAAGAAGTCTTTTTTCCACTTTTTTTATTTCCGACGGCGGCCTATCTGAGGAGAGAACGATTTGTGAACCATTGTCAACGAGAATGTTAAAAGTATGAAAAAGCTCTTCCTGAACTTTTTCTTTTCCTGCGATGAATTGAATGTCGTCAATTATTAAAAGATCAACATTGCGGAACTTTTTCTTCATCTGGGAAGTTGAGTTCGTGCGGATTGCTTCTACAACGTCATTGGTAAATTCCTCGCTTGTAATATAGGCAATTCTTTTTGTCGGGGATTTTTTATATACGTCGTTTGCAATAGCTTGCATCAAGTGAGTTTTGCCTACTCCTACCGGCCCATAGATAAAAAGAGGGTTATATGCTTTTCCCAATTTTTTAGCAACTGTTGTTGCGGACACATAAGCAAGTTGGTTGCTTGCAGAGACAGCCAGATTTTCAAATGTGTATTCAGCCCTTACTCTGTTGAGGTGTCCGATAAAAGGTGCTGTTTTGTCCTGGGCATCCTGCTTTTCTTGTGAGGAAAAAAGAGGACCTGTTTTTTCAGTTTTTTCTTTTGGCAAAATAGCTTTTGGCACAAAGAGTATCTCCAGGTCTTTGCCGGCATGTTTGTCCAAGGACGTCTTAATTACTTCATAAAACCTCCGTTGCAAAAGATCAATAATCATGCTGGACTCAGCAGCAACAGTTGCAATGTTGTCGTCCATAGACAAAAGTACGGTAGGCTTAAAAAGCGTTAAGAAGTTAGCGCGGGAGATTTCGGTTTCAATTTCGCCCAATACAATATTCCATAATTTATTTAAATCAGTTTCCATAAAAAAGAGCCCGCCCTCTTTGAGAAAGATATCCCAGGGGTTTAACTATAGTAATGTGGATAACTTTTTGTCAAGATACCACAAGTAGATACTAGTAGATCGTTTTTAAACAGTATCTTTTAATAGTGGTTGTTTTTTGGTATACTTTATACTTATGGAAAGGCTAACAAAAGCTAATCAGAAAAAAAGAAGCGGAAAACATGGTTTTCTAGAGAGAATGAAGAGTCACTCAGGGCAGCTCGTAATAAAAAGACGAAAAGCTAGGGGTAGAAAAAGACTTACGGTTTAATGCTTAAAAAGGAGCATAGGTTAACAACTGGTGGAAGAATTGCAAATGCACAAGTGTTGTCTACAGGACTATTTGTTTTAAAATTTGCCAAAAACAATCAGGAAGCATCCAGGTTTGGTTTTTTAGTTTCTAAAAAAGTAGATTTAAGAGCAACGGTAAGAAATAGAATAAGACGGCAAACTAGAAAATGCATAGAAGATAGATTGCCCCGTATATTACCGGGATTAGACTTGCTCTTTATCTTAAAAAAAGAAGCGCAGGGTAAAGAAACGAAAGAAACTTGCGTTTTAGTAGAAGAAGCATTAAGAAAAGGAAATCTTTATAAATGAAAAACATATTTTTACTTTCAATTAGTTTATATCAAAAAGTTTTTTCTGTAATTATTAAAAATATACTTGGGATAAGTGGCTCGTGTAGGTACTCACCTACTTGCTCTCAGTATGCGCGAATAGTTATTGCCCGGCAGGGTCCAATCAAGGGATCATTGCTAACTCTTGCCAGGGTTGTCTCTTGCCAGCCTGTTAATTTAAAACAACATAAAGAAAAAATTAAAAAATACGCGCGTAGGATTGGACTTATTTAATGACACAATTTATTACTAACATTTTAATAATAATTTACCAAGGACTAATGTATCTGCATGTTCCATACGCTCTTGGTTTTGCGATTATTGGATTGACCATCTTAATTAGAATTATTCTTTATCCGTTTATATCAGCGCAGCTAAAAGCCTCAAAAAAAATGCAAGACCTTAATCCCCACCTTTCAAGACTTAAAGATCAGCACAAGGGTGATTCAAAAAAACTTCAGCAAGAAACCCTAAAACTATACAAAGAGCATGGGGTTAATCCCGCGGCAGGTTGTTTGCCGGTAATTATCCAACTTCCAATTATTTGGGGATTGTATTCTGTTCTGCAAAGCGTTGTTCAGCTTGCTCCCGGAAAAGTCGTTTCCGAGATTAATAGTCAGCTTTATTTTAGTTCGCTAAAACTAGCTCAGTCCTGGGATCCGACGTTCTTTGGACTTCCTCTTGGAAAAGCCCCGAATCAACTGTTAACCCTAGATTCTTTGTGGGCATTGGTTTTACTGGTACCTTTATTAACAGGACTTTTTCAATTTGTGCAATCAAAAATGATGCTTCCGCAAGCAGACGCAAATCCTGCTAAGAAAAAGGATCCGAAAAAGAAGGATGACTTCGCAAGCGTTTTTCAATCGCAGTCTCTTTACATTTTCCCCGCAATGATTGCCTTTTTCTCTTATGGCTTTCCAATAGGGCTATCCTTGTACTGGAATACTTTTACAATTTTTGGTATCATACAGCAATACAAAATTGCAGGCCTGGGAGGACTAAACGATTGGAAGACAAAATATTATGACAAAAAATAACGAAGTAATTGTAAAAGAAACAATAGATGAGTTGCTAAAATTATTGCAGATCGAGGGCAGTGCGGCGATTATAGAAACAGAGGAAGCAATTAGCGTTAACTTGGATACTCCGGACAGCGGAATGGTTATTGGCCATCATGGAGACACGTTAGAGTCGCTTCAGCTTATTATGTCTCTTTGTGTTTCTAAAAAAATAGGATCTTTTAAAAGAATATCTCTTGAGGTTGGAGACTACAAAAAGAATCGATCTGAATGGTTGGAAAAACTTGCAGCAGATACAAGGGAAAAAGTAATTACCGAAAATAAAGAAGTACATCTGTATGATTTAAAATCCTGGGAAAGAAGAGTTGTGCATTTGCTTTTCCAAGATGATAAAGAGATTGAGTCAGAGTCAGTTGGTGAAGGAAAAGATAGAGTTCTTGTTGTTAAGCCTAAGAGCTAACTTACTACAAACTCTTTTTTTACTTCTGGTTATCTTCTTGCCGACCCAATTAGGGAAACATTTTTGGCCGGATTTTTCTTTTGTTTTCGGGATTAGAAGCGACTATCTCTCCCCTACTTTATATTTCACCGACATTATAATCTTTGCTATTATTCTTACTTATTTAATTTCTAATGGTAAAAAATTTTTAAGTTTTACAAATATTTTCTATCTTCTCCCCTTTGCCATAGGAATTTTTGTTGCTAAAAATCCCCACTCTTTTTTATACGGATTTTTTAAATTGACGGAGTTTGTTGTTCTTGGAATAATAGTTGCTAAAAAAATTAAACTTAACAATAAGATAATTCAACTATTTTCTCTTACCGTGCTTTTTGAAAGTATTTTAGCAATTGCTCAGTTTATAAATCATGGATCACTTGGGTCGCTTTTATATTTTTTAGGAGAAAGAAATTTTACAAGCTTAACTCCCGGTGTTGCCAATGCTTCAGTAAATGGTCAGTTAATTTTAAGGCCTTATGCAACTTTTTCCCATCCAAATGTGCTTGCGGGATTTCTTGTTGCGGGGATGGTTATACTGCTTATGGCAATTTCTAAAACAAATAAAAGAAGTCATAAAAATTATTATTTAGCAGTTCTGGTAATTGGCTCCATTGCTCTTTTTTTAACACTAAGCAGAACTGCTCTTTTTTTATGGATTGTGATTTTGGGAATAGAAACAATAATAAAAATAAAAAAAAGAATTAAAATATTTGTCGGCCTAGTTTTAATTTTATTAGCTGTTCTTTTTCTTATTCCTTTTTCTCCGCGGTATTTTTTTCTGCGTCTTAGCCAAGAGTCTTTTGTGCAAAGATATGATTTGGCGGAAAACGCGCTTAAGGTTTTTATAGATTATCCATTATTTGGTGTTGGTTTAAATAATTATTTATATTACGTTCCTTCCTTTTTAAATAGCAAAGTGCTTTTAATTCAACCTCCTCACAATATTTATTTGTTAGTTTTAGTTCAGTCGGGAATTTTAGGATTTGCTGTATTTACTAAATTTTTGTTAAATACTTTTAAACAAATAACAAAAATTTCGCGTTTAAACAAAAGATTTTTTTACTACCTTTTCTTCTCTGTTTTGTTCTTGGGCTTTTTTGATCACTATCTAATTACTCTTCAGCAAGGCCAGATTCTTCTAACTCTAGTTTTAGCTTTTTGTTGGAGCAAAAGATAGTGCTAGAATAAAAAAGAATGTATAAGGTTATTGCTAAGAACACTCTTTATCAGACCATTGCAAAAATTTTTACTGCCGGGACGGGATTTTTAATAACTATTTTAATTGCAAAAAGTTTTGGGGCGGCAGGATTTGGTGAATTTGTTAAGATTACAACGTTTACAGCTTTTTTCTACCTGGCAATAGATCTAGGATTAAACGCAGTATTTCTTCAGCAGGAAGATAGCGAATCTAAATACAAAGATCTTTTTTACTTAAGATTTTTAATTGCATTTTTAACCTTTTTAATAACAAATTTTGTAGCATTTGTTCTTCCTTATGACCCAATCTTAGATATTGGATTTTCAGAGGCAGTAAAATTTGGAATATTTATTTTTTCGTTTTCGTTTTTCAGTCAGGCAATAATCTTGTCCGCCAGCGCTTTGTTTCAAAAAAGACTTAGCTATTATTTCTACATGTTGGCAATAGCAATTGGTTCTTTGGTTAACTTGGCTGCGGTTTATTTTTCAACTTCGGTTTTATTCTCTTTAACATCAACGATTTTTGCTCTTGTTGTCGGTGGGGCCGTTGCTGCGTTTTTATCAATAATTTTTCTAAAAAAATCAATACTACCGGTAAAGATTGATTTTATTTTTTCTAAAAAAATCTTAATTAAAGCAATGCCGATAAGTATTATGTTAATTTTTAACTTAGTTTATTTTAGGGCAGACTCTTTTTTATTGGCATTTTTTAAGGAGTCAAAAGATGTTGGAATTTACGGGTTGTCTTATAAGTTTTTTGATTTTTTAATTGCTCTTCCATTGTTTTTGTCAAATTCTATTTACCCTTTACTTCTCCGGAATAGGAAAAATTTCCGAAAATTTAACAGTTTAACAAAAACATATCTTCTTGTTTTCCTATGTTTAGGAGTTTTATTTATAATTCCTTTTTGGTTTGTGTCCCCTCTTTTTGCAATCATAAAAACCGAGTATTTGGAAGCAGTTTTGCCGTTTAAAATACTCCTGTTGTCATTACCGGTATTTTTTGCAACAAGTTTTTTGCAATGGATTTTTATTTCTTTAGAAAAACAAAAATTCTTAATGTATGTATATTTTGCATCTGCGGTGGTCAACATTGTTCTTAACCTTATTTTTATTCCAAAATATTCTTATCTTGCATCAGCTGTTATTACGGGTATTTCGGAAAGCATTGTTTTTGTAGTATTATTAGTTTCACTGTTTAATCTTAAAATTATACTAGAACAGGAAGTTCAATCATGAAAAATATTTCAATTTTTACAGATGGAGGAGCTAGAGGGAATCCTGGACCCGCAGGAATAGGGGTTTATGCCGAGGATGAGAATGGCAAAGAGCTTGTAAGTATTGGCGAAAGAATAGGAGTTGCGACAAACAATACTGCAGAGTATCTTGCTATAATTAGGGCGCTTGAATGGTTATGCAATCATAAAGAAAAAATAGAAAAAAATGCAAAAATTAATATAAGCGTGGATTCTCAACTTGCCTATTCTCAACTTGTTGGATTATATAAAGTAAAAAACGAAAACATCCGTAAGCTTGTATTTATGGTTAGGGAAAAAGAAGCACATCTTGAAAGGGAAGTTAATTATTCGCAAATTCCTCGGGAAAAAAATAAAAAAGCAGATTTGCTCGTTAACCTTGCTCTGGACAATAAGATCTAATCTAATTTACAATTAGATTGCAATGAATGCCGCCTTTCTGGTTGAAAAGAAAACCCCTTTACCAATACTGATAGTTGATAAAATCGGTGTTATCGGTGAGTCTTTGGCAATTAGCTTGTCAGAGGAAGCACTTGTTGTTTTGGTAAGTCAAAAAAAAATTTATAAAAACAATATAATTCACATTCCTTATAAAAATAAGTTTCCGGTAATTCCCGACAATCCTTATTCACACGTTTTTGTTGTTGATGATAATGTTTCTTCTACGCGCGACGCATTGCCTTCTTTCTTAAAAAAAGCCAGGGACGAGAATACCCCCTTTACCTACGCAGCAAATATTTACGAGATTAAAAAAGGATTAGTGGATTTAATTTTTGATAATTATAAAAAAAGTAAAGTTGCGCTCTACGGAGATGTAGTTTGTAAAAATAACGCTTTTTTTCCTAACAATATAAATTTTGCTATTCATCAAATAAGCAAAACGGGAAAAATTTGCTTATCTGGTTCAGGATTAAATTCTGTATATCCGGTCACCTTTGAGGATTTAATTTTAGGGATAATGGAGGTCGCTTTCGGAACAGACAAAGAATATAAAATTTACAATTTGTTTCCAAACCACGATATAACAATGTTGTCTTTCGCAAAAGCGTTTTTAACGCAAAACCCAAACCTAAAGTTGGACTTTAAAAAAGAAAATAAAAATACACAGGAGGCGCTTATTTATAAACAGGCGAAATTTGTTTTTCCGCAAGACACGTTAAATAAGATTGTCAAAGAAAATGGGTTTTTTAGTAAACAAGAAATTACCGATATAAGCAAAGATTTTATTCAAAAAAAAACAAATAAGCGGAAAACGGCCTTTGTTATTGCTATAGCGTCGTTACTAATTGTTCTTATCCTACCGGTATTATTTACAGCGGTTTTTTCCTATTTAGGTTTTCTCTCTTTGACAAGCTCAATTAAAAATATTGAAAAAGGTGAAATGTCGGCAGCATACAAAAACACTTTTCTGGCAGAAGAAAGTTTTGTAGCAGCAAAAAAAACAGAACCGGTTTTAAAATTTGAAGCAAAAATTTTTAATCAGGAAAAAACATTTAATTCAATTTTTCAAAATATAGATAGGGGAGAAAAAGGTTCCGAAGGAATTCGATCATTCGTTATTGCGTTAAATTCTTACCGCGCGCTTTTAACAGGACAGAGCAAAAACATTAATGATGATTTTAGAACAAGCAGTCTAAACTTAAAAGATTTTTTTATTTTCTTGCAAAGAGAAAAGCTGGAAAATTCCCAAATAGCAGAAAGTATAAAAAAATATCCTGAGCTTTTTGCTTTTACGTCTTCGTCGATGGATGTTTTACCTGATTTGCTTGGTTTTTTTGGAAAAAGAAAATATTTGGTGTTATTCCAAAACAATATGGAGCTTCGTCCCGGCGGAGGATTTATTGGTTCATATGCAGTTTTAAGTATGGAAAACGGTAAAATAGACGAGTTTAAAATACACGATGTTTATGACGCAGACGGTTTGCTAAAAGGGCATGTCGAGCCTCCTTTTCCGGTACGGAGATATTTGGAGGTTCCGCATCTTTATATGCGGGATAGTAATTTCGATGTAGACTTTTCTAAAGCAGTGTCAACTGTTGCGTTTATGTATGCATTGGAAACCGGAGAAAAAGTAGATGGAGCCATAGCGATTGATTTATCAATGCTTAAAAAACTTTTGGAAGCAACGGGCCCTATCGATGTACCTGATTACAAAGAAACTGTTACACCCGAAAACTTTTTTCTTGTTACGGAGTCCCACGTAGAAAAAAACTTTTTTCCCGGCTCTACACAAAAAAAAGATTTTTTAAGATCATTATTTAATTCTTTAACCTTGCGTCTGGAACAAGGGGAAAATATTTCTTATACAAAATTAGTAAAAGCGCTAAATGATTCTTTGCTGGAAAAACACCTGATCTTGTCATTTAATAATTTAAGCATTCAAAATTTATTTATAGCTAACAACTGGACGTCTTCTTTATGGGAGAGCAGGAAACGAGAGGAAGACACGACCCTTGATTTCCTGGGGATTAACGAAGCAAATTTGGGAGCAAACAAGGCAAATTACTTCATCTCAAGAAGCATGAGCCAAAAAGTAAAAATTAGCGAAAACGGGGAAGTACAGGAAGAAGTGGGACTTGCTCTGAGAAATAATAGCAATATATGGCCTGGAGGAGACTATGTAAATTATGTTAGATTTATTATTCCAAAAAACTCAAACCTTTTAGGAATTAAAATTGACGGAAAAAATCAAAGTATTATCCCTGCAATTACAGATTACCGTAAATATGAAACTAAAAATTTTAAACCACCGCTTGGATTAGAGGTAGAAAGAACAAGTCAAGACGGCAAAGATATTATTGGATTTTTAATATCTGTTCCATCTAAGAAAAGTGCGTCGATAAATATTTCTTACAGCTTGGAGCAAAAAATAAATCTAAAAAAAGGAAGCTTTGTTTATAGTCAAAAATTATTTAAACAACCGGGGGTAGATATGTATCCTTTTGTTTTTTCATTTCAGCCGCCATCTGGATATGAAATAGTTAGCGGGTCAAATGGAATAACTAATAATTCCAGTTTTGCAATTTTGGCTGCAGATCTTAATCAAGACAAAACAATAAACCTTAATGTAGCCAAGAAATAGGAGGGGGAATTTGCTATAATCCTTAAACAAATGGACAAGGTGTATAACAATAAAAACGTAGAAGAAAAAATCTACAAAGAATGGGAAGGAAAAGGCTTTTTTAAACCGGAAGTTAATCCTAAAGGAAAACCATACTGCATAATTCTTCCTCCACCAAACGCCAATGGCAACCTTCATTTTGGCCATGCAATGATGTGTCTTGAGGATATCTTAGTAAGATATCACCGCATGAAAGGTGATTCGGCTTTATTTTTGCCGGGAGCTGATCATGCAGGATTTGAAACCCAATTTGTCTTTGAAAAAAAACTTCAAGTAGAAGGCAAATCCCGTTTTGACTACAAAAGAGAAGATCTTTTTCAGATGATCTGGGATTATGTTATGGAAAATAAATCTAATATGGAAGATCAATTAAGAAAACTTGGTTTTTCCGTAGATTGGTCTAGGGAAAAATTTCCTCTGGACAAAGACATAGTGGGGCTTGTTTATAAGGCGTTTAAAAAACTAGCAGACGATGGCTTGGTTTATAGAGGAGACCGTTTGGTTAATTATTGCACCCATGATGGAACAAGTTTTTCTGATTTGGAGGTAGTTTACGAAGAAAGAAAAAATCCTTTATTTTACATTAAATATGGTCCGTTGGTTTTAGCTACAACCAGACCGGAAACTAAATTTGGAGACACTGCGGTTGCCGTCCATCCCGATGATATACGCTATAAAAAATATATAGGGGAAGAGTTGGAAATAGAAACAGTTTTGGGAAAAGCTAGGATTAAAGTAGTTGCGGACAAAATGGTTGATCCGCAGTTCGGAACAGGGGTTGTAAAAATTACCCCGGCGCACGATTTTGATGATTTCGAAGTTGCTAAAAGGCATAATTTACCAATGGTTCAGGTAATAAATCATGATGGAAAAATGAACGCCAAAGCAGGAAAGTTTGCCGGTTTATATGTAAAGCAAGCAAGAAAAGCAGTTGTTGAAGAAATGCAAGCAAAAGGTTTAATAGAAAAAATAGATGAGGAGTATGTTCACAGAATCGGACTTTGTTATAAATGCAAAAATCCAATAGAGCCGCTTCCTTTGGAGCAATGGTATATAAAAACAGAAAAACTTGCTAAAGACGGAGTAAAAGTCGTTAAAGATGGAAAAATCAAGTTTTACCCAAAAAACTTTGAAAAACGTTATTTTCAGTGGATGGAGAACTTAAAAGACTGGAATGTTTCCCGCCAAATTGTTTGGGGAATTAGAATTCCTGCTTGGCAATGTATTAATTGCCTAAAAAATCAAAAATCCCAAATCAAAAATCCCAAATCAAAAATCAATTTAACAATTCAACAATCTAGCAATTCAAGTTGGATCATCACAGACGGTGAGAAACCAGAGAGATGTCCTGTTTGCGGCTCAATTGATTTAAAACAGGATCCAGACACGTTTGATACCTGGTTTTCTTCCGGACAATGGCCGATTGTTACTTTAAAAACAGGAAAGACTGGCGACTTTGATAAATTTTATCCAACGTCTGTTATGGAAACAGGTTATGATATTTTACCTGCCTGGGTTTCAAGAATGATCATGTTAGGAATTTATCTTGAGGGGAAAGTTCCATTTAAAGATATTGTGCTTCATGGTCTGGTAAACGATCCATATGGTAAAAAAATGAGTAAAAGCAAAGGAAACGTTGTGAATCCTTTGGAAATTATTGATCAATACGGGGCTGATGCGTTAAGATTTGCGCTTGTTTACGGAACGGCCTTAGGAAATGATCAGGCGCTTTCTTATCCAAAGCTCCAAGCAATGCGTAATTTCTCCAATAAGCTTTGGAACATGGGGCGTTTCATGAAAATGAAACAAGCTGAAAATTTAAAACTAAAAACTAAAATCTCACTTAAAGAGTTGGAAAAGCTGGCAATTCATGAGAATGATAAAAAAATGGTTGAAAAAACAAAAGATTTAGTAAAGGAAGTCACAAAACTTTTAGATAAATATGATTTTAACCATGCAGCTCAAAAGCTGTATGACTTTGCTTGGCATGACTTCGCAGACAAATACATAGAAGACGTAAAAAATAGAATTGACCAAAATTCATTTAACGTTTTAAATTCTACGTTTTATGTTTTATTACAGTTGCTTCATCCTTTCATGCCTTTTATTACAGAAGAGATTAATCATAAGTTTTATGGTAAAGATCAAGATTTAATTATTTCGTCATGGCCAAAATAAAGAAACACCCGATTAAATTTAGAAAAAAAACTCCTGAAAAAGTGGTGTTTAAGGCGAAAGCTTCTGCGAAAAAAGAAAAAATTACCAAAGAATTACCGAAGAATTCCCGATTTATTACCGAAAGAGCTGTTTTGTTTTCATTTTCTCGGCTTAAAAAGATCATTTTACCGGTAATTTATTTAGCTTTATTTGCGCTTTTGGTCTTTGTTGCAGCCGATGTGTACCAAGAAAGCCGGCAATATTTTGCGCTTACATCTCAGACAGAAGATATTAAGCAAGAAATAGGAAGCTTGGAAAAAAAAGTACAAATTTATTCCAGTTTTAAAGAAGGTTATTTAAGACTGGCTATTTTAGAGTACAGGCTAGGGGATATTGATAAATCCAAAAAATATATTAGAAAAGCTGTTTTGCTGGATCCGAATTTTAAACAAGCACAGGATTTTGCAAAATTAATAGGGGAGAGGCTTTAATTTTTTTGTTCTTCTTTAGACTCTGTCTTTTCTTTCTCTCCTTCAGTTGTTACTTCGGTTGAGGCTTCTCCTTCTTCAGTTGTCTCTCCTTCGGCTCCTTCTTCGCCCTCTTCAGTAGGTACTTCTTCTTCCGGTTCTTCTACGGTCAGTTCTCCTATTTTGACAACCGGTTGGCCAGCGTCTGTAATAATTTCAACTCCCTGTGGGGCTTTAAGATCAGAGATTAGTATATGATCATTAACTGCAGCTAAATTCTCTACATTAACTTCGATCTTTTCAGGAAGTTCGTCCGGAAGCGCCTCGACTTCAATCTCATGCATAAGCTCCAAAACTAGTCCAAGCTTATCAGTAACCGCTTTTGCTTCGCCTATAAAAGAAAGAGGAACCATTGTCTTAATTTTTTCTTTTAAGTTAACCTTAAAAAAATCTGCATGCAGGGGAGTTCTCCTATAGTCTGTTTGCAAGCTATGAACAAGAACAGGGATTGATTTATCGCCAAACTCAATATCAACTAGCCCCGTTGCTCCAACTTCTTTATAAATCTTTTCAAAATCCTTTAATGGAACCTGTACGGCTGCGGATTTAATATCTTTACCATAGATATTTGCAGGAAGAATGCCATCCCTTCTAAGGTTTTTGATTTTCTTACCTAAGATTGTTCGTTTTTCGACTTTAAGCTTGGGATGTTTCATATTTTCGTATTTTACCTAAATCTGGTAAAGAATACAAGCATCGCAATGTCTATTCATAATTCATAATTCTTAATACGCTATACTGTTAATAATGCGCATACTTGGTATTGATCCTGGAATTGCCCGAACCGGTTGGGGAGTAATTGAAGTTCAAGGTTCAAAGTTCAAGGTTCAAAATTATGGCTGTTTTGAAACATCATCTAAGAAAGCAACCTCGGAAAGATTAGTTGAAATTCATAATTTTATCCTTAAGATCATAAAGGAACAAAAACCGGATGAGCTGGCAATCGAGGAACTTTTTTTTAACACCAACGCTAAGACTGCGTTTATTGTGGGGCAGGCAAGGGGAGTGATTCTCTTGGCAGGCGCGCTTGCCTCAATTCCTAGTTTTATTTATACTCCGCTTCAGGTTAAAATAGCAGTTTCAGGTTACGGTAGGGCAGAGAAGTCTCAAGTAGGGCAAATGGTAAAAGCAATCCTTGGTCTTAAAGCTGTTCCAAAACTGGATGACACCACCGATGCCTTGGCAATTGCTTTAACTCATGCCTTTTCCCGCAAATCCCCAAGATAAACTCAAATTTCTAATTTCTAATTTCTAATCAAATCTAAAATCTTAATGTTTTAAAAATTAAATATTTGAAAATTCAATGAAAATTGAAAATTTAAAATTAAAAATTCTTTTAGCAATCATCAATTATCAATAGTCAATTATCAATAGTCAATTAATTTCTTATGCTATAATCAAAAAGATTTATGATAGGCTCCTTGGAAGGAACAGTTGAACTTCTTGATAATCCATACGCAATTGTAAGTGTGAACGGGGTCGGATACAGGGTATTTTTGTATAGTCTTTTGTTTGCAAAGTTTCATCAACAGGAAAAGGTTAAGCTTTTTACTTACACCCATGTCAGAGAAGATGCTTTGGATCTTTTTGGCTTTGCCCATTTTTTAGACTTAAAGCTTTTCGAACAGTTGATTACGGTCTCCGGGATCGGGCCAAAAACAGCAATAAATATTTTTTCTTTTGGAGAGAGACAGGCAATTATAAACGCAATTATTCAAGGGGACGTTGATTTTTTCTCGGCAGTCCCAAGACTTGGTAAAAAAAACGCTCAAAAAATTATAATTGAGCTTAAAAGCAAGCTCGGATCCAGTACGGAGCTTGATTTAACTGCTGATGAGAAGATCAACCACGAGGAGGTTTCCCTTGCCCTTAAGAGTTTTGGCTTTAGTGTTAAAGAAGCAAACGAAGCAATAAAAGCAATTAAGGATAAAGCAGAAACTACAGAAGATAAAATCAGGATGGCACTAAAGCATTTAGGCAGACAATGATAAAAGATAAGATTGAAGAAGAAAAAATAGTAGAAGAAGAACTTCTTTTTACTTCCCTTAGGGCGCAGGCTTGGGATGATTTTAAAGGTCAGCAAAACATAAAGGAATCTTTAAAAATTGCGATATCAGCTGCCAAAAAAAGGAAAGAGGCAGTTGAGCACATTCTTTTTTACGGTCCGCCCGGGCTTGGAAAAACCACTCTTTCTCATCTTGTTGCTAAGGAAATGGAGAGCAATATTAGAGTAACATCAGGACCCGCAATAGAGAGGGCAGGGGATTTGGCGTCAATTCTTACAAATCTTTCGGAAGGAGACATTTTGTTTATTGATGAAATCCATCGTTTAAATAAGGTAGTGGAAGAAACACTCTATCCTGCAATGGAAGACTATGCCTTGGACATTGTAATAGGCAAGGGGCCCTCCGCAAGAACGTTGCGGCTTGATCTTCCTCGATTTACGATAATTGGCGCAACAACAAGAATAGGTCTTTTATCGGCTCCTTTAAGAGACAGGTTTGGGGTTACCCACAGGCTTAGTTTTTATTTGCCGGGAGAAATGGAAGAAATTTTTTTAAACGCTGCAAAAAAACTTAATGTTCCAATTGATTCGGAGTCTCTAAAGCAAATTGCCAAAAGAGCAAGGGGAACTCCAAGGATCGGCTTAAAACTGCTAAAAAGGGCAAGGGACTTTGCTCAAGTAAAAGGAGACGGAAAAATTACTCACGAAATGGTACATAAGGCTTTGCAAATGCTTGAGGTAGATGAGTTAGGTTTAGACAGCGCAGATAGAAGATTTATTAAGGCGATTATCGAAAAATACAATGGCGGTCCTGTTGGGGTGGAAACAATTGCTTCAACAATCTCCGAAGATATAGGAACAATAGAGGAAGTAGTTGAACCATATTTGTTGCAGATTGGTTTTCTTAAAAAAACAAGCAGGGGTAGGATTGCAACAAAAGTTGCCTATGAACATTTTGGTCTTAAATATCCTAAAGAAGACGCAGATCAGCGAAAGCTTCTTTAGCTATCTACAGCTGCTTTGAAATCTAATAAGGTATATACTCCCCAAAGGATCGTTTTTCTGGGAGTAATAAGAGGCTAGGTTATACAACGCAGGGCAAAAAATAGGATCAATAGCTAGTATTTTTTGATAAGATAATATCTCTTGATCTTGCCAACCTGCTTTATTAAAAAACATAGAAGATCTTATTAATGCATTTTTATCCTTATCAAAATCCGGGTTTATTTTAAAATTTTCTTTATTGATTTCGAATTTGGAAATTAAGTTTTTGTTTTGAGAATTATCCTTTGCAAAAATAACTGAATAATCGTCAAGATAAGTCATTTTCCAATTTTTGTCATTAACGACATTTTTTATAAAAACAATTGCCCAGGGAGTCTGATCAAGATAGGAAAAAAAAATTATGTTAAATTTGTATTTCTTATCAACCTTATTAAATACCGCTTGATCTTGTTGCATTGGAATATAGGTGTTCTGGAAAAAACTTGCGGGATATTCTCCCGGCCGGTTATCTATAAAAACCCGTTCTTTTGGATAAAATCTATAGTCAAGATATCCTCCCACATCAAAATTATTAAATATTGGACCTTTGAGCCCGTTTTTTAAATAAAAGTCAGCCCCTTTTTTTGCTCCTTGCTCAACTCCAAACCCAAAATCATTAGCTTTTACTATTTGCGACATTTGAAATCCGATGATAACTATTAGAATGGATATTCCAATTGCTTGTGTTTTTAAGCTAATTCTTGGAAATACCGTAGAAAAATTGTACACAAAGGCAATAAGCGTTCCCAGCACAAAAAGTGGAAAATGTCTTATGGCACTTGCTGCCAGGAATGTAAAAAATATACTAAGAATAAAATCAACTAAGCGAACTTTTTTAATGTTTATAAGAAAAGATAGAAAAAGAAAAGATACGCAAACTCCAAAATAGGCAATGGTAATTTTTTGAGAATAATCCCATAAGAAGAAAATATTTTGGTTTTCTTCAATTGTATAGCCGTAGTTATTACTAAATACCAAAGGATAAATTGCCCCCAGTATTCCATTTGGGTTAAATAAAGTCACAATTAGCGAAAGAAAAAGAACAGCTAGGAGTTTTAAAAATGAGTTGTCTTTAAAAGACCTTTTTATTAATAATTGTTCAACAAGAAAAATTCCAATAACAGCTATTCCGATTATAAAATATATGTGTATGTTTACCCAAAGTAATTCCAGAAAAGGAAGTAGAAAAATCAGCTTTGAAAATTTTCCCCTGTTTTTATAGAGAATGGAGATAAAAACAGATAAGAATAAGAAACTGAATATTTCGGGGCGGATATCCGTACGTTCAAAAAGAACGTTGAGATATATTGTTGAGCTTATAGTAATTAATAGGAGATTGTTACTTTTATATGTTTTAAAATAAATTATTGCAAATGCTGCAACAACTATTAAAGTAGAAAAAATTAATAATCCGCTAAATCCGGAAGCTTTAAATACAAGATAAAAAAGAACTTCCGACAGCCAATGTAGGTTTATAAACGGAAAATCAGGATATGTATAGGAAAAAAGGTTTGTTTTGGGTACATTAAATGTTTTTAAAATAATCTCTCCTAACAAAAAATGTCTTCCTAAATCTTGGGTAATTGCCGTAATTTTATGAAAAAATCCTGAAATTAGCAGCGAGAAAACAGATATTATTGCAAGATATTTTAATATTTTCATTTAGTATTCATTTATCCGGGGTCTATATTGAAGAGCTTCCGCAACATGGGTGGTTTTAATATTTTGGGATCTGTCTAAATCGGCAATTGTTCTTGATAATTTTAAAATTCTATAATAGCTCCTTGCGGAAAGCCTTAGCTTTAACAAAGCAGTTTTTAGAAGATTAAGAGTTTGCTCGTCTAAAACACAAAATTCTTTAATTAACTTATTATTCATTTCTGCATTCGAACAAATTTTCTTGTTCTTAAATCTTTTTAGTTGCATTTCTTTTGCATTTTGAACCCGCTTTCTAATTTCCGACGACTTTTCGTTTTTGGTATTTTTAAGTTCTGTTAGTTTTTCTACTTTTACGGCTGGAACGTCAAGATGAATATCTATTCTATCAAGCATCGGGCCGGAAATTTTCTTGTGATATCTGCTTATTTGTCCCGGAGCGCATTTACAAACCCTAGTTAGATCTTCGTAAAAACCACACGGGCAAGGATTTTGTGCGGCAACCAGCATAAATTTTGAAGGAAAACTTACTCTTCCGTTTGCTCTGGAAATTGTTATAACTCCATCTTCCATAGGCTGTCTTAGAGCTTCTAAAACGTGTCTTGGAAATTCGGGAAATTCATCCAAAAATAAAACTCCGCGATGGGCAAGAGAGATTTCACCCGGCCTGGGGGTTGCGCTGCCCCCGATTAAGCCGATATGGGAAGTTGTATGATGAGGATTTCTATATGGACGTTTTGTAATAATAGGATCCTTATCCAGCAGTCCGGAAATACTGTAGATTTTAGTTACCTCCAAGGCTTCATCAAGGCTTAATTTCGGCAAAATCGAAGGAAGTGTTTTGGCGATTAAAGTTTTTCCTGATCCGGGCGGTCCTTTTAATAAGATATTGTGCGACCCGGCAGCGGCAATTTCCATAGCTCTTTTTACTTTTTCTTGTCCCTTAATATCGCTCATATCAAAATCAAAAACCTCTTCTTTTATAAAATCAGACAATTTTACCGGTTTTTGCGGTTCGATTAACTGTTTTAACATTAGATGGTTAATTAAAGAAGTTAATGATTCAACGGGAAAGATCTCAATCCCCGTTATAATTGCAGCTTCTTTGGAGTTTATTTTTGGCAAAAAAAGCCTGGAAAATTTTTTATCTTTAACCATAATTGCGCTTGGTAAAACCCCATTTAGATGCCTAAGGTTTCCGTCTAGGGAGAGCTCTCCGGCAAAGATTGCGTCTTTAATATCTGCGTTAACTTGTCCTGAAGCAATAAGAATTCCAAGCGCAATAGGTAAATCATAAGCAGGGCCTTCTTTGGGAAGATCTGCAGGTGCCAAATTAACAGTTATTCTTTTTGCCGGAAAATCACACCCCACGTTTTTAATTGCAGATCTTACTCTTTCTCTGGATTCTTCAACTGCTTTGTCTGGAAGCCCAACAATTGTAAAGCAGGGAAGACCTTGTGAGGCAATATCTACCTCAACTTCGATCGGAACAGAATCAAGCCCAACAATAGCAGTAGAATTAACCTTTGCAAGCATAAAGATATTGTAGCTATCTTTAGGAAATTAAATCAATGACTGTTTTGGCAAGCTTTTGGGGGTCGTGGCGGATAATGCTTCTTCTGTAGTTATCGGCTTTGTCTTTTTCTATAAGTACGTCTTTAATTAAATTTTTTCTGGTAATTTTATACGAGCTTTCTTTTAGGTCATCAACAACTACTTCTTCGGAGAACCTCTTATACCATTTTAAAGTTTTTTCGGATGGACTTTTTTTATTTATTAAAATTAAGTCTAAGGTATTGCTACCAATGTATTGTTCGAGGTCTTTAATATGATCGGAGGCTTTATATCTTGTGGTTTGTCCGCATTTTGTCATTAAATTTAAAACAAAGATTTTTTTAGCTTTTGATTTTTTTATTGCATCTACGACATTATCAACTAGTAGGTTTGGAATTATACTGGTGTAAAGGTCTCCTGGGCCAATTAAAATAAAATCTGCTTGCCCTATTTCGTTTAGAGCATCTTCATTTGCTTCTGCTCTTGGTTTTAAAAAAGCTTTTATTATCTTAGGTCTTTTTCTTTGCCCCTCAGAGGTATCGATATGTTTTTCGCCAACCATTGTTGTTCCGTCAGCAAGCTTTACACAAAGATTAGTTTTATCAAATGTTACAGGAACCACTTTTCCATTGATCCGCAGGATTTTTCCGGTTTCCACAAGGGCTTTTTTAAAATCTCCTGTGGTTTTTTCCAAAGCCGACAAGAAAATATTTCCAAAAGTGTGCCCTGCGAGGCCTCCTTTGGGAAAGCGGTAGTTAAAAAGGTTTCTCATTAAAGTCGAAGACGAAGATAGGGCTACCAAGCATTGTCTTATATCGCCTGGGGGTAAAACTCCAAGCTCATCTCTTAATCTGCCGCTTGATCCGCCGGAATCCATCATTGTTACAATTGCAGTTAAGTCAACCGGGTATTTTTTTAATCCCCGGAGCGCGGAAAAAGTTCCGGTGCCTCCGCCAATAACAACGATTTTTTTATTTTTTTGCTTAATCATAAAATTTCTAAAAGTCCATAAAGATTATTAATTGTAAAATCAGGACAATAATTACTTTTAATATCTTGATGTCGTCCTCTTTTAATTAAAACAGTTTTTATGTTAGAACAACTTTTCTTGATTTTGTCCAGACTATCAATTCTGTCATCTAAAACATAGATAACTTTTTGTTTAAACTTTTTGCAAATGTCTTTAATTATCTTATTTTTTTCTTCTACGATAAATATATTCTCTTTTTTAAATAGTTTTAGCAGTTTTGTTTTCGTCAGTTTATTAATTTGGAAATCATACTCTCCCTTGGATAAAATTCCAATTTCAAATTCATTTCCGAGTTTTTCGATAACTTCTTTTGCGTCTTCGTAAGGTTCGTATTTTTTAAGGCCGCTTTCTATAAAAAGAGCTGTTTTAAAAATAACGTCGTCAATATCAAAAAAGATTATGTTTGCCATTTATTTAATTATCTTATTTTCCGGGTGAAGTCCCGAGACGGAAACAAGAGGAAACACAGTTGAATTCTTGCCAAGTATTGTTCCCGGATTTAAAACAGAATTAGCTCCTATCACGGAGTCATCTCCAATAATAGAGCAAAATTTTTTGAGTCCGGTACTAATCCTTACCCCCTTTTTCTTAATAGACACTTCTTCTTTATCAAGTCTTAGGCTGGCTAAAATAGCTCCCCCCGAAATATTAACATTGTTTCCAATAATACTGTCTCCGACATAATTAAAATGTGCTGCAGTTGAGTTATTTAACATAATTGAATTTTTTATTTCGCAAGCATGTCCGACATTAACGTTGTTTCCTAAAAGGCAATTTTCCCTAAGAAGCGCACCGTGTCTTATTGTGCAATTGTCGCCTATAACAGCAGGTCCTACTATCTCGGCGGAGTCGTTTACTACTGTGCCTTTCCCTATATAAATATTTTTAGAATTTTTATAATTGGCTTTTATTTTTCCAGATTTAAAAAGGCCGCTTATAAAGCTTTCAAGATTTCGAATTGATTCCCAGGCATTTTCTCCTTTGGAGAATATGTCCGAGAAAGGAAAATCTGAAATATCAACAAATTTTTCTATATAGAAATCCATAGTGGCAATTATAAATTAATTTGCTTTAACTTTAAAGGCTTAATTAATAGTATCTTTAGGGCTAAATAGGCAAGATTCTTATTGACATCAAGGGGCAAAAACGTTAAAGTTAAGTATGGATCCCGATAAAAAGCCTTTTCCTCTTGGCTTAACTTTCGACGACGTTTTACTTCTCCCAAATTATGCAGATTTTTCCCGCTCGGACATTAGTCTGGAAACTAACTTAACCAAAAAAATAAAGTTGTCTATTCCCTTTGTTTCTTCCCCAATGGATACAGTTACAGAAAGTAGGTTGGCAATTGAGCTTGCAAAGGCTGGAGGAATTGGAATTATTCATCGAAATTTAACAATTCAAGATCAAGCCTCAGAGGTTAAGAAAGTAAAAGATAAAAAATTAA
>Ga0082335_1001331_pt1 | contig 53479 bp, 54 predicted proteins | sample Subgrocontami58m_FD_72375 | JGI IMG/M metagenome (GOLD analysis project Ga0082335, IMG submission 72375) | Subsurface groundwater microbial communities from S. Glens Falls, New York, USA - GMW37 contaminated, 5.8 m (SPADES assembly) (version 2) ... | reverse complement strand
GCGTGTGGCAGCTCAAGTGGGAACTCGAGGACCTGGCGCTGCGCATCCTCGAGCCCGAGACCTACCGGCGCATCGCCAAACTGCTGGACGAAAAGCGCGGCGACCGTGAACGCTACATCGAGCAGGTGATCGCGCGCCTGCGCGAGGAACTCGCGCGCGCCGGCATCAAGGCTGAAGTCAGCGGCCGCCCCAAACACATCTACAGCATCTACTACAAGATGCGGCGCAAGGGAGTCGATTTCGACTCGCTCTACGACGTGCGCGCGGTGCGCGTGCTGGTCGGTGACGTGAGGGACTGCTATGCCGCGCTCGGAGCCGTGCACAGCCTGTGGACTCCGCTGCCCAAGGAGTTCGACGATTACATCGCCAAGCCCAAGAGCAACGACTACCGTTCGCTGCATACCGCGGTGAGCGGGCCGGAGGGCAAGCCCCTCGAAATCCAGATCCGCACCTTCGAGATGCACGGTCACGCCGAACTTGGCGTCGCCGCGCACTGGCGCTACAAGGAAGGCTCGCGCCGCGATTCAGGTTATGACCAAAGAATCGCGTGGCTGCGGCAGATCGTCGAATGGAAGGATGAAGTCGCCGATGCGGGCGAGCTTGCCGCGCAGTTCAAAAGCGAGCTGTTCGAGGACACGATATACGTATTGACGCCGCAGGGCAGGGTGATCGATCTGCCGCAGGACGCGACGCCGATCGATTTCGCCTATCATGTCCACACCGATCTCGGCCATCGCTGCCGCGGCGCCAAAGTCGACGGCGCGATGGCGCCGCTCAATACGCCGCTCAGAAACGGCCAGCAGGTCGAGATCCTGGCGGGCAGGCAGGGCGGGCCGAGCCGCGACTGGCTCAATCCCGCGCTCGGGTTTCTCAAGAGCGCCGGCGCCCGCGGCAAGGTGCGACAGTGGTTCAACCGCCAGAACCACGACGTGTCGGTCGCACAGGGGCGCGCTGTCGTCGAACGGGAATTGCAGCGCCACGGCATGACCGGCATCAATCTCGACAAGCTCGCGCAACAGTTCGAGTTCGACAAGCTCAACGACTTCCTCGCCGAAGTCGGGCGCGGCGAGATCGGGCCACGCCAGCTGCAGACTGCGCTGCGCAAGGAGGAGCCCATTCCGGTGGTCGCCGATGAGCCGCCGCTCGTCGGCAAACCGCGCGCCCGGCCGGGCGGCATCCTGGTGGTGGGCGTCGACAAGCTGCTGACGGTGCCGGCGAAATGCTGCAAGCCGGCGCCGCCGGACGCGATTGTGGGTTTTGTTTCGCGCGGCCGCGGCGTGACCATCCACCGCAAGGGCTGTGCGAACGTCGCGCGCCTGAACGCCGAGCGGCTGGTATCCGCGGATTGGGGGGCATCGCCGGAGGCGACTTTCCCGGTCGACATCGTGATCGAGGCGGACGATCGTACAGGTCTGCTGCGCGACATCACCGAGATACTGTCGCGCGAGCGCATCAACGTCACGGCGACCAGCAGCGCGAGCCGTGACGCAGCCGCGCGCATGTTGCTCACCGTCGAGGTCGGCAATCTCGATCAATTGAATCGCATGCTGGTGCTGATCCGCGAAGTGCGGGGCGTGGCGCGCGCGGCGCGGCGCTGAAAGCAAGGTCATGCCAGCAGACGCCGTTATGAACTCCGAGCTCGCGAGCTTCTCGCGCGAAATCGACCGGCTCGACCTGATGCCGTTGTGGGAGCGCCGTAAGCCCATGCGGCCGGGCTCTCCATGCGTGCCGATGCTCTGGCGCTACGCGGAGATGCGGCCGCTGCTGGAGCGTGCGGCCGGCCTCATCACCAAGCGGGATGCCGAGCGCCGCGTGCTGGTATTCGAAAACCCGGGCCTGCGCGGCACCACCTATATCACCAACTCGCTTTACGCGGGCCTGCAGATCATCATGCCGGGCGAAATTGCGCCCTCGCACCGCCACAGTCCGAGCGCGCTGCGCTTCATCGTCGAAGGCGAAGGCGCGTACACCGCCGTGGCCGGCGAGCGTACTGCGATGTTGCCCGGTGATTTCGTGGTCACACCGAACTGGGCATGGCATGACCATGGCAATACCGGCAGCGGCCCCGTGATCTGGCTGGACGGGCTCGACACGCCGTTCGCCGAATTCTTTGGTGCGATTTTCCGTGAAGACCATCCCGAGGAAAGCCAGCCGATTACGCGCGGCGAGGGCGGTGCCGCGGCGAGTTACGGTGCGAATCTGCTGCCGGTCGATTACGCGCCCGGCGGGCTCGGGTCGCCGCTATTGCGCTACCCGTACGAGCGCACGCGCGAAGCGCTGGACTGCTTGGCCCGCAGCGGGCCCGTGCATCCGGCGCATGGCGTCAGGCTGCGCTACACGAACCCCGCCAACGGCCGCCACCCGTTTCCGACCATGGCCGCGTTCATGCAATGGCTGCCCAAGGCTTACGCGGGCCGCGGCTGCCGCAGCACCGACGGCACGGTGTTCAACGTGGTCGAAGGCCGCGGCAGCGTCGATATCGGGGAACAGCACTACGCATTTGCACCGCATGATGTATTCGTGGTGCCGCCCTGGTGCACGTACCGTTTCAGCACCGACACCGAATGCGTGCTGTTCAGCTTTTCCGACCGCGCGGGCCAGGAAGCGCTCGGTTTTTGGCGCGAACAATCCGCTTGAGTATCACAGGATGAAGCTGACCGAGCCGAGCGAGCCCAGCTCCATCGCATCGAGGATCGCCTCCCGCCGCGCGATCTTGAGCTGGCCACCCTTGCGGCGCAGCTCGTAGCGATAGTGCCCGACGTACTCGCGGATACGCTCGTCGCGCCGGAAGCGGTGGACGACGAAGTTCGCCTCGACCCTGAGCGCCGGCCCTTGCTGCTCGACGATGCGCACGTTGGCGATGATGCGTCGCGTGCGCGAATGCGGATATTCGGCGTGCGCATTCTTGTCCTTGAGCCGCGTCACGCGCGCGCGGATACGCTTGATGTCGTCGGCGATCATGAACAGCGTGTTGGCCGGATCGGCATACGGACGGTCGTTGGACGGCACGCGATAGACCGCGTCGGCGGTCAGCAGCCCGAGCCAGTCGTCAAGCCGCCACGCATCCAGCAGTGCGGCCTCGTGGTAAAGAAAATCCTCGACTTGCTGGCGGGTAACATTGCCCGTGCCGCTTTGCGTTCGGCGGCGCGGGGTGGAGCGTGAGGGTTTGGCGGGTTTGCGGGCCATGCTCAGCTTCCGGCCTGCATCAGCTTGTCCCACTGCACCCAGAACGAGCGCAGATGCAGCTCGTCGGTGTTCAACTGCTCGCCTTCTTTCGCCATGCCGCGCGTCATCACCGACCATGGAACTTCGCGGTAAGTGGCAAGCCCGGTCTGTACCGACTCCAGGGCCTCGACGTCGTCGGGCGTGGCGAACCCACCGGGGCCGTAGAAAGTGAGAAAGCTGTCGAGACGCACCGCGCGCGCCGTCGGCGTTTCCTCGGTCGGACCCAATGCCCACGCGCGCACGTGCATGCGGTCAGACGCGAGCGGATGGAACGTGCGTATCGTCACCGACGAGCCGTCGTTCAACACCAGATTCGGGAACACGACCAGGTTGCGATTGGTGTCGGCCACGCGCGCGGCGCGCGCTTCGCCCAGCCGCGCGACCAGTTCGGCGCGAATGCGCTCGAGTTCGGGCTTCGCGGCCTCCCCGTATATCGGAATCCAGCGCGCGACCGGCCGGCCGCGGAAATTCACGTTGTCGATCACGGCGTGGCCGTTGCCGAGGTCCTTGCCGACACCGTGCGCGGGCAGCAGGTGGCCTTGCTCCGGGCGCTTCATTTCGACCCCGGAGTTCTTCAGGTAATCGAGCCACGTCGAGTGCGTGGTGAGCAGGTGGTAATCGTCGAAGCTGTTCTCGACCAGCAGTTTCCAGTTGGCACGGATCTCGTACTCCTGCGTGCCCTGGATTACTTCCATGCGGCCCGACGGCGATTGATCGAGAATCAGATCGATGTACTCGCGCGCGCCGCCCAGGTACTGCTCGAGCGCCACCGCGCCCGCATCGAAGTTGAGAAACACGAAGCCACGGTAGCTCTCAACCCGTGGCGGCGCCTTCAAGCCGAACTCGCTCTTGTTGAAGCTCGGCGGATACGCGCTCTGGCCGGGGACCGCGTAAAGATTGCCGTCGCGGTCGTAAGTCCAGCCGTGGTAGAAGCAAGTGTAACGTTGCGCGTTGCCTTCCGCTTCGCGGCAGACGACGGTGCCGCGGTGGCGGCAGGTGTTGAGGAATACGCGCACCTCGTTCCTGCTGTCGCGGCACAGGATGACGGGCCGCCCGCAAATGGTACGGGTCCTGAAATCGCCCGGCGCGCGCACTTCGGATTCGTGCCCGACGTAAATCCAGCAGACGTCGAATATCCTGCGCTGCTCGAGTTCGAGGATGCGCGGTTCGACCAGCGTCGAGCGGTGCACTGCGAAGCGCATCGACTCCGGTTCGTTGATGACCAGGCGGTGATCGTTCATCTCCGTGCCTTGGTTGGCGAGCGGGCAAGCCCGCACGGAATGCCCGGGCTTACATCGCCGCAGATTTTACTGCAGAATGCCGGCTCTGAGGGGGGCAGCACAAGTGCATAACGCATCACCGAAGGGGCGCAGCATCCTCGTGCGCATAGCATGGGCATTGGCGGCTGCCGCTACGGGCGCGGCCGCGAATGCGCAGGAAGCAGGCTCTTATCCGGTCCGCACGATACAAATCGTGGTGCCGTACACGCCGGGTACCGGCGCCGACATACTCGCGCGCATTTTCGGGCCGCAGCTTGCCGCGCGCTGGAAAGTCGGCGTGGTCACCGACAATCGTGCGGGCGCGACCGGTAACATCGGCACTGAATTCGTCGCGAAAGCCGCACCTGACGGCCACACCCTGCTATTCACCGCAACCTCGTTCGGCACCAACCCCGCATTGAGCCCCAGGCTGCCTTTCGATCCGGTCAAGAGTTTTGCGCCGGTCGTGCTGATCGCCACCAGCGCACTTGCCGTCGTCGTGCACCCCCAGTTGCCGGTGAAATCGATGCGCGAATTTGTCAGCCTCGCGCGGCGCCAGCCGGGCAAGCTCGATTACGGTTCGCCAGGCAACGGCGGACCGCAGCACCTCGCGATGGAACTGCTCAAGTCCGAACTCGGCATCAACCTCGTGCACGTGCCGTACAAGGGCTTGGCCGGCGCGCTCACCGACCTGATGGGCGGGCACGTGCAGGCGATGATCTCGGCACTGCAGTCCGTGGCGCCGTTCGTGAACAATGGCAGGTTGCGCATGCTCGGAGTCATGAGCGCGGAGCGCGCGCCGGCGTTTCCAGCGGTGGCAACGCTGAAAGAACAGGGATTTGGAAATCTCGAAGTCGAAACCTGGTACGGCGTGTTCGCGCCGGCCGGCACTCCAGCACCGGTGGTTACGAAGCTCAACTCCGACCTCAATGCATTGTTGCAGCAAGCAGAAGTCCGCGACCTGCTGGCCAGGCAGGGCATGAGCGCCGCCGGCGGCCCGCCGGAGCGTTTCGGCGACCTGGTGAAGAGCGAACTCGCGCGCTGGGCACGCGTCGTGGCCGCAGCCGGTATCAAAGCGGATTGAGCAGAAATTCCCGGTAACGTAACAAGACCGCCTGCACTCAAGGAGTAATAATGGACCTCATCGAAGACCTGATTGCCGCTTACCGCATCCTCGCGGCGCACGACGTCATCGATGCCTATGGGCATGTCAGCGTGCGCTCGGAGAAAAATCCGCACCGGTATTTTCTCGCCGGGCACATCGCGCCCGAGCTGGTCGAGGAAAAACACATCATCGAATACGACCTCGACAGTAATCCGGTCGACGCCAAGGGACGGGAATCGGTGCGCGAGCGCTTCATCCACGGCGAAATCTACAAGACGCGGCCGGAAGTGAATTCGGTCGTTCACAACCACTCGCCGTCGGTCGTGCCGTTCAGCATCACGACAGTGCCGCTGCGCCCGATCTACCATATGGCGGCGTTTGTGGGCGCGGGAATACCGAACTGGGAGATCCGCGACGCTCAGAAAGGAACCGACATGCTCGTCAAAACACCCTATCTCGGGCAGTCGCTCGCCAGGACCCTGGGGCAAAAGCCCGCAGCGCTATTGCGCGGGCACGGTGCCGTCGTCGTCGGAGAGACCCTGGCGCGTGCCGTCGGCCGCAGCATTTATCTCGAGCAAAGCGCCCGCATGCAAATGCAGGCCATGCTGATTGCTGGACCTGGCGCTGCTCTGATGTGTTTCGACGATAGTGAAGTTCAGACTTCGATGAACGCACAGGAATATAACCGCGCGTGGCCGATGTGGCGCGCGCAAGCGCTCGCCAAACTCAGGTCGAAGCCGCTGACCGATTTCCTGCCGGGGTGGCCCGTGAAATGATCGGTAATTCCAAGCCATTCGGCGGAATAGCGCGGCGCTTTTCCGCCCTACGTATCAGGGAATGATTCGTGAGTAGGCGGGACGAGCCTAATAGTCGAAGAAGACGGTCTCGTCTTTTCCCTGCAGGATGACGTTCCACTCCAGCACGCCCTGTTCGCCCGCGATTCTCTTCGCGATCAGTGTGGCGCAGCGCTCGGCGGGGACCAGTTTCAGAACCGGATCGTCGGCGTTGCCCGGCTCGTCGGGAAAATAAATTCGCGTCACCAGATGCTTGAGCAGGCCGCGCATGAACACTACGACCACCAGGTGCGGCGCCTGCAATGCTCCACCGGGTCCGGGTGCGCGACCGGGCTTGATCGTCGTCAGCCGGAATGCGCCGTTGTCGTCGGTTTGCACCCGGCCGAAACCCTTGAAATTGTCGTCCAGCGGCTTTTCCTGCGCGTCGTCGGGATGCGCGTATTTGCCGTGCGCGTTGGCCTGCCAGGTCTCGACCAACGCATCGTTGACTGGATTGCCGTCGCCGTCGAGCACCCGGCCGCGGATCGTCACGCGCTCTCCGCCGGCGTCTGGCGGTGCGACCTCCGCAATCTGCGTCTTTTCAAAATTGATGGCGCCGAACGGGCCCAGCGTCTGGGATGCGGTCACCAGCAGGCTCATGTCATTTCTCCATGGGCGTAGCGTCGCGGCCGCGCAGCACGATGTCGAACCGGTAGGCAATCGCGTGTTCGGGCACGGTATTTTCCCAGTCGAACTCGCTGACCAGGCGCTGGCGCGCCCGCTCGTCGGGCACGCTGATATACATCGGGTCGTAGGCCAGCAACGGGTCGCCCGGAAAATACATCTGCGTAATGAGCCGCTGGACGAACGCCTGGCCGAACAGCGAAAAATGAATATGCGCGGGACGCCACGCGTTGTAGTGATTGCGCCAGGGATACGCACCGGGCTTGATGGTCGTGAATTGGTAACGCCCATGTTCGTCGGTAATCGCGCGGCCGCAGCCCGTGAAATTCGGGTCGAGCGGCGCGGTGTGCTGATCGTTGACGTGCCGGTAGCGGCCGGCAGCGTTGCATTGCCAGACTTCGACCAGCGAATGCGGGACCGGCCGTCCGTTTTCGTCGAGCACGCGCCCGCTCACGATGATCCGTTCACCCAGCGGCTCGCCCGCGTGCTGGCGCGTGAGGTCGTTGTCGCCGGGCCTGACATCGCCATGGCCGAACAGCGGGCCGGTCACCTCGGAGAGCGTCTGCGGCGTCATAATCAGCGGTTGCATCGGCGCGCGCTTCGCGGTGGAATGATACGGGGGGTAAAGATACTCGGGCTGCGTATTGACGTAGGGCCGACGATAGACCGGGATTGCCGCCATGGTGCCTGCCTCCTGAACCGAACGACGGTGGAATTCGTTGGCCGGCGGCGCCTGTGCCGCCGGCTGCTCCAGCCATTATAATCCGTGGGCTGATCTGTCCCCATCCGGGAGCCCGACATGTTACGTAATTTTCTGTTGAGCGTGTGCGCCTTAGTTTCCGCAGCGCAGTACGGCGCGGCGGCTGCGCAGGACTATCCCGCGAAGCCTGTCCGCATGGTCGTGCCGTATGCGGCCGGCGGCCTGCCGGACACAATGACCCGCATCATTGCGCAGCGCCTGAGCGACTCGTTCGGACAGCAATTCGTCATCGAAAATCGTGCCGGCGCGGGCGGCATCGCCGCGTGCGAGCTGGTCGCCAAAGCAGCCGCCGACGGTTACACGCTGCTGATTGCAGACGTCGCGCAAACCGCCATCAATCCGGCGCTTTACGCGAAGCTGCCGTACGATCCGATCAGGGATTTCACGCCGGTGAGCATTATCGGAACTTCGGCGCAGTTCCTGGCGGCGCATCCGTCGGTGCCGGTGACTACGCTCACCGGGCTCATCGCGTTTGCCAAAGCAAGACCGGGCGAGCTGAGTTATGGCTCGGGCGGCACCGGCAGTCTCCATCACCTCAGCATGGAAGTGCTCAAGTCGGCGCGCGGCCTCAACATCGTGCATGTGCCGTACAAAGGGACCGCGCAATCGGTGCCGGCGCTGATCAGCGGCGAGGTTGCGCTCGCGTTCTCCGCGCTGCCTTCGCTCGCGGGGCACGTGAAGGCGGGACGCGTGAAGCTGCTCGCCGTCAACACGATGAAACGCTCGGCGCAGGCGCCCGAGGTGCCGACGATCGCGGAAGCCGCCGGCATTCCGGACTTCGATTACCCACCCGAAATCGGCGTGCTGGCGCCGGCAGGAACGCCGCCAGGCGTTATCGGCCGGCTCGCGTCCGGCATCGCCGGCGCGGCACGGCATCCGGACACGGTGCAGCGCTTCACGACACTGGGCATCGATCCGGTGGGCAATTCACCCGCGGAGTACGCGGCGCAAATCAAAATCGATATCGAGAAATATGCGAAAGCAGTGAAAGTTTCCGGCGCAAGGGCCGACTAGCTCCACGGCAACAACGAAGCGTGGATCACGTCCGGCACGCCCTTGCCGCCAACCGACCGGATGGCGAGGTCCACGTCTTTCAGACCGAACCGGTGGGTCGTGACTTTCTCCAGCGGGAAGCGGTGCGAGGCAAGCTGCTGTAGCGCCAGCTCGCACGCCTTGTAGCTGTGGCCACGCGCGCTCTTGATGGTGATGAACTTCACGGTGACTTTTTCAAGCGGGAAATTCGGGAACTCTTTCATTTCACCCTGAACCACGATTGTCCCGCCCTTGCGCTTGAGGGCGTCCACGCCGAGCAGTATCGGGAGAGTCCCTGCGCCCGCCGTGCAGTCGAGCGCGACGTCCACGCCGCGGCCAGCCGTGATTTCCCGGATGCGCGTGAGCGGGTCTTCCTTCTGCACGTCGATCACGTAATCGGCGCCGAGTTCTTTGGCTACCTTCATACGCGCGGCGTCCTTGGATGTGCCCGTGACGATGATGAGCGAGGCGCCCGCCTGTTTGCAGATCACGGTCTGCGAGAGTCCTTGCTGGCCCGGACCCTGAATGAGCACGGTGGAGTTGTAGCCCACGCCGCCATCGAACAGGGACCACTCGACGCCATTCGCCATCGGGGTGACCAGCCCCGCCAGTTCCGGCGTCACGTTCTTCGGCACGGCGTGCACGACGGCGTTCCACGGCAGGTACACGTATTCGGCGAAGCCGCCCCATAGATGCGGGGCCTTCTCGGCCGACGTGTAGCCGTAGCGGATGCCGTCGGGATTGCTGCGCCAGTCGGTGTTTTCGCAGTGGCGGTACTGGCCCAGGTGGCACCACTCGCACTTGCCGCACGAGACATAGTGTTCCACGAACACGAGGTCGCCTTCCTTGAAGCCCTTGCGCCGGGTGAATTCGCGGCCCGCCCTGGCGATGGTGCCGATGTTCTCGTGGCCCATGATCACAGCAGCGGCGGACGGCGGATGCGCGTACAGCTTGACGTCGGTGCCGCAGATTCCGGCGACTTCCATCTTCATCAACGCGGCATCTTCCGGGATGTCCGGCATCGGAAATTCGCGGATCTCGGTCTTGCTCGGGCCTATCCTCACGGCGGCCTGCACTTTTTCCATAGTCGTAACTCCGGTCGATGGTCGTCGCCTGCATTTTCTCACGCATCGCGCGCGCGCTCCATTCCGGCTATCATCAACGGCTCGCAAGCCAGAATCCTGAAGGAAACCCATGTCAAACACGTCCGGCAGCCAAGTCGCAGCCGAGTTGATCGCGGACTTGGCCGCCGCGAGCCGCATACTCGTCGCGCAAGGGGTCGTCGATGGCTTCGGCCACGTCTCGATGCGCCATCCTGCGGCACCCCAGCGCTATCTGATGGCGCGCTCGATTGCGCCGGGGTTGGTGACACCCGCTGACATCATCGAGTACGATCTGGACAGCAATCCCTGCAATGCCGACGGCCGCGCCAGTTTCCTCGAGCGCTTCATCCACGGCGAGATCTACAAGGCGAGACCCGACATCATGTCCATCGTGCACAGCCATTCGCCATCGGTGGTACCGTTCGGGCTGGTCGGCGTGCCGATGCAGGCGATGTTCCACAACGCCGCTTTCATTGCGGCGGGCGTGCCGGTTTTCGACATTCGCGAGAAGTTTGGCGCCACCGACATGCTGGTCGGCAATGTGGCAAAGGGCGTGGCACTTGCTGAAGTCATGGGCAACAAAGACATCGTGCTGATGCGTGCCCACGGCAGTGTGGCCTGTGGGCCGACGCTGCAGACGGCAGTATTTCGCGCCGCTTACACCGAGGTCAATGCCCGCATCCAGCATTGGACCCTGGCGCTCGCTGGCGGAGCGCCGATGGCTGCGCTCGATCTCGAGGAAGGCCGGCTCGCGGACGCCCTCAACCAGACCGCCGGCATGCGCGCCTGGGATCTGTGGCGCAGCCAGGTCCGCAGCCAGCTAAACTGGTAATAGTTACGGAGGGAGGAGTGTCATGTCGCAGACCGCATTGAAGCAAGCAGGAGAAGCCGCGTCACTGCCCGAGCTGAAGCAGCAGCTCGTCGACTGCATCCGCATGCTCGAGCAATCAGACATCATTGACTACAACGGCCATTGCAGCATCCGCCTCGACGACAACCGCATCCTGATCAACATCGGGTCGTGCCAGCGCAGCCGGCTCACGGTCGATGACCTCTGCACCATCGACCTTGACGCGAATCAGATCGAGGGCAAGGGCAATGCGCCGCTGGAACGCCACCTGCATTGCGGTATCTACCGCGTGCGCCCGGACGTCAAGGCCATCGTGCACGCGCATCCGAAGTGGTCGACTTTCCTGACCATGGTCGGCGAGAGCTACCAGCCGGTGTATGCGCAGGGCTCGCTCGTCTATCCGGTGCCGCTGCTCGATTCGCCGAACTCGATCAACAACCGCGCGATGGCCGACCGGCTGGCGGTAACGCTCGGCGAGCGGCCGGCGGCGCTGATGAAGTCGCACGGCGCAGTGACCGTCGGCAAGGACATCGTCGAGGCGTTCGTGCTCGCAAACTACATGGAGGAGAACGCGTATCGGCAGTACATGGCGCTGCAGATCGGCAAACCCTATGCGTTCAGCGAGGCGGAGCTGGCACTATGCCGCGAGAAGCTCTGGACGGCGATTCTATTCAAGCGCACCTGGGACCATTTCCGCGCGAAGCTCGATTGATTACCGCTCTGCCTCTCAGATCGTCTTCTCCATCATCGCTCTCAGTTCCGCCGTCACCTCGGGCTCGATGCCGAACCACGCTTGCCACGCTGGCCGGCCCTGATGCAACAACATGCCGAGGCCGTTGACGGTGCGGTTACCGCGCTTGCGTGCCGCGGCCAGAAACGGCGTCTCGAGCGGACTGTAAATGATGTCGGCGGCAAGCGCGCCCGCGGGCAGCTTGTCCAGCTTGATGTCGAGCGCGCTCTGGCCGACCATGCCACAACTGGTGGTGTTGACGACCATCACTGCGCCTTCCAGGGCATCGTGGCGTTGCTCCCAAAGCAACGCCCGGACCGGACCGCCGAACGCCTCTGCGATACTCTTCGCGCGGGAGAACGTGCGGTTGACGAGCCGGATCTCCTTCGCGCCCTCCTGCGCGAGGCCGTAGCACACCGCGCGCGAGCCGCCGCCGGCGCCGATCACTACGATGGGCCCTGAGTCCGCCTGCCAACCGGGTTGCTCCTGCCTGGTGTTGTGGATGAAGCCGTAGCAATCGTTGTTGGTGCCGGCGAGCGATCCGTCGGGCCTGACGATGACGCAGCTGATTGCGCCGATGTTACGCGCCAGCGTGTCGACCTCATCGACGATGGTCATTGCCTGCTGCTTGTGCGGGATCGTCAGGTTGCAGCCCGCGAAGCCCAATGGATGCAGCGCGCGCAGCGCTGCGGCGAGTCCCTCGGGCCGGATCGCGAGCGGCACGTAGGTTCCCGCCAACTCGTGCTGCCGGAACCAGTAGTTGTGCAGCAGCGGCGAGCGCGAGTGCATGATAGGCCAGCCCATCACGCCCGCCAGCAGGAAACAATCGGTTCTTGACATTGCCCGCATTCTACCCAACTGGCGGTGAAATAATACTGCAGGCGTGTTTGCAAAATTCACGAGAGTGGCTGTAGTATCATTTGCTTCTTTTTTGAGTGCGTGCGCGGCGACCATGCTGGCAAAACTTTCCGCAATCTGCGCGTTGGCGACGCTGCTCGCCGCCACCGCGTTGGCGCAGACTTGGCCGGCGAGGCCGGTGCGGATCGTGGTACCGTTTGCGCCCGGTGGCACGGCCGACACGCTCGGCCGCCTGGTTGCCAAAGGATTAGGCGATAGCCTGGGTCATTCGTTCGTGATCGAGAACCGCGCGGGCGCCGGTGGCATGATCGGCTCGGAGCTGGTCGCCCGGAGCGCACCGGACGGCTATACGCTGGTCGTCTCGGGCGTAGCTTCGCACGCAGTCGCGCCGGCGTTGTCGTCAAAAGCTCCGTTCGATCCGATCCGCGATTTCACCCACATCGCGCTGCTCGGCGGGCCGCCCGCGGTGTTCGCGGTGCATCCGTCGGTCCCGGTGAAACAGTTGCAGGCGTTCGTCGCACTCGCCAAGGCAAAGCCCGGCCTGTTCACCTACGGCTCGCCCGGCAACGGCACTCATGGCCATCTGCTCGCCGAACTTTTCAGGCAGCTCGCCGGCATCAATATCACGCACGTGCCGTACAAGGGCGCGAGCATGGCGATGGTGGACCTCCTCGCCGGCCAGATCGACGCGGTCTCGACCACGCTGACCACCGCCGGCCCGCTGATACGCGTCAACCGCGCGCGCGCGCTCGCGATCAGCGCGGCGGGACGGCTGCCCGACTATGCCGACGTGCCCACCTTCCGCGAAGTCGGCTATCCGGACCTGGTCGCCACCGTCTGGTTTTCGCTGTCCGGGCCAGCCGGCTTGCCTCCCGAGATTGCAAACCGGCTCAACACGGAGGTGCGGCGCATCATGAACCTGCCGGAGGTGCGGGTGCGGCTGCGCCAGGAAGCCATCGAGCCAGGCGCCCTCGACCCCAAAGGTTTCACCGAGTTCGTCGCCGCCGAGATCAAGCGTTGGGCGCCGGTGGTGCGTGCGTCCGGCGCACGCGTCGATTAGAATTCCGCAATCACATCGAAAGTTACCGCCATGGTCACTCAGGAACAAAACGATGCCCTCGTGCGCACCGGCCCCGGCACCCTGATGGGCGACTTGTTCCGGCGCTATTGGGTTCCGGCGCTGCACGCCTGGGAATTGCCCGAAGCCGACTGCCCGCCGGTGCGGGTGAAGCTACTCGGCGAGCCGCTGATCGCATTCCGCGATTCGCGGAACCGCGTTGGCCTGATCGACGAGTTCTGCGCGCATCGCGGCGTGTCGCTGTGGTTCGGCCGCAATGAAGAATGCGGGCTGCGCTGTCCTTATCACGGCTGGAAATACGATGTCACCGGCCAGTGCGTCGATCTGCCCTCCGAGGGCGATAACGGCCCGATGAAAAAACGCATCAAGCTGAAATCCTATCCGTGCATCGACGCGGGGGGCGTGATCTGGACTTACATGGGACCGCCGAAGTTGCAACCGGCACCGCCCGCGCTCGAGTGGGTCAGCGTGCCGCCGGAGCGGCGCTTTGTCTCCAAGCGGCTGCAGGAGTGCAATTACCTGCAGGCGCTGGAGGGCGGCATCGACTCCTCGCACGTGAGCTTCCTGCATTCCGGGGCTCTGAAGACCGACCCACTGTTCGTCGGCAGCAAGGGCAACGTCTATAACGAACGGGATCTGATGCCGCACTTCGAGGTCGTCGAGTTCGAAGGCGGCTTGCTGATTGGCGCGCGCAGGAACGCCGAGAACGATCGCTATTATTGGCGCATCACGCCGTGGATCATGCCCTGGCACACGATTATCCCGCCGCGCGCGGACCATCCGCTCGGTGCGCACGTGTGGGTGCCGATCGACGACGAGCACAACTGGGCGTGGAGCATCAACTATCACCCCAGGCGCGCGCTTACCGCCGCCGAGCTGACCGCAATGAAGAACGGCCAGGGAATCCATAACACGTATGTTCCCGGAACTTTCATCCCGCTTGCCAACAAGCGCAACGATTACCTGATTGACCGCGCGGCGCAGCAAACCGGCGTTCATTATTCCGGAATCGAAGGCATCGCGATGCAGGATGCCTCGCTGCAGGAATCGATGGGCCCGATCCAGGACCGGACCCGCGAGAACCTTTGCCCCACCGACCGCGGGATCGTCATGACGCGCCGCATGCTCCTGCAGGCGGCCGAGGCGAATCGCGCCGGCCAACCCATCCCCGGCCTCGATCCGGCGCAACAGCGCGTGCGCTCCTGTGCAATTGAGCTCGCGCGCGACCAGCATTTCAAGGAACACGCACGGCATGGTTTGTTTGCGCCGCTCGATACCGACCCGGTGACAGTCTGATGTCCAAACTTCGCCTGACGTTGTCCTGCTGGAATTATGACCGCGTGCGTGCGCTGGCCGACGGCCGGGTGCGGCCTGAGGGCATCGACATCAATTTTCTCGATCTGCCGGTGGAAGAAACGTTCTTCCGCATGCTGCGCAATCAGGAGTTCGACGTCGCGGAGCTTTCGCTGTCGTCGTACAGCGTGTCGCTGATGCGCGACCCGCAGCCCTTTGTCGCCATCCCGGTTTTTCCGTCGCGCTCGTTTCGGCATTCCTGCATATTCGTCTCGACGCAAAGCGGCATCCGCGAACCGCAGGACATCATCGGCAAGCGCAGCGCATCACCCGAGTTCCAGTTGACGGCGCCGGTGTGGAGCCGTGGTGTCCTGCAGGACGAGTACGGCGTCAAGATCGACGCCTGCGAATACTGGACCGGCGGCCAGGAGCAGCCGGGGCGCGACGAAAAACAAAAACTCGATCTGCCGTTCAAGTTGCATGCCATCGGTCCCGGCAAGACCCTGTCGCAGATGATTGCGGCGGGCGAGATCGACGTCATACACAGCCCGCGCATGCCCTCCACGCTGCACACCCAGCCCGACAAGGTCAAGCGCCTGTTCGAGAACTATGTCGAGGTCGAGCGCGCTTATTATCGCAAGACCAGGATTTTTCCCATCATGCATGTCATCGCGATTCGGCGCGAGGTGTACGAACGGAACCGCTGGATCGCGATGTCGCTCTACAAGGCGTTCGTCGAGGCGCAGCGGATTTGCTATCGCGAGCTCTACGAGACCGCGGCGCTGCGCAACATGCTGCCGTGGATGATCGCCGAGATCGAATGGCTGCGCCGCGAAATGGGCGACGACTGGTGGCCTTACGGCTATGCACCCAACCGCCACGTGCTTGATACTTTCCTGCGCTACCACCACGAGCAAGGACTCTCCAAGCGCCGGTTGCAGCCCGAAGAACTGTTCGTCCCGGAAACGCTGGAAGCTTACAAGATCTGATAAAGCCGGACTTGCGCCGTGCGCAAGAATCAGCGAGAGGAGCGGTGATCATGGGGCATCGAGCGGCAGAGATCCGCGCCGGGCTGAAGCATCCGGTGATCGACGGCGACGGCCACTGGATGGAGCCGATTCCGATCTTCCTCGAATACCTCTGCGAAACTGGCGGCCCTGGCTCCGTCGACCAGATGCGGGCGATGTGGCGCCAGAATCAGGCGTGGTACCGGGCCACCTGGCCGGAGCGCCAGCACCACCGCCTGCGCCGCTCCATCTGGTGGGGTGTCACCAGCAATACGCTCGACAAGGCAACGGCGCTGCTGCCGGCGCTGCTGAACGAGCGCCTGCCGGAGTTGGGCATCGACTTCGCGGTGATGTATCCGAGTTTCGGGCTTACCATCAACGCCATAACCCAGGACGACCTGAGCCGGGCCGCGGCGCGTGCCTACAACCAGATGACGGCCGAGATGTTCGCGCCGTTCGCGGCAAGGTTTGCGCCGGTAGCCGTCATTCCGGCGCGCACGCCGGACGCCGCGATCGAGGAGCTGGAATATGCGGTCGGGAAGCTCGGTTACAAAGCGATCATGCTGCGGGGAAACCAGGAGCGAACGATCCCGAGCGCGGCGGAGGGAATCGATCCGCAGAAGGCCGCCTGGTATTGCGACACCATCGCCCTCGACAGCCCGTATGACTATGACCCGTTCTGGCAGCGGTGCGTCGACCTCGGCGTAGCCGTGACCCAGCACTCGGGCAGTCCCCATTGGTCGGATCGCGCCTCGATCAGCAACTTCACCTACAACCACGTCGGCCACTTCGCCGAATCGAACCACGCCTTCGCGCGGGGCGTTTTCCTCGGTGGTGTGGCAAGACGCTACCCCAGCCTCAATTTCGGATTCATGGAAGGCGGCGTGAGCTGGGCCTGTCAGATGTGCGGCGACATGATCGAACACTGGGAGAAGCGCCGCCGTGCCGCGCTCCAGTACCCGGGCGCAACCAGCATCGCCGAGCTGCGCAAGCTTATCGGCCGGTATGGCGATCAGAGACTGCAAGCCAATGCCGACGCGATCATGAATAACATGGACGCATTCCGTCCGGAGTGCAGTCTCGAAGAACTCGGGCGGCCCGAGTATGTCTCGGATGATTTTGAAGCAGCGGGAATCAACTCAAAAGAGGATGTCCGGGCAGTATTTTCCGGCAACTTCTACTTCGGCTGCGAGGCGGACGATCGCGCAACCCTGTGGGCCTTTGATCCGCGCATGGGCGTTCGGCTGCGGCCGGTCTTCAGCTCCGACTTCACGCATTTCGACGTGCCCGATTTCAGGGAGGTGATTCCGGAAGCGTTTGAGATGGTGGAGCAGGGCTTCGTGACCGAGCAGGATTTCCGGGAGTTCACGTTCACCAACGCCGCGCGTTTGCACACGGGCAACAACCCGGACTTCTTCAAAGGCACCGTGGTCGAGCAGGCAGTGGCCGATGAGTTGGGCCTGAAGACGCCGTCGCTGGTAGCGAAAGCCTGAGCGGACGCGAGGATCGCTCTTTGACCTTGCACCCGCCTCCTACTGCTGCGGCACGCCAGCGAGCTTGATGATTTTGGCCCACTTCGCGATTTCCTCTTTGACTTGCGCTGCGAATGCCTGCGGCGTCGATGCTTCGGGTTCCAGCCCGAGGCTGATGAATCTGTCGTTCATGTCTGGCCGTTTCAGCATCGCGGCAATTTCGCCGTGCAGCCGGTTGATGATGGCTGCAGGCGTGCCCGCCGGCGCGAACACGCCGTACCAGCTGCTTATCTGATAGCCCGCCACAGTTTCGCCTATCGTCGGCAGATCGGGCATGGCCTTCACGCGGCTGGCGCCCGTCACACCCAGCGCGCGCAGCTTGCCGGACTTGATGTGCGTCAGCGCCGCCGAAAATCCGGTAATCAGCATGTGCACCTGACCGCCCATGAGATCGGCCAGCGCCGGGGCCGCGCCCTTGTACGGCACATGCACAATGTCGATACCCGCCATGGTCTTGAACAACTCCGCCGACAAATGCGCGGTCGAGCCGATACCGGACGACGCAAAATTGATTGTTCCCGGTTTCGATTTCGCCAGCGCCACCAGCTCTTTGACCGATTGCGCGGCAACGGCCGGATGCACCAGCAGTACCAACTGGCTGCTGCCGACTCGGCTCACCGGCGCGAGATCCTTGGCCGGGTTGTAAGACATTTTCCGGTACAGATTTGGCGAAATTGCGATCTCACCGTTCGACGCCGTGAACAGCGTATGGCCATCCGGTGCGGCCATGACCATCAACAGGCCGGCCACCGCGCCGCCCGCGCCCGGGCGGTTGTCCGTCACCACCTGCTGGCCGAGCGTCTCCGACAGATGCTGCGCTACCAGCCGCGCCACCAGATCGGTCGGCCCGCCCGGCGGAAAGCCGACTATCATGCGCACCGGACGCGAGGGATAGGTCTGCGCGAGCGCCGCAAGCGGCAGCACGCCGCACGTCACCAAGCAGGCTATGGCTTTCGCGGTTTTGTTCATGACTCGGCTGCGATGTCGAAACCTTCCGGCTGCAACTCAAATTCTCCCATGATTTCAAGCACTGCGCCGCGCGGCAAACCAGCGATGCCCACGGCCGCGCGCGCGTGCCGGCCGTATTCCGGCCCCCACAATTCGTAAAAGAGATCGGATGCGCCATCGATCACCGCCATGTGCCGGTCGAAATCCGGCGCGCAGTTCACCATGCCGTAAAGCCGGATTACGCGTTTCACGCGATCGAGATCGCCGATCGCTTGCTTGATGGACGCCATCATGCACAGCGCCACCGACTTTGCGCACAAGTACCCTTCCTGTTCTGAGACTTCACGCCCCACCTTGCCGAACGGCCGTATACCCAGCGGCATTTTCTGCCGCCCGGTACCGTGGCCGGAAAGGTACAATACATTGCCTGCGCGCACTGCCGAGGTGCGATTCGGGCTCGGATACGGATGCGTTTCCGGCAATTCCAGGCCCATTTGCTTCAGCTTGGTCTCTATGGCGCCCACAGGTTTTCTCCTTCGGTGTGCTAGAGGAAAAGCTTCCACCCGTTCCCAGGTCAGAGTATTGATGAACTGCCGGCTGTCCGTGCCGCTGGTGCGCGGCGTGGTTTCCAGCGTCATCGTATCGCCGTCGACCACGCAACGGCGCACCTGCTCAGTCCCGGTCCAGGCCTCGTTCCACGACAATTCGACCTGATGCGCGACCGCGTCGCCTTGCACGGCGTACGTACCCCCGTAAGCGCTGACGATGGACCTGAACAATCGGATGGATTCTTCGTCGGTGATTACGGTCCCCGCTGGGGGCTGCCGATTTTCCTCGACGGTGATGGACATCATGCGGCCGCCGGGCGTGTACAGGATATAAGCATGCGGCAGCATGTCGCTGCGAACTTCTCCGGTGTCCAGAAACCGGCGCTTGTAAGCCGTGAGCTTCCAGACACCGGCGATCACCGCGCTATCATTCATGCGAGATCCTGTCGTCGTTTATTTTGCGCAACGAAAACCGATGTTGTGATGTCCCGAGCGCGGGTTGCGGGATAGATTGCGGCCGCGCTGCGTGGTGGTGATTTCTTCCGCTGGTGAGTCGTGGCCGCCGCCGCGCGTGGCGCGCACCGGTCCTGCCTTCAGATCCTCGCGCCCGTCGCCCGCGTTGTAGGGATAAGGCCGATACGCGCTGCTCACCCATTCCCATGCATTGCCCGCCATATCGAGCACGCCGTACGGGCTCGCGCCGGCGGGAAACGCGTCGGCCGGCGCGGTGTCGTTGAAGCGCATGGCGTATTGTCCCCGCGTGCGGTCCGGCGGCGTATTGCCCCACGGATACTTTCTGCCGTCGCTGCCGCGCGCCGCTTTCTCCCATTCGGCTTCGGTCGGCAGGCGCTTGCCGCGCCACGCACAGTAGTCACGCGCGCCCGCCCACGATGCTTCGACCAAGGGATGGTTTTCGAAGCCTTTGTCGTTGACCCAGCGGCCGCCTTGCTGGTGAATGCGCGCGTCGGGATCGTCGTCATCGAACAATTTTTCGCCGTTCCTGTTATGCGTGCCGACTGCGTTCAGGAATTCGGCGAACCGGGCGTTGGTTACAGGCAGCCGCTCGATCTCGAACGCCGCAACGCTGACTTGATGCGCTGGCCGTTCATCATCGGGGCCGTCGTTGCTGCCCATCGGAAACGCGCCCGCCGGTATCGCGGCCATTTCGCTGCGGCTCAAATTGTCTGCAGTCAGCGCGGTAGTGCCGGCGAACAGGAACGCGCCCAGAACGGCAATGATCCGGATTTCAGCGATGATGTGGGCGGCCAAGCTATTTCCTGATGGATGGCGGGACGAGGCGCGTTGCTTCCGAGCACCGCACTATATTGCGCGCCCGGACCGGCGGCAAGCCGGGGTCGGCCGCATGCGGGACATTTATTTGAACCACCGCGCTGAAACGGGTAGAATGCACCGCTTTCAGGCGCGTAGCTCAGCTGGTTAGAGCACCACCTTGACATGGTGGGGGTCGTTGGTTCGAGTCCAATCGCGCCTACCAACATGGTCAACGTAAAACTTCCCGACGGTACTATCCGTCCTTTTGACAAGCCGGTATCGGTCGCAGAGGTCGCCGCCGCGATCGGTCCCGGCTTGGCCAAAGCTGCGCTTGGCGGCAAAGTCAACGGCAAGTTGGTCGATACGTCATTCGTGATCGAGCGGGACAGCGACATCACGATCGTCACCGACCGTGATCCCGAAGGACTCGAACTGATCCGGCACTCGACTGCGCATTTGCTTGCTTACGCGGTAAAAGAACTCTTTCCAGACGCACAGGTGACGATCGGGCCCGTGATCGAAAACGGCTTCTATTACGACTTTTCTTACCAGCGGCCATTCACGCCCGACGATCTCGCCGCCATCGAAAAGCGCATGACCGAACTCGTCAAGCGCAACATTCCGGTTGCGCGTGAAGTGTGGCCGCGCGATAAGGCGGTCGAGTTCTTCAAGTCGATAGGCGAACATTACAAGGCCGAGATCATCGCCTCGATTCCGGCGGGCGAGGATGTCTCGCTTTATCGCGAAGGCGATTTTCTTGATCTCTGCCGCGGGCCGCACGTGCCGTCGACCGGCAAGCTGAAGGTATTCAAGCTGATGAAAGTCGCCGGAGCCTACTGGCGCGGCGACTCGAAGAACGAAATGCTGCAGCGTATCTACGGCACGGCGTGGGCGAAGAAAGAAGACCAGGACGCGCATCTGCACATGCTGGAAGAAGCGGAGAAGCGCGATCACCGGCGGCTCGCACGGCAGCTCGATTTGTTCCACATGCAGGACGAAGCGCCGGGATTGGTGTTCTGGCACCCCCATGGCTGGGTGGTTTGGCAGCAGATCGAGCAATACATGCGGCGCGTGTATCAGGATCACGGCTACCAGGAAGTGAAATGCCCGCAGATCCTCGACCGCGCGCTGTGGGAAAAATCCGGCCACTGGGACAACTTCCGCGAAAGCATGTTCACCACGGCGAGCGAGAACCGCGATTACGCGTTGAAGCCGATGAACTGCCCGGGCCATGTGCAAATATTCAATTCCGATTTGCGCAGCTATCGCGAACTGCCGCTGCGTTACGGGGAATTCGGCGCATGCCACCGCAACGAGCCCTCGGGGGCGCTGCACGGCATCATGCGCGTGCGCGGCTTCACTCAGGACGACGGGCACATCTTTTGCACCGAAGCGCAGATTCAGCTCGAGGTGTCGCACTTCATCGACCTGCTGATCGCGGTCTATCGTGATTTCGGCTTCGACGACATCATTTACAAGCTTTCCACACGGCCGGCGAAGCGCGTGGGCTCGGATGCAACCTGGGACATCGCCGAAAAAGCCCTCGCAGACGCGCTCGACGGCAGGGGCGTGAAGTGGGAAACGGTGCCGGGCGAGGGCGCGTTCTACGGCCCGAAAATCGAATTCTCGCTGCAGGACTCGATTGGGCGTGTCTGGCAGTGCGGCACGATACAGGTCGATTTCTCGATGCCCGGGCGGCTGGGCGCGGAATACGTGGCGGATGACAACTCGCGCCGGACGCCGGTGATGTTGCACCGGGCGATCGTCGGCTCGATGGAGCGCTTCATCGGCATCCTGATCGAAAACTGCGCCGGCGCGTTCCCGTTGTGGCTCGCGCCCGTGCAGACGGTGGTGCTGAATATCACCGCCAATCAGGCTATTTATGCCGAAAAGGTGGTGGCTGAACTCAAGCGCGCCGGGGTGCGGGCTGTAGCGGACTTGAGGAATGAGAAAATAACCTATAAAATACGGGAACATAGTCTGCAAAAGCTGCCTTACCAGGTGATAGTGGGTGACAAGGAAATGGCGGCGCAGACAGTTGCCGTGCGGACCCGCACCGGTGCAGACCTCGGCCAGATGCCGATACAGGCCTTCATCGAGCGCCTGCAACACGAGGCGCAACAGCTCGGGCGCACGGCATAACTTTTGATATAGCGGGGTTTTTGTATAGTTCAGGAAAAAGAGCCGCGCATTAACGGCGAAATTAATGTGCCCGAAGTCCGGTTGATCGGCGCCGCCGGCGAGCAGGTCGGCATTGTCGCCATCGCGATCGCGAATGCGCAGGCGGAAGCAGCGGAACTGGATTTGGTCGAAATCGCGCCGACGGCGGTACCGCCGGTTTGCCGGATCATGGATTACGGCAAGTTCAAGTACCGCGAGAGCAAGAAGCGGCACGAGGCCAAGCTCAAGCAAAAGCAGATCATCGTCAAGGAAGTCAAGTTTCGCCCCAGCACCGACGAAGGCGATTACAAGATCAAATTGCGCAATCTGATCCGCTTTCTTGAAGAGGGTGACAAAACCAAAGTGACGCTGCGTTTCCGCGGCCGCGAAATGGCGCATCAGGAATTCGGTTATCGGCTGATCGAACGCGTCAAGAACGATCTCGAGCCGTACAGCGTGATCGAGCAGTTTCCGAAGATGGAAGGGCGGCAGATGGTAATGGTGCTGTCGCCGAAGAAAGGCGCCGTGCCGATAGCGAAAGCGGCGCCGAAGAAAGCAGCGGCGAAGCCGGCCGCGGCTGCATCAGCGATTGCACCAGCGGCTGTCGCAGCGACCGCCGAAAAAAAGTAGTTGCAGTCCAGAAGTAGTTGTCCGGGTTCCCGAAGTCTTCCCCCTGGGAAGCACCCGGCGCTATGTTATAAAAGGAGCAGTCATGCCTAAGATGAAGACGAAAAGCGGCGCTAAAAAGCGCTTCAAGGTGGCCGCCAGCGGCCGTATCAAACGTGGCAGCGCTTTCATGCGCCACATCCTGACCAAGAAATCGACGAAACGGAAACGTCATTTGCGCGGCGGCACCGCCGTGCATGACAGCGACAAGAATTCCGTTCGTGCCATGCTTCCCTACGCGTAAGGAGACGCACCATGCCAAGAGTAAAACGTGGCGTAACCTCACGCGCCAGTCATAAAAAAGTCATCGCGCGCGCCAAGGGTTTCCGCGGCCGCCGCAACAACGTATTCCGCATCGCCAATGAAGCGGTGATGCGCGCCGGACAGTACGCGTATCGCGACCGGCGCAACAAGAAGCGGGATTTTCGCAGCTTGTGGATCACCCGCATCAATGCCGCAGTACGCGAGCATGGCCTGTCCTACAGCGTGTTCATGAACGGACTGAAGAAGGCCGCGATCGTGGTCGACCGCAAGGTGCTCGCCGACATCGCGGTGCTCGACAAACCGGCGTTTATCAAGTTCGTCGAAAAAGCCAAGGCCAGCCTCGGCGTCTAAGCGGATACGACCACGAGAGGGAGGCGCACGCGCCTCCCTTTTGTCGATTTCGTGACGCAATGGAAAAACTCGAGACGATCGTTCAGGAAGCGCTCAAGCTGTTCGCCGGCAGCGACGATGCCGCCGGGCTCGAGCAGGCCAAGGCGCGTTATCTCGGCCGCGCCGGCGCGCTGACCGGGTTGCTGAAAACCCTCGGCACGCTGCCCGCGGCAGAACGCCCGGCGATGGGCGCGCGCATCAACGCCGCGAAGGAGCAGCTCGAGGCGGCGCTCGCCGCGCAGCGCGAAAAAATCCAGTCGCACAAAATCGAAGCCAGGCTCGCGCAGGACGCGCTCGACGTGACGCTCCCCGGGCGAGGCGTGGGCGCCGGCGGGCTGCATCCGGTGACGCGCACTCTGCAACGCATCGAGGCGCTGTTCCATGCGGTCGGCTTCGAGGTCGCCGACGGTCCCGAGATCGAGACCGATTACTACAACTTCACCGCGCTCAATCAGCCGGAAAACCATCCAGCGCGCTCGATGCACGACACGTTTTATGTTGATGACGGCAAGCACTTGCTGCGCACGCATACCTCGCCGATCCAGATTCGCTACATGGAAACGCATTGGCCGCCGATCAAGGTCATCGCCCCGGGCCGCGTCTACCGTGTGGATTCAGACGCCACGCATGCGCCGATGTTTCACCAGATCGAGGGACTGTGGATCGACGAGCACGTCAGCCTGGCCGACCTGAAAGGCGTGATCGCTGATTTCCTGCGGAATTTTTTCGAGCGCAACGACCTTGCGGTGCGCTTTCGCCCGTCGTTCTTCCCGTTCACCGAGCCCTCGGCCGAGATCGACATGAGCTTCGGCGGTAGCTGGCTCGAAATCGGCGGCTGCGGCATGGTGCATCCGAACGTGCTGAAGAACGTCAACATCGACAGCGAAAAATACCAGGGCTTCGCATTCGGACTCGGGCCGGACCGGCTCACGATGCTGCGATACGGCGTCAACGATCTGCGGTTGTTCTTCGAGAACGACCTGCGCTTCCTGAAACAATTCAATTAATGAAATTTTCCGAAAACTGGCTGCGCACCTTCGTCAACCCGCCGCTCGCGAGTCATGCGCTCGCGGATGCGCTGACGATGTCCGGCGTCGAGGTCGAGTTGGTCGAGCCGGTTGCACCCCCCTTCGACAAGGTAGTGGTGGCGGAAGTGCTTGAGGTGCAAAAGCACCCGGCTGCCGATCGCCTCACAGTGTGCCGTGTCAGCACCGGTGACGCGCCGTTGCAGGTGGTGTGCGGCGCGCCTAACGTGCGCGTCGGAATTCGCGTGCCGTTCGCCCGGATCGGCGCCCGCCTGCCCGGCATCGAGATCAAGCAGGCAAAGGTGCGCGGTGTCGAATCGAACGGCATGTTGTGCTCGGCGCGGGAACTCGGCCTCACTGATGAGGCGGCAGGACTGCTGATACTGGCTGCTGATGCGCCGGTCGGCGCCGACATTCGCGGCTATCTCGAGCTCGACGACCAGTTGTTTACGATCAAGCCGACGCCCAACCGCGGTGACTGCCTGAGCGTGTTCGGCGTCGCACGGGAAGCCGCCGCCGTTACCGGCAGCGCGCTGACTCCGGTCCCGACTGCCGTGGTGCCGGCCGCGTCGTCCGATCGCATCGAAATCGTGCTCGAAGACCAGGCGGCGTGTCCGCGCTATTGCGGACGCATCGTGCGCGGCGTCAATGCGCGCGCCGCGACGCCGCGCTGGATGGTGCAGCGTCTCGAGCGCAGCGGTCTGCGCAGCATCAGTGCGATCGTCGACGTCACCAATTACGTCATGCTCGAGCTGGGACAGCCGCTGCATGCGTTTGACCTTGCGCGCATCGACGGCGGCATCCGTGTGCGCCGCGGCCGCAGCGGCGAGAAACTCAAGCTGCTCAACGAGCAGGAAATCGCGCTCGACGCCAGCCTGCTCGTAATCGCCGACCACGCAAAACCGCTCGCGCTCGCCGGCATCATGGGCGGCATGGAGAGCGCGGTCACGCTGGATACCGGAGATATTCTGCTGGAAAGCGCGTTTTTCGATCCGGCCGTAATTGCCGGAAAATCGCGCGTGCTCGGATTCAGTTCGGATTCCGCGTATCGTTTCGAGCGCGGCGTCGATTTCGCGGCAACGGTGCAGGTGATGGAGCGCGCAACCCGACTCGTGCTCGAGATCTGCGGCGGCAAGGCGGGGCCGGTGTGTGACGTCACAGCAACGTTGCCGGAGCGCAGGCCTGTGCGTCTGCGGCGCACGCGCGCGCAACGTCTGGTCGGCATCGAGTTCACGGCACAGCAGATTACCGACATCCTGCGCAGGCTCGGGTTCGTGTTCGAAACACACGGCGACGAGTTCCTGGTCACACCGTCCAGCTACCGCTTCGATTTCGCGATCGAAGAGGACCTGATCGAGGAGGTCGCGCGCATTCACGGTTACGACAAGATTCCCGCCAACCCGCCCGTTGCGGCGGCGGCGATGCTTCCCGCCACCGAAGCGCGCATCACCATCAATGCATTGCGGGGGTTGATGGTGGGGCGCGATTACCAGGAAATCGTCAGCTACAGTTTCATCGATCGCCAGTGGGAAATCGATTTTTGCGCCAACCGCGATCCCGTCGCGCTCGCCAATCCGATCGCCGCTCATCTGAGCGTAATGCGCTCGAGCTTGATCGCGAGCCTCGTCGATTGCCTGAAACTGAATTTGAGCCGTCAACAGGAGCGTGTGCGATTGTTCGAGACCGGACGTTGCTTTTCGCGCGCCGGCTCCGCTTACGAGCAAGTGATGATGCTCGGCGGACTCGCGTATGGGGAAGCCGCGCCTGAGCAGTGGGGCGTGACCGGGCGGAGAGTCGATTTTTACGATGTGAAATCGGATGTTGAAGCTGTGATTGCCCCCAATATCCCGCGCTTCGAGGCTGCCCAGCACCCGGCACTGCACCCCGGGCGGAGTGCCAAAGTGACCCTGGATGGGGTCGCGATAGGATGGGTAGGGGAGTTGCATCCACGCTTGCAGCAGGACTACGATTTGCCTTATGCACCAATGGTTTTCGAGCTGAATCTCGAGAAAATAATGGCTCGCAACGTGCCGGTTTTCCGCGAGATTTCACGGCAGCCGCTGGTGCGGCGGGATCTGTCCGTCGAAGTGGCCGAAACCGTCAATGCCCAAGCCATGCTCGATGTGCTCAAAAAATGTGCACCCAGTTACGTTTCAGAGGTCGCGCTGTTTGACGTATATCGCGGCAAAGGCATTGATTCAGATAAAAAAAGTATTGCATTTAGGATATTATTGCAAGATACTGATAAGACATTGACTGATGCTGACGTCGAAGCCGCGATCGGGCAGATGCTTCAAGTCTTACAAGAACAGTTTCAGGCAAAGCTCCGCAAATAAGGGGAAAATATGACTTTGACCAAAGCCGAGCTGGCAGATCTGCTGTTTGAGAAGGTCGGTTTCAACAAGCGCGAGGCCAAGGACATGGTGGAGTCGTTTTTCGAGGAAGTTCGGCTGGCGCTGGAAAACGGCGAGGGCGTGAAACTTTCCGGATTCGGTAACTTTCAGTTGCGCGACAAGCCGCAGCGACCTGGCCGCAATCCGAAGACGGGCGAAGAAATTCCGATCACCGCACGCCGTGTAGTGACCTTTCATGCCTCGCAGAAACTGAAGGCGATGGTCGAGCAAAATTACAAGAATGGAAACGAACCACAGTCCTAAGGAAACGCTGCCGCCGATACCGGCGAAGCGTTACTTCACTATCGGCGAAGTCAGCGAACTGTGCGGCGTCAAGCCGCACGTGCTGCGCTATTGGGAACAGGAGTTTACGCAGCTCAAGCCGGTCAAGCGCCGCGGCAACCGGCGCTATTATCAGCATCACGAAGTGCTGCTGATCCGGCGTATCCGGGATTTGCTCTACGATCAGGGATTTACCATCAGCGGCGCGCGCAACCGCCTCGACGAAACCGTCGCCGAGCCGGCCAAGACCAGCCGTGCGGCGGCTGCCAGGGCCACGAACCTCTCCGCGTTGCGCAAGGAGATCAAGAGCGTGCTCGACATGCTGCGCCGCTAGCGCGGTATAATTTGATTTCGGGGCGTAGCGCAGCCTGGTAGCGTACCTGCATGGGGTGCAGGTGGTCGGAGGTTCAAATCCTCTCGCCCCGACCAAACCTTGGACGCCGGTTCACACCGGCGTTTTCGTTTGGCGAACCCAGTAGAGCGCGCCTGCGGCTAGGGGCGCGGACCGAGGGTCATCGCGTTGAAGGCCGAGTCCAGGTCCGTTGCCCGCTCCAGGTTCCAGAGTGCCTCCAGCAGGATATCGATCCGGTTCGCCGCCAGCCGCCGCTCCGCCAGCGCGCGGAACTTGGTCTCTACCTCGGCGTCGGTCATCGGATTGTTGAAATGCCCGCGCGGGTGTTCCACCGCTGCAATCTTGCGCTCGCCCGCCTTGGTCTCGATCTCGATGCGGCAATGAATCGCTTCCGGGAACTGGCGGGTGAACTCAGGTTCTTCCTTGACTGCGATTTTGTCCGTCAATGCATGGATGCGCGGATCGCCGAGTCGATGCGCGGCAAAAATCTCGTCGCTGAACGCGCCGTCGATGAGCACCGCGGCGATGATGTAAGGCAGGCTGTGATCGGCGGTTTCGCGGGTCGTCGGATGCCACTTTTCAGGCTCACTGCCGATTTCATACCAGGTGAACCATTGTGTGTAGATGGTAACGGCCGCGATGTCCTCGGCCTTGACCTGGGAGACTAAATCCAGCGCCACGGTGATCGGCGCTTGCGAGTGGTACTCGGACAGGAAATACTTGAGGCTGGATCGGGTAACCGCATACGGGTGTTGTGCATCGCCGAATGGCGCCAGCTTGAAATCGCCCACCAGCCCGAAAAGGCCGCGCTCGTCCTCTATCGGTTTTTCGGGCCCGGTCATGCCTTGCGCGGCCAGCAATGCGGCGAACACGCCGTTGCGCGCAGCGTTGCCGGCGGCTGAGCCTTTCCACATCGATAGTTTGCCGCGCCGTGTCGCCTCGAGCGCAATATTCGGCGTGATGGCGAGTGAAATCGCATTGGCCATTTTCTCGCCAGTGAGGCCAAGCAGCCTGGCCGCGCCGGCGCTGCCACCGACGGCGGTGTAGAAAACATTGTCCATGCCTTTGTCGCGCATGCGGGTCGCCTGAAAGAGCGTGTGGTAGACCTCGTAGGCGAAGACGATGGCGGTGATGATCGAGCGGCCATCGGCGCGGCAGGTGTCGGCCGCGGCAAGCACCGCGGCGAGCATGTCGCTGGGATGGCCGCCGCCGCCGGGGTAGGTGTCGTTGCCGTCGAGGTAACGGCCCATGACGCCATTCGCAAACGCCGCGAGCTCGGGCAGGCGGCGCTCGGCTGACCCTATAACTCGTGCACCCGATTCGGTCGCGCTGCGAGACGCCATGCCTCGCGCAATGCGGCTGGGCTCTGCGTCGTAGGCGCCCAGCATGCAGCCGAGCGTGTCGATTAACCGGCGCTTGGTCTCGTGTATGGCAGAAGCCGGGAGGTCGTGATACTCCAGGCGGCTGCCGTAGTCGACCATGCGGCCGAGCGTGGAGTCGGCCATGGTGGTCCGCTCAGCTCGCGGCGACGATGCGGGCAGTCACGATGTCACCAACGGCAACGCTGTTCCGGCCCGCCGCGCGGGGGAGTATCTTCTGACTCATCGTGCTCGGCATGCAATCCTCCTCGATAGCGTATTATCCTATACCGCGATTCCAAGAGTCGATTTCGAATCAATCTACCGAGGAGCCAATCATGATTGCACGTCTGGGCTGGCTGGTTGCGATGTCCGTTGCTGCCGCCGGCGTTATCCCTGCCGCAGAGAGCGCGCAGTCGTACCCGACGCGGCCTTTGCGCATCGTTGTCGGTTTCCAGGCGGGGGGTGGTGTCGACATCTCCTCGCGCGCGATCGGCAAGCAGCTCACCGAAGCGCTCGGCCAGTCGGTCATCGTCGATAACCGGCCCGGCGCGTCGGGCAACATCGCAGCCGATATTGTCGCCAAGGCGCAGCCGGACGGTTATACGCTGCTCATGTCCAATCTGACGATCGCCATTCCGAGTCTGTTTGTGAAGCTGCCGTTCGACGTGAACAAGGATCTGGTTCCCGTGAGCCTGGTCGCGATCGGTCCTTCGGTGCTCGTCGTCAACCCGTCGCTGCCCATCAACAATGTCAAGGAACTGATCGCCGCGGCCAAAGCCGGGCCCAAGCAGCTCATTTACGGCTCGGGCGGTCTCGGCAATATCACGCACCTGGAAATGGTATTGTTCAACAACCTGGCCGGCGTGGACATGCTGCACGTCCCGTACAAGGGCGGTGCGCCGTCCGTCATCGGTCTCTTGAGCGGCGAAGTGCAGATGCTGTTTACCTCGATTCCTTCCGTGCTGCCGCAGATCACCGCGCGCAAGTTGAAGGCGCTCGCGGTTTCAACCGCCAAGCGCAGCGCCGCGCTGCCCGACGTCCCCACGGTTGACGAGTCCGGCGTACGCGGCTACGACGCAGCGTCGTGGTATGGACTGTTCGTGCCCGCGGGAATCGCCAAGAATGCGCTCAACGTGCTGAGCAGGGAGATCGTGAAGATCATGAAGGTGCAGGAAGTCAGGGAACGATTTGCGAACGACGGCTTCGAGCCGGTAGGCAGCAGCCCCGAGCAGTTCGGGGAATTCATGCGCGGCGAGATTGCGAAATGGGGCAAAATCGTCAAAAGCGCCGGCATCAAGGGCGAATAGCAAATTTACTCAAGCCTGATCTTGGCTTCTCTTACCACGCGCGACCAGCGCTCGAGATCGGCGCCGATCTGCTGGGCGAATTGATCCGGCGCATTTCCAACCGGCTCCATTCCCAGCGTGTCGTAGCTTGCACGCACGGGCGCTTCGGCGAGCACCGCGACGATCTCCTGGCGCAATTTGTCGACGATGGCCCGCGACGTTTTGGCCGGCGCGAACACTCCCACCCAAGCGGACACATCGAATCCCGCCAGGCCGCTCTGGATGAAGGTTGGCGTATTGGGCAGGGTGGCAGAGCGCTTGGCGCTTGAGACGCCGAGCCCGGTGAGTTTGCCGGTCTTCACGTAATGCTGCGCGCTGGCGACTGTGGTGAAAACGAGCGGAATCTGTCCGCCCAACGCGTCGATCAGCGCCTGGCCGCCGCCCTTGTAGGGTACGTGCGTCAAGCGCAGGCCCGCTCTTTGATTCAGAAGCTCTCCCGTGAGATGAGGTGTCGAACCCAGACCGGAGGTGCCAAACGAAAACGCATCGGGCTTTGCTTTTGCGATCTTGATGAACTCGGTCAGATTTTTTGCCGGCACCGAGGGGTGCGAGACCAGCAACAGCGCGGCGTCACCGAGCTTCGTGATGGGAGCGAAATCACGCAGCGTGTCGGGAGATTTGCCCGGAAAGATTTGTGGATTGAGCGACACCACCATCGTTCCGTCCACGGACGCGAGCAGCGTATGCCCGTCGGGCGCTGACTGGGCCACCAACTGCGCGCCGATGGTGCCGTTCGCGCCCGGCCGGTTATCGATGACTATTTGCTGTCCGAGGCGCAACCCCAGACGATCGGCAAGCGGGCGCGTGGCGTTGTCGACAATGCCGCCGGGCGGCACCGGCACGATGATGCGGATCACCTTGGACGGATAATCCTGCGCCGCTGCCGGGAGTGCAGTGAGCATTGCGGTCAGGAGCGCGGCCATACGGATAGGCCCAGGCAAACGGTTCAACATAAGCGGCCTTTGCATAATTGATTGACGAGCGGAACGACGGAATAATATCGCGATTCGGTTCTCCCCGTAATGTGGTGCATTTGCAGCGCTTCTCACCCAGGCGAGCTTGTGCCATACTGATTTGATAGTGCTAAGGAGGGGCGGAATGGCTGAAAACAACAGCACGATCGAACTCTACGGCGGTGACTATGAGCACGTGCTGGGATTGAGCCAGGTGCAGCACGGGATCGAGCTGAAATACGTGATACGCCCGCTATTGGAGGTATTCGAACGCATGCTCGCCGAACGCGCCTATGAGGCGTGCGAATTCTCGTTGTCCAATTACATCATGCTGAAGGATCGCAAGGCGGATTGGTTGCAGGCGATTCCGGTCTTCCCCTATCGCGCGTTCCGCCATTCGACGCTTTATGTGCGGCGCGACAGCCCTCTTCAGGATCCTTCGCAGCTGCGCGGCAAGACCGTCGGCGTGCCGGACTACTCGATGACGGCGGCCGTGTGGACGCGCGGCATACTCGCCGAGCAGTACGGAGCCCACTGGTCGGAAATCAAATGGCTGGCGAGCGGACGCCAGCGTTTTTCCGTAATGCCGGGAGTCGCGGTAAAGGTCGTCGACGAGGATCTCGAGGCAGCCTTGATCGAAGGCCGCATCGACGCGCTGTTGACGCCGCATACGGAGGACGAAATCAAACCTGCCGTGCAGCGGCGGCTCAGGCCGCTGATCGCCGACCCGCAAGGCGCGGAAGAGGCGTATCTCGAGAGCAGCGGCGTCTATCCGATCAACCATGTGGTTGTCATTCGGGAAGACACATTGAAGCGGCTGCCGAATGCGCCGCGGGCGCTTTTCGACGCCTACGGCCAATGCAAAGCGGCAGCCTACAAGCGCCGGCTGGGCACGACGCTGATGCCCTGGGGCCAGCGCCATTGGACCAAGGTCTTCGACCAGTTCGGCGGCGATCCGCTCCCGTATGGACTCAACGCGATCAACCGCAAGGTCGTGAACAAGTTAAGCGGATTCCTCTACGACCAGAAATTAATTGCAAGCGCCCCGGATGTTGATTCGCTTTTCGTCGCTGCAAGCAGAGCTTTTTGAATGGGGAGATCCCGCATGTCCACTCAGATTGCAGAGATCACAACCGGCAAGTCCGCAGGCCCGCGCCGCGCCGCGCGGCAGTGTTCCCGTCCGCTGGCTGTTGTCGGCGCGGGTTGTGTTGCGTTCCTGCTGGCGCACGGCGCATGCGCGCAGCAAGGCGCGCCGCAGAAAACTCCCAAAGCGTCCGCAGCTTCTCAGTTGCGCTCCGGACCCGCGGCCAGCTATCCCGAGCGTCCGATCCGCCTGCTATTGCCTACGGCGGTCGGCGGCGCTGTTGACACGACTGCGCGCGTGATCGGACCGGCTCTCGCCGAATCGTTCGGACAGCAGGTGATTGTTGACAATCGCCCGGGCGCCGGCGGCATTATCGGATTCGAGATCGCCGCCAAGGCTGCGCCCGACGGTTACACGATCATGATGTGCGATGTCAGCTTCAGCGTGATTCAAAGTCTGTTCAAGACGCTGCCATTCAATCCCGCCAAGGACTTCGTGCCGATTTCGCCGATCGCGTCGGTGCCCTTCGTGGTGGTAACCAATATATCGACCCCCTACAAGTCGATCGACGATTTGATTGCCGCGGCACGCGCCAAGCCGGGCCAGCTGAACTTCGGGTCGGCCGGGATCGGCAGTCCTCCCCACCTGGGCCCCGAGCTGCTTGCGGTCATGTCGGGCGTCAAATTTACGCACGTTCCATTCAAGGGAGCCCCGCAGGCGTTGACCGAGGTCCTGGGAGGCAGGCTGGAATTCATGGTGGTCTCCATGCCTTTGGCCAAGCCGCAGATCGAGGCCGGAAAACTCAGGGGCCTGGCGGTAACTGCACGCAAAAGGGCGCTAGCTTTGCCTAATCTGCCCACCGTCGAGGAAACGGGCCTCAAGGGGTACGACGTCACCGTATGGAACGGCGTATTCGCCCCTGCGGGAACCCATCGCGATGTGATCGCGAAGGTCAGCGATCACGTGTCGCGCGCGCAGAACAATGCAGACTTCAAAGAAAAGCTCGCGGCACGCGGCGCCGAGCCTTTGATCATGACGCCGGCGCAATTCGCCAAGCACTTCCAGGCGGAAATAATCAAATGGGCGCAAGTCGTAAAACGCTCAGGCGCCACCGCTCAGTAAGCGCCGCGTAACCCCGGCACTGCGCGATCCGGCGTTCGCCGGGTTCCACACTCAATTCCAGGCCGCCGGCGCGCTGGCCAGGGCCGCGGCTTCCCCGGGAGGCAGCTCACTGCGCCAAAGCTTTGCAATGAACCGTTTTCCCGTCGTGGCATCGGCTGCCGGGGAAACAAGGTGCAAGAGCGGCGCCACCATTGCCTTGGGAGGGACCAGCGAGGTCCGGTCGCCTACATCCTCGAGCGGGATCATGCGGGTATCTGCGGGTCCGCCGGGAATAAGCACGTTCGCAGTCACACCGGTGTTGGCAAGCTCCTTCGCCCAGATCGCCGTCGCTGCTTCGACACCTGCCTTGGACGGTCCGTACGGCGAAAACCCGGCTTTGACCATCGTGCCAAGACCGGTTGTAACGTTGATGATGCGGCCCCATCCGCGTTGAACCTGCAACGGAACGACGAGCTTCGTCATCCGGAATGTTCCGATCAGGTTGACATTGACCACGCGCAGCCAGAACGATTCGTCGATCTCGTAGAACTTGAACGGGTTGTCGTGGATGTGAGCCGTAATCTGTTCCATTCCGATCCCGGCATTATTGACCAGGATGTCAACCGCGCCGAATTTCCGCAGGACCGCATGCACCGCCGCCCGGCAACTCTCGGGGTCCGAGATATCGACGTGAAACGTTTGGAGATCGCCGCGTCCGAGTGCGTGCGCTTCACCCGCGAGAGCGCGCAATTCCTGGTCGCTGTCGGCCAGGCCGCATGCCGCGACCCGGTAGCCGGCTTGCGCAAGCCCGAGCGCCATCGCGCGGCCCAGACCGCGCGCGGCGCCCGTCACAAGTGCGACCCTGATAACCGGTGTTTCGTTCATCGACCAGGCCTGCGCCGATGGCCGTGCGGGAGCTGCGTCATCGCGGCAGTCCGATGAGTATGTGATCGCCTTCGAGGCGCACCGGATAGATCGCGAGAGCATCCGTTGCCGGCGAGGAGAGAACCTGCCCGGTCTTGATGGAGAAGCAGGAGCCATGCAGCGGACATTCCACGGTGTCCCCGTTGATGAAGCCATCGACCAGGGAGACATCGGCATGCGTGCAGATTTCAGCGGTGGCGTAATAGGCCCCGTCGAGATTGAACAGGGCGACGCTAAGCCCGTGAATCCCGATCCGCACGGCGGTGCCCACCGCGACGTCGCCGATTTTTGCAACGGGAGTGTAGACGAGGGAAGTATCGCCAGGCGTCATGTAGTTGGAGATGGTCTCATGCGGTGTCGACACGCGGGCTCGATTGTCGCCCTGCGAGTTCTTTTTCGTCAACCTGCGTGCGGCCAAATATTTCTTGACGGGGGTATGCATGAATACTAGAGTGCTCGCGTGGCCCCGCCGGGGGCCGAGCAGGTACGTTGAATACGTTTAATACGTTGACCGATAGGGATGCGGATGCAAACTAAACGCCAGGAATTCCGTGTTGACTCTCTCAACGAACCGATCAGCCACTACACCGATGCCGTGCGTTTCGGAGATCTGCTGTTCGTATCGGGCGTGGCGCCGCTCGACGGTTCGGCAAAACTGATCGGGAAAGGTGACGTGGTCGCCCAGGCGCGCCAGGTCTTCGAGAATCTCAAGAAAGTGCTGGACGCCGCGGGCGCGGGATTCGCCGATGTGCTGAAAGTCACCGTGTTTCTCACCGACGTCGGGGACCGGGCCAAGATCAACCCGGTGCGTCAGCAATACTTTGGCGCTGCACGGCCCGCCAGCGCCCTGATCGGAGTCAAGGAATTGGCGATTCCCGACATGAAAATAGAAATTGAAGCGGTGGTGGGTTTGCCGCAGACGCTAGTCTGAGATACGAGCCACGATTGGCCGCGAGCCGGCGCCGTCGGGAAATGTGCGGTTGAGAAGCGCGCTGCGCCGGTTGACGATGGCGGCGGTTCGGGGCGGCGCATTGCAGGAATGAAATGATGGCGACGGACCGTCCGTTTACTTACACCACCATGTTCGAGACCGTGCGCGGCATCGGCAGTCTTTTGGCGCCCGACGGTTTCGAGTACCTGACGGAGATCCCGCTCGACGCGCCGGCATCCCAGCTGGTCATACACCTGTCATGCATGGCGCATTACACGCCGCAGATTCCGCATCTGGCGAAGCAGATACTGCAGAAGATCGGACAGGATTGCCTGATCGTGGGGGGACCCGAGAATTGCTGCGGTGAACTGCACAAGCACTTCAAGGACGCCGAGCTCGAGAAGCAGACGGCAAGGATTGCGATGTTCGGGTTCAGGCGCGCCAAGCCCCGCAAAGTGCTGTCCATTTGCCCGGATTGCGATGAGGTGTTCGGCGCTCACGGGGTCGAGCGGCAACCTTACCAGCACACCAACATCTCGGAGCTTTTCATCGAATATCTCTCTGAGCTCAAAGCCCGGATGCGTCCGGTGAAGCTGCGCATTGTTCCGCACTTTCATACCATCAATGCGGCCCGCCAGCGCGATGCCGACAACATGCTCACGATTCTGCGTGCGATCCCGGGGCTCGATATCCTGCCGGCGCAGCACGCGCTCGGCCCCGGTATTCATTGCCAGACGCTGCATCCGATGCCGCGCGAGGATCAGGCGCGGATGTTTGTCGAGGCCAGCGGGCTTGGCGCTGACGCGATCGTGGTTCCGTATCACTCGTGCTACCGGCAGCACTGCAAAATGCAAATCTCGCACGGAGTCACGGTGCACCATTACTTCAATATTCTGGCCATGGCCCTGGGAATCTCATTTTCCGAGCCGTTCAAGGAGATGCGCCTGCTCGACAGCGTGGATGCGGTGGTCGAGGCGCTGCGGCCGCGCTTCGAGAAACTCGGCTACGATGAAAAGCTGGTTCGCGCCCAGATCACGCGCGCGATTTTCTGCTGATCAATATGTCGCAAAGGTCGTCGGATATGTCGCATAACTGGATCGATGCCGGACGCGAAGCGCAGTTTCCGGACGGACTGCACCCCGTCTTGCTGGGCAAAAAGCGCGTCGTAATCGCGCGGCTGGAAGGGCGTCTCTACGCCTTTGACGCGCTCTGTCCGCACGCCCAGGGACCCATGGAAAAATCCGAAATCGAAGGCTCGATCGTATCCTGCCCGCTCCACGCGTGGCGTTACGATCTCCAGCTGGGCGGCAAAGAGCTGCACGGCTACCGTGACCTGGCGACCTACGAAGTCAGGGTAACTGACGGCCAGGTGTTCGTGGCGATTGAATCCTGAGGGGATTCCGGAGAGCGGCGCTAGATTGCCGCAATCACCTGGATTTCCACCAGCAGTCCCGGGTCGGCGAGGTGGCTGACTTCGACCATGGTGCTGGTCGGCAGATTGTCCTTGAAGAACTCCTCCCGCGCCGCAACGATCTGTTTGAATTCGCGGATGTCGGTAGTGAAGACGGTGGTCCAGACGACATCCGACATCGACGCGCCGGCGGCCGCGAGGCTCTTCTCGACGTTGCGCAGGCACTGCCGGGTTTGCTCGAGCATGCTGCCCGCGCCGACCTGGTTGCCGTCATCATCCCGGGAGAGCTGGCCCGAGACGAAGATCATGCTCCTGGGCTGGTCGACGCGTACGTAATGATTGTATACGGTCGCCCGCACATTCTTCATCCCCGGCGGATTGCCGCGCTTGATGGGCATGACTGCTCCTTATTGCAATAATTGCAACGCCGGCGAAAATCAGCGGCGGCTGCGCGCGCGCTGGTCCGCTTTATCCGACCTGCCGCGGATCTGCAATGCATCCCGCCAGCGCGCTCGCGGCGGCGGTTGCCGGGCTGCACAGCAATATTTCGGAATTCCGGTTACCCATGCGGCCGGGCATGTTGCGGTTGCTCGTGGACAGGCAGCGTTCGCCGTCTGCCACCACCCCCTGATGAGTACCGGCGCAAACCCCGCATCCCGACGGCATCAACGTGGCGCCAGCCTCTACCAGCGCTTCTATGTCACCGCTTCTGAGTGCTTCGAGCTCCGCCTGGCGCGAGGCCGGAGTGACGATCAGCCGGATACCGGGATGCACCTTCCTGCCCTTGAGAATTGCAGCTGCGATGTGCAGATCGTCGGCGCGGGCATTGGTGCAGGAGCCGATGAATACCTGGTCGATATGCTGCCCCGCCACAGCGGATACGGGAACGCCCGAGTCCTCGCGGCCGGGCAGGGCGATCATGGGCTCGAGTGTGCTCAAGTCGAAGTGCATCTCGGCGCAATATTGCGCGTCGGGGTCCGGTAACACCGGCGTGAAAGGGAATTGGGCCCGTCCCTGCATGTACTGGGCGGTGACCGTGTCGAACGGGAAAACACCGCCCTTGGCGCCGACCTCGGTTGCCATGTTGCAGAGTGTGAAGCGCTCGGAAACCGACAGCGCCGCCACGGCATCGCCATGGAACTCGAGTATTTCGTATAAAGCACCGAGCACCCCGAGTTGCTGCGCGATAACGAGCATCAGGTCCTTGGCATAGACACCAGCGCGCAACCGTCCGCTCAATATCATCTTGCGCGTCGTCGGGACGCGGAACCAAAGCCTGTCGATCGCCCACAAAAAACCGATCTCCGTTTCACCGACGGCAAGGGCCAGCGCGCCGACCGAGCCGCCCGAGCAGGCATGCGAATCGTTGCACACGGAAAGCGAGCCGGGAACGATCCAGCCTTTCTCCACCATCACCTGGTGGGCAACACCCGTGCCGGCCTCGTAGAATTTCGCGAAGCCGTGTTGGTTCACGAACTCGCGCACGCGCTTCAGGCTGTTGGCGTCCTTGGCGGTGTTCGGCGGGATGCCATGATCGAAGCACACGGCGATGCGCTCCGGGCGGTGCACGCGGGTTGCCCCCATTTTCTCGAACGCGTCGATCGCCCACGCCGCATAATCGTGCGAGTAACTGAAGTCCGGGGTCGCTTCGACGATCACGCCCGGCACCAGCCCGGAACGCCCGCTGGCGCGCTCGAGCACTTTCTGTACGAATGTCTTGCCGGTCATGATTGCGTCACGCCGGAGGCCAGGAGCTGGCGGCCGTAATTGATGAGGCTGCCGGCCGCGACGATCTGCGCCACGACGTCGGTGACGGGGGCGATGCGCAGCGATTTGTCTTTCCATTGCACGCGTCCCTCGGCGAGCGAGATCACGATTTCGTCGCCATCCTGAACCGGCATCTGTGCGAGTTCGGGACACTGGATGACGGCGATGCCGTTATTTATCGCATTGCGGAAAAACAGTCGCGAAAAACTCTTCGCGATCACCGCGCGCACGCCGGCAGCGTGCAATGCGCGTGACGGCGACTCGCGGCCGGTGCCGTAGCCGAACGCTACACCGGCCACGATGATCGAGTGCGCGCGCACCTTGCGGTTGGCCTCGGGGCCAAGATCCATGAGGACGTTCTCGGCCATTTGCTCCGGCTTCAGGAACGAATGCCGTGCGGGCAACACCACGTCTGCCGAGACGTGGTCGCCGAGCACTGCCGCAGTGCCACGGATGGATGCGACGACCCCGGTGCTAGGCATTGACGTTTTCGGCGTACGTCTTCGAGGGCAGATTCTCGCGCGGCCACTGGTCCCCGTTCTCAAACTGCGCAACGCCTACCGCATGGCGCGCCATGCCTGATTCGAGCATTGCCATCGAGACTATTTCCGCGACGCCGAGATCGGTAATGCCGTGCTTGCGCAGCGCGGCGAAATCGGCTTCGGCCATCGGCTCGTTAAAGGCGGTCTTGCGCGCAAAGCGCAACACCGCTTTGGTTTTCTCGTCCACCTTGGTCGAGTTCTCGAAGTTGAGAATCTCCATGACATCGTCCGCCGTCATGCCGAAATGCTCGATCAGGTGGGTCTGGTGATTATTGATGCAGCGCGGGCAGTCCACCTCACCGGCGCATACCAGGGAAATCGAATTCAGCAGGCGTTTCGACACCGCGCCTTCGGCAAATTGCAGCCGCTTGGTCAGTCCCCACCAGTGGCGCAGCAGGTCGATGTCCTGCGCGAAAAACCCCCACGTCGGCGTGAGAAAATTGGGGCCTTTGGTCTGGCGAATGTCCTCGAAGATCCTTGCCGTTTCACCGGTCGCGTCCTGCGGCTGGACGAGTTTGACTTTCTGAACCATGAGCAATCTCCTTCAATACGGACATTGACAGAGCGTTTTGCCAACAGCGTTGCACGGGCACGCGATATACTGCGTCGGACGCATAGTTTACATCAATTCGATTTCAGCCCAAGCGGCGTGGTGTGACACGCATAACCATTGTTTTCGTTGAGGCAGAGGGGGTCGACATGAAATGGGTAAAGCTGTTCGTACGTTGTATCGGCGTCGCCCAGATGTTCGCCGTATTTGCCGGCGCTTTTGCAGCCCAGACGTATCCTGAACGGCCGGTGCGCCTGATAGTCCCGTTCGTGCCGGGCGGCATATATGACTACATCGGGCGGCTGGCGACACCGAAGCTCTCGGAGTTGCTGGGGCAAAGCGTGATCGTCGACAATCGTGCCGGCGGCGGCGGGGTGATCGCGATGCAGCTTGCGAGCACCTCAACGCCTGACGGTTACACAGTCCTGTTGGCGGATCCGTCGCTGGTAATCAATCTGCATCTTCACCAGACTTCACCGTACGCCCTGAAGGACCTTGCGCCGGTTACCGTTTTTACAACGGCGGCGCTCGTGCTGGCGGTGAATTCCAAGGTTCCGGCACAGTCCGTCAAGGAACTGCTGGAACTCGCCAAGACCGCAGACCTGAGCTACGGCTCGGCGGGTGTCGGCAGCACCCCGCACATGGCTGGAGAACTGTTCAAAGTCCGGACTAAAGCCAGGATCCTGCATATTCCATTCAAGGGGGTGGGGCCCGCCGTGACCGCAGTTGTTGCCGGGCAGGTGCAGATGGTGTTCGGCAGCCTTGCCGGGACCGACAGCTTTATCAAGGACGGGCGGCTGCGCGGATTGGCGACGACAGGCGACAAGCGGGCCAAGGCCATGCCCAATCTGCCGACGCTGGGAGAGGCGGGTTACCCCGGCAGCGAGGTTTTCGTGTGGGGCGGCATTTTTGTCCGCGCCGGCACGCCGAAACCAATCCTGACGCGGCTGAACGCCGAATTCCGCAAAGTACTGCTTGACCCGGGCGTGAAGAGCGGCCTCGACAAGGCGGCCATCGAGCCGTTGGGCACCTCGCCGGAAGAAGCCCTTGCTTTCGTCAACAAGGAGTACGAGAAATGGGGCAGGATCATCAAGGAGGCGGGAATCAAGGCGGAGTAGCGCAGCGGATATTGATGCGCGCTTCGCGTGTTGCAGCCGCTGCGTGCGTCATTTCAACGCGTGCGTGCCCTGGTAAAAGTTTCAACCCGCACGGCGGACGGGTTGTAGCCGCAAGCCGGATTGTATTTTTGCGGGCAGTTGGAGATCACCGCGATCACGTCGGTGAGCGCTTCGACATCGACGAAGTCGCCGGCTTTCGACGGTCCGTCCGCAATCGCCATGCGACCGTCGCCCCCGACCGGCACGCTCATGAAGAAGTTCACGTTCGCGACGATGTCCTGCTCGCCCATGCCGAATTTCACGAGCTCGTGTATGAAATTGGCACGGCAGTTGTGGGTGCGCCTGGCGTAGCGCAGCCAGTTCATCTCCACGCTGCAGCAGCCGCCTATCGTATCGTGGCTCGGGCAGCTGGATGCGACGATCCGCATCAGCCGGGTCGCGTACTCGCCGTACAGGACGGCGCCGGCATTGAGGTAGATGTTCCCGGCCATCTTCATGGTATTGGCGGCGTTGTAACGGTCGCGCGTATCGAGCGCGTTGTAGCAGAGAAAATCCACCGCTTGCTGGCCCTCGATATCGACGAAGCGCACGAGCTCGCCCCTGGCCAGCATGGCGCCCCACGAGCCGCCCGGGTCAACCAGCACTGACGCGGATCGACGGTAGCCCTTGGGTGCGGATAGTCGCGATTTGGTCATGGTTCCGATCTCATGAATTGAGTGCCGCCGGCAATTGCCGGCTAAACCGCCACGACGCCTAGTCCGCGGTGATGCCCGCCTCCTTGATTATCGCCGTCCAGCGTTTTTGCTCAGCGCGCATCAGCGCGGCGAATTCCGATGGAGTGGGTCCCGACGGGGCGTAACCGAGCGCATCCAGCCGCGCGCGTGTATCTGGCATGGCGAGGATCTTGATCGTCTCGCCGGCGATCCGCGCGATGACCGGCCGTGGTGTTCCGGCCGGGAACAAGAATCCCTGCCAGTTGGTCGCCTCGTAATCCGGCAGGCCCAGTGCTTCGGCGACCGTCGGCAGCTCGGACAGCGCAGCGAAACGCTTCTTGGTGGTTACCGCGAGTCCGCGCACTTTCCCGGACTTTACGTACGGCAACGCGCCCTGCATGCCGGAGAGCATGACCGGCACACGCCCGCCAAGAATATCGACGAGGCCCGGCGGGCCGCCTTTGTAGGGGATATGCGTCAGCTGTATCCCTGCCATCTTGTTCAGCAGTTCCGCGCCCAGATGCTGCATGCTGCCAATGCCGGAAGACGCATAGTCGATCTGCCGCGGTTTTGTTTTTGCGATGTCGACGAGATCCTTCATCGTCTGGCCCGGAAACGACAGCGTGACGAGCCAGACGTTGGGCGATAGCGTCAATTGCGTGATCGGCGCGAAGTCCCGGATCGCATCGAAGGGCGCGCGCCGGCTCACGATAGGTGCAGTGATCGTGTCGATCGCGCACAACAGCATGGTGTAGCCGTCGGGGGTCGCCTGCTTCACGAGTTCCGCGCCCAGCATACCCGCGGCGCCCGGCCGGTTGTCGACGACAAACGGCTGGCCGAGGCTGTCGCTGAGCTTTTGGGTGATGAAACGCGCGATCGTATCCGAGCCCCCGCCCGTGGCTTGCGGGACGATCAGACGGATCGGCCGCTCTGGATAAACAGCTTGCGCGGCGCGCGCGCTGCCGATCCCCGCCGCCCCCAACCCGGCCAGCCAAGCAGCGCACAGCATCCATTGTCCAGCTTTCTTCATGATTTATTCCCCGCTCCTGTCAGCAACGGATATTGTAGATTACTCCACGGCGCACACGCGAATGTTACGCTATCATGACCGCATGACACCACGAACCGGATATCAGGGGGAACAACGAGGCTGGTACGCCCATCATGTGCTGGTGGCGCTCATGTGTCAGGTCGTTTTCGTGTTCGCCACTGCCAACGCCGCGCCGGCGCCATCCTATCCGTCCAAGCCCATCAGGATGCTGGTCGGTTTCAGTCCCGGAGGCGCCAGCGACGTGATTGCCCGGATCGTTGGGCAAAAGCTTTCCGAGACGTTGAACCAGCAGATCATCGTCGATAACCGGCCCGGTGGCGGCGGGCTCGTAGCCTCGGAGATCACGGCCAAGGCGAACCCGGACGGCTACACGCTGCTGAGCGCGTCCTCGAGTCTCGTGATCCAGCCGAGCATCGTCAAAGATATGCCCTTCGACACGGTGCGCGACCTCGCGCCGATCACGCTCGCTGTCACTGGGCCCTATGTGCTGGTCGTTAACGCCGCGTTCGGGGCGAAATCGATCAAGGAGTTGATCGACATGGCGAAGGCGCAACCCGGCAAGCTAAGCTACGCGTCGGCCGGCGCAGGCAGCGGCCTGACCCTTTCCGGCGAATTATTCAAGAGCATGGCCGGCGTCGATATCGTCGAGATTCCCTACAAAGGGGCAGTGGGGATCACCGACGTATTGGCGGGGCAAGTCCCGATGGCGTTCAGCGGCTTGCCGCAGGGGCTGCCCCATGTGCGCAGCGGCCGTCTGCGCGCGCTGGGAGTGACGGGAACCGCGCGCTCGCCGATTGCACCGGATATCCCGACAATCGCGGAAGCCGGCGTCCCCGGTTATGAAGTGACGGTGTTGTACGGATTCCTCGCGCCTGGACGAACACCCAAAGCCATCATCGACAGGCTGCACGCGGAAATCGTGAAAGCGTTGCAAATGCCTGACACGCGCCAGAGCCTGCTTAATCTCGGACTCGAGCCGGTCGGGAGCACGCCGGAACATTACGCCGCAACGATCCGCCGTGAGATCGAAAAATGGGCGCAGGTGATCAAACGCGCGGGAATTCGGGCCAACTAAGCCCGACTAGCAGCCGGGTTATTCGACTTTGAGGCCGACGGCTTTCACCAACAGGGCATTTTTCGCCATCGAGTCCTGCACGACCTTGCGAAATTCCTGCGGCGTGCCGGTGACGACTTCGGTCGCCTGGGCGGCAAGCAGCTTCATGATCTCCGGCGAAGAAACCGTCTTGATGACAGCCGCGCGCAACTTCTCGATGATCGGCTTCGGAGTGCCCTTCGGCAACATGAATCCCTGCCATCCGCTGTAATCGAAACCCGGTATGGTTTCCGCAATCGGCGGGATGTCGCCCAGGAGCAGGGAGCGCTTCGGCAAGGTGTGACCCAGCGCACGCAAGCGGCCGGACCTGACGAACGACATGACCGCCGGGGCCGGCGTCAACGTCCAGTGGGATTCGCCCGCGATGACCGATGCCACCGACGGTCCGCCGCCCTTGTAAGGAACGTGCACTGATTCGAATTTTGCGGCCTGCAGGAAATAAGTACCCGAAAGATGGCTTTGCGAGCCCGATCCGGCGGAGGCCATATTGACCTGGCCTTTCTTCCCTTTGCAGTAGTCGATCAGTTCCCGCACCGACTTCACCGGCAACGCCGGGTTTGCCACCAGAATATTGGGCGTTACGGCGAATTGCGTGACGTGCTCGTAGTCCTTGACCGGATCATAGGTCGGATTCTTCTGCAACAGGACTGCGATCGTCGACGCTGCCGTGGTGGCGCTGATCAGCGTATAGCCGTCCGGTGCTGCGGCCTTCGCGATCTCCATTCCGATTACGCCGCCCGCGCCGGCGCGGTTGTCGCTGACGACCTGTTGTCCGAGCACTTCGCTGAGTTTGGAAGCAACGATGCGGCTCAGGGTATCGACCGAACTGCCGGGAGCGTTCGGCACCAGCATGCGAACCGGCCGGTCGGGATAGTTTTTGACAGCGTCCGCGGCCATGGCGAAATTCGGCAGCCAAACACCCATAGCAAACGCCGCGCCCGTAATCCGGATTACGCTTTTGCACTTCATTGAAGTCTCCAGTGGTTGCGTATCAAATTATTCAAAAAGTATTTTCGCCGGATTGCTGCGTGAGCGCAACCGTTGTTGCCAGGTTGTGCCAAAAATGCACGGCTGGTTGGTACCGGGGTGAGATCGTTGGCTAGTGATAATCGCGTCCTTGAAGCGCTTGCTTAACGTGAACGTCCAAGCCAAGCTGCGCGAGTACCGGATTGGTAATAATGACTATCGCGGTAGCATTACCTCGGGTACGAGACCCAGACGGCGGGCACGGCGAACGAAGCCGCGGTCGTCGAAGCTGACGACACGCTCGCATGCGGCGCTGCACGTCCAGTGTAGCGCGTCGGCAAAGTCCAATCCGCGGCGGTGCAAGCTGAGAGCGTCCTTGACCGCCTCCCAACGCTCCACGGTGACATGGGGCATACCCAGAAGGTGCTCTATAGCCTCGCAGAAAGATGCCGGCGCGGCCTCGTAGAAGCCGCGCATTACCCACTCGAACTCGAGAATCACCGTCAGTGGCACAAAGACAGCCGGGGATTCGATCATTACACGGCGGGCCAACGGCCGCTGGCGTTTGCCTTCAGGGTCGTCAGGGTCGTCGCAGTAGAAGCGAGCGAGGATGTTGGTATCGACGGCAATCATATCTTGCGTTGCGCCCGCTTGAGCGTGGTTGCAGGATCGAACTGCGACAGGCGACGTGGCCGGCTCCCGGATTTTCCCGGTTTGACCTTGACCAAACCATAGCCCGCTGCCGGGTCTGACGGGGTAATCCGGCGTCGTACGAGCAGGCGTATCGTGCCGCCCTCGTCGACGAACTCCACCTGCGTGCCGGGCGTTAACTCGTAGCGGGTACGAATTTCGGCAGGGATTACAATCTGGCCTTTCTCGGTAAGCGTGGCGGCGGGCATATGAGACTCCGGAAGTCGGATTAAAGTGTGAGTGTAGCATGCTGCTTACCAGGTAAGCAATCGATTGGATTGCCGCGCTGACCGCCACGCTGCGCTCGCGGCTGACGGCTCTCCACAATGACTGACTTTTGTACCATACTTCATTGAAAATCCCGGCTCGAAGTCTCCAGCTTTCCGAGCAATACGCTGTGATCCACCAGCCGTCTGGCTATGAGGTGTACTACCTCGCCCTGGCGTTCCAGCACGCCATGCACGGCCATCAGTCTGGAGCCCAGCAGTTCGCGCCGTTGCGCTTCGCCAACGTCGCGCCAGACGATCACGTTGACGCATCCTGTTTCGTCCTCGAGCGTGACGAAAACGACGCCGGACGCGGTGTCCGGGCGTTGGCGGCCGATGACGATGCCCGCAGCACGCGCGAGCCGCCCGTGGGGAAAAAGTCGCAGCTCGGCTGCGGTCGACAGCCGCATGCGCTGCAAGCGGGGGCGCAGCAGCGCGAGCGGATGGCGGCCCAGGGTGAGACCCAGGCTCGCGTAATCGGCGACGAGATCTTCGCCTTCGCTGGGCGCAGCGAAACCCGGCAGCGTTTCAATCGGAGGTGCATCCCTGAAGAGCGCGACGGGTTGCTCGACGCCGGCCACCTGCCAATGCGCGACGCGGCGATGACCGCTCAGCGCTGCGAGCGCACCGGCAGCGGCGAGTTGCTTGAGGGCGCGGCGGTCGAGCGCAGCGCGTCGCGCGAGTTCGTCGATCGAAGTGAAATTTCCCGACTCGCGCGCTGCCACCAGCCGTTGCGCGCTGTCTTCAGCCAGACCGCCGACCATGCGCAGTCCCAGCCGTACTGCTTTCGTTCGTTCCAAAGTGCAATCCCACGCGCTCGATGTCACATCCACGGGAAGCACCGTAACGCCATGGCGCCGCGCGTCCTGAAGGAGTTGCGCCGGAGCATAGAAACCCATCGGCTGGCTGTTGAGCAGCGCGGCGAGAAACGCGGCCGGCTCGTGGCACTTGATCCATGCCGACACGTAGACCAGCAGCGCGAAGCTCGCGGAGTGTGATTCGGGAAAGCCGTATTCGCCGAAGCCGAGGATCTGCTGATAAATCTGCGCGGCGAATTCCTGTCGATAGCCGCGCGCCAGCATGCCGGACGTCAGGCGCTGCTCGAAATGTTCCAGACCGCCTTTGCGGCGCCACGCCGCCATCGAGCGCCTGAGATGGTCGGACTCGCCGGGCGTGAAGCCAGCCGCGACGACCGCAAGCTGCATGACCTGTTCCTGGAAAATCGGTACGCCCAGCGTGCGTGACAGTACGTTCCTCACGGCTTCGCTGGGATACGTGACGGGCTCGAGTCCCTGCCTTCTGCGCAGATAGGGATGCACCATGCCGCCCTGAATGGGCCCGGGACGCACAATCGCGACTTCGATCACCAGATCGTAGAAGCACGCCGGCTTCAGACGCGGCAGCATGCTCATCTGCGCGCGCGATTCGATCTGAAACACCCCCACCGTATCAGCGCGCTGGATCATCTCGTACACGCGCGGGTCTTCGGGCGGCACGTCGCTCATGCCGAAGGCGGCGCCGCGCCGCTGGCTGATCAGTTCAAACGCGCGCCGGATGGCGGACAGCATGCCCAGCGCAAGCACGTCGACTTTGAGCAGCCCGAGCGCATCCAGATCGTCCTTGTCCCATTCGATCACGCTGCGTTCCGGCATCGCGGCGTTTTCGATCGGCACCAGTCGCGAGAGCAGCCCGCGCGCAATCACGAACCCGCCGGTGTGTTGAGAAAGGTGGCGCGGGAAACCGAGCAGCGTGGTGGACAAAGCGAGCAGGTTCGCGATGCGGCGGCTATGGGGGTCGAAACCCAATTCGGAGAGGCGCTGGGCGAGCACCTTGCCGCTGTCCCACCACGCGAGCGATTGCGAGATCCGGTCGACCTGTTGCAGATCGAGCCCGAGGGCTTTGCCGACATCGCGCAGTGCGCTGCGCGGACGGTAGGTGATGACCGTCGCGGTCAGCGCGGCGCGGTCCCGCCCGTATTTCCGGTAGAGATACTGGATCACCTCTTCGCGCCTTTGATGCTCGAAATCGACGTCGATATCGGGCGGCTCGTTGCGCTCCTTCGAGATGAAACGCTCGAACAGCATGCTCATGCGGGCGGGGTCGACTGCGGTGATGCCGAGCGCGTAGCATACCGCGGAATTCGCGGCTGAACCGCGGCCCTGGCACAGAATGCCGCGGCTTTTGGCGAAGCTGACGATATCGCAAACGGTGAGGAAGTAGGGCTCGTAGCCCAACTCCGCGATCAGGGCGAGTTCGCGTTCTACCAGCTTGCGCACATGCTCCGGCACGCCATGTGCAAACCGGTTACGAAGACCGGCTTCGGACAGTTCACGCAGGTAGGAAGCCGGCGTATGTCCGGGCGGCACCAACTCATCGGGGTATTCGTAGCGCAGGCTGTCGAGCGAAAAATTGCAGCGCTCCGCGATACGCACGGTCTCGGCCAGCAACTTGGGCGGATAAAGCTGCGCGAGCCGCATGCGCAGACGCAAATGGCGCTCGGCATTGGGATACAGCGCCTGTCGTGCCAGCGCGACCGTAGTCCCGCAGCGGATGGCCGTCAGCGTGTCCTGCAGCGCGCGGCGTGAACGCAAATGCATATGCACATCCCCCGCGGCAACCAGCGGCAGTCCGGAGGCGCGCCCCAGCTCCTGCAATTCGCACAGCCGCTTGCGGTCATCAGGCCCGCACAAAAGTTCAGCCGCAAGCCACGCGCGGCGCGGGAAATATTCCGCGAGACGCATGGCGTCTCGCACCCTCTCCCCCGGCCCCTCTCCCGCCATGGCGGGAGAGGGGAGGGTTGAGGCCGGCAAAGCCGGCGGAATCAGAATGGCCAGGCACCCGTCGAGGCCAGCCGAGAGGTCGTTCCACTGCAGGCTGTAGCTGCCTTTTTCGCTGCGGCGCCGGGCGGTGGTGATCAACTCGGAGAGGTTCCCATAGGCATCGCGGTCGCTTGCCAGCAATACGATGCGGGCGCCGTCGGAGGGCGGAGCAGGGGCCGGCGTAACGCGGAGCAGGGGCCCCACTTGTGGGGATGCGACCGTGGAGCCGGCCATAGGCGCGTCGATACCGGCCCTATGCGCGTCTGCGGGGTCAGATCCCCCAAGGGGGCCCCTCTTCCGCCCTACGACGCGCCCTTTAGGGGATGCGACCCCGGAGACGGATGCGGCGCCTGCGCTCGACGGCGCAGCGCCAGACTCGCGGACGTTCGCATCCCGCAAGCGGGAGCCCTGCTCACTGCTCGCAGGCGCGCCGTCGGAGGGCGGAGCAGGCGCTCCGCCGGCGAGACGGAATTCCGCGCCGACGATGAGTTTGAGCCGATGTTCTTTGGCAGCGACATGGGCGCGCACCACACCCGCCAACGAGCATTCGTCGGTGATTGCCAGTGCCGTATAGCCCAGCCTTGCTGCGCGCGCTACGAGTTCATCGGGGTGAGAGGCGCCGCGCAGGAAAGTGAAATTGCTGACGCAATGCAGTTCGGCGTAAGCCGGTAACATGGAGCACTCTCCCGGCTCATCCGAAGATGCCGTGCAGGTACCAGCCGAAAGGCTCGCGCCGTTCGCGGTAAATCCACAGGGTGGAGTGAGCGGGTGTTTGCGCGATGAAGTAGTCGCGCCTGGCATCGGCGCCGTCCCACCACCCGGATTCGATGCGCTCCGGGCCTGCGATCAGCGCGAGGGCATCGTTGTGATAATGGGGTTTGGAGACGATGGCCGGCAAGGGCTGCGGTTGCTCGAGCAGCCACAGCGGCCGCGGCCGGGTTTCGATTGCCATGTTTTTGGTGCCGGGCTGAGTCGCATACCACGCATGCTCGGGACGATGATCGGGGCGTGCGGATATGCCGTGAACCGCGTCCTGACCCAGCCGGGCGCGCAGCCGCTCGACGAGTTGCTGCCACTCGCCCCGCGCATGGGGGCTACCCTGAAACAAGCTGTAGTTCCCGGCTGCCAGCGTAAAAATATCGCCGGCTGTGAGCTGCAACGCGCGCACTGGCGCGCGCAAGGTGAGTGCAGCCAGGCGCTCGCGCGTCAGTGTAATGAGGTGCCGGAGGTCACGCGTCGGCGCAACCAGGCCGATCCCGGTTACGGTTGCGTTCTGGACTTCGTGCAGCAGCGTGAACGTGAAATACTGAATGCCGGCGCCACGGGCGGCGAGAAAACCCGCAAGCTGCGTGAGCTGGCGTTTTGCCGCAAACAGCAGCGCCTCGCTGTGCATGACCTCGGCGGCGAGTTCGAGCTTTACCTCGAAGCGTTCTGGAGGTGTGAACGACCGGCGCGCTTCCGGCAGCTTGCCGAGCGCGCGGTCCAGCGTGTCGAGCAGGCGCGGCCCGCAGCGGCGCGCGAGCCCGTCGCGCGGCAGGCGCAGCAAGTCGCCGATGCGCTTTGCGCCGATGGCTGCAAACGTATTGCGTGTTGACGTCTCGCAATCCAGAACCGTGACAGGCAACGCGGCAATCACAGGCTCAAGTGCGCTGCGTTCGATCACGACCCGCGATCCGCCGTTGCGCGCCAGCAGCCCTGCGGCGGTTGCGGTCGCGGCGCAGGCGATGGCAGCGGTGTATCCCATGTCCTGCAGGCCGCGTTCGATCGATTGTAAAACATTGTCGATGCCGCCCAACAGCTTGAGGCTGCCCTCGATTTCGAGCAGCAGGCCGGCGGGAGGCTCGAGGGAAACGACCGGCGTGAACTGCGCGGCCCATATTGCAATCGCTGCGAGCGCGGCAGTTTCAATCCCGGGGTCGCGCGGCCGATGATTGAGCTGTGGGGCGAGCGCGCTTGCAGCCGCCACGCTCATGCCTGCTCGCACGCCTTGCCTGCGTGCCGCGGAATTGCAGACCAGTACGCGGGACTGGTCGACGACCGCCCACGGCTCAGACTGCGTTGACGCCGGCGGGAATGATTCGAGCGGCAGGTGAGGGAAAGCGAGCGCGATCCACAGCATGATGAGTGAAGGAGAGCCGCTGCACTCGCCGGTTGGCGGGCGAGAGCAATATGGGGTTGACGAGCGGAGCGCCGCGACGCTTGAGCACGCGCACCGCAAGTTCGCCGTGCGCGGTTGCGAGGGACAGGCGCAGAGGGGCGGGAGTAGTCTCGCGCGCAACTTGTGGCGAGCGAAACAGGATGGCAAGTACCGAGGGGCTGCCTTCGGCGGCGATTTGCAAACGCCGCAGCTCGGCGTAGTTGGCGGCCTGGGGCCATACCAGAACCGCGCCGCACGCGTTGGATCGCAACGCCTGCTCGGATGCCCATAGTGTTTCCCGCGGCGAGCGCGTTTTGACGAGGATGAACCGGGCGAGATCGATGCAGGCACTGCGCAACGCCGGCGCGTAAGGCAGGTAAGGTGGAGCGATCCATACCAGAAAACGTCCCTGGGCAGTCAACCGAGACAGCGCGTGGCCGAGAATGCGCAGTTCACCGATGCCCTCGTGCTGCGGCAGGATTTCAATCAAGGCAGCCGTGGGCCAGCCGCCGCCCGACAGTTCGGCATCCAGAGCAGGAAATCCAGTCGGCAGGCTGGGGGAGCTGACGGCAACCGGCCGATTGCCGCGCCAGATCGCCGGGTGGGCCAGTATTTCAGCCGGCATGCTCATAAGGCCCGGCCGTTGCGGATGATGCCCACCGCGATGCCTTCGATGGCGAGCGCATCGCGCCGGGGATCTATCACGATGGGAGCGAAGTCGGGGTTTTCAGCGATGAGTTCGATCTGGCTGCCGCGCCGTTGCAGGCGTTTCACCGTTACCTCGTTGTGCAGGCGTGCCACCACGATCTGGCCGGAGCGCGCTTCGGGCGTGCGGTGCACGGCGAGCAGGTCGCCATCCAGAATCCCCGCGTCGCGCATGCTCGTGCCGCGGACCTTCAGCAGGTAATCGGCGCGCGGCTTGAACAACGCGGGATCGATGCGGAAGTGCCCCTGCACGTTTTCTTCGGCAAGCAGCGGGCTGCCGGCGGCGACCCGGCCGATCAGGGGCAGGCCCAGGCCTGCCTGCAGGCGAATGCCGCGCGATGCGCCTGCGATCAGCTCGATCGCCCCTTTGCGCGCGAGCGCCCGCAGGTGATCCTCGGCGGCATTCGGCGAGCTGAAATCGAAATGGCGCGAGATTTCCGCGCGCGTAGGCGGGGAGCCGCCGTCCTCGAGCGTGTCTTTGATGAACTGCAGAATCTGCGCCTGGCGGCGGGTGAGTTGTTCCATGCGCGTCCCGGAAGGTGGCAATATCGGATACTGGTATTATATCCAGTATATATAGGTGACGCAAGCAAATGGACAAACCGCAGGCTTGCCGAGGGCCAGAAAGCAAAAAGCCCGCTTACTTAGCGGGCTTGGCTGCGCAATTGACCGAAAGCGTTAGCAATGCTTGCCGGTTCCCTTATTCCTTCTCACACGCATACGGCCAGATGACCTTGGTTCCCGCCGGCACCGTGGTGCCATCCTTGAGCATCACCGGGATCGGCACTTTCTTCTCAGCCTCGGGCAGCGCCTTCAGCGTCGCCGTATCGAACGGCGGGTTCCCGCGGTAGAGCGCGTTCGGGTCCATCCACCAACCGTCAACTGGGATCACCTTCAACTGGTTGCTGGCGATGACGTATTGTGGCCGGGTCGAGTACCAGACCGCGAAGTGGATCGCCGGCCGGCGCTTGTTGCTCTGGACGCCGGGGGTCTTGCCTTGCCCAGAGTTGCCGGTCGGCCCGAGATTCTGGCCCATTTTCACCCGCTCGCCGACCGCGACGGCAGGCATCGCGTCGAAGTGCGAGTACTGGGTGTAGATCCAGACTGGCAGGCCGGTGTCCTCAGGCGCGTGGCGGATGATGATCTCCACGCCGCGCCAGCTGTATTCGCCAACGGTCTTGGTGATGACGGTGCCCGCCGCCGCCGCCAGTATCGGCGTGCCAAAAGGCGCCGGCATGTCGATGCCGCCGTGGTATGACTCCACGCCGCCGCGGTTGCCGGTATAGTCGATGGCATACTGCTCGTCGATGTCGCGGCAGCGCAGCCCTTCCGGGAAGCGCGGCCGGAGCCCGGTCTCAACGAGGCCGCGCTGGAAGGGGCTCTTGGCTGGGCACGTTTTGAGAAAGCGCCCGATGCCGCAAAACGTCTCTTCATCGAGTGCGACCCTGCCGACCTGGCCCGGCATCATGCTGGCTATCGTGCCCGCCGCCGACGGGGTCGCCTGTGAGGCCGGGCCTTTGCCGCTGGCGAAGCGGGCGCGCAACTCGTCGAGCGAGAGATAACCGTCCTTGTCCAGGTCCATGGCGTCGAATTGGCTCTTGTTCAGCTTCCATTCGTCGCGGGCGATCCGGCCGTCGCCGTCGGCGTCATTCTTTTCAAGGACGTTTGCGGCGCGGTCTTGGGCTTCGGCGGGAGCGGATTGACCGAGCAACAGCAGGCCCGCCAGGAGGGCGGGCGCGAGGAGCGGAATGGCGCGTGCGGATTTCATAAGGTCTAAAAATAGATGGGGTCAGATGCCATTATAAACACTCAAATCGCGTCTCCAGAGTTTTGGGATCAAAGTAAGACGGTAGGGGTCTCAGGCCGTTACTTTGTCAAAGCGGCGCTTCCCGCCAATAATGTGCTGGCCCGCCATCCGGTGCCCGATCTCGCCTGACCCGCGGGGCAAGGGGGCCGATGTTGCCATCTTCCTGCCGTGGGCGTAGATTGTGCGGCAGTCAGCGCGTAATCGCGCTCGAAACTTGAGTAACATAAGAACGATGATGCGCAGTCCGGCGGCTCGCGCTCTAAGGGGAATCGAGGAGGATCGTATGAAGAAACTGGTGGCTATCGTTGTCTTCGCGCTCGTCGCGGTGACGGGCGCATGGGCGCAGAACTATCCAACGCGGCCGGTAGTTCTGATCGTGCCCTATCCGCCGGGTGGTCTGTCCGATGCCGTGGGCCGGCCGTTGGCCGAGGGGATGCAAGGGCCCCTGGGGCAGACAGTCGTGATCGAAAACCTGGGCGGTGCAAACGGCGCCATCGGCTCGTCGCGCGTGGCGCGCGCAGCGCCGGACGGCTA
>Ga0082335_1001330_pt1 | contig 53489 bp, 45 predicted proteins | sample Subgrocontami58m_FD_72375 | JGI IMG/M metagenome (GOLD analysis project Ga0082335, IMG submission 72375) | Subsurface groundwater microbial communities from S. Glens Falls, New York, USA - GMW37 contaminated, 5.8 m (SPADES assembly) (version 2) ... | reverse complement strand
CGTGCGCGGTCACGTCACGTTGCGCTATCTCGGCAAGCTGCGACACCTCAACATCGGCTGGTCCTACCGCGGACAATCGATCCGTCTCTACATCATCGATGACGTCGTGACCTTTGCGACCAAAGACGGTGAGTTCATCGGCGAGACGAGAATCGACCCCAACCGCGACTACCAACCCAAGGGTGAGGGTTTCCGATAACCTGCACAGGTTCAACTGTTCACGATGACGTGACAGATTTCAATAGTAGCGGGGACAGGATTTGAACCTGCGACCTCTGGGTTATGAGCCCAGCGAGCTACCGAGCTGCTCCACCCCGCGTCGGTAATAGCGATGGTATGTGCGCGCAGGGTGGAAGGGCAAATCCCAGACCTAGCGGAGAATCAAAGGACGAGATCAGCGACCTTGTGCTGCGATCGCCCGCGCAATTGCCGCCTTGAGCGCATCCTGCGCCTTTCCGTAGGCGGCGAAGTCACCCTTCGCAAGTGCAGCCTGGCCAGCTGCTAGTGCGCGCTGGGCATCAGCCAATGCACTTGCAAGAGTGCCAGCAGAACCCGTTGTTGTCCCGCCAGTTGTCGTACCACCGGTAGTTGTACCACCGGTAGTGCCCGTCGCCGCGCCCGCATTACCCCCGAATACCTGATCAAGGGCGCCTTGCAAGGTGTCATCGAAACCAATTTGATCACCGAAGGCGACGAGGACCTTCTGCAGAAGCGGATAGGAAGCGGCGCTGGATGACGCGCGAACGTAGACCGGTTGTACATAGAGCAACCCGCCGCCAACCGGCAGAGTAAGCAAGTTTCCAAGTACTACTTCGGAACCACCCTGCCGCAACAACGTGAGTGTCGTTGAGACCGCAGGTCTACCTTCAAAGTTTGAAGAAATTTGTGAAGGGCCTGCGATGTTCGTACTGCGCGGGACTTGGAGCACTTGGATCTTGCCGTAATCAGGTCCGGCCTCTGAAATAACTGAAGCGAAGGCGGTGAGGTTTTCGCGGCTACCTCTCGGCACGAACGAAGTAGTGAGTGAGAAGGAAGCCTTCGTCGCACTCGGCATTTTCAACGTCAAGTAATAAGGAGGCTGGGTCGCTGCGTTCTGACCAAAGCTTGATGGATCGGTTGGTATACGCCAGAAGTCTTGACCACCATAGAAGGCCGCCGCAGTTGTGACGTGGTACTGACCAAGGACATCACGCTGAACCCTAAAGAGATCCTCTGGATAACGCACGTGATCAAGCAAGTCTTGCGACATCTTTGACTTCGGCAGAACAGTCCCCGGGTAAGCACGGCTCCAAGCCTTGAGCACCGGATCATTCTCATCCCAGGCATATAGCGAGACCGTGCCGTCGAAGGCATCCACGGTCGCTTTGACTGAGTTCCGGATGTAGTTCACGGGGCGCTGCAGCTGCTGCGAATTTGTCGCGGTGGTTAATGAATCAGTTGTAGCACTGCTTAGAAGCGTCTTCTTCGAATAGGGGTACCCATCGCTAGTCGTATACCCATCGACGATCCAGACAATCTTGCCGTCGACAACCGATGGATAAGGATCTCCATCAATGGTTAGCCAAGGGGCCACTTTCTGCACACGGACTTTTGGTGAACGGTCGAAGAGGATCCGTGAATCCTTGTTGATCAAATTTGAAAGCAGAATGCGTTGTTCTTTGTACTTGATGGCAAAAACGGTTCTGGCAAAGAGCGAGCCCATGGGGACGCCGCCCTTACCGGTATAGGTGTAGTTCTTCTGCCCATTGGCAGAAGCATCGTCGGGGTAATCGAGTTCAGCCGGTGAACTCGAAATTGGTGCGCCGATAATTGAATAATCCGGAGAATTCTCACCAAAGTAGACGCGTGGCTGAAAAGCCCCGAGCACACCAGTCGGCGGAATGTTTCCTTCCGCAAATTGTGGCTTCCCGTCCGCGTCACGGACATTGCCATAAGCGGCAGTGAAGCCGAACCCGTGTGTGTAGACCAGGTGATCATTGATCCAGTTACGACTTGGGACGCCCTCTAGATCAAGTTCACGGACGGCAACAACGGTGTCACGTACTTGTCCGTTGATTTTGTAACGGTCGATGTCAAGGGACTCTGGGAAGGAGTAGTAAGGCTTTATCTGCTGCAGGTTACGGAACGTTGCCGAGACGACGTTTGGGTCGATCAGCCGAATGCTCGCGGTGGTCTGCGCATCGTCGCGAAGTTGACCGGCAGTGGCGGAAGTGGTCGCTTTATAATCAGTGACTTGGACATTGTTGATGCCATACGCCGCACGTGTCGCATCAATATTGCGTTGGATGTATGGCTGCTCTTTGGACGACTCGCTCGGCTTCACCTGAAACTGCTGGATCAACGCAGGATAGATGCCATCGATCAAGAGGGCGCTAACGGCAAGGAGTGCGACGCCGGCAATCGGGAGTGTCCAGGAGCGACGAACAATGTTGGCGAAGAAGAGGAGCGCGCAGAGAATTGCGATCGCGGCCAGGATCGATTTGGCCGGCAGGCTGGCGTTTACGTCACTGTATGAAAGACCGGTAAAGAGCCTTCCCTCTTTGAGGGCGAGCGCGTAGCGATCGAGCCAGTACGCGGCGGCCTTGAGAAGAACGAAGCAGCCAAGCAGTACCGAGATTTGAACGCGCGCCACCACAGATGCGCGTTGGCCGCGATTCTGGGGCGCAATTCCACCATAGAGGTAGTGAACAGCGACCGCGGCGATCGTGGAGAAAAGAAGGACCGAGAACGCCCAGCCGAGAAGTGCTTGCAACCAGGGCAGAGTGAAGGCAAAGAAGGAAACATCAAGATGAAACTGTGGGTCCTTGACACCGAATGGAGTTGAGTTTCGCCATAGCAGCCAAGTGCGCCATAGAGCGGAGCCGGAAGATCCAGCGAAGAGGAATGATGCGACACCAAGTCCAATAAAGATTAACCGCTTTAGCCGGTCTACCTGAGTTCGGTATTGATCGAGATTGGTCATCGCGACGGGTGCGTAGACCGGGCGTTTCCGGTAAGCCAGCCACACATTGAACAGGACGACAGCGGTCGAGAGTAGACCAAAGACCAAGAAGAGGACGCCGCGAGTAACTAGTTGTACCCGCCAAACTTGGGTGTACCCAATCGCTTTGTACCAGAGGAAGTCCGCGTAAAAGCCGCTGGCTGATACAAAAATGATGGCAAGAATCACCAGCACGGCGATCGTATATGCCAAAGGACCGCGACGCGCGCGAGGGAATTGGACTGGGGTGCGGGGGAATGGATCTTGCGGCATCTGACTGGTCACAAAAAAGCAGACTACTGTGCCTCAAGGCCCACTGCGAGCCCGCCACGGATTCGCCTCTACGATGTGGGCCGTGAACTCCCTCGAGCGCCTCGTCACCGAACTAGATCTAGATGCCAAAAGCTGGGATCTCGGACCTCGCCTTTACGCGCTCTCCCCTGCCGCCGATTTGCTCAGTAATCATCCAGAACTCGAAGTAACACTTTCGCTCTCCCTCGAAAAGGATCCTGGGGCGTTAACTGCCATCGAGCAGGAAGAGAATCCGACAAACGAGACCGTTGAGGAATTTCTCGCTGCAATCAATTGGGCGCCAGAGGTAGTCGGAGTAGCCGTCGTCTTGGAACGACTGATCAATGTGCCAAGTGAAGATGTGCGCATTACGGCGGCCGTCTTGCGCGATGGGTCGCATTACTGCGCTATCCGATTCAGACGGTACGACTTCGACGACTCTGTTCTCTATGGCGCAGAATTGGTGCCACAACTAATCGATGCTCTGGCTGACACGCTTGCTGATTGAAGTGCAGTAACCGCCTCTTTCAAGGTCTGTACGCCAACGACGTGCATGCCAGCCGGAGCGGAATGAATTTCAGAACAATTCGACCTTGGGGCTAGAAAGAGACGTGCTCCATGTCTATACGCACCAAGAATTTTCTCGCCGATGCCGCCGATAGCACCGACGTTGCCATTGTCATCGATGGTTCCGGTGCCCGCAATGATTCTCTTCCGGGTAAGTGATTCTGGTGTGAGTTTGTCGATGATGCCGAGGGCGAACATCATTCCAGCGCTCGGTCCACCGACATCCTTGAGACGGATATTTACTGAGAAGGGGTAAGTAAATTGATCCACCGGCACGATCCCAAGTAGAGCGCGCCCGTCAGCGCTTTTGCCCGCCTTGACAGCAAAGGTTAGGCGGTTCCCTGCCCTGTCGACCGTAATCGAAAGCACATCACCGGCGTTGTAGTACCTCATACGAGAGCGCAGATCTGCAGATGTGAGTACATCGACCCCTTGGAGCGAGCGGATTACATCACCGGCACGAAGAATTCCAAGGCTCGGCGAGCCTTTTGGGATCGCCTGGATGACAACATCTGATCCCAAGTTGTAGCCCAGATAACGGAGAGCGGATGTTGTCGCGTGCTCTTGCGAGCTCTTCATTTCTTCAGCATTCTGCGCGTTTATGTCGTTGCTGTTCTGATCAGGCGGGTAAATAGCATCGCGAGGAACCACCTGAATGTCATTACGCAACCATGCTTCAAGAATTAGTGGGGCTCGAAGATGCGAGTCGGGGCGGCTGACTGAGACGGTGGTTAAAGCCAGTTCACCGTCGGTCGGGTAGGTGGCATGGCCTGCGATCGTGATGAGTGGAATTTTGTTATCGGAACCCAATGTGTTGGTGGCTGGGCCCGGCGACATAATGACGTACGGCAATGGAACGAACAGGGCAAAAAATATGAACGCCGCGACTGCAGTGATCAGGACTCGACGCGTATGAAGGCGCCTCACGGCTCTGGATGGTTCTGGCGATTCATCACGGCCCGAAATTTCTCGTACTTGGCAACGCTGCTGGAATCTACCGGTCTCCGTTTGCGTCCAACAAAGCCAAAATAGATGATGGCCACAATGGTTGCGACGACCGGAATTGATAACCACACGAAGGCCGACATGGGACCAAGGCTAGATCAAGAAGAGCCAATCCATTCACTCGAGCCATCGGTGAAGGTCTGGTTCTTCCAGATTGGTACTTCAGCCTTCACTTCTTCGATCAAGGCCGAGCAGACGGCGAAGGCCACGTCCCGATGTGCCGAGGTCACACCGCAGATGACGGCGGTATCACCGACTTGCAGATCGCCAATTCGATGCTCAACTGCGATCGCGAGCACGTCGGCTCTTCCTGCGTATCCGCTGAGAATTTCCAATAACCGGTCGGTGGCACTGGGATGAGCAGAGTAAGAGAGAGCGCTGACCGTCCGGCCTTCGTCATGGTTACGCACTACACCGATAAAGAGGGCGATCGCCCCGCCGGCCGGGTCGACGATGGCGGCCCTGAGCCTCTCGGGATCGAGCGGTTCGGTTGTGATCCGCGCCAGGCGTATCTTCGATTGAGGTTCGGGAAGAAGTTTCACAGTAGTAGAGGTTACGGTTAGAGAAGGCTTGGGTTACACCAGAGGTTCCACCTTGGAGGGCAAGATGAGCGACGGTTTCGGTTTCAGTGGCGATATCGGTGCCTTCTTCACGCAACTGGGCAAGGCCTTTAGCGGTGGCGCTCTCTCTGCCGATGTCGTGCGCGACATCGCTCGTGACGCCGTCAGTTCCCTTGGCGATAAATCGCTCGTAGAGAGCGAAGTGGCGGCCACCGTCGCCGCATTGAGACTGGCCGACCACTGGCTGGATGAGACGACCACCCTGCCCGCCGCAGGTGGCAAGGTCACAGCTTGGAGCAGAGCCGAATGGGTTGAAGAAAGCCTGAGCGGCTGGCTCGAACTGATCGGTCCCTTGGCTGAGAACCTAGGCAACTCTATGAAATCAGCATTCAAGGAACTCGAAGAGGGCGGCCAGCTTCCAACGGAGATCAATATCGGCGCCATGGGGGGATTTGCCGGACCACTGGGCGCGATCGTTAAACAACTTGGCGGCGCGCTCTTTGCTCAACAACTCGGAGCGACGATCGGGACTCTGGCCGGAAAGGTCGTCGGTGCCAACGACATCACGCTGCCACTGACAAATGTCACAGCCCTGGTTCCCGCGAACGTTACTGAGTGGGGTCTGGACCTTGGCCTAAACGATGAAGATGTGCGGATCTTCCTGGCTCTACGAGAAAGCGCGACCGCACGTCTCTTTGCCCATGTCCCCTGGCTCTCATCTCGATTGAAGGAATCAGTCGCAGCGTACGGAAGTGGCTTAGTCATCAATGTCTCAGCAATCCAAGAGCAGGCTGAACGGGCGATTTCCGCAATGGGAGAGAGCGATGATCCCCTTGCACTCCAAGAGGCGATCGACAGCGGGCTCTTCACGCCTGCACACACACCAGAACAGGAGGCTGCATTAACCAGACTAGAAACTCTCCTTGCCCTAATCGAAGGCTGGGTGGATGTCGTCGTTGGCCAAGCGATGGGCGATCGAGTTCCCGCGCGGCTGAATCTGCAGGAGACTTCGAGACGTCGACGCGCTACTGCCAGCCCCACGCAAATCACTTTCACAACTCTTGTCGGACTTGAGGTATCGCCGCGACTCGCACGAGAATCTGCGCGCTTTTGGGAGTTAGCAACCGACGAATATGGCGCCGCAAAACGCGATGAGTTTTGGGCTCACTCAGAATTACTGCCCGATGCATCTGGGATAGCAGACCCAACCGCCTTCTTTAAGAGCATCAACGTTCCCGACGACCTATCTGGTTTGATCTGACGAATGAATCTGAGAGAGCAAGCACAGATCACCCTCTCTGAATTAACGGATCCGCGCGAAGATCAAATCCTGTTGCGCAGACAATTCTTGGCTCATCTTGACGCGCACCACAATGCCCTAGAAAAGAGTTGCGGCCCAGGTCACATAACGGCGAGTGGGTTAATCATCGACCCTATACAGCAACGGGTTTTACTCACTCTTCATCCCAAGGTGGGTAGGTGGTTACAGACTGGCGGGCATTGCGAAACCGAAGATGAAAGTATCGCAGCAGCGGCGCTGCGCGAAGCAAGCGAAGAGTCAGGGATCCTCGGCCTGAAGCTTCTTGCCAATGGGCCAATCCGATTAGATGCGCATGGGATCGACTGTCGAAAAGATGGCAGAACGATTCACTTCGACGTGCAATTTGCAGTCATCGCCCCAACTGATGCAATCACCATCATTAGCGATGAGTCTGACGACCTGAAATGGTTTGGGATCGAGCAACTCCCAGACGGTTGCGATTCTGCATTAATTAATTTAGTAAACGACTCATTCTCTGCAATCGCTGCTTTCAGCGAATAAAAAACCCAAGCTCCCGGGACGCTCGTTCGAATGCATACCTTCCCCTTGCATACATCCGACCGGTTATCCGGGAGCCTGGACGTGATGACGTTACGAGTTAACTAGGGGCTAGGTCAACTGGTCAGGGCATCGAATTATCTTCAAATGAATCAGAGAGCCATTCGCGCTTGTGGAGTACCTGTGCATCAAAGTGAGGAAACTGGGGATAGCCAGACGGAAACTGGGGATATCTCCAATAACCTTCCATTCTCAACGGACGGTCAATACCAAGAATTGGCACCTCCTGCTCTACCGTGATTGACGTGGAACCTGATGCTCCTTTCCTGGATTTCGAAATCCCAAACGACCCGCCCAGAGTGATAGTCCGTCGTAGTCTCAGGCGGAAGCGAACCGTCAGCGCCTTCCGCGAAGGTCAGAGCATCGTCGTGGCAATTCCAGCTCGGATGAGCCGACGGGATGAAGCAAAACTTGTTCCTGAAATGGTCGCAAAGGTTGAGCGCGCAGAGAAGAGACTCCGACCTGGCGATACCGAACTTCAAACTCGGGCTCTGCTTCTCAGCAGAGAGTTATTCGATGGAGCAGCCCGACCGACTTCAGTTCGGTGGAGCGAACAGATGAGTCAACGCTGGGGTTCGTGCACGCTCGATGATGGCAGCATCCGAATCTCAAGTCGTCTCAAAGGGATGCCTAGGTACGTGGTCGACTACGTCTTGGTACACGAATTAGCCCACTTACTTGAATCTGCCCATAGTGAGCGGTTTTACGAATTCGAGAGAAGGTTCCGTCAAGCTGAGCGGGCAGTTGGCTTCCTTGAGGGTTGGCAGAGTGCTCAGGGCGGCATAATGGACTTATCGGACATTTAACCCCATGATGTGTGGGCGAGACGGAGAAAACGCGTCAAAAGCGGGTAAAAGAGGGGGTCTTGACTCACGCCTGAGCCCCGCCTGCCTGTAAGGTCGTTACGTCACGCCCACCCGGTGGCGCGGGCATCCGTATCTGGCACCAGGAGGACAAAATGGCAGAGACCTACAAAGGCGACGCCTACTGCGTGAAGTGCAAGGAGAAGCGCGATTTCGAAGGCATAGTAGTCGTCTCGGAATCCGGTCGTCGCATGGCCAAGGGCAAGTGCTCGGTCTGTGGCACCACGCTTAACCGCATTCTCGGCAAGGCGTAAGCAAGAAGGTTCAACGAGCCAGTGGGGTGAGCAATCGCCCCGCTGGTTCTTCCTATTTCAATCGGCGAAATTCACCTGGGCCGAATCAGAACAAGTAAATACCTACTGCGACGGTGTCTGACTCCATAGTGACCCTTGTGGTTTAACCGCCCGCGCTGCGGCAGATGGCCAACCAGGCTGCGCAAGTGACTACACCTCAAGCCCAAGCACGACCAGCGCTCAAAGACGGTCTGATCTACGTCAAACGGAGCGACGGTTTCTTTGTCGGCCGACGCGAACAGAGTCTGCTTTTTAGCGACGTGCTCCCCACCCTCGTGATTCCGCTCATCACTGGCAAATATACGTGCCAAGAAATCGCCCTCCTTCTTGGTCAAAACGCTGATGCTGTAATGGACATCGTTGGAGTACTGGATCGAGCACAGATGCTTGACTATGAAGCTCCATCTAAGAGCGGCAACGAAAACTGGCCGGAGTTGCAAATGGTTACCCATCGCAGCGGCGTCGTGGATGGGGGTAGAAGAACTCTGCGAAATCGTGCACAGGCACGAATCGATATTTACGGTTGCGGACTTATCGGGGCAGGCCTGGCCCGGGTACTCGCCGCCAGTGGGATTGGAGAACTTCGTCTCATCGATCAGCGGAGTATCTCAAACCAACATCTGCCGGTGACCACGCTCGCCAGTGTCGGGCTCAATGCCGCAAAAGATCTGGAGCAGCACCTGTTGCTTGATTATCCAAAAGTCTTATCAAGGAAAATCAAGGAGCCAACACTGGTGATCGTCACCCGGCCGCCCTCGCCTATTGAAATTCTCACCTGGATGAACTTCTCTCTTGCACACCTACTCGTCGAATCACGGGGCGACTGCGTCGAGATCGGCCCCTTGGTACTGCCGGGACGAAGTTCGTGTCTACGCTGTCTCACGCTGGATCGACTAGATCATGATCCAAATTGGTACAGCGTGGAACTCTGTGGGGAGGCTGGACACGAACCTCCAGCCGCACTCGCACAGATGGCGGCCGGGCTTAGCGCTCTGGCAGCCCTCTCGCTCGTGGACCCACAAGAGTCTGGAGCCCCAAGCCTGACCGATACGACACTACGGATCGATGGGGCACTGGCGATTTCAGCTGTATCGCGTAGACGCCATCCTCGATGTGGTTGCGCGTGGAACTGAGCCAATTAATTGGGTTGCTCGAGCACCAGGCCACCAGTTACCCTGGCTCAGCACAGATCCAAACCAAGGAGCGAATGTGACCAAGCGTTACGCCAATCAGGCCTCTGCCCATCGGGCAGCAGCCTTTTTTGCATTCTGGTATGGAGCCACCCCGCCCACCCCGGAGTTATAGACGCGAAGAGCGCGTCATGGCCCCGGGCCGCGGATCTTGATGATCCGTGGCCCTTTTCTTTTTCCGCAGAACCTTCACGTAAAGGAGACGAAGATGAGCGTTGTATTGAGCGAGTTCCTCATCCCCGGTTGGGCCGATGGCGAAGGAGCCCCTTCCTCGCCGGTGAATGGAACGGACCTGCCCTGCCACTTCGTCGATCCAGATATCTTCTTCGCCGAGAGCGCACACCAGCTTGAAGAGGCCAAGGCTCTATGCCGCACGTGTCCGCTTCAAGCCGCTTGCTTGGAGGGCGCTATCTCGCGGAACGAGCCTTGCGGTGTCTGGGGTGGTCAGATCTTCGAAGATGGCCGTATTGTGGCCGCCAAGCGCTCGCCGGGCAGACCCAGAGCGAGCGCTGCCTGAGGCTGCTTGTCGATCTAGTAGAGGAGGCCGAGCAGATCGCTGCCGTAGCGAGTCAACTTGATTGGCCCAACGCCTGAGATCTTGGCCAGTTCCTCGAGCGTGCTTGGGCGAATCTCGGCGATTGCCTGCAAGGTGGCGTCGGTGAAGACCGTATATGCAGGAACGTTCGAGGCCTGCGCGGTCAATGTACGCCAGGCACGTAATTGGTCGAGTACTCCGATATCGGCACCACCCGGGCAACTGGCGCACCGACCGATCTTCCTTTCGCTGGATGTCGAAAGGGGTCGCTTGCAGATGCGACAGGTGGCCAGCCCTCTTGCTTGCTTCGGCTTTGGGGCCGCTTTTGCCAGGTTGGGCCGGAGCGCGTCGAGAAAGCGTGATGCCGAGCGAGTGCCTCTCCCGCCTGGAGTACGAGCCAATGACCAAGTGAAGGTCAGATGGCGACGGGCGCGGGTGATGCCCACGTAAAGGAGGCGCCGCTCCTCGTTAATTGCCTCATCGGTGTTGGCCATAGAGATCGGCATGAGACCTTCGCTCAACCCGACGATGAAAACTGCATCCCACTCAAGTCCTTTGGCCGAGTGGAGCGTCGCCAGTGTCACCCCTTCGAGCCTAGGAGCATGTTGCGCATGGCGGCGCTCCTCTAATTCATCCACAAAAGCACGGAGCGTCAACCCTGGCGTTGTGGCCGCCAATTCATCAAAGAGGGCCATGAGCGCTGCTAGCGACTCCCAACGCGATCGCACGGCGCCGCCACTCGGTGGCGGTTTGAGCAATGACCAACCCGTGCTTTCAAGGACATCGACGACGGCAGTGCGAACGTCATATTCAGCGGTCGCGACCGCTGCGCCGCGAAGCAGTCTCAGCGCTCCCTTGACTTCGGTACGCTCGAAGAAGCGCTCACCTCCGCGGACCTGATATGGAATTGCAAGTTCGGTCAAACTCTCTTCATAAGCCGCGGATTGTGAATTCGTCCGATACAGAATTGCGATCTCCGAGAGGGCAACTCCGCTTTCCGCCAGTTTTCTGATTTGGCTCGCTACTTCGCCAGCTTCATCGACCTCGTCTTGATACTCCGCAAATTTCGGCTTAGGTCCAGACTCCGCGATGGAGAGGAGTTCTACTTTCCCTGGAGCGTTTAGTAGTAATCGATTCGCGAGATCAACGATTTCTGGCGTCGATCGATAGTCGCGTATTAGGCAAACCGTCTGACAATCCGGGTAGCGAGTGGCGAACCCGAGCAAGAAAGCCGGAGTTGCTCCAGCAAAGGTGTAGATCGTCTGGCTGGCATCGCCAACTACACATAACTCGCGACGTTCGCCAAGCCATAGATCGAGCAACCGCTGTTGTAGTGGCGAAACATCTTGATATTCATCAACAATAAATTTGGAGTACTGCGCGTGCACCTGACGCGCAATGTCATCTCGTTCATTGAGAATGCCGACCGTTAGCAGAAGAACGTCCTCAAAATCGATGTGCCCGCTATTACTTTTGATCTCATCATAATCCGCGTAAATTGCAGCGAATTGTGAGTAATCAAAATTGCCAATCGTGGCGCGTTTCGCAGCCGACGCGGAACCAACATAATCATCGTGCGCAATCTGACTTACCTTGGACCATTCAATTTCACTAGCAAGGTCTCGCAAGAGCGCCCGGTCGGTGGCATCGCTTCGACTCAACACCTTGGCAATGAGCATGCTCTTATTCTGGATAATTTCTGGCATCTGCGAGCCAACAGCCATAGGCCAGAAGAAGGTCAATTGTCTGAGCGCAGCAGCGTGGAAAGTCCTCGCCTGCACTCCAGCCACACCGAGGTCGCGCAATCGCGTGCGCATCTCACCGGCAGCCCTGGACGTGAAGGTGAGAGCAAGAATGTTCTGCGGCGCGGCCATTCCGGCCTGGACGCTATAAGCGATCCGGTGAGTGATCGCGCGAGTCTTTCCGGTACCTGCTCCGGCCAATACGCACAAGGGCCCGCTCTGACTCGTCGCGACCTGTCGCTGCTCGTCATCGAGGCTCGCGAGGATCTGATCAGCGGTGAAGTTCGGCGCCATACCAGAGTTCAATCATTTGACGAGCAATGCTGATGCGAGGTGGCAGGAGAACCTCTTCGCGCAGATATGCCTTACGCAACTCATCTTTGGTGAACCATTTAATTTCTTCGATTTCTGTCCCATCCGCCTTTGCCTGTAAGGGGTTTATCGCAAGTGCCCGAAATGCAACCATCAGCGATGCGGGAAACGGCCAGGCTTGCGAACCTAAGTATTCGGGAGTTTGTACTTCAACGCCACACTCCTCCAACAACTCTCGGTGTACACAGGCCTCTAGCGATTCGCCTGGTTCAACGAATCCAGCGAACGCCGAGAATCTTCTTTCTGGCCAAACGCTCTGCCGCCCGAGTAGAAGGCGATCATCGCGATCAACGACGAGACAAATAACTGCGGGATCACTTCTTGGGTGGTGCTCACTTCCATCTTCAAGACACCGACGTGCTGCACCGGCAAGGATCGGCTCGGTGGCGCCCCCACAGCGAGGGCATCGCGGATGGGCCCCGTGCCAGTTCGTCAGCGCCACGGCATGCGTTGCGATCGCCCGTTCGAGTTCAGACCAATCATTTTCACGCAGTGAATAAGTCTCATCAATGTTTGCGTGCTCGCGATGGATGGCAAAGTAGGCGGTTTTCGTTTCGTCCAAACCCAAGAAAAAAAGATCTGAAATATTTGGGGGCGTTTGATCCCAGGCGAAACGTCCGTCATAAACACGCAAGACTCGAGTCGATGACTCCATTAATAGGGTGTCGAGAGCGAGCCCGTCGGCACGCAGATGCGCAGCCCGATCAAGGCCAAAGTTCGCGGCAGGCACCAACACATCAGTCACCTTATTGGGCTCACCAGTGGTCGCCACTATTGGTCACCGTAGAAGTCCAACTATTGGATGATCGGAAGTGATGAAATGAGGGCTGACAGTTCTTCACTGCTCTTCAAATCAACAGGTCGAACCGTGAGATTTGCTCGCACATAATGGAATGCGGCACTGACCTGCGATGGGTCAACCCCCTTTATCATCGCCCAGGCGAGTCGATATGCCGCCAATTGCAGGGCAGCCGACTCTGCCGCCTTCCCCTCTTTCGGGGAACCTGTCTTCCAATCGACTACTTCAAACGTGCCATCGGCGTTCTGATAGATCGCATCGATTCGACCCCTGAGCAGAATGGAATCAACTTGAGTCTCAAATGGAACCTCGACTTCGATCGGCGAGCGCTGCGACCAGGTGCTTGAATTCCAGGCGCTCTGCAGTGCTTTGAGATCACCTTCGTCGCTATCTTGAGCATCCGCCGACCCCGGGAGTTCATCCATATCGATTAGGGCGGCAGAACCGAAGAGAGTTTCAAGCCACCGGTGAAATTCGGTGCCGCGCCGGGCCATTGGGTTTGGCTCACTTGGAATTGGCCGCCGAATGCGCTGAGCAAGTTTCTCCGGATCTTCATGTAACTCGATGAGAGTAGAAACTGAAAGTCGCGGAGGTAAGAGAACAATCTCTTCGTTACCACGTTCGCGGTTGGCAAACTCCCTGAGAAGCATCTCCATATCTGCAACAAGAGAAACTTGCTCAAGATTGTTTGGTGCGGGCGTTGGCACGGGATCTCGGATTCCAGCTTCGACCAGTTCGGCGGCGCGAGCCACGTCACTCCTACGTTCACCAAGCGGATCGATCGGCCACTTCACTCCTTCGTCGTTCGTTAGGAGCGGGTTTGGTTCAGTCGACGGCTCTTTGACATCAGAGGCGATCACCCCAGATATTTCGGCGACCTTGCGGACCGCATCGAATAAAGTGCTAGGCCCGGTGGCTTTTTTGCCGCTTCCCCACCACGCTGAAGTGCAGAGAAGCGAGTGCTTAGCACGGGTGATCGCCACGTAACCGAGGCGAATCTCCTCACGTTCGGCATGTTCAGCACACCCCGCGGCCAATGCATCGCACTCATCTGCGAGTTCTGCTTGGCTGGCTGCCTGGCGATATTCGAATTTGGGGAGCGCATCCCGATCGCCACGGAGCGGAAAGGGAAGCACTGCGGCGCGACGGAGCCAATTGTCATCGCCGCGATCCCTGCTTGGAAAAGTCCCGTTTGTCAGTCCAGCGACAACTACCACATCCCATTCCAAACCTTTGGCACCATGAATGGTGACGATCTGAACGGCTGAGGTACTGACTTCCACTTCCCCTGGTTTCAATCCGCGTTCTGTGTGACTAGCAGTCTCCAAATAGGAGAGAAACGAACGGAGTATCGCACTGCCGCCACCGCCTTCCGCAAAATCAACCGCCTCCTCCAAGAAGCGATCGAGGTGTGCTCTGGCGTGGGTTGTGGATTGATGCGAAGAGACTTCTAAATCAATACCGAGGGCATACTCGACTTCCAGAATCAGATCGGGAAGAGGTGCTCCTAGATTGCGACGTAAGCGGGACAACTCTCGCGAGAGTCGTAACAATCTTTCGAAACCGATGGCTGAGAACGTCTCACGCGGTGCCTGCTCTATCTGGTCCAAGGCATCAACGATGCTTCTGGCGTCCTCTTCGAGATCCTTCTCTTCGTTGGTTTGACCCAACTTCAATAGCGACGTCGAGTATCGCGATAACGCGACCAGATCGCGTGGCCCGATTCGCCAGCGAGCCCCGGTAAGTAGACGCATGAGCGAGTTGCCTGACTCTGGATTGACTAGGACCTCCAGGGTCGCCCGAAGATCGGCCACCTCCGGCGTGAGTAGCAACCCGCCGACGCCGACAACTTCAACCGGTAATCCACACGAACGGAGGGCGCTTTCAATCAGCGGGATCTGCGTTCGCTTTCGCACTAACACCGCGCTGGTGCGGACACCCTCCAACCAACGTGCAGCAATGAAATCGCCGATCGCCTCTGCTTCATCTTCGCAAGTGGCATAGAGGCCACAGACGAGTTCACCATCTTCAGCTTTGGGACTTGGTTGGAGCGGTCCGCCCGCAAGCTCCTTGATATCACCTGAAACCGTATTTGCGGCGGCGAGGATCGATTTGTCGTTCCGCCAGCTGATCATCAACGGATACACCGTTGCCGGCTTTCCGTCTGCAGAAGGGAAGGCTCTGGGGAAACCCTCCAGCGTCTGTGCGCTGGCACCGCGCCAGCCATAAATCGACTGGCAGGGATCGCCAACCGCCGTAACTGGATGGCCACCGCCGAAGAGCGATTTCATGAGAACCAATTGGCTCTGGCTCGTGTCCTGGTACTCGTCAAGAAGTACCACCTGGTAGCGACTCCGTTCGAGTTCGCCAACCATTGGCACTTCGGTGGCAAGCCTGGCTGCCAAGGACATCTGGTCATCGAACGACAACTCGCCCTCGTCCTGCTTTGCCTCGTTGAAAAGCGCTACGAGTGGCAGGAGTTCCAGTCTTGAGCGTTGCCGGTCCAAGATTTTGAGCACCGACGCTCTGATTCCGTGACGATCAGAAACTTCAATCGATAGAAGGTCGTCAATCAGCGTCCTAGTGAACTCTTCCACCTCTTCAATTGTTCTGCCATGCTCGGCAAGTTCATTGGCCAAACTGATCACGTAACCGGTGACAGTAGAAGGCGCTGAATTAGTGATTGACATCGGTCCGTCGTACCGATTCACAATTCGATCGGCAAGGAGCCAGACCCGGGCCTCACCAGCGAGTCGATTGGGCGGCTCGACTCCGATTCGCAGAGCATGTTCGCCAAGGATTCGGCCGGCATACGAGTGATACGTACTGATCGAAATCTCGCTGTTCAACTCCTGGATCAATCCAGCGCGGGCAAGTAGGAGCAAACGTCTGCGGACGCGATGCGACAACTCGGTCGCCGCTTTCTTGGTGAAGGTGAGGCCGAGAACCTGGTCCGGCTGAACGAAACCATTGGCCACCAAATAAACCAGCCGTGAACTCATCGTTTCAGTCTTGCCTGACCCTGCCCCTGCGATCACTACGGCAGGTGCAAGAGGTGCCTCAATTATCCTTCTCTGTTCCGGGGTCGGAGGTTCGATCCCGATCTTCTCTGCGATCGCTTCCGAACTATAGGTGGGAGTCATGGCTGCACGACCGAACGTCCATCAGGCATGAGTGGGCAACTTCCACGAACATTGCACATACCGCAGTACTCATTCTCGGTCGCAATAAATTCGCTACCGGACATACCGTCAGCAGTAGTTCGGATTCGCTCCCGCACTTCCTCCACAGTGATGACGGGCTGGGTACGGATCGCCGCTTTTTTAGCGTCAGTGCCGACGTATAGAAGCTCCGCTCCAGCGCTAACTGCATTTACGCCCGCGTGCTCGACTACGCCGTTGATGACAGCAAGTTGATACAGCTGCAACTGCGCAGTGACTCGTGCGTCTGCCAAGGAGAGTGCGGTCGCTCCGCTCTTTAGGTCAACGACGAAGTAAGCGCCGTTGCTAGTTATTTCTAAGCGATCGATCGATCCCTTTATGACCGCTCGATCGATGGTGTAATCAAATGACACCTCGGTGCCAACCAATTTTCGATCGTTAGTCCTATGCCACTCCATAAACTTCTCGAGCATGGTCTCTACCCTGGCTCTTTCGCGACGAGCGATCCAGCCAACACCAACATCGAGAGAAGGCCAGAGCTGATCGATGGTTCTGCTGAGGTCTTCTTCTGTCAGGTTTGGGTTTTCGGCCAGTTGCGCGACGACAGAATGGAGCGCGATCCCTATTGCTTGCGCACTGATCTCTCCGGCCGTGCCGCCATGGCGTTCAAGCACCCAACGCAACTGACATTTTTCAAAAGAATCGACGCTGCTTGGCGATACCCGAACCAATTCTTCTGGAGAGGCGAGCGCCCGATCGTCTGAGAGCGGCAGAAGTCCCCACCATGAAGTTGGATCAGCTGACTTGACTCCTGCCCTCGCGATCTGACCAAGCAAAGAAGCCGCGAAAATCCGATCATCCTCGCTCGGCGACTCTGACATCTGTCTTAGGCGCGCGATCAGAGCCGAGAAGGTCAAGCCTCGCGAAGTTTGCGCATAGACGAGATCGTCGGTCTCTTCGACAATTTCGTTGAAGAACTGGGAAGGTTGCTCATCTTCACTAGCCACCGCAGTTATGAGGACTCGCTCTTGGGCACGGGTAATGGCAACATGGAAGAGGCGTCGTTCATCGTCAAGTAACGTGGTACTCGATCCGAGATTGAATTCAAGATCAGAGCGTTTGGCCGCCCCCGTGGTCAATATTTCCACGAGGCGCTCGCTACCCAGTAACGAACCGCGAAGTCGGAGGTTCGGCCAGTTACCCTCTTGCACGCCAACGACCGCAACGAAACGCCATTGACGCCCCTTCGCCGAGTGGGCCGTGAGAATCTCAACGCGCTCACCAGAAGGCGTCTTCGCACCGATGGTGTCGGCCAGGATCGTCTGACTCATGAGATCAGTGATGAAAGAAATCGGCGCCGCCCCAGGAGAACGTTCGCTAAAGCGAGCAGCGCTCTCAAAGAGATTGATCACCGCATCAAGATCAGTATCAGCCTGAGTGCCCCGCCGATGACCGGCCATGGCCAATTCCTGCCAGAGCGCGCTCACCTTCTGACCGTCAATCACCGCGTTCTCCCAAATCGCCCAGAGTACGTCCTCGGCATGCGCTCCACGTCGAGCACCTGCTTTCCGCGCGGCCTCAATCAACGCTCGAATCCGTAAAGCAGGTGCGGCAATCTGCTGATCAAGATCGGCCATCGGTGTCTTGATTGCGGCGACCAACAATTCTGGAAATGCCTGGCTCTCTCCGATAGTTGCAGCACGTGTGCGTAATTCGCTCCGTAACCGTCTAAATCCAAGTGCGTCAGCACCGCCGTAGGGCGAGTAAAGCAACTCTTCGAGAGTCTCGTAGGTTGCCCCTTCTGGCGATAATGCGATCTGCGCGATCTGCAGGAGGGGCTTCACCGCAGAATGGCGAGCCAACGCAGTCGCATCTGCATCGACATTGATTGGAACGGACGCGATCGAGAAAGCACGCTGCAGTGAACTTGTGAGTGTTGATGGCGTACGGAGAATTACTGCCATCTGCGAGTATGGAATCCCCTCGTACAGGTGCGCTCGACGCATGGCTTGTGCAACATAGGCGACCTCATGACTGATGGATCTGAAACGAAGAATCTCGACGCTGCCTTCGTTAGCAGCCGGAAGCGGGTTACGAGTGCGCTGCAATCCAGTTCTTCTTATTCGACCTGCGACTTGTGACCCAAGAACGACAATGCTCTTTCCGCTGCGGTAAACGTTTGGCAGGTGGACCACGCGCCCATCAGGGCCAAAACGATCAAAACTAGCTGCAGCTCCCTCCGGATCCGCGCCACGGAAGCGGCCGAGTGCTGAATCAGGATCGAGCGTGAGCAGCAAGTCAGGAGGTGAGATCAATTGAAGGAGCGCGCGTTGGGCTGGATCGCTCTCTTGGTACTCATCAACCATCACGACGCTGAACTTCTGCCGAATCTGGGCAAGAAGTTGTTCATCTCGGCTCAGTAGGTCCCAACATTCGACGACGATCTCGCTGGTATCAACTGTCCGGATCGAGCGTTGATTCAATGTGGCCAAATATTCAGCATAGAAATCAGCGGCCGCGATCCACTCTGGACGCTGGTGGCGTCTGCCGAGTTCCTTTAGTTCCTTTGGCGAGAGATTCCGCTCGCTTGCCCGCAGAATCAGATCGCGCAGTTCGCGAGCGAAACCATCAGTGCCAAGCGCGGGAGTGAGAAAGTCTGGCCAGCGCAGGGCACCGTCCGCCTTGTCGCCAGCCAGGAGTCCGCGGATCCAGAGATCTTGCTCTGCCCCGGATAGGAGTACTGGCGATTCCTGCCCATCTCGAATCGCCGCGCTCCTGAGAACGCTAAAGGCGAAAGAGTGGAAGGTGCGGGCCAACGGTTCGCGCACGGTGAGCCCAATCCTGCCCACCACTTCATCGCGAAGCTCGGAGGCCCGCTCTCGTCCATAAGCGAGAATGAGCAGTTTCTCTGGGGCAAGTCCGCCTTCAATCCGCTGGATCGCACTTTCAACCAAGGCGGCGGTCTTACCGGTACCAGGTCCACCAATAATCAGCAGGGGCGAGCCAGAATGGGTGATTGCCAACCTCTGGTGCTCGTCGGGGATGATTCTTGGGCGAGTCTCTGGCCGTCCGAGTCGCAAGTGGGTAGCCATGGACTAAGTAGACCTGAGTGGGGTGACATCTGACCGGAGACACACGCTGCAAATCAAGCGCGTCTCTTGCCCGCAGCCAGCTCCCGTGACTCTTGCTAGTCGGCGAGAATCGTGTAGAGCGTCCGACGGGTCTCGTCTAGTTGGGCCACCGCCTTGGTGCGCTGTTCTTCAGTGGCGGCAAATCGGAACTGGTGAATGACGCCCATGAGTTTTGCGACGCTCTCGTGCAGGCTTGCGTCAACTTCGACGCGCTCCGCTGAGTCTTCCCAGACGCGCGCCAGTTCCGTGGTGTGCTCGGAGAGATAGGTGCGTCCCTCGTCAGTTAACTGGAACTCAGTCCGCTTGCCTCCACCGTTGGCTTCGATGAGTTCCTCGTCAACGAGTTGCTGCAAGGTCGGATAGACCGAACCTGGGCTTGGATGCCAAGTGCCACCAGAACGCTCTTCGATCTCCTTGATCAGGCCGTAACCATTAAACGGCCGATCGGCTAACAAGGAAAGAATTGCTGAGCGGACGTCACCTTTGCGCTTGCGCTGCGGACCGGGAGGTGTGAAACCACGTGGCCCAAAACCACCAAAACCTGGACCTCCGGGCCCAAAACCGCGACGTCCGCGCGGCCCCCTTGAACCATCATGTTCGTGCTGATGTTTTGAATTGGATTCGCTTATCACGCGTATCCACCTTTCGTTAGATGTAGTGTCAACCGAATTAAAATAGCTCGGCGACGTTGTAACGATATATCAAAGTAATTCTAAAAGCAACTTCTAGTTTCGAGGGCGGACGACCATAATCAGAGCCACATCCCATCGCCCGCATCCCAGCGGCAGCGCTGGCTGATGAGATGTGGCTGAGGTCACCGCGAGAAAACCCGGTGAATCTCGACTTTCTCTTAAGAACTCCTTGTCCAAGAGGGCACTAGCCGGAAGAATGGGGCTATCTGGGCGGAGTGCTCACGCTCGTGAAGGCATTCACATGTGCAACATGTGCGAAGTCGATGTTGACTTCACCCCTAATCGCAATGAAAGTGGGAGTAAGTAATGGATTGGCGCCATGAGGCCGCTTGTCGGGACGAAGACCCTGAACTCTTCTTCCCGGTGGGCAACACCGGTCCGGCTTTACTCCAGATTGAAGAGGCAAAAGCGGTCTGCCGCCGCTGCCCAGTGATAGAGCCCTGCCTAGCCTGGGCTCTTGAGAGTGGCCAAGACGCCGGCGTCTGGGGAGGCCTCTCCGAAGACGAGCGCCGAGCGCTTAAGCGCCGAGCCGCCCGGAATCGGGCGCGGACCGCTGGCTAAAGCGGTATCTCGACAACTACTTCCGTACCGCTCTCCACTCGGTTGACGCTTATCTGGCCGCCCAATTCATTTACGGTCAGGGTCCGCACGATTTGTAGACCCAGATTGGTCGAACCCTCAAGAGTGAACCCTGTCGGCAGGCCGACGCCGTCATCGGCGACGACCATCCGCAAGCCTCGGGCTCCACGCTCAACCCGCACCTCGAGGCGACCTGCAACCGCACCGAGCCCATGCTCTATGGCGTTCTGTACGAGTTCGGCTAAGACCATAGCCAGCGGCGTGGCCACTCCGGGTAAGAGCAACCCAAATTCACCGATCCGCTCGGCACTTATGACGCCGGCCGTTGCCGCCACCTCAACTACCGACGCGATAACTCGATCTGCAACCTCGTCGAAGGCCACTCGATCCTGTCCGGTGGTTGAGAGCGTTTCGTGTACTACCGCAATTGAACCGACTCTCCGCACCGCCTCTTCGAGAGCAGCTCGACCTGCGGGATCAGACAATCGTCTGGCTTGAAGCCGAAGTAACGCGGTAACGGTCTGAAGGTTATTCTTCACTCGATGATGAATCTCGCGAATCGTTGCATCCTTGGTTATCAACTCACGCTCACGTCGGCGAATCTCGGTTACATCGTGGACAAGAATCACTGCACCAGTGCGCTGCCCCGCAGGCATTAAAGGAAGAACCCGAAAATCTACAACTCCATTGCCGATTTCGACCTCGGTATCAACCGCGCTCTTTCCACTCAACATACTCACCCACGACTGTTCCTTTGGCGAACGATCAGAGCGACGACGCCCCAAATGTGTAACGGCTGTTCCCAGCACCAATCCCTCGACGCCACTTGACAGGCCAAGTCTTCGCAGCGCTGAAAGAGCATTGGGACTTGCGTATGTCACGATTCCACTCGCGTCAACCCGAATCAACCCATCGCCAACGCGGAGGCTCGCCTTGCTCGAATTCCCCCCGATGTTTTCCTCGTATGGAAAGCGGCCAGCCGCAATCATCTCTGCCAGATCATTAGCTGTTTGGAGATAAGTCAGTTCTAATCGGCTTGGCGTACGCGCTGCTCCCAGATTCGTATGCCTACTAATAACCGCGACAGCTCGACCCCCATTCAATACGGGGATGGTCTCTTCTCTGATTGAGATACCGTTTCGAACCTCCGGATCTCTCTCTCTAAAGATTCGTTCCTGAGCGAGAGCACCATCAATATTCGGCCTATCACCCCACGAAACCTTGGTACCGAGCAAATCTTCCTCATGAACTGTCGCACCAGTTGTTGGTCGCATCTGGCCAATAACCAGATGTCCAAGCGGCCAGTCACGCTCGTTTGAACGGAGCGGGACCCATAAAAGAAGATCAGCAAAGGAGAGATCGGCCAACAATTGCCAATCCGCGACAAGGGAATGTAGTTTGTCCAGATCGCTCTGAGTGAGAGTGGTCCGTCCCCTAACTAAATCGTCCAGATCCGCCATCGCTTAGCCGTCGACGAGAAGTAGTTCAGCAATCTCCGATGCCGCATACCAGAGCAGTTCATGCCCAGCTGCCTGGCTTACGAGGAATTCAGCATCCGAATCGCCGTTTTCACTCTTAGAGAGCACGCCAGCGGCAATCGTGACGTCCGGAATCGCATCATCGCCATCGACCAAAATCGATTCCACTTGGGAGAGTTTGAGCGGACCAACGATGCGAACCGATCCTCTATCCGCCTCCTGGGTGCCTTGAACTAAAGAAGAATTTATATCGGCTGCGATAACAACTCGGCGCATCGGGAGTTCTGCATCAGCAGCCAGGAACCGAAGTGCCGCATAGGCAGCATCGGAAGTTGCGGCGTATTCAAGCTCCTCTTCGTCGCCACTTTGAAACCATTGGCGCAGGGCGCCCGTTACTGCGAACGCGGTGATTCCACCATCAGGATCGTGGACACCATCATCAAGGAGAGCGCGCAAATGCGCCAGTGTGGCGGGGACATAGATTCGCACCGGCCCATCATGTCACTAGGCAAGGCTTACGCCCAGAGTGGCCTCTAACTCAAGCAGAGTTGATTCGTAGGTCTTGTGAAGGACGCCGACCATTCCAACCGCAATAGCACCTCGAACATTGATCGCTAAGTCGTCCACGAACACGCATTCAGATGGAGATAAGCCAAGCCGTTCGGCAGCAAGTAGATAAATTTCCGCTTCTGGTTTACGAAGACCAACTTCGCCTGATATCAGCACAGCGTCGAACATGTCAGCCCATAGGGCGCGCGGATACTCGTTTCCCCATGAATTGGATAACAATGCAGTCGGTATTCCGAGTCTGTGGGCGCGATGAACGAGCGCATTCATATCTGGGGCATGTCGCAGCTTCGAGAACATACGTCCGAGCATCCCTTTATATTCAACGGGAGCACTATCGCTTCTTCGCAAGCGTTCAGCTAGGAGTTTCTCAAATTCCAGATTGGCCAACTCGCCTCGTTCTAGGGCATGAATCGGATTTGGCTGGTTGGTAGCGGATACACCCTCTACAACTTCGGCACCACCGAGAAGTTCGGCCAAGACGCTCCGGTAGTGGGGATAATCGATGCCGTCATCGTTGGCCCACTCTTCGAATGGATCGAACATAGAGCCCGTTAGCACGCCACCCCAATCCACGATGAGCCCTTTGATCATTGATCTAAACTACGCCACCTTTGCCTGCCAGACATCCTGTGCTATCTCGCGGATCGCTTTACGTACGGATGAACGCGGGGCCAGTTCTGCAATCGCACGGCCTTGATTGAGTGCTCGGGCAAAAAGATCCAGGTCGAGTGGAACCTGGTGAATGGTCAGGGAACGATCGACAAAAGCGCTGATCGCATCCTCAGTAGAGTGGCCGCTCCGCCCAGATTTTTGCGGCATCCGATTGGCAACCATTTGAATTGGGATCTCAGGAATTTCTGCGTGTAGCGCATCAAGCGCACGAAGAGTTCGTGCGATGCTCTGCGGGTCGGGTGTAACAACCATCAGGACCTCATCGGCTTGCATCAGTGCGTCCGCGAAAAGCCGCTCGACTCGTCGCTTGGCTCGAGTAATTTTAAAATCGCCTACCGAACCGATATCGACGATCGAGATATCAAACTCGGCTCTCCCGCGCTGCCAAAGTTCGACCACCGACTCGGGATCCATCTCCGCCATCATCACTGGCTGAAGCGGTGCAGTGAGAACATGAAAATTGCCGGCTACAGCAGGAGCGATCTGGGTTATCGGCAAGCGAGTGGCCAATGCCCGATTCAAGGTCGATGCCGAGTTGATCAGACCAAGTTGTTGTGCCAGCGTTCCCCCTTCGCGATCAATCTCGGCCAGCAATGTCGAGTGACCCAAGTCGGCAGATTCCATCGCCAAATTCAAGGCGATGGAAGTTCTCCCGGGTGCCCCGGCTGCCCCAGTCACACAGTAGAGACGACCACCCGGGTTACCAGAACGATGTGATGCATTTCGCGTTTTAAAAAGAGCCCCAAGATCGCGTAAAAGTTGCTCTTGGTTCCGCGGCTCATATCGAATCAAATCCGCAACTCCATAAGCTTGGAATCGGGGAGCTGCCAACGGCGAATCGACGACACCCACCACTCGAATACCCCGTTCCATTAACGCAATCAGGGTGGGACCATCGGGGCGGTCCCCACCGACAAGGGCGAGGTCTATTCGCTCCCTGTTGACAGCGGCAAGGATTTGGGGGAGGTCAAGTGCTCGAAGTGCGACTTGCCAGCCAAGTTTCTGCATGCCTTCAACGATCTCTGTTTCGACACCTTCCCGAGTTATCGAAGTAGCAAAACGTGATTCACCACCAACTGCGCTCATCTTCTGCCAACCAAGTCGAGGTGCCCTCGTTGCGCGGCCTCAACCACTGCGGGCACATCGACATCAAGCAGACTCAGCGCCACACCCGAATGAGTGGACTGAGGGCTGACTTCGATCGAGTCGACAACTACATCCCCAATGACTCGTTGCGGTGCTCCTAGAATTTCGCCACCCGTTCCGCGGGGAGTGACGTAAAGATCGACAATATCGCCGCGAGCGATATCCGGTGGCAGATGATGACTGTCGACCTCGACGGTCACGATCCGGCGCATAGCCAGACCGTCGCCTTTGGCGACGGCAGTGGCGGGTAACAACTCCCCCGCACGAAGGTCACGGGTCACGTATAAGCCGATGGGTTGATATCCAGCAGATAGATAGATGTTCGCAGACCGATCCAAATGTGCGTGGCGCAGAATTAGATCCCCTTCATGAATCGTCGACCCGATCCCGAGATCTTTGGCCACACCCCAGAGTGGAACGGATTTATCTGCCGCACCGACCAAGAAGATGCCAACCACGACCGAAATGATGATTGTGAACGCCGCAGCAGTTGTGCGTAGTTTGCGATCCTTTGGGCCGATGGTGCTGATGCGCAGATTCTTATCGAGTTTGATTGACATGCCAGGTAGATACACCTTCGCCTCTCCGTTCAACCTGACTAATCCCACACATCGGCCAAACGGATGACATGGAGCCGTCAATCGTCCAAGTGAAACTGGCCCAAGCAGCGGAGCCCCGAGGCCAATTCAACTCGTCAGGCTCGACATGTGACATTTACCAATTCACCATCGATAAAACGGCCCACTCCAGTCATCGCTCTGTCTGGGCCTGATCCAAAATTTGTTGAGATTTTCCCACTGATCGACCGGCAAGGTCCCACCCCAATTCAGCCACAATTGCCCCTTGACACCGAAGCCAGGATTATCCCGATCAGGCCAAAACCCTATGTGCCACCAATCGAGGATGCTCTTAGCGAAGCCGAACTCGACGAAGCAGAGTTCAGCCGGCAGCCGACCAAGCGAGAGTCACTCCCCGAACCGACGTTATGGATCGAAAAATTTGCTCAGGGTGCTTTCGAAGTGATGTCTGGTAGACGGAACGGTGCCCAATTTGCAAGGTGGACAAATCGCGCCGTCTACTTCCATCTCCAGCATCGCAATGGTCTACTCGATGGTGCGCCGCGTATCCATCGCGTGCATATCTGCGAGCCTGCAGATGGGATTGCGGAGGCAACAGTTACGGTGCGCCTTGGCGGTCGTCTACGCGCAGCGGCGCTCAGATTCGAAGGCTTGGACGGCCGTTGGATCTGTACCTCATTGATGCTCTGCTAGACGGGATCAGTCAAAGAGGTACAACAAAAGTCAAGACAGTAGTCGTGACAAAAGCCATAGCTGAGACATCAGTCTTGGCAAAATCACAACGCAACGCTCATGTTAAGTAACGTATAAAACGCTAGATCTGATCAATCTGGTACAACGGTGAAATGCGGAACAGTGGCGCTCGCGCGGTCGCAAGAACAAAAGTTGGCCGCGGAGCCAGTGCCACTGCCTGTCATCACCTAGGTCGCACCAAGAATCCATAAGCATCTCGCTGTCACCAGGAGTTTTAAGTGATTATTCATTTGTGCACACCCCTCTTCGCGAGTGCCACTTAGCGCATCAACTACTCAACTCTGAAAGTGTGCCAACAACTCAATTGCTAGTAATAAATATGGGTGCCCGCAAATTCGAAACTTGGATTGGGGTAGATAGAAGCGAGATATTGGATGGTGACATTCTTATTATCGGTTGTATGGCATGAAACCAAAGTGGTTGGTTGATTGGTCACGATAGCGACATGGTCGAATACCCCATCGGAAGTCCAATCGAAATTGACGATGTCCGCGTAACCCAAAGCCCCCTCATTTGACGCGAAACCTCTGCCTGAAGCGATAAGCCAGCTGCGTAGTGACACGTTGTTGACCCAGGCATTCGTGTATGGCGACCAAGTACCGTCGTTAGGATAACCACCTGCTTTCCAGCACTGCGAAACAAAGTTCGCACAATCGTTGCTGAAGGTTGTGTATTGATTGGTGTTGCGCGATTTGGCCCAGTAGAGCCCATATTGGTAGGCTGAGTACCAGTCGAAAGTGAGGCCCAGCGAATTCTTGAAGGCTGAGGGCGGTGTAGGTGTATGGAGTTGCTTTGGAGAAGATGCCGCGACCAAATTTGAAGAATTAGTCGAAGCAACGTAGTCAGGTGAAGCACCCCGAGTCAGACCTTCCTCGTATCCATCCCTAGCAACAAGCCAACCCCGACTTGTGCGAACCATCGCCAGGTCATGACGTGTGCCAATTCCAGAATCGGTGAGTTGGTAGTCCGGGAGGTTAAGACCGTACTTCTCAGGGAAGCGCTGAGCCAGTGCTTCCTCTTCACGTGTTCGATGCACTGGTACGGGAGCGGGCCGCCATTGAATGCCGGTCATATCTCGGATCGACAAGCGCACTTCACCACTCGTAGCAGAGCAGTCGAGGACCGTCGCCTCTGACCAGATGCGCTCAATAATTCCATTCCACTCTGGAGAGCTACCGAGTGCGCCCAATTTGCCGAAGCGGTTACGTTCAAAGTCAATCAAGTCAGGCCTATCCGGAGACACCCATTTTGATACGTCTGTGAATGAGTTCGTAGTTATCACCGAGGCTCGGGCGCCTAAATATGACATCGCAGCCGATGTAGCAGCGGCAATGTCACTGGAATTTTGAAGTTGCCCTGAAGATACCCCCAAGGCGCTGGCGCGACCTACGCCGGCCACAAGGCCAAGAGCTACACCTCCTGCCGATGCCAGCAAAGAACGGCGACTCAGTGACTTATCTACAGGTGAACGATCAAACTCCATCTCTACTCCTCAAAGTATGCAATGTGTGCTGCAAGCGGATACCTCCAAAGGTGCTTTGTCAATAGATGTTTATCGACTATCTCTAGGTTGCGTTAGCAAAACCTTCATTTTGAGGCTCGAGTCCTCTATTGAGAGGACGGAGAATTATTGGCTTTAAACATGCCTGGTTTTGATCTGTCCAACATTTGCCCTGTGGCCTTAGTCTGGGATCTCTTAGGGGGTTCGTGAAGGGCTGTTATTCCGATGGCGTTACCGAAGGAGTTTAAGCGGCAGCGCTAATACCATCCGTTGGAAGCATTCGTGACAGACATGGCAAGCACAAATGAAGTCTTTCTGGAGGCGCATGCAAATTGAGCCCCACAACACAAAACTATGGGATATAAGATGTGTCATCTTTACTCGGTCATCCCTCTTTTAACTTGCGTAGTTGTATCTGAAGATGGTCCACCGCCTAAGTGTTACAACTTTACTGGTTCAGGTAAAGACCTCTAACCAACTGATTAAACGCGTGGGATCAATTTGTTGGCACAATGAAGGCAGTTGCTCGTATCGCCGGAACCCAGGGGAGTTGAGATGAATTCATCAGGTGACTACCAGAAGGTAATTGAAGAATACGTTTTGAGTGTTTCGCTTCATCTCGATGGAGTCCCGCCGCAGGAGTGCTCGGCGATGCTGGATGAAGTTCGTGAAGTACTACATGCGAAACTGCTGGAAGACGTAACAGGGTCCTTTAATCCAGTTGAGGTACTCGGCGAGCCCTCTGGTTATGCATTGCGATTACTCGACGCTGCTGGATACTCAGCCTCAACTCCATATACTGCGGGAAAATCACCGAACAGGAAACGGAATGCCGTTTATGCAGTGCTTCTATTTCTTGCTCTCATAGCCATTCCCCTTCGCATCGTCCCTAGCATCTCAAAAGCCACGTATGACCTCTTGGACAGAGTTCCATTTTTCGGTTTCTCGCTACTGTTCCTGTATGTCTTTCTTATCGTGATCTTCCTAGTTAGAGCGCTCGGCTCCTCGGTGACGGACAGGCTAATCACCTTAAACTTGCAGTTACGGAAACAGATTCGTCGATTACCACTCGGTTCAGGTTTCCTCCGGTTCCTCGACCAGTTAAGACCTGTGTGGTGGTTTCTGCGAGCGTGGACGTTAGCAATTTTGATCTCGCATCAAGCGGATCCGATTTGGGAAAAGCATTATTACCCTGTTCCATCCATACTAGGGCAGAGGTCTCTTGGACTCTTACTTTTTGCTTTCCTAATTGTTGGATCATTTGTGTTTGGCGATCACGCCATGATAGTTAAAAAGAACGCGTGGTTCATACCTTTAATCATTGTCAATGTGACTTTAGCCTTCATGTTCTCAGTCATCCTTTTCAGCCAGACTGACTTTAACAACCTCAAGCAAGAGCAGCAGGTTAGCGACCACCCCATACTTGGAACACAAATCGGCGCGCCTTGTACAAAGGAGAATGAGGCGATTAACAAGCCGGGTATCAGCGGCGGAATGCTCTTCTGCTTGAAAACTCCGCAAGGCCTCTTCTGGCATGACTTCGATAAGGTGATTGGAAATGCGTATTTGAATACTGTTTTACCAAGCTGTGCAACACCGCGATACACCAAGAGCACCCTTACTCCCGAAATGACCCAGCTAGCTGAGGACTATTTCAAAGAGCGGAATCTGCTTCCGGTGAAAGTCACCATGGTTGGGGAAGCAGTTCGCAATCTCTTGGCGGAAGGCATTAGGACTTGCTCAAATGGCATCGGCCTCCCCCTAGGTGGTGGTTCTGGTTTCATTCCTAAAGAAGCGAGTGCCGGTTGGGTAATCATGGTCATTCACAAAATGGACCAGTTTGGAAACACCAATTTCTTGAGCATTGTGAAGATTGGGAACACCTACAAAGTTGTGGCTATTGGTACAAGCATTTGAGCAAGCGAATAAGACTGATCTTGAGATCAAGCAAGATTGGCATGTCCTAAGTTTTCCGATGAGTTCAAGAAGGAAAGCCCCGTGATGCAGCGGATGTCGGGAACTGAACTAGGCCTTTCCAAGTCCGAGAAGGCGACTAGGTGCCGATCAGATCGCTTTTTACTTGGTCTCCTGCTAGATCACGTCAGCGATTACGTGGATCCCCGTGGCACCTTTTGTACTTCTTGCCTGAGCCACAGGGGCATGGTGCGTTTCGGCTGATTGCGCCTTCTCCCGTGCCATCGGCAAGGCGAGTAGTTGCCTCACCGGTTTCGGTTGGTGCTGAATACTGCAATTGCGCCACCGGCGCTGTTCCAAGCCCCTTTGCCGCAATCTCCGGTGTGCTCGAATCGGTATCCTCTTCGACTTGAACTTCAACATTGAACAGATAGCCGACTGACTCTTCTTTGATCGAATCCATCATCGCCGTGAATAGATCGAACCCTTCGCGTTGGTACTCAACTAGTGGGTCGCGCTGGGCCATCGCACGTAACCCAATTCCCTCCTGCAGATAGTCCATCTCATAGAGATGTTCTCGCCACTTGCGATCAAGAACCGAAAGCACTACCCGGCGCTCAAGTTCACGCATCACCTCAGCGCCCAAGACCTCTTCGCGCTCTGCGTATCGTTGCTGAACGTCTGCCTGAATTTCAGCCACTAAGAAATCAGGAGTAAGTCCGCTCCGACCCCCAGCCGCCTCCTCCACCTGGGCGATGGTTGACCCGACTGGGTAGAGGTTCTTTAGAGCGGTCCAGAGCTGCTCGAGATCCCAATCCTCAGGGAACCCCTCAGAGGTGGCACCGGATACGTAAGCAGTTATGGTGTCGTCGACAAAGTGCTGTATCTGCTCTTGCAGATTCTCACCTTCAAGAACTCGGCGGCGTTCGCCGTAAATAATTTCACGTTGACGGTTCATCACATCGTCATACTTCAAGACATTCTTACGGATTTCGAAGTTCTGTGCCTCTACCTGGCTCTGCGCGGATCTAATTGCATTGCTTACCATTTTTGATTCAATCGGCATGTCATCTGGAATTCCGGCGGCACCAAGGAAGCGCTCGACCAGTCCAGAATTAAATCGACGCATCAATTCATCACCAAGTGAAAGGTAGAAGCGAGATTCGCCTGGATCGCCTTGACGACCGGAACGACCACGCAACTGATTATCAATCCGTCGCGATTCGTGGCGCTCGGTACCAAGCACATACAAGCCGCCTAGTGCAACTACCTCTTCGTGTTCGGCTGCTACGGCAGCACGCTGACGATTTAGTTCATCGGCCCAAGCGGCTTCGTATTCTTCCGGCGTCTCAACCGGTGACAGACCACGTTTGTGTAGTTCCTCGTCGGCCATAAATTCTGAATTGCCACCCAACATGATGTCGGTACCGCGCCCGGCCATATTGGTGGCTACGGTGATCGCGCCTTTCCGACCTGCTCTCGCGACGATACTAGCTTCGTGTTCGTGATGTTTGGCATTAAGAACTTCGTGGCGAACTCCGCGCTTCTTGAGCAGATCAGAGAGATGCTCGGATCGCTCAACGCTTACGGTGCCGACGAGGACTGGTTGGCCCTTCTGTTGCCGTGCCACGAGATCTTCAACGACCGCAGTGAACTTAGCTTCTTCACTCTTATAAACAAGGTCGGCTTGATCGGCTCGCTGCATAGGCATATTCGTAGGAATCGGAACGACGCCCAGCTTATAAATCTGGTGAAATTCCGCGGCCTCGGTAGATGCGGTACCGGTCATACCGGCGAGCTTGGAGTAAAGGCGGAAGTAGTTCTGCAACGTAATGGTGGCCAGAGTCTGGTTCTCGTCTTTGATCTCTACGCCCTCTTTAGCCTCAATGGCTTGGTGCATACCTTCGTTGTAACGACGCCCTGCGAGCATGCGGCCAGTGTGCTCATCGACGATTAAAACCTCGCCACTCATTATGACGTAATCCTTATCGCGCTTGAAAAGTTCTTTAGCGCGCAGCGAATTATTTAGGTAGCCGATCAAAGGCGTGTTAACGGCCTCATAGAGATTTTCGATCCCAAGCAGTTCTTCAACTCGCGCGACGCCTGCTTCAAGTACACCAACGGTGCGCTTCTTCTCGTCGACCTCGTAGTCAGTATTGCGTTGAAGGCGGGAAGCGATGGTGGCGAATTCGTTGTACCACTGGGTCGCTTGGTCTGCTGGTCCACTAATGATGAGCGGAGTACGCGCCTCGTCGATCAGAATCGAGTCAACCTCATCGACGATGGCAAAGGGGTGACCCCGTTGAACGCACTCATCAGCCGTCCAAGCCATGTTGTCACGCAGATAGTCGAAGCCAAATTCATTATTAGTCCCATACGTGATGTCGCATAGATAGGCATCACGTCGTTGTTCGGGAGTCATCGCAGCAACGATCACTCCAACGCTTAGGCCGAGGAAGCGATGGATACGTCCCATCCATTCGCTATCACGTTCGGCCAAATAATCATTGACTGTGATGATGTGTACACCGTTCCCGGTTAGTGCATTGAGATAGGCGGGCAACGTTCCAACGAGCGTCTTGCCTTCACCGGTGCGCATCTCTGCGATATTTCCCAGGTGGAGTGCGGCGCCACCCATCAACTGAACGTCGTAATGGCGTTGGCCAAGGGTGCGCTTTGCTGCTTCACGCACGGTTGCAAATGCCTCAGGAAGAAGGTCATCGAGCTCTTCGCCAGCGGCCAGGCGAGTCTTGAACTCCGGGGTCATCTGGCGCAGTTCGTCGTCGCTCATGGCGATGAAATCCGGCTCTAGGGCATTGGTCTGCTCGGCCAGTTTGACCAATTTGCGCAGGATCTTGCCTTCACCGGCGCGCAGAATCTTGTCGAGAAGTGGAGCCATGGCCTTCGCTGCCTTTACTTTCGCTTTGTACAGAGAGTCCCATCGTAGGCGTAGCGACGGGCACCTCCCACATCGAAGAGGTGAAGCGAGTGGGGCAAACCCCCATCTCGTGATGGAGAGAGTGGGGCAAACCCCCATCTCGTGATGAGATATGCCGGTGAACCTGAGTCTGAGCCGAGAAGAGGCACGTTCTGTGGCAGTCCGAGCGCAGGCCTTCTCCGGCCCAAAACCAACCGGAGTCGAAACGCTGGCTAGTCGGGTCGGAGCTATCCAATTAGATACCATCAGCGTCCTGGCCAGATCGCATGAGTTGGCCGCCTACGCCAGGTTGGGCCCGATTCCTAAGGCAGAGATCGAGGATGCCTACTGGGGACGATCAGCGATGGGTGAACCAAGACATTTTGAATTCTGGTCGCATGCCGCATCAATTCTGCCCATCGATCACTGGCCGCTCTATGCCTTCAGGCGTCGGGCCAATGCCATAAAAGGTTGGAGCTGGTTCGCCGAACATAAGAAGGCGACAAAGGCTGTAATCGAGCGGCTTCGCAATGAGGGGCCACTTACCGCTAGCCAACTGGGTGGCGCCAAACGAGGAGGCGAGTGGTGGGACTGGTCGGATACGAAGATTGCCGTCGAACACGCACTTTATCGAGGTGAAGTGGTCTGCACTAATAGGCAGAGTTGGCGGCGTGTCTACGACCTAGCGGACCGTGCGATTCCATCGCGTTTTCTCAATACGGAACTTGACGACGATGAATGCTTGGCCAGGCTAGTTCAATTCGCGGGCGATTCTCTCGGTATCGCTACGATTTCCGACTTGGCTGATTATCAACGTCTGTCAACAGCGCAAGTCAAAGGCACTCTTGCCAAGACTTCTCTTATGGAAATAACGGTGGAAGGTTGGGGTGAACGCGCTTTTCTCTCTCGTAGTGCGGCCGAATCATTATCTACATCTGTCGGACGTCCACGATCACGCACAACTGCACTATCGCCCTTCGACTCGTTGGTCTGGTATCGGAAGCGGACGGAACGACTATTCGGAGTCGTTCACCGACTTGAGGCTTATGTACCAAGAGAGTTTCGCGAACAGGGCTACTTCACTATGCCCGTGCTCTGCGGTGCAGAGTTGATTGGCTGGCTGGATCCAAAACGTGTTGGTAAGACCTTGACGATCGCCAACTGTGCATTCAATCGTGGGACGACAGAAAAAATGGCATCAGCAATTACTGAAGCAGCGAGGTGGGTTGGAGCCGAGTCGGTACGTATTGACCGAGCTCACTCGCAAGAAGCACTCCGTTCGCTACGCAGATTGACGGTTCTTTAGTAGCTGCTCATTGCGCAGGCTGCGCCGCACACTTTCGCTCCCACAGCGATAAGTGATCGCCTGGCTTCAAGCAAAGTACTGCCAGTGGTAACTAGGTCGTCGAGAATGACCACCTCCCGGCTCGCGAGGGCAGGTAGGTGCCCTTCGAAAACCCTGAAAGCGCCACGGAGGTTCATCGTGCGTTGCTTCGCCGTCAGTCGGGATTGGTCTTTTACTTGCCGAGAGTGTCCCAGTATTGGGATGACTCGAACATCGTCGGTTCGCATTCTTAGGTGATCGGCAACTTGATCGGTCATTTGCGCAACGAGGTTGTAGCCGCGCATTCGCAAATTTTTTGGCATTGAAGGAACTGGAACTAGCGCGATCGGAGTCGATGAGTCAAAATTGTCAAGCAGTGAAGTAACCGCAATGAGTGCCGCCCGCGCGATGAGCGGAATCAGAGCCACCTGATTCCGCTCTTTGGCGGCTATAAGAATGTTTCTGGCCGGACCTTCGTATGGTGCCGCGGCGACAATCGGGAATTCGCTTCGCGGAATACCCCTTACACCCACCGGGTAAGCAGGGCCACTCAAGATGGTAGAACACCGAGGACAGAGTTCAATGTGCGACCTGCCACAACCGGCGCACCTTTGCGGCATCGCCAGATCTACCAGTCCATTTATAAAAGGTTTGAAGAGCACGGACGATCTTGACCTGGAATAACGTGGGAAACCAGGCACGATCCAACCAGTTCTTGGCAGTTTCAGCCTGGGTATATTGGATATCGACCAGTTCCGATCTCCAACCACGACTGACCGGCCAAGGCCAAGAGTTTTCCACTGCCGTCAACCGCAAGCACCGGCATCCCGGGTGCGGCAGCGAGAACCATGGGGCTCACGATTCCCGCCAAGTTGATCTCCTCTGAAGCATCCAGAGAGACTTTCCAGATTGACCTCAGGGCGCTCGAAGTGAGTATCGTCAAATCCGAAGCGTCTGCCCAATTTATCAGGCCGATTGGGCCGACCGTCCAAGGAATTTCGATTGGCGCCTCAATCCTAAATTTGGGCTCAGCACCAAGGCCAACTTGAGTGACGCGGGCAACAAATAGACGGCTCGAATCACCGCTGCCAATCGCGAAGGCGACCCGGCTTCCATCGCGTGCTATTCGAAAGCTCTGAACATTTCGTTTCGCGAGAGTGGCAGCCAGCACCTCAATCGTTCTACCTTCTGGAGTGATCAGAAAAACGTCAGTTCGCCCCGCTAGCACTCGTGCGGCCCATAAGTTGCCATCTGAATCCCATGACGGAGGCAGCCAGGTAGCATCCGCAGCGCCAGTAATCCTAAGGTCAAAGGGCCCGATCAGCGGCCCTGAGACGAGCGAATTGGCTTCTGTGATTCCCGCCAAAGATCTACCATCCAGCGAGATTGCGGCCGCCCGAAAATGTCGAATTTCTTGACTCTCATCGCTCTGTACCAGCGTCATGGTTGGCTTGGATAAAAGTGAAGAGATTCTGGATAGGCCGCGATCGTCAATTACATAGGCTGGTGATTCCCCAGTAAGCACATCTGGTGAGAAATTTGAATAGGAGAATCTTGACTGTGCCTCACCCGATCCCGCCACGATAAGCGGCACCCGGCCAATGGTTATTCGTACGGCAGCCACCTCCGCAAGTTGTTTCAATGTCCATACAATCTGTGCACTCATAGCCTGGCGATCACTGCTCGAGATGGAGCCAGCGGGTGAAGAAAGATCAACTCTCGCCACTCCTTGCTCGATTGGAACAGAGCCGACCAATAAAGATGTGCCGAACGGGATTGCCGTCGTCACTGCAGGCGATAGCCACTTGGTTGGCCCAGCAAGAAGTGCTCTGACCAACGCCGTGGATACTCCCAGATTGACTGGAAGGTAGACAGGATCCGGCACCAATGAGCGTTTGGATATGTTTAGGAAATAGATATTCGATTGCCGGTAAGAGCGAGCTACATCGGACTCCGAAAGCGCAATCCCATCGGAGAGTGAGGAAATCCGCCACTCTCCGTTTACTTGACGGAGAGAAAAATTCTCGAAAAGGACCGTCCCCGGAACTGACCGTTGGTAGTGTCCCTGCTCATCGATCGTACCGACCTGCGAGCCCGAAAGAACGAATACGTTTGACTCACGTGGAGCACGGCTGTAAACGCTTTGGAGTCGATCAGCATAAATACGAATTTCTGATTCGGGTCGCCATGCGTCGCGCGCTTCGGGAGCCAGATAGAGACGAGAGATCGAGTAGTCCCCTTGGTCTCCGGCGATCGTCGCCAGAAACCCGCGAATCAGGCCTTGTGGGGTGATCCCTACAGCGGGCGGTGAGACCAGTGTGCGAACAAAGTTCTGCGAAGAAGGGGCATAAGCTTCCGCCCCATATGAGACCGAGCCGCTGTCTGGGATGTGACTCAAGCAGCCGGTCAGAGTGAAAATCGCAAGAGCTGAAAGAAGAATTCGGTAACCTCTCACGCCGAGACACCTGGCTCAAGATGAATCGGAGATGAGGTGATTATGGAGCCGCGCTGCCGAGGAAGTGTGAATCGCAGGTGGACCCCTTGACCGGGCTCGCTCCAAATATCCAGCCAGCCGAAATGCAGTCGAGCATCTTCCAGGGCAATCGACAGCCCAAGTCCGGTTCCGCCAGTTGTGCGCGCTCGAGCCGGGTCGGCCCGCCAGAATCGATCGAAGGCCCGCGAGGCTTCGTCGGGGGTCATACCTTGGCCGTGATCGCGCACGCCGACCGCAATTGCATTCTCAGACGCAACAAGCGTGATCTCAATTGGCGGCTCGCCATACTCGATCGCATTCGAGAGCAGGTTCCGCAGAATCCGGTTTATCCTTCTAGCGTCGACCTCGGCTATAACTGGTTCACTCGGAATATGAAGCACGAATTGGCTTTGACGTTTTTCGGCCAACGGATTCAAATTATCGACGGCTCGTATGACAAGGTCTCTAATGTCAACGAACTCGATTTCCAATGTTGCGACGCCGGCATCGAATCGACTGATCTCGAGTAATTCAGCAAGAAGCGCCTCAAAGCGATCAAGTTGGGCCATCAACAACTCGGCACTGCGGGCTACCTCAGGGCGGAAATCTTCGCGTGACGCATGGAGGACGTCCGATGCCATTCGGACCGTGGTGAGTGGTGTACGCAACTCGTGCGAAACATCAGAGACGAATCGCTGCTGTAATTGTGAGAGATTCTCCAATGCATTTATCTGCTCCTGCAGCGACAGAGCCATCTCATTAAACGAGGTCGCGAGTATCGCCAAGTCATCTTCGCCTTGCACATCCATCCGCTGTTCGAGTTCGCCAGCGGCAATTCGCTGCGACAGCCGGGCGGCGGCACGAACTGGCGCAACTACCTGTCGCACGACTAACCAAGTTATCGCGCAGAGTAAAAGAATAAGGGCAGCACCTACTGCTACGAGAGTGCTCATAACCAGACTCAGAGTTTCTGCCTCGGGCCGGGTGGAAAAAAGTGAATACAACTCGTATGTGCCAGCGCCGGGGATGTCAATTTTCGACCCGATACCTATCCCTGGCACTGTGGTGCCATTGGTGTAACGAATGCGAATATATCGCCACGCTTGACGCGAGGATTTCTCGACGGAGGTTCGTAAATCAAGTGGAACCGAAGCAGCGTCGACCAAATTAGAAGTGCGCTCCAGCGAAAGGCTGTCATCTGCAGTAGGCCCACGTAACAGGACAAGATCACGCTCCCCAGGCGAAGTACTGCTTGACGCCAAGTAAGCAATCACTTGGTCAACGAGTGGCGAAATACCTTGTAGATCACTCTGATCGGCTGCACCAAGGCGTGACTGAGCCTGACTGGCTACAGTCGCCGCTTCCACGAGTGAGGCATCCACCTTCGTCTGCATCAGCCCGTCGTTCACTCGTGAAAGAAGTGCAGAACCTAAAAGCCAGATCACCGCGAGGGAGAGCACGAAAGTGCTCGTGACGATGCGCAACGCAAGCGATCGCCGCCAGAGCTGAGTCGGCTTGAATCGGCGAGCCACTAAGGCGTCGGACCGGCCTTATAACCAATGCCCCGCACTGTTAGCAGAATTTCTGGTTGATCAGGATCAAGTTCAATCTTGGCACGCAGACGCTGAACATGGACGTTGACAAGGCGCGTATCCGCAGTGTGGCGGTAACCCCAGACGGTTTCCAGTAACTCATCGCGGGTAAAGACGCGAGCCGGAGATCGGGCCAATGTGTTTAACAGATCGAACTCAAGAGGTGTCAATGGAATTGCGTCACCGCCTCGGTTCACTTGATGGCCTTGGATATCGATGCTCAGATCACCAATTTTCACCAGAGCAGTTTGTAGCGGCTCTACTCTGCGCAAACATGCGCGGACTCGTGCTATCAGTTCCGGCCTGCGGGGCGGTTTGATGATGTAGTCATCGGCACCAGCATCAAGCCCGAGGACTACATCATCGGGTTCACTCTTTGCCGTAAGCATGATGATGGGAACTGTCGATATAGCGCGTAGTTTCCGACAAACCTCAATACCATCGATTCCAGGCAACATTAAATCAAGCAGTACGAGGTCTGCTGGTTGTGCCGCGAATGTCGCTAGGACTCCTTCGCCGTGATTTACCAGATCAACATCGAATCCCTCACTGGTGAGGATGATGCCGAGCATCTCGGCAATATCTGGCTCATCTTCGACAACCATGATGCGGCTCATTAGCTACCGTGATCCCACGAGTTGAGGTATTTCACCTGTGCCGCGGTGAGTACATCGATATCGACGCGCATACTCGCCAATTTCAAGCGAGCGACCTCCTTGTCGATTTCGGTAGGGACCTCGTAGACACCCGCCTCGAGTTCCTGGGTATTTCCAACCAGCCATTCGGCGGTCAGTGCCTGATCGGCAAAGGACATGTCCATCACTGCGGCTGGATGGCCTTCTGCGGCACCGAGATTCACCAGGCGACCTTCGGCCAGCAGCAGGAGGCGCCGTCCATCGCGAAGCACGTACTCATCCGTCTGATGACGGATTTTAGAATTCTTAGTGACCGCGTTCTCTTCAAGCCATTTCACGTCGATTTCAATATCAAAGTGACCCGAGTTAGCGAAAATAGCGCCGTCCTTCATCACGGCGAAATGTTCCTCGCGCAGAACATCACGGTTACCTGTCACCGTAACAAAAAGGTCTCCGATCGCCGCAGCGTCTGTCATCGGCATGACGCGGTAACCCTGCATCGTCGCATCCAGTGCCTTTGTGGGATCGATTTCAGTAACGACGACATCCGCGCCAAGTCCCTTTGCTCGCTCCGCAACACCCTTGCCACAGTAGCCATAGCCAGCCACTACAAAGACTTTGCCGGCGATGAGCGTGTTAGTAGCTCGTAAAATTGCGTCAATTGTTGACTGTCCGGTCCCATAGCGATTATCGAACATGTGCTTAGTGTCAGTATCGTTCACAGCGACCATCGGGAAAGTTAGCGCGCCATCCTTGGCCATTTGGTGAAGGCGTATCACTCCAGTAGTTGTTTCTTCACAACCTCCGCGTACTCCATCGAGTAATTCCCGGCGTGCCGTGTGCAGAGTGTTTACCAGGTCGCAACCATCGTCAAACACTTGATGGGGCGCAATGTCAAGCGCGGCATTGATGTGGCGATAATAGCCGTCCCGGTCGATGCCATTACGTGCGAATACACTGATGCCGTACTCATGCACTAACGCGGCCGCCGTGTCATCTTGGGTAGAGAGTGGATTCGAAGCACAGAGCGCGATCTCGGCACCACCGGCTTTTAGCGCACGCATGAGATTGGCCGTCTCGGTGGTGACATGCATGCAAGCGGCAATTTTCACACCGACAAATGGCTGATCTATTTCAAAACGTTCGCGGATTTGCCTAAGCACAGGCATCGAGCGTTCTGCCCATTCGATGCGCTTACGGCCTGATTCGACGAGGGAAGCATCTGCAATGTCATGTTTAGGGAGAGCCACTGGTTAAGCCTTTCGCAGGGATTCGAACAGTTTCGACTTCTAGTGCCCTAACCGTAAGCGGTGAAGGGGCAAATGTAGGAGCAATATTGATAGATATGACACGTTTTTGTAATATTTGCTCATGTTAAGTGCAGATGAGGCGGCAGCACGCCTCAATTCAACGGCGAGGATCGTGCGGTATCGAGAGCATTTAGGCCTGCTCCGCCCAGGACGTGAGCCGAGGCGACACCGTCGTTTTACCGAGGAAGATCTGACGGCCCTTCGACTGGCTGAGTCGATTGAACGAAGTTATAACGCTTCACCAAGAGAAGTGGCCTTCGCCCTGCGCGCATTGACCTCGCCGATGCTGGCATCAAAAATCGAAACCCTTGCTGAAACAACCGGGCGTCTCGTGGCACGAAGCGCTGTCCTTAATTTCGAACAACAGAAAGCACTGGCCTTACTGACTGACTCGGCAAGAACCGCACCACAAAGTGGCGCTACCAGAGAGGGTAATGGGTGAGCCAGGAGCGACAAAGAGGGAATCACCTTGTTGCATCCCAACTCTTTCTTCTCCTCGTAGGATGGTGGCGCTTCCCGCGATTGCGAAAATAACCAGTGGAGCATCAACTTCTAGGACAATGACTTCGCCCCCACACTCAATTCGGCTTAGCACAAAATCGTCAGTAGGAGGCATCCACGTTGTGATGGCGCCATCTCCTACGCCTTCAATTCGAGGGATTGATTCTGGAGTCCAATCGATCATCGTTAGAAATGCCGGAACATCGACATGTTTGAGGGTGAGTCCACCCCTCACGACATTATCGCTTGACGACATGATTTCAATTCCTAAACCACCCAGGTAGGAATGAACTTGGCCTGGTGCGATATAAAGTGCATCACCAGGTCCTAGATGAACCAAGTTGAGCAGAATGGTAGACACGACGTCGGGCCTCGCCGGGAAGAAGCCAGCAATATCCACAAGCCAACGTGCGCTTTCGGCGTGCGCACCATCGCCAGACGCTAACCGGCGCGCGCCATAAACCGTCTCTTTAACAAAGGCAGCATCATCAGGTTGCCCAATTAGCCCCTCGAACACCCCGCGTAGTCCCAGAACATTTGGCGTTCTTTTCAGCGGTTCAAGAATTCGATTGGACAGACAGATCGCTCCATTGGCAATCAGTGACTCAACAAGTGAGGTAACTTCTGCGACCTTCCGAAAACCAACCAGCGCATGAAAATCAGAGACAGCGACAAGAAGTTCTGGTTTGTGATTGTCGTCAACGAAGGTTCGTTCACTTGAGGAGATTGAAATACCTGCCTCATTCTCCTTCTTAAAACCTGTCCTTGCCTGTTCCAGGCTCGGATGTACTTGAAGCGATAGTGGTTGTGCAACGGCGAGTACCTTTAGTAGAAAGGCCAGATGTGGACCAAACTTTGTCATGGCCGCTGATCCTAGAAATCGTTGAGGTTCGCCTGCGATTAGTCGACTGAGCGGCCCTACGTTTGGAACCAGCGCCGAGTCGGGATCATGCGCACCAATCCAGAGTTCGGCTTCGGGCTTCAAAGTCGGGGAAGCAAGACCTCGGATTTGAGCCAGCCATATGTGGCTCCCCCACGCATATTCTCGGATCGGAGTCTCAAGGCAAAAAAGAGTTGGTCTTTCAACCATCACGGCTCCATTCACCCGCCCGATCAATATCTGGCTCAAGATAGATGATATTTGCCAGCGGTACCGCCGATCGAACACGCACCTCAGCTGCGTCAATTGCAAGTGCAACCGATTTCGCGCTCGAATCGTGGCGCACGGCAATTTTCGCTGCTACCAGAATTTCATCGGGACTCAAGTAAAGCGTGCGAATATGAATCACTCGCTCAACCTCACTCGCGGCAAGAAGCGCAGCAATTATCTTCGCAGTATCAATCGGCGAAGCAGCCTCACCTACCAGCAAACTCTTGCTTTCAATCGCGAGAACGATGGCAACACTGAGGAGCAGGAGACCGATCACGAATGTGCCAAGTCCATCAAGAACCGGCGCATTAAAGAGAATTGATGTGACAACTGCGAGCAGTGCAATGAGTAGACCGATTAGCGCGCCGAAATCCTCAAGTAGCACAATCGGGAGCTCTGGCGCCTTGGCCTCCTTGATGTAAGCGACCCAGCTGGACTCCCCCTTATCTACCTTGGCGATCCGCACCGCCGTACGGAATGACAGCGACTCAAGAATGATCGCCACGCCCAATGTAGCGATCGCCCAAACCGGTGATGTGATTGCCTGTGGGTGGCGGAACTTTTCGAAGCCTTCGAAAAGTGCGAAAAGCCCACCGACCGTAAAGAGCACGACTGCGACGAGGAATGAATAGATGTAACGATCTCGTCCATAGCCAAATGGATGCTCTGATGTAGCCGGACGTTTTGATCTTTTGCCGCCGATCATCAGAAGAAGTTGGTTCCCAGAATCGGCAACCGAGTGCACTCCTTCAGCGAGCATCGCACTCGATCCGGTGAAAATAAAGGCAACAAATTTGCTAGTGGCGATCGCTAAATTAGCCGTCAATGCCACGACTACCGCGGCGCGACCGACGTTCTCTCCCGTACTGCTCACTCGCGCTTATTTCTGACGCGTGCGCGCTTGATCAATCAACATGACAGGGATGTCGTCGCGAATCGGGTAAGCCAGAGGACACCCAGTGCAACAAATTTCATTATCAATCAGTTCAATCGGCGAATGGCAACTTGGGCAGGCCAATATCTCGAGTAATTTGACATCTAAATTCATCATGACCTCACTAGTGACAGAACTTCGTCGCGGATTGACCGCATTTCATCCTCAGTGTTCGCTTCCACATTTAACCTTAAGAGCGGCTCTGTATTTGATGCGCGCAAATTGAACCACCAATCCTTCTCTGAGACTGTCATTCCATCGAGGTAGTCTAGTGAAACGCCGACTCTGGTCTCGAATGCAGCCTTGACGATTGAAATACTTTTCTGTGCGTCAACAACTCTAGAGTTGATCTCACCGCTGTCGGAATAACGGTTATATGGTCGAAGGATTTCAGAAAGTGGTTCGGTGGTGTTCCCAAGCACCGAAATGGCGTGGAGAGCGGCGAGCATTCCTGAATCTGCGTTCCAGAAATCAGCAAAGTAGAAATGCCCTGAGTGCTCGCCTCCAAAAACTGCACCTGTCGCTGCCATTTCAGCCTTGATGAACGAGTGGCCTACGCGCGTGCGGATCGGGATACCGCCATTTTCGACGATAACCTCGGCGACCGCTCGTGAAGTAATAAGGTTATGGATCACCTTGGCGCCTTTATGACGCTGCAATTCATTCTTCGCGATTAGACCACAAAGTGTAGAGGGGCTAACAATCTGACCAAGTTCATCAACTATGAAGCAACGATCAGCATCACCATCGAAGGCAAGACCGATATCAGCCCCATTCGTGATCACGGCCCTTTGAAGATCCCGCAAGTTCTCGGGATCGATCGGATTAGCCTCATGATTTGGAAAGGTGCCATCCAACTCGAAGTAGAGCGGAATGACCTTTACGGGCAATCTTCCTAGAACCGCAGGGGCGGTGTGTCCAGCCATGCCATTTCCTGCATCTACTGCAATAACGAGCGGACGGATACTGCCTAAGTCCACTAGTGAGATTAGATGCACAGCATAATCGGCGAGCAGATCTCGAGACGTCATCGTGCCGATTCTGCCGCCAAAGTGTGGAACCCCAGCCACTAAGTCATCGCGAATCGTGCGCAATCCAGAATCTTGTCCGACGGGAGCGGCACCAGCCCTACATAGTTTGATTCCGTTGTATTCGGCTGGGTTATGGCTCGCGGTGAACATCGCACCAGGCATATTGAGTGAGCCGGCAGCGAAGTACAGCTCATCTGTGGATGCAAGGCCGATACGAATAACATCGGCGCCCTGCGAGTTGGCACCTTCGGCGAAGGCCTGCGCCAATTCCGGCGAAGACGGTCGCATATCTTCTCCGACGACAATGGTGGCGCCTTGAACTCCGAGCGCACGTACGAAGGCCGAGCCCACTGCGCCCGCAAGATCAGTACTCAACGGCTCAGGCACTCTCCCCCGAATGTCGTAAGCCTTAACTACCGCGTCTACAACATTTGGCTCAAATCTATTCATACGCCGAGCCTAGCCTCGTTGCGCAATTCTCCAATTAGTACGTTGGCGGTAAGGCCCGCAAATGGCCACGTCGGCCGATTTCTGGTAGGGATTCCTCTTGGCGCGGCGTGCTACTCCTAGCGGTTTCACGAACTGCCTCCGCAATCGCCATCAAATCTTCATCACTTGGCATTGGCTCCGAAGTCGGGGTAGCCAGCCGGAGGACTTCCCAGCCAATCGGCGCGGTAAGCCGTTCGCTGTGCGGAGCACATAGATCGTAACAATGCGGTTCCGAGTAGGTGGCGAGTGGTCCGAGGACCGCCGTCGAATCAGCGTAGACATACGTCAGTGTCGCTTCGGCCACCCGATTGCAAGCGGTGCGCGAACAACGGCGAACTGTCATGGACGTGACGCTAGCGCAGACACGACTTATCGCGGCATACCCACGCCGATATCGGCGAGCGGTGCCCTCGATCGGCCACTGACACTGATCTGGCGAAGTGGTGAGGTGGTTACCCCACTACTATTTCGAAGAATGCGAGCCGCGTACACCATGCCTCGCGTGGATCCAAATCGAATAGCAGCAGCGCCAATCGAAGATTTTCCTGGAGTCCAGCGAACGACATTTTCGGCCGGAATGGCCAGAGTCGAGGTAACGGGCATCGAGCCCGCATACGTTGTCGTTATGTCAACGCTCGTCGCTATGTGCGAATAGAAAAGATATGTGGTGCCTTCAAAGTCTGCACTTGTTGCGCCGGCTGAAAGCCCCGGCGTACTTGCGCTCCACACGATATCGCTCCCCTTCGACGTACCGACGTTTGAGAAAACTCCGGCCACCACCGGCGAATCAGCGGTCACCTCGAAGGCATATGCCGATGAGGGGAGAGCCGCCGTCACTGGAATATCCAGAACGATCCCGGCTTTGAGTTCAATGCTATCCAGGCCAAGTGGCGTAAAGGAGTCGCCAGCGCCGATCACATCCACCCGAACGCTTGAATCCTCCTTCGGTGATAGAAGTCTTAAGACGCGTGTCTCACGGAATTTTCTGGACACACCACTTATGCCCGGCACTCCAAGAATCACGAACTTTCTAGCTGGATCAATACCCGGTGGTACGAAATCAGCACCGAGATTCGTAAGACCCTGTGTGCGTTGGTCGTATAGCGAGACGGCCAGACGGCCAGATCGGACGAGTAAGTGAATCACCACCGCATTGACACCGGGCACGATCGAATCGAGTCCGACACGAATGCTCGTCTGCGCTGGCACTACGACTGGGTAGGCGGGGACCACACCCTTGTTGGTCCAGGCAAGAATCGTTGCCGTTGCTTCTCCGTGCCCGGCGTTGGAGAGGATCAATCGATCCTGGCTCGCCAGAGCAGCAGAGCCGCCAACAAACCAATATGAGGAGTCCTCGTTCGGACAAGCAAGGCCAGCCAACCCAGAAGACGTGTCGATCTGAGTAGTGCCCCCCACCGACTTCTCAACTAGATGCGCCACCGATGATAGTTGCCTCGTGGTCACGTCTTTGCTCGTAGTAAACGGCATATCCTTCACGCCCTTTGGCAACTTTCCGATTGGGCTGAGTCGAACGCCTCGACCGCTAATCGCAACACTCGCGCCGACGGATGAGCCTGGACAGATTATTGAAGAGATGGTCGTGACTACTCTGGTCCGAGTGGCAATTTCTTTAGGTGTCAGAACCTGAACGACTCCCAGACCAATGGTTATGGCAAGCAGAATTGCCATAAGGCGCCAACGCATCAAGCCACTTCCTCGTCCGAACGATCAATCTTCCGACGCCCACCAGGCAGGATGAAGACCAAGAGCCCAAGCATCGCCAGAAATTGAAGAGAGACGCCAGTTCTCCTTCTGGTGCTGTCATGCACGATGAGTACGTTGCCAGGTTTCGTGATGCCAAACGAGGTTGCCCACCCGTATGCATAGGAACGCGTTAGTTGAACTCCATTCTCAAACGCACGCCAACCAGGATCGCCGCGATCCGCGATAACGATTCGACCCGGTGCAGAGACCTTCACCTGAGCACCAACTCGATCTGAAGGCAACGCGGTTATGGTGCCGTCATCACCAATGAAGCGAACACGCGATGTAACTCCGGCAACTCTCCATAATATGCCACTTGGTGTCGCCGACACTCGTGAGAGACCACCCACTCCATCGAGGCTTCGGACCAGAGCTCGATCGATCGGGGCAGCGAGGAGGACATAGCGAATTGCAAACTGGCCGAGTTCCGTACTCGTTGTCTGAGTGCCACCAGAAACCATTGCAGCGACCGTCGAATCGAGACTTTGAACTATCTCCCCCAAAACTTCAGCATCTCCAAGTTGTAGCGGACGGTCGCGAATGATTGTGTACCGACTCTTGTCGATGGCTCCGGCGAGAACGAGAGTTCGTGGATGTTCGACGTCCTTGCTGGCGGATTCGATGAATGCCGGAATGACTGACGTTCGGCCCGCTCTATTGGCCGACTCGGCCCCAGGCCCAACTAACCAGATTGTCATTGTAAATGCTGAAAGCGCGAGTACTACGGCCATGATTGCAGTACCTGCATGCTCTCTACCAAAACCTTTTTCGGCAAGTTGGCCGGCGAAACCATTTGTTGTCAACACTCCGGCGCAGAGCAGAACAATTGTGACAGCCAGTGTGAGTGTGCCAAGCCAAGGCGCCTTTATCTGGCTAGTGCCTTGCCCCGCGATACGAAGAGCTGAGAGCGGGATTGACAGCCCCAGGATTGTGAGTGCAACTATCGATAGGTATCTGACTTGATTCCGATCGACTGCAACACCAATGATCATCAGAAGAAGCGCACAAAGGCCTGCACCGAGCCAGAATGGCGGGGCGCTCTGTCCGCCTGGCGAGAGAAGAAGGAGACTAAGCGGACGGCTACTATCGATTTGAACTCCGGGATCATGTATCAGAAGAGTCGGATGAATCAGCGCCGATAAGCTCCAAGGAAAGAGTAAGGCAAATGGAGCAGCAAGAAGAGGAGCTAGGCGCAAAGCCCTATTCTTCAGCAAATTTATTCCGCCTTTATGAAAAGCGACGAATAGGGCCAAGCCAACCGTGGTGAGTAAGAGGAGCGCGAAGATTGGGGCGAAAGCGATGACAATGGCTAGAAGGAGTCCAACACTCCAGAGCCGTCGCCATGAGGCCCTTTCAAGATCTAGGAGAGGACGAGCTGCGAGGAATAACAACGGCAAGAGCCAACAAATAACGGCGATCGAGAGGTGTCCATCGACTACTCCGCTTATGACGGATGGGGAAAGCGCATAAAGAACACTCGCGCCAACTCGCAACCAACGCTCGCTTGTCACCTTGCGCATTAATGCATACATCGCTGCGGCCGATGCAGGAATGGCAAAAACGAAAAGCAAGACGAGTAATAGCGGCGCACGCCCACCCACGAGTGAACTCATCAATGCAAGAAATGGCAACCACGGTTGAGCGGCAGCCGCCGAACCAAGTGATACCGAATGCCATGAGTCCAGATAGCTCGTTAGTAAATCACTTGCCCCATTTGGTGCTGGTAGGAGTGCCCCACCTGCGAGAGCGCCCAGGCGGTTTCGTCCGGCGATAAACGCGAGAAAGGTCAGTGTGATACTCATCGCAACAACGGGGCGAAATAGAACCTTGCGAAAAACCGAGCGTCCTTCGTCGGAAAGAACATCCTCCTCATCCTCGCTGGAAATATTGATACGTGCATCGTTGAACGAAGTTGACGGTGCAGAAAGCGGCGCTGCTCCTCGAATGACCAAAGCGCGAAAGGCATCAAATGATGATCGTATCAATTCACGGTTTGGTGCCAGAAAACGATCAACCGAATTTGCCGGTAGAAAGCGCGATTTCCTCCGGAACTTCCGCGCGGAACGGATTAGATCAAGTCGTGTTAGAACCAGAACTAGTGCACCCGTCTCGTCAGCTGAATAGCCTGGTAACTTCGCAAAGACGTATCCAATAGTTCGCAACGCAGTAGATACGACTAGGCGCAGTAGAACAGGGATAAATTGGAGACTTGAGCAATTGGCGAGCAGTACGTAAATCGCATTGCGCCGGTCTAACAAGTGGGGACGGTGGAAAACTGCACCATCGACATCAATCGCCCGTCGCTCAGTAGCGGCTGCTTCTGCATGTAGACCGATCGCTTCGCTTACGCAAATCGCCCGGTGTCCGGCGACGTGTGCCCGCCAACCAAGATCAACATCATCTCTAAATAGCGACAAATGCGGATCGAATCCGCCCAACTCACGTAGAACATCTGCCCGTACCAACATTCCCGCAGTGCTAACCGAGAGAACTTCGCGCACGCCATCGTGTTGCCCTTGATCGCGTTCCCTCCGCTCTAAGCCTGTCCAGCGGGCGCCACTACCAGCAATCGAGATCCCCACTTCAAGGAGGTGATTACGATCGTGCCAGCCACGCAGTTTGGGCCCCGCGATGCCCACGCTTGGATCAGCAGTTGCTGCTGCAAGGAGAAGGGCCAGGGCATCTGGAAAGGGTGCGAAGTCGTCATGGAGTAGCCAGAGCCAGTCCGTTGAGCGGGACGCATCACTCCCCGACCAGCCAGGAAATTCAGCAAGCGCCCTGTTGATCGCCTCCCCGAATCCACAGTCTCGATCGGCCAATATCGTCTCGATCCCATTACGCTCGAGAATTTCCCTAGTGCGATCGGTCGAGCCGGTATCAATTGCCAGTATGTGATCAGGGGGCCGCTCTTGGGCAAGTAACGAGTTCAGGACCTCGGGTAACCATCTGGCGCCGTCATGGGTTACCAGCAGGGCTAGGACGCGAGGCTGGGTTTGGGTGAGTTCGTTGCTTGACATACATGGTCCACCCTAGATGGACGAGCGCAGGAGGCGAACGCCTGATGTTTACAGATCAGACGACGCGACGCTTGAGTCGGCGACGCTCGCGTTCGGATAACCCGCCCCAGATGCCGAAACGTTCATCCTTGCCCAGGGCATAATCGAGACATTCGGCACGGACATCGCACGAGAGGCAGACGCGCTTAGCCTCACGCGTCGAGCCACCCTTCTCAGGGAAGAAGGCCTCGGGGTCGGTCTGGGCACAGAGTGCTCGCTCCTGCCAGGAGAGCTCTTCGGCGTTCTCGGCGATGAGCGCAAACTTTTCGCTCACGTCGTACCTCCTAATCGCGCCGCGTACTGCGGCGATCTGCCGACTTGTGGTCGGGAAGCGCTAAAGGAATTACACGCGTGTTATTCGTCCAAGTCAACCCGTGCACCTAAAATTCATTCGCCACGTCCCTCTTTTCGTGGTCAACAGACAGTATTTGCCGATTTGCGCTTAGATACTCGAACATGGAGCGAATTGTTACCCTCTCCGGCGGTACCGGTGGGGCTCGCTTCCTCCGGGGCCTCCGCGAAGTTGCCACTGACTCAAAAATTACCGTGGTGGCCAACACTGGTGATGACATAACTCTTCACGGACTGCGCATCTGCCCTGACTTAGACACCGTGATGTACACCTTGGGCGGGGTGATCAACGAAGAGAACGGTTGGGGACGCAAGGGGGAGAGTTTCAACACACAGACCGAGCTCGCTGGCTTCGGTATGGGACCCAACTGGTTCGGTCTAGGCGATCGTGATCTAGCCACGCATCTAATTCGAACCGAGATGCTCAACGCTGGGTATTCGCTAACTGACGTGACGGCTGCACTCGCCAAACGTTGGGATCTCGGTGTCGAACTCCTACCAATGTGCGACGAACGGGTCGAAACTCACATCCGCATTAGCGACGATGCCGGAACCCGCTTCATACATTTCCAAGAGTGGTGGATACGCCTTGGCGCCAAGATTGCAGCAGAACAAATCGTCGCACTAAACGTCGAAAAAGCGTTTCCAGCAAAAGGCGTTCTTGAAGCGATAGCCGAGGCTGACCTCATCATCCTTCCACCGAGCAACCCCATAGTTTCGATCGGCATCATTCTTCAAGTGCCAGGAATCGTGGCCGCGCTTAAAAACGCCAATGCTCCAATCGTTGGTGTCTCACCGATTATCGGTGGCGCTCCGGTGCGCGGGATGGCTGACAAATGCCTCCAAAGTATCGGCGTTGAGACATCCGCCGGTGGTGTCGCCTCACATTACGGCGCAAGATCCGAGAACGGGCTCCTTGACGGTTGGCTCGTCGATTCGAGTGATGGAGCAACCGAAATTGCTGGTATTGAAGTAAGAGCTCTTAACTTATTTATGACCGATGCGCCAACAACGGAGGCGATCGCACAGGAGGCTTTGAATCTGGGGCGCTCGCTGGGTAAAAAGAGAAATGAATTGTGAACGTGATTTCTATCGTCGGCATTGAAGGTCTGCCCGAGTTCACTATTGGCGATGATTTGGCCCTACTCATCAAAGCCAAATGCGAATTGAATGATGGCGATGTCCTCGTCGTAACGAGCAAGATAGTAAGCAAAGTTGAAGGACGCATTGTCACCGCGCCTGACCGCAAAGCCGCTATCGCAGACGAGAGTGTGCGGGTGATAGCTCAACGAGGCGAGACCGTCATAAGCCAAACACGACATGGCTTCGTCATGGCGGCCGCCGGTGTCGACGCGTCGAATCTTCCTGTTAGCCAGGTCGCTCTCCTCCCTCTCGATCCAGATGCAAGCGCACGCAAATTGCGCGCCGAGTTGGCAAGGACCACTGGGAAACGGATTGCGGTTCTTATCACCGATACCTTCGGTCGCCCCTGGCGTGATGGTTTGATAGATCAAGCAGTTGGTTGCGCTGGGTTAGCCGTGGTTGCTGACTATCGCGGCCAAAGCGATGTGTTTGGCAATGAACTGCATGCCAGTGTTACAGCGATTGCAGATGAGATTGCCTCAGCAAGTGAGTTGGTACGGAGCAAACTCTCGCAAATACCGATGGCCCTAATTCGGGGGTTGGATCAATACGTGACCGAGGAAGATGGTCCAGGCGTTGCGTCTTTGATCCGCAATCCAAGTGATGATTGGTTCCGATTGGGTCATCGTGAGACGATCACATCCAGGCGCACCATTCGCCATTTTACTGATCAACCTGTAGACCCTCTGCTGATCCATGATGCGATCGGAGCTGCGATTACCGCTCCGGCACCACACCACAGCGCCCCTTGGCGCTTTGCAGTTGTTCAAAGCGCCAATGCTCGGAAAGAGTTGCTGGGCGCGATGACGGCGGCCTGGGAAGCAGATCTCAGACGCGATGGATTCTCCGAAGAGAGCATTAGTTCACGTATCAAGCGAGGCGCATTTCTTTATTCAGCCCCGACACTGGTTATCCCCTGTTTGGTGAAGAACGCAAAGCACGAATATCCGGATGCTCCACGCAATGATGCCGAGGACGCAATGTTCACCTTGTCTGGAGGCGCAGCGATTGAAAACTTTCTGCTCTTTCTGAATTCCGAAGGCATCGGCAGTGCGTGGGTGTCGGCGGCGCTCTTCTGTGCTCCAGTGATCAAAGAAGTACTAACCCTTGAACACGGGTGGGAACCGATCGGCACAATCGCGGTTGGCTACCCAGCTTCAAAGCCGCCGCCCAGGGTGGAAAAGGTCATCGACGGATTCTTCCGTCGATACTGATCATTCCCACGTGCAGGTAACTTTCTCATCTCGCTGGATTACAGCTTTCAATCCTTCGTCGGCATTTCGAACAATTACCAATGATGACTTTGTATCGAGCGCAGCGGCGATTTGTTCGGGAAGCATCTCTGCACTCGTTACCAGGATTCGTGAATGTTCAGGCACTCGCCAACGATCTGGATATTCAATTTCAGTTGGTGAGACTGTTGGGGGGAAGAAGTCACCGAATCTTCTCACCTCTGTAACGAAATCAATGAAACCCTCCGGTGCCGTAGGCAATTTACCCATCACTTGTAGAGAACAGTAGATGTCATCACCTTCAATTGGCTTATCGCTGACGAAGTGCTGCGCTTCATCTCGAGTTGAAGCGACTCGGCAGCCACTGGCCCATATCGCGAGAAGCCAAACAACTTTTAGCCAGTGTGCGGGCAGGTCCAGATAGATGGCGTCTGCCTCGTTCACGTCAATTTCATCAATTAAAAAATTGGATGTTTTGGCCACCCAGTTATCGAGGGATTTATATGAGAGTTCGATGCGTTCTGCGCCGTCGTAATGAGTGACCCCTGGCGAAGGCGCGCTACTTCGGACCCGCTCTATGAGGGCATGGTATGGGCTTGAGCGATGCATCGGCACTCAAGCAAGGGTAGTCGCGGTAGCCTGCGACTCATGACCGAGGCAATCTTGCTCGTCGGGGGCCAAGGCAGTCGCCTGCGCCCACTGACCGAACGAATCCCAAAACCGATGCTACCGATCGCTGGGGCGCCTATTACTGCACATCAAATCGCCAAGGCGCGAGACGCTGGGATCAATCGAATTATTCTTGCGACCTCCTACCTGGCAACTGTTTTCGAACCTTATTTTGGAGATGGATCTGACTTCGGCGTTGAATTGATTTATGCCGTCGAGGAGACCCCCCTCGGTACCGGCGGGGCAATTGCGAATGCTGGACGCTTCTTGCGAAGTGAGGACGATGCGCCCGTCACGGTCTTCAATGGTGACGTATTAAGCGGTCACGACCTCTCGGCGCAGATTGAGCAACACGTCGAATCTTTGGCAGATTTGACGCTGTACCTCACTGAAGTTGCTGATGCGCGGGCCTACGGCTGCGTCCCTAGCGATGCCGAAGGGAGGGTGACTGCTTTTCTTGAAAAAATGTCCGAACCCATTACCAATCGGATCAATGCTGGTTGCTATATTTTCCGGAGATCTATCATTGCTCGGATACCTGTTGGTGAGGTCGTAAGTGTCGAACGAGAAACCTTTCCGCAACTACTTAATGACGGCGCCAAAGTGCGCGCGTTCATAGATACGTCATACTGGATTGATCTCGGAACTGCAGAGGCACTTGTTGCTGGCTCGCGAGACCTCATCCTCGGAGCCGTTGATTCAAGTGCCGTCGCACCGCATTCAGGTAGGGCACTGATTAGCCTCGGTGCGGTTGTAGCCTCCTCCGCGCAAGTTGAGGGGGGCAGTGCAGTGGGTGCCCATTGCCGAATTCAACCCAACGCAAAAATCATTGGTTCAGTCCTCCTCGATGGAGTCGAAGTCGGGGCGGGTGCCGAGGTTATCGACTCCTACGTCGGGGCAAATGCCAAGATTGGTGCGGGAGCTCGTGTTTTTGGAGCGGCAATCGGTGAGGAGGCGATGGTAGGTGCTGCTGCCGTCGTTGAGAATGGTGCCAAGGTCGGATTCGGCGAGATGATCGCTGCAAGAACACGGGTGACGGCCTAGCCGTTCCTCCCTGCCGAGCGGTGGCTTCGCTCACCTCCAGCGGTGGCTTCGCTCATGCCGAGCGGTGGCATCGCTCATGCCGAGCGGTGGCATCGCTCATGCCGAGCGGTGGCTTCGCTCATGTTCATTGCACATCAACATAAAATCAGTCAGCCTTTGCGTCTGCCTCTCCCGACAATTCACTATGACCAGCTAATGAGTTGGACGCTAGGCACGTTGACTCCTTTTCACAAGAGACTGCATCAAATCTCACGCAGACACTAGGTCGGCATTAAACACACGAGCGGCCCCAACAAACCCGCGAGCCAAATGCTCGCTCGCACAAGAAGGCGAGCATCTCGAGATTCAAATCGTGGAAATCATTGAAGCACTTGAGAGGGTGGCTGCCTATAAACTTTTGATCAAAAGATGGCGCATCCTTCGAAACTATGCCGCACGCACCTCGCGAGCAATCGGGCTCTTTCTGCTGATATCCATGCGCAGATCACTACCCAACTTCGATGACTGAGCGAAGCCACCGCTGGAGGTGAGCGAAGCCACCGCTGGAGGTGAGCGAAGCCACCGCTGGAGGTGAGCGAAGCCACCGCTGGAGGTGAGCGAAGCCACCGCTGGAGGTGAGCGAA
>Ga0082335_1001329_pt1 | contig 53521 bp, 41 predicted proteins | sample Subgrocontami58m_FD_72375 | JGI IMG/M metagenome (GOLD analysis project Ga0082335, IMG submission 72375) | Subsurface groundwater microbial communities from S. Glens Falls, New York, USA - GMW37 contaminated, 5.8 m (SPADES assembly) (version 2) ... | reverse complement strand
GGTCGATGTGGCGGAAGACCGCGGGGCCAATATCTCCGTGAAATATGCCCTGGAGCAGAATCGGGGGGCGTTCGCTGTGCCCGTCGGTATCTTCTGGCCAAAGAGCCGGGGAGCCAACAACTGGATCAAACAGGGTGCCAAACTGGTCATGGACGTGGGAGATATCCTGGAGGAGCTCAATCTCCAGATGATTCCTCAGCAGAAGGAGGCCCGGGCTATACTTCCCGCCGACGAGGTGGAGGCTTCGCTGCTATCGCGCCTCTCCAGAGACCCCACGCACATTGACGAACTGCGCGCTGCCAGCGGCCTTCCCATCTCCACGGTAAGCAGCACCCTGGCGATGATGGAGCTCAAGGGAATGGTCCGGCAGGTAGGCTCCATGAACTATGTCCTGGTCCGTGAGGGCTCGGGAGAATACCACGTGAGGTTGGAATAATCTGATGGCAAAACGCCTGGTTATAGTTGAATCGCCGGCGAAGGCCCGCACCCTGGAGGGCTTCCTGGGCTCCCGGTATGCAGTTAAGGCTTCCGTAGGGCACGTGCGAGACCTGCCCAAGAGCCGCCTTGGGGTTGACGTGGAAAAGGACTTCGTCCCGAAGTACACGGTCCCCAAGGAGAAGAAGAAGGTGGTTGACGACCTCAAGAAGGCCGCCGAGAAGGCGGTGGAGGTCTACCTGGCCACCGACCCCGATCGCGAGGGAGAGGCCATCTCCTGGCATCTGGTCCAGGCCATGGGACTTGACCAGGCCAGCAAGGCAATCCGCCGGGTGGTCTTCCACGAGATAACCAAGGAGGCGGTGACCCAGGCCTTCTCCAAGCCCCGTCAGATAGACATGTCCCTGGTCAACGCCCAGCAGGCCCGACGCATCATTGACCGGCTGGTAGGCTACCAGCTTAGTCCCCTGCTGTGGAAGAAGGTCCGCGGCCGCCTTTCCGCCGGCCGGGTGCAGTCCGTCGCCGTAAGGCTGGTGGTTGAACGGGAGCGGGAGATCCTGGCCTTCGTGCCCCAGGAATACTGGACCATAGAGGCGGAGGTGGCGACGAAAGGGTCCAAGGTCCAGGGTCCAGGGCCAGAGAAAGGGTCAAAGGCCAAGGGTCAAGGGTCAAGGAAGAACGGCGCAAACGATGTTGCCTCCTTCCGGGCAACGTTGGTAAGTCGCTGGGGCCAGAAGGAGAAGCTGGAGATAGCGGACGAGGCCCAGGCCCATGCGCTGGTAGGGGACCTCAAGAAAGCCTCTTACGCCGTAGATTCCGTCCGGCAGAAGTCCTCCCAGCGCCAACCGTCGCCACCTTTTATTACCAGCACCTTGCAGCAAGAGGCATACCGCCGCCTGGGCTTCTCCGCAAAGCGGACCATGGCTGTGGCCCAGCAGCTCTACGAGGGGCTTCCCTTGGGGAGCGAGGGCACCGTGGGCTTGATAACCTATATGCGGACCGATTCCACCAATGTGGCTGCCAGCGCTTTAGAGGAGACCAGAAACTTCATCAAGGAAAAATATGGTGAGAGCTACGTGCCCTCATCGCCACGGCGCTTTGGAAAAAAGTCACCGGGGGCCCAGGAGGCCCATGAAGCTATCCGTCCCACTTCTGTCAAGCGAGAGCCGGAGCGGGTGAAAGGCTCCCTCACTAGCGACCAGAACCGGCTCTATGCGCTGATATGGCGTCGGATGGTAGCCAGCCAGATGGCCAGCGCGTCCATGGAGACCACGACCGTGGACGTACGGGCCTCGGGCGCCCCTTCAGGAGTCGACTATCTACTGAGGGCATCCTGCACTTCCGTGATCTTCCAGGGATTCCTGGCTGTATACGCTATGGACAGAGAAGACGAGGAGAAGGACTGCCAGCCGCTTCCGGCTCTCAAGAAGGGAGAGGGGCTAGACCTTCTGGGCCTCTTCCCAGACCAGCATTTTACCCAACCGCCCCCTCGCTACTCGGAGGCCACCCTGGTCAAGACCCTGGAGGAAAAGGGGATAGGACGGCCCAGTACCTATGCGCCCATCCTCTCTACCATCCAAGACCGGGAATACGTTCAACAGGTGGAGAAGCGCCTGCAACCGACGGAGCTCGGCTTTCTGGTGAACGACCTTCTGGTGGAACACTTCCCGGACGTGGTGGACGTAGGCTTCACAGCCCAGATGGAGGGGGAACTGGACCGGATAGCCCAGGGGAAGAGGGAGTGGGTGCCTTTACTCAGAGAGTTCTACGGCCCCTTCGCCATAACCCTGGAGAAGGCCAACAGGGAGATGCAGACGGTCAAGCCTCCCGAAGAGGTCACCGACGAGGTATGTGACCTCTGTGGAAAGCCCATGGTTATAAAACACGGTCGGTTCGGCCGCTTCCTGGCCTGCTCCGGCTACCCTGAGTGCCGCCGCACGCGGTCCATTATGGTGAAAACGGGGGTAGCCTGCCCCCGCTGTGGTGGGGATCTGGTAGAGAAGCGCAGCAAACAGGGCCGCCGCTTCTACGGGTGTTCCCGTTACCCTGTATGCGATTTCGCCTTGCCACAGCGCCCCGTGGCCCAAATCTGCTCAGCCTGCGGCGGCCTTATGGTAGCCGCCGGGGCCCGCCAGGCGCGGTGTACCAGTTGCGGGAGTCGCGAGGTCATGGGCGACGGGGGCGCGGGGAAGCAGGAGGTCAGGGAGAAGGTGACCGCGGCGACATGATGGCCGAACTCCTGGTCCGATACGTGGACCACCTACGTGGTGAGCGCAATCTGTCGCCCTACACCGTGCGCAACTACCGGGACGACGTCTGGGAGTTCTTGCGCTTCCTTAAAGGCCAGGGCATCGAATCGCTGGCGCCAGTGGATAGGATTGTCCTGCGTCGTTACCTGGCCTGGCTGGAGAAGAGAGGCCGGGCGCGGGCCAGCATCGCTCGCAAGATGGCTGAAGTGCGGTCCTTCTTCCGCTTTCTAGTCCGTGAAGACCTGATAGAGCGGAACCCTTTACAGAACATCTCGTCTCCCAAGGTGGAAAAGCGTCTGCCCGTCTTCCTCAGTAGGCGGGAGGTGGCGGGCCTGGTAGAGGACCCGGCAGATACCTCCCCGGCAGGGCGGCGAGACCGGGCGCTCCTGGAATTGCTCTACGCCGCCGGCGTGCGCGTCAGCGAGGTGGTGGGACTGAACCTGGGAGATTTAAGCCTGGAGAGGAGAGAGGTGCGCGTAGTCGGCAAAGGCTCGAAGGAGCGGATTGCCTTGATGGGGGTACCAGCCGCCCGTGCCCTGGCAACCTACCTCAAGGAGGGACGGCCACAGCTACTGGGACGGCGTCCCAGCTCGGCGCTCTTCTTGAACAGGAAAGGAGGGCGTCTCTCTCAGCGTAGCGTGCAGGCCATGGTAAGGAAATACGCCCGGGGGGCAGATATCAACAAGAAGGTTACGCCGCACGTATTGCGCCATACCTTCGCGACCCACCTGCTGGATGGGGGCGCTGACCTCCGGACGGTGCAGGAGCTTCTGGGTCACGAGAAGCTAGGCACCACCCAGATCTACACCCACGTGACCCAAAAGCGCAGCCGCGATGCCTCTCTCGCCAGCCCCCCGCGGGCAAGCCAGCAGGCGGGGGGGATTGGGGGGGTGTCCCCCCGTTCTTCACGCCACAGCGAGGAACAAGAATGAAGATACTGCTCCTTAACGGGCCCAACCTGAACCTGCTCGGCAGGCGGGAGGTCTCCATCTATGGGGTCAAGACGCTGCCTGGCATAGAGGCTATGATAGAGGCACGGGCGCGGGATCTGGGCGCGGAGGTGCTTTCCTTTCAGTCCAACAGCGAAGGAGACCTGATAGACTTCCTGCAGCGAGAGGCGCCCCAGGCCCAGGGCATAATCGTCAACCCCGGAGCCCTGACCCATTACGGGCTGTCCTTAAGGGACGGTCTGGCAGACACCAGGCTGCCCATCATAGAGGTGCACCTCTCTAATATATATGCCAGAGAGGACTGGAGACAGAAATCGGTAATCGCGCCTATCGCCCTTGGCCAGATAAGCGGCCTGGGGTGGCGCAGTTACCTGGCAGCCCTGGACACACTTATCGCCCATCTGAAGGGGGAAGAATGATCTCTGCATGCCGTGAGGCCGGGGGGTTGGGGGGTAGCCCCCCCGACCCGTTGCCCATCTGAAGGGGGAAGAATGATCTCTACAGGAGAACTGAAGAAAGGCATAACTATCGAACTGGATGGAGATCTATACACCATCCTCGACTACCAACATCTAAAGCTCGGGCGCGGAAGCGCCCAAGTGCGGATGAAATTGCGCCACGTCCGAGCTGGACACACCATTGAACGGACCTTTCAGGCCGGGGACCGCTTTCCCCGGGCCTACCTGGACCGGCGCCCCGTCCAGTATCTCTATAGCGATGGGGAGCTCTTCCACTTTATGGACACGGAGAACTTCGAACAAACGGCTTTGAACAGCGCACAGCTAGGGGAAGCGGTCAGCTACGTCAAGGAAAATCAGACTTTGGACCTCCTGAGCTACAAGGGCGATCCGATAGGCGTAGAGCTTCCCATTACCGTAGAGCTCCAGGTAGCGGAAACGGATCCAGGCTTTAAGGGGGATACCGCCACGGGAGGCAGCAAGCTCGCCAGGCTGGAGACCGGGTTAAGCATTCAGGTGCCCCTATTCGTTGTTACTGGAGATGTGATCAAGGTCGATACCCGGACCGGAAGCTATATCGAGAGGGTCTGATCTTGCAGATTTACCCTGTAGCTCAGGTAGTCCATTACCTTAAAGGAGTCCTGGAGTGTGATGGCTTACTGCGCGACCTTTGGGTGAGCGGAGAGGTATCCAACCTCTCCCGTTCCATGGCAGGGCATCTCTATTTTACCATCAAGGACCGGGAAGGGCAGCTCCGTTGCGTCTTCTTTAGTGAGTGCGGACAGCTCATCTGGCTGAACAACGGCGCGGCAGTAGTAGCCCACGGGCGGGTCTCCCTGTATGAGGCACAGGGCAACCTCCAATTATATGTGGACGTTGTCCAGCCGGAGGGCACGGGGGTCCTCTACCTGCAGCTGGAAGAGTTGCGAGCCCGGCTGGAAAGGGAGGGGCTCTTCGAGGAGTCCCGCAAGCGCCGGCTGCCCTCCTTCCCCTGCCGGATCGGAGTGGTCACTTCCCCTACAGGGGCGGCCCTCCGAGACATCGTGAAGGTCCTTTCGAAGCGTTATCCCATGGCCGAGCTGATCGTGGCTCCCACCCAGGTGCAGGGGGAGGGCGCCTCTCAGGGCATCGCCGAGGGCCTCAGGCTACTTAATTGCCTGGGAGACATCGATGTGATTATTGTGGCGCGCGGAGGAGGCTCCCTGGAGGAGCTCTGGGCTTTCAACGAAGAGCCGGTGGTGCGGGCCATTCACGCCAGCCACGTCCCCGTGGTAACCGGCGTCGGCCATGAGACTGATGTTACCCTCGCTGACCTGGCCGCTGACTTCCGGGCCCCCACGCCTTCTGCGGCCGCGATGGCGGTGGCCCCGGACGTGGTCGATCTCGCCCGCCGCGTAGCATCCCTGCGGCAGGACCTCCTGCTGCGGACCATGGCCTTCGTGTCGCGAAAGGGCGAAAGCCTGGAGCACGTGGTGAAGGATATGCACAGGTCCTTGCCGGACATCGCGGCCCGCCGCCAGCGGGTGGACGACCTTTCCCGGAGCCTGCTCCCTACGTTCCAGAGCCTCTGGAGGCTCAAGTCGGAACGGCTGCGGGCCTGCGCCCTGCAACTGGAGTCCTTGAGCCCTCTTCAGACTTTACAACGCGGCTACGCCATTGTGCGACGGGACCGGGATGGCCAACTCGTTTCTAGAGTGGAGCAGGTGGCCGCCGGCGAGGCCATCCGCGTGCAGGTCAGCGACGGTACTTTTGGGGGCCGGGTCGGAGGCAAGGCCGCCGGGCGCCGGGACGGAAAGACAGTAGTTGCTGACAGCCTCGGCGTGCAGGGCGTCCTGCCCCTAGGATAGCCGGATGGCCGAGCAGACCTTTGAGCAGTGTTTCCAGCGTCTGGAGCAGATCGTCCTGGCCTTGCAGCAGGGCGGCCTGACCCTGGAGGAAAGTCTGGCGCTCTTCGAGGAGGGGATGGGCCTGGCCGGCAAGTGCAGCGGGCACTTGACCGCCGCGGAGCTCAAGGTAACCCAGCTTCGCTCGGCCTTTCTTGAGGACATGCCCTCCGGCGCAGACCTTTCCGCGGACATGCTCCCGTAGTGATCTGATAGGACGCCGGCGGGTCCCGGGGGCTTTCTACCGCAGAGAACGCAGAGGGCGCAGAGAATTCTTCATGTAAGTTCAATTATCTAGGGATACTTCACTATGCTGCGAGCTGACCTCCATATTCACACCTATTCCTCTCCCGACTGCTTGATGACAGCCCAGGAGATAATTGCGGCCTGCCGGAAGGTGGGCATCAACTGCCTGGCCGTTACTGACCACAACAGCATCGGCGGAGCCCTGGAAGTGGAGCGGTTAGCGCCCTTTCCGGTGATAGTGGGCGAGGAAATACGCACTACCGAGGGAGAGATAATCGGCCTCTTCCTGGAGAAGCCCGTATCCCGGGGACTCTCCCCGGAGGAGTCCATCGCCCGAATCCGCGACCAGGGTGGCCTGGTGTTGGTGCCCCATCCCTTCGACCGGCTGCGCCGGTCCACTATTCGCGGCCAGACCCTCCACCGCATTCTTCCCCTGGTGGATATCATCGAGGCGTTCAACGCCCGCATCATGCTCCCGACCTACTCCGCCAGGGCCCGCACGCTGGCCGCTCGCAGCGGAAAGGCTGCCTCCGCCGGCAGCGACGCCCACACCGCCGGCGAGATTGGCCACGGCTACGTGGAGATGCCCGAATTCACGGACCGGGACGGCTTCCTGGCCAGTCTGGCGCAGGGCAAGGTCCTGGGCCGGCCCACCTCTCCCCTCGTGCACTTCTCTACTACGTGGAATAAGTGGAAGAAGAAAAAGGGCCTTGGCTAGCCTTTCCAAAGATATGTGCCCCAGCAGCTCCCAAAGATATATCTAAAGATACATCAGCAGCCCTGGCCCTATTGACAACGGCATATATCCGCTTGTAATCTACCGTCAGCAACGGCACATTTCTCCCATGGGGTGGCAGGGTCCGCCCTGGGGACGCAGGGCATGTCATTTCAAATGGAGGGGATCATGGGGAAGCGATGGAGCCTGGTGGGCCTGAGTCGGCCCTCGTCCTTCGTGGTCATCATGGCAAGCGCTCCGCTAAGTTTGCGGCCGGAGGCTTCCATGTTGGTCTGGGATTGGACTGGGCCAGAATGCGCGGCATGGGACTGGGATAGTTGGCTGAGCAAGGGCTCTTCAGTCACCCAAAGCCAAACAGGTTAGTTCGGCCCAGAGGAAGGAGAGAGCAGAGATGATGGGGTCTAGAACGAAAAGCATCATTGCCGTAGTGGGGCTGGCCGGGGCCCTGTCCGCCCTGATGGTTTTGGCCAGGCCCGGCCCCGCCAGCGCCCGGCCAAGCTACGGGGCGGCCACCGGGCAGGCCTGCGGAGTTTGCCACATCAACCCGGCCGGCGGTGGGCCCAGGACACCCATGGGGCTGGCCTTTGCGGCCATCCCCAACTACGCCAGCGACCCTGCCGGCGCCTGGGCCCAGGTAACCAGCGCGCCAACTCCGCCACCTCCGGCAACTCTGCCACAGCCTACTCCCACCCCGCCACCGCCTCCGCCAGCCCTGGCGGGCGCTCCCCCAACATCGGCCGAGCAGTGGCCGCCCGTGAAAGTGGACATGACCGTACAGCAAGACGGGAGCATGTTCACCGCTGTGGTCTGGGTCAGGAACGAGGGGGACTTTGACACCGACGTCCTGAACGTCAAGGGGCGAGTGCCCACGGGCGCCAAGTACGTCGATTCCTGGGCCGGTTCGGGCCGCGGCTTCAATGCCGGCGTTTTCGATGGGAAGGACGTGGCCTGGGTCAACGCCGGGGTCAAGGCCGGGGCACGGCAGGGTCCTTTCGTTTACGTCTTCGATGCCAGCGCTGTCCCCGCCGGCCTAAGGCCCTCTGTTTCAGCCTGGGTAAGCTGGGCAGGGAAAGTTCCTGGCACGGCCGTCTCAACGGCCGTAGCCAGCAAAGCTCCATCTGAGGTTTTGACAAAATTGGATGCGGGCATAGGAGCTCCCCCGGCGGCGGGATGGAAGTGGCAGGTGATGCAGCGCACGACGGGACCGGCCGAAGTTGCCGAAGGCAGTAATGATCACGGCAACTTCTGGGCGTTCTACGTCCTGAAAGGCTCGCACGAGGCCGGCATTGGTGACGGCAAGAGGGTCCTGGGCGTTGGCGAAGCGACGCTAATCCCGCAGCGGCAAGAGCACACTCACCGATTCCCGGCACAAAGTGAGATCCTGGGTTTTCATGTCCGCCCCAGCGACCGTCCGCCCGGGGACAGTCACGGCGGCCAGTTGCTATTCAATTCTGAACAGACGATCGAAGCGCCGGCCGGCAATTATTCGGTGCGTTTACGCGAGTTTACTCTTGCTCGGGGAGAACAAACGTCAGCCACTATCGGGCCGGGACCCTTCGCGTACGTGATGGAGGGAACGCTCTCGACCCGCTCGGGCAGCATCATGAGCACGATCGACGCCGGCAAGGTGCTCAGCCTGCCGGGTAGTGAGACCGTTGTCGTGGGCAATGAGGGCACGTCGCCATTGCGGTTCGTCCTGGTGGACTTGCACCCCGAAGTGGTTGCGCTTTCTACAGTTAGGGTCGTCATCCCGGACCCCGACAACCTTCAATACCTGAATTTCTGGACAGCTCTGGGAGCAGGTTTTTTCAAAGAAGAGGGCCTCGACGTTCAAGTCCTTACACCCCCTAGTCCTCTAGCCACACTACAATTCCTGTTCCAGGGCCGTGCAGAAGTGGCCCTTCTGCCGCCGCCGCAATACCTTCCCCCGATAGCTCAGGGCCAACCTCTTCTGATCTTTGCCAATCTCCTGCAGAATGACCCTATCAACCTTGTCGTGCGTAAAGAAGTCGCTGAAGCGCGCAAGCTTTCCCCAACAGCTCCGCTGGCGGAGCGATTGAAAGGCATGCAGGGACTGAAGGTCGGGGTTGCCCAGGGGCCACCTCCGAGGCTTCGTGCCCTCTTCGCATCTGCGGGGATGGATATCGACCGAGACATCCAGGTGGTTATTCTCGGAGAAGAGCGGTTTCAGGCCTTTGCAGGGAACCCTATAGACGCCTTGTACGCTCACACCCCATTTCTAGAGAAAGCCTTAGTAGAGCAGGGAGCTATGTTGCTGGTAGACCAGTTGCGGGGCGAGTTTCCGGAATTGACAGGTTTCAATATACATAGCCTGGTGACCACTCGCGATCTTGCCGCTGCTAACCCAAAGGCGCTGGTAGCCATGACCCGCGCCATTTACCGGGCGCAGCAACTCATTCATAGCGATCTGAAGGCGAGTGCCAGTGCGTTGCTCCGATCGGGAGTCCCTGGCGTGGAGCAGATGCCGGTAGAAACAACGCTCAGGCTGTACGAGCCGGCCGTACCCAAGACGCCAGAGGTGTCCATCACGGCTATTGAGCGGACAAACAAGTACTTTTGGGGCTCTACTGGTGCGCCTGCTGACCTGGGTAAAGTCAACCTGCCAGATTACGTTGCCCCGCAGTTTGCTGAACGGGCGGTCGGCGGCTAAGTTGAGACTGCCCTGCCAGCCGTAGCTCTGGGCCGCTGAGGGTTTGGAGACCCATGCTATCAGCAAGGGGGTTGGGGTTGGCCAATACTGTGGGCCTATGGCGAAGGAGGTGCGCCAAGTTGGGCCTTCGCGGGCTGCAGGATGTGGGGAAGGTAGGGCATCCCCAGGGGTGGACGAGGGGAAGGTGAGAGAGGTCATCGCTGCTACCCTAACCCCCCCGGAGGGAGCAACCCACAGGAGCGCCCGACGGGGGGTTGCTGGGAGAGAGGTAAGAGATTATGCCCATGGATTTGACGATTGCTCTGGCGGATCTACTAGAGGATGAGGCTCTGAAGACAGCGCAAGAAAGACTTGCTGCGGGAGATGATCCGCAGGCTATCCTCAAAGACGCCGGTCGAGCCATGGAAATCGTCGGGCGTCGCTTTGAGAACGGCGAGTATTTTATTCCGGACCTCGTGTACTCTGCCGAGATATTGCAGGGAATAACCAGGATAATTGCGCCAAACCTGACCGTGGCCGCGGAAGACAAGTACCTTGGCAAGGTTGTGGTCGGCACCGTCGCAGGGGACATTCACGATATTGGTAAGAACGTTGTGGCACTGATGCTCAATGTAAATGGGTTCGAGGTCCACGACCTTGGTGTAGATGTCGCGGCAGAGAGGTTTGTCGAGAAGGTGAGAGAGTTACAGCCGCAGGTAGTCGGACTAAGCGGGCTACTGACATTGGCTTTTGATCCGATGAAGAGGACCATAGAAGCTATTGCTGCGGCCGGGTTGCGAGACGATGTAAAGATTATGATTGGCGGCGCCCAGGTTGACGATGGGGTCCGGAAGTACACGGGCGCTGACGCTTATGGCCCAGATGCTGTGTCCGCGGTCTCACTGGCCAAAGAATGGGTAGAACGGAGGCAGGGATGGGAGCGACGGTAGAACAGCTCTACACGGAACGACTCACGAGGGTTGAGGATGCCATCCAGTTGAAGGAACCTGATCGCGTGCCGTTTTTCCCCCTAACGCATTTTCTTGCTGCGAAGTACGCAGGCATAACCAGCGAAGAAGCCTTTTACGACATCGATAAGTGGCTGGCAGCAAACAGGGTAATGATCGAAGGTTTGGAGCCGGATATCTACTTCCCGACAGTCGCGGCCTATCCGGGTAGTGCCCTTGATGCCCTTGAGTGCAAGCAAATGAAATGGCCTGGTCGCGGAATTCCCCCAGGCTCGACGTTCCAGTATATTGAAGGGGAATACATGAAGGCGGATGAATATGACGCGTTCCTGGATGACCCGTCTGATTATCTCATAAGGACCTATTTGCCCCGCATATTTGGCAATTTGGAGCCCCTAAAGACACTTCCCTCAATCAAAACTTTGTTTCTTTACGGGTACAAAGGGGCGGTTACAAGTGCCGCGTTTGTTGTACCGGAAATTGCTGGAGCCTTTATGGCCCTTTATGAAGCAGGCGCTGAAGCCAGAAAATATCTAACCGCCACTGCCGCGTTTGATACAGAAATGGCCGAACGTGGCTTCCCGCCTGCATTTGGCGGGGCCAGCGTGTATGTGCCATTTGACATCTTTTCTGATGTGTTTCGAGGCATGAGAGGGACGATGCTGGACATGTATAGACAGCCAGATAAGCTCCTTGAAGCGATGGCAAGGGTATTTCCAATATTAGTCCAGGGAGCAGTGTCCGGGGCTAAGAGGTCTGGTAATCCTCGCGTATTCATTCCTCTGCACAGAGGCGCAGACGGCTTCATGTCCGCGAAACAGTTTGAAACCTTCTACTGGCCTGGTTTGAAGAAGCTTGTCCTGGCCCTGATAGACGAGGGGTTGACGCCCTGTCCGTTCTTCGAGGGGAATTACACTTCACGTTTGGAATATTTGACGGACTTTCCCAAAGGTAAAGTACTTGGCCTTTTTGACAGTACCGACCTCTTCCATGCAAAAGAGGTCTTGGGAGATACGATGTGTCTCGCCGGAAACATGCCACTCTCACTGTTGCAGTCGGGTACGCCCGAGGAAATCAGGGAGTACAGCAAGAAGCTAATTGATGTTGTCGGCAAAGACGGAGGCTTCATCATGTCTTCCCGAACCGTTCTGGATGACGCAAGTCCTGAACTCGTGAAGGTTTGGGCCAACTTCACCAGGGAGTACGGCGCGTACCGATAACGCAAGGTATTTGAACACTTAGCCAGTGATAGATCATAGACCGTCACCTCACCCGTTTGATGATGTTGACAAAGCTTTCGACCCTCTGCTAAACTTCTAACCATGGCTCACCCAGCAAGGGAGTAGGGGGTATACTGCGGCGTTAAGGGAAGAGGGGATGAAGTACTGTCCAGAATGTGCGGGTAGCTTTGCGGAAGAGATGGTACACGGCAAACTCCGGCCGGTGTGCAAGCTGTGCGGGTTCGTCTTTTACCAGGGTCCGAAGCTCGCAGCAGGTGTAGTGGTAGTAGACAGGGGAAAGATATTGCTCGCTCGGAGGGACGTCGGCCCCCGAGAGGGGACCTGGACCTTTCCTTCTGGCTATGTAGACCTGGGAGAAAGCCCAGGCGAAGCCGCGATCAGGGAGGCCAAGGAAGAGACCGCCCAGGATGTGGCTTTGGATCAGCTCTTAGGCGTTTACAATAATATGAGCCACTCCGTCTCGCTGGTGATGTACGCAGGCCATCTTCAGGGCAATGCCCCTCTGCCTGAGAATGAGCAGGTAGGCTTTTTCCCCCTGGAGAACTTGCCTGAACTCTCCTTCGAACACGACCGCCAGATCCTGGCGGACTGGCGCAAGCAGGTCTCGGCAGGTAATCCTACGGCCTAGGGGCCCGGCACACGGTGTTTGAACCAATCACTCCCTTGTCTTGGTATGACTTGATTTTTTTCTCGAGAGGAGGTTGACAAGATGCCCGATTATGCAGTAGTCGGGAAGGGGGTCCCCAAGCTGGATGCCTCGGCCAAGTCCAACGGCCAGTCCCAGTACATAGCGGATATGTCCTTCCCCAATATGCTGCATGGAAAGATCCTTCGAAGTCCTTATCCCCACGCCAAGATTCTCAATGTGGATGTTTCCCAAGCCAAGGCGTTGCGTGGAGTGAAGGCCGTGATTACCGGCAAGGATATCCTGCCGGTGAAGTTCGGGATCGTTCCATTCGCCGCTGACCAGCACGCCCTTTGCATCGGCAAGGTACGCCACCCAGGAGACAGCGTGGCGGCAGTGGCCGCAGTGGACGAGGATACCGCGGAGGAGGCCCTGAGCCTGATCAAGGTAGAGTACGAGTTACTGCCGGCGGTATTTGATCCAGAGGAGGCCATGAAGCCGGGAGCGCCGATCATCCATGAGGGTGTGGAGAACAATACCAGCGCCCGGATGCTCAAGAACTTCGGGGACGTGGACCAGGCCTTCCGGGAGTCGGATGTCATCCGGGAGGACCGTTACCGGACTCAGCCCAACAACCATGCGCCCCTGGAGCCCCATGGGTGCATCTCCATCTGGCATCCGGAGAACAAGGTAACCATCCGGTGTTCCACCCAGATACCTTTCTTCCTCCGACGCAACCTGGCCAAGGCCGTCGGCCTGGAGGAGAAGGACGTGCGGGTGATCAAGACCATCGTAGGGGGCGGATTCGGCCAGAAGATCGACATGTTCGCCTCGGACGTGTGTGCCACGCTGCTCTCCAAGATGACCTGCCGCCCGGTTAAGATCGTAATTAACCGGGAAGAGGTCTTCCTGTCCACCCGCCAGCGGCACCCCATGATCATCACGGTCAAGACTGGGGCCAAGAAAGACGGCACCTTCACGGCCCAGGACTTCAAGCTCATCGCCGATGGCGGGGGCTACAACAGCACGGCCCCTCTCGTGATTACGGCGTCCGTCTATTTCTTGATGATCCCCTACATCCTCAAGAACCTGCGGTACGAAGGCTGCCACGTCTACACGAATAAGCCCGTTGGGGGGGCCATGAGGGGCCATGGGATTCCCCAGGTCCGGTTCGCGGTAGAGTCCAACCTGGACAATCTGGCCAACGAGCTGGGGATAGACCCCGTGGACCTGCGCATGAAGAACGCCCTCTACGTTGGGTATAAACACCCTGCCAAGTATCGCATCAATACCTGTGGCTTCAAAGACGCCTTGACCAAGACGGCCGATGCCATTGACTGGAAAGCCAAGAAGGGCACGGGGATCGGCATAGCCGGCTCGTCTTTCCCCTGCGGTCCCAAGAACATGAGCCATATTGGAGCCGGGGCGATTGTGGAGATTAACATCGATGGTGGTGTGAACATCCTCTCCGGTGCGGCTGACATTGGTCAGGGCACCGAGACGGTCCTGGCCCAGATAGCCGCCGAGGAGATGGGCGTCAAGTACGAGAGCGTCCGGGTGACCGCGGCCGACACGGGTATAACCCCGCTGGATGCCGGCACCTTCGGCAGCGGCGTCACCTTCCGGGCAGGTAACGCCATGCGGGCCGCGGCGGAAGATGCCCGGAGGCAGTTGCAGGAGGTAGTGGCGGATAAGCTGGAGGCCAAAGCGGACGACATTGTCTTTCGTGATGAGCGGGTATATGTGAAGGGTAGCCCCGATAAGGGTATCGACTTCGCTGAGGCCATCAAGTATTACCGCTACCTGGACAAGCCGATGCCCATCGTCGGGCGGGGCTTCTACATGCCCGACTCGGCGGAACCCACGACCCTCTTGAAAGAGGACGGCAACTTCTCTGTGGCCTATACCTTCATCGCGCAGGCGGCCGAGGTCAAGGTAGACAGGGAGACGGGACAGGTGGAGCTTGAGACCATCGCCACGGCCCATGATTGCGGCTTCATGCTAAACCCGCTGAATGTCGAGGGCCAGTTGGAAGGCTCCGTGGCAGGAGGCGTGGGAATGGCCTTTTACGAGGACCTGCCCCACGTGGACGGCGAGTACCTGAATGCCAATCTGATCGACTACAGGATGCCCACGTCTCTGGAGATACCTAAGAAGATCATCTCGATACCTATTGAGACCGTGGAGCCCCTGGGGCCCTTTGGGGCCAAGGAATCCGGGGAGGGCAACCAGGTAGCCACCGCCCCGGCCATCGCCAACGCGGTGTACGATGCCGTCGGAGTCCACATCAACGAATTGCCCCTTACGCCGGAGAGGGTACTTAGGGCGATGGAGGAAAACAGCGGGAGAGCTCGATAGGTCACACAGTTCTTGTGCTTCTGAGCGCAATTCGAGAAGGGGTTGAACTCACGTGTCTAGGCTACCCCAAGTAAAGGGCGATAGGCTCGTCAACGCCCTCAGGAAGGCGGGCTGGCATATTGACCGCACTCATGGCGGCCATGTTATTATGAGACGTGATGATAGGCCGGGGATCAAGATAGTCATTCCTGTCCATGGGAAGTGCGTCACGCCTGGAACGCTGGGTAATATTCTGAAGAAGGCGGAACTCTCGGCTGAGGAGATTAAAGCTCTCCTTTAGGAGGCTGATCATGTTGAAGTATACTGTTATACTCGTTCCGGAGGAGGATGGCGCATATTCTGTGGAAGTGCCGGCTCTCCCTGGATGCTATACCCAGGGTGAAACCAGGGAGGAGGCGATCAATATGGCCAAAGAAGCCATTGAGCTGTATTTGGCGTCCTGCAAAGCCCACGATGAGCCTGTACCTAAAGAATCCGGCATTGAGTCCCTAACTGTTGAGGTCAAGGAGCCGCTGAGTTCTTCATAGGCGGCCGCAGCGCTTGGGGCGTTCACGACATCTACAAGGAGGCATAAATGGACTTTCAACTGTCTGAAGAGCACAAGGCGGTGAGGAATCTAGCCCGTGACTTTGGCGTGAAGGAGCTGGCACCGTACGTCGAGCATTGGGAAGAGGAAGCGGTTTTCCACCGGGAGATCGTGGAGAAACTTGGAGAAGCGGGCCTCTACGGCTGCGCCTTCCCGGAGGATATCGGCGGCAACGGCATGGGCTATTTGGCCCAGCTCCTGATTATGGAGGAGATAACCAAGTACTCCATCGAGGCGTCCTTGACCTTCAATCCCCAGTCCATGTCGGTGCCTACGGGCATCTACAACTGGGGCTCCGCTGAGCAGGTGCGCAATTGCGTGCCCAAGCTGCTGAAGGGTGAGTATGTGGGCTGCTTCTCTCTCACCGAACCGGACTGCGGGTCAGATGCCGCGGCCATCAAGACCCGGGCCGTCCGGGATGGGGATGACTACATCATCAACGGCACCAAGATGTGGGCGACATTGGGCAACGTGGCCGATGTCATCCTCCTCTTCGTCAAGACCCAACCCGAGCTGGGCGCCAAGGGGGCCAGCGCCTTTTTGATCGAGACGAAGGGGTTGCAGGGGTTTAGCGGCGCGAAGATACCTTCCAACATCGGCACAAGCTGTGCCCCGTCCTCAGAGCTGATCTTCGACAACTGCCGTGTTCCGGCGTCCTGGCTCCTGGGCAGGGAAGGAGAAGGCTTCAAAGTAGCTATGAACGCCCTGGACTATGGGCGCATTGCCGTTCCGGCCCGTGCCGTCGGTGCGGCCCAGGCTGCATTGGAAAAGGGCATCCAGTATGCCAACGAGCGCATGGCCTTCGGGCAGCAGATCGGCAAGTTCCAGATGATCCAGCATCTCATCGCCGACATGGTGGTGGAGACGGAGGCAGCCCGCCTCATGGTCTACCGAGCGGCCAGCCTGGCGGACCAGGGCCAGCCCTTCACTCGTGAGTCGGCTCAGGGTAAGTACTTTGCCACGGAGATGGCAGTGCGGGTTACGGAGCAGTCCATGGAGATATTTGGCGGCTATGCCTTCGCCAGGGAATACCCCGTGATGCGCTACCACACCTTCGCTAAGCTCATGCACACGGGCGAAGGGTCCGCCAACATCCAGCGTATCCTCATCGCCGAGGATGCCTTGGGGTACAAGAAGATGGCACGTTTTGACATCAAGCCCAAGTTCATGGTCGATGCGGCTGCTGTGTAGTTGCTATCTGCAACACGATATAGGTTGTACCTGTTTGACCACAGAGGTCATAGAGAGCACGGAGACGCTTCTTAAGATGTCTCCGTGCTCTCTGTGGTAAGATTGTCCGGCAGGGTGAGGGAGCCCCGGCTGCCGCCGATTATGTGATACAATGTGCCCATCCTGAGCCATCGGCCAAATATGTTGCAGCGGAGGTGTCCATGCTTCAGCCTGTCGACGTTGGCGTACAGTCCTTCGAACGTTACGTTTCCCTGCTGGACCCCGAGCTAGTCACCGAGATCAAGGACCTGGCCCAGCGCCTGCGAGGGGCCCGGCTCTTACAAATCAACGCCACGCCATACGGCGGCGGGGTGTCGGAGCTGCTACGGTCGGTGGTGCCTATCCTGCGCGACCTGGGCCTGGACGCCCAGTGGCAGGTCATCTTCGGCGACGAGAAGTTCTTCCGCATCACGAAGTCCTTTCATAACGCCCTCCAGGGGATGGACTATTATCTGGACCGGGAGTCCAAGGAAGAGTACCGCAGCCACAACACCCGCAATGCCCGCCTCCTGAAAGAGGGGTACGACTACATAGTCGTCCATGACCCCCAGCCGGCTCTCCTGCGCCATTACCACGGGCGCGATAGCACCAAGTGGGTCTGGAGGTGCCATATCGACACCTCCAAGCCCAATCCCGCAGTTTGGGAATACCTCTGCCCCTATGTCCGGGAATACGACGCGGCCATCTTCACCTGCGAGGAGTTTGTACCCCCGGACCTGAATGTGAAGGTGGCCATAATTCCCCCAGCCATAGACCCTCTGAGTCCCAAGAACATGGACCTTCCCGTGGAGCTTTGCCGGGAGGTAGTGGACTGGATGGGGATCGACCCCAACCGGCCCATCGTGAGCCAGATATCACGCTTCGATCCCTGGAAGGACCCGCAGGGTGTGGTAGACGCCTTTCTCCTGGTAAAGGGAGAGGTCCCGGATGCCCAACTGGTTATGATCGGCTCCATGGCCCTGGACGACCCCGAAGCCTGGCATATCTATCACGAAATCATGGATTACGCCAAGCAGTTCGATGATATCTACATCTTTACGAACTTCCAGGGGGTTGGCAATATCGAGGTAAACTCTCTCCAGCGTCTTTCCAGCGTGGTCGTCCAGAAGTCGCTGAGGGAGGGCTTCGGCCTTGTGGTATCGGAGGCCCTCTGGAAGGGCACGCCGGTGGTCGCCGGCAAGGCGGGTGGCATACCCTTACAGTTGCAGGATGGCGTTAGCGGGTTCCTGATAGAGACCGTGGAAGAATGCGGCGACAAGATCGTTTACCTCTTGCGCCACCCGGAAGAGGCCAGGGCAATGGGCCAGCGTGGGCGAGAGTGGGTCCGCCAGCGCTACCTCATCCCCAGGCTTATCCGGGATGAGCTGAGGTTGCTCGCGAGTTTGTAACAAGGGCTGTGCTAGAACTGGTGCCCGTCAGAAGTTCGTGCGGGTCACCTGAGGATAGGGAGTCTGCCGAATACATTCGGCGCCGCCGTGAGCTAACGCCGAATGTATTCGGCAGACCCCCGTTACCGACGCTCTTCATGAAGGCAAGCGCCTACTACTTGAACAAGTGAAGGTCGCCCCAGCTGGCTTATTCGATCTGCCGCTGGAATTCCGCCCGCCGCATCGAGAGCTAGCGGAAGCTACTGCCGACATTGCAGCCGAATACGGCTTGACCAGTTACGACGCTTGTTTCCTGGCCCTGGCCAAGATGGAAGTATGCCGGCTTATCACCGCCAATCCGAGGCATCATGGCAGCGGTCGGGATGGGGCTGTATTGATGCTTGAGCACTACCCCGAGATGCGGGATCGAACGGGCTCTGGCAATTATTGAACCGATCATTGTGCTGAGGTATCTCCGGATGAGAACGTTTCTCCGGCCGCAGTGGGACTTGCTTGGCAGCCAAGAAGCGAAATAAGAGATTCGATGAGTCCGAAGCTGCCGAGAGTGACGGCCATGGAACTTGTTCGGGCACTGCGGCGCGACGGCTGGTACGTTCACGCGCAGGTGGGTCTCATCTTACCCTGCGACACCCTACCAAGTCAGGCCGCGTCGTGGTTCCCATGCACGCCGGCAGATCATCAAGCCGGGGTTACTGTCTAGTTGCTTAAAAGACGCCGGGCTAACGGTGGACGATTTTAGGAGGCTGCTGTGAGACGGTATACTATCCTATTGACGCCTGACCTTGAGGAAGGCGGCTACGTCGTGCATGTGCCAGCATTGCCTGGTTGCCATACGCAGGGGGACACCCTCGAGGAGGCCATAGCCAACGCGAGAGAGGCCATCGCGGCCTGGATAAAGTCGGCTGAGAAAGATGGTGAGGCGATCCCTGAAGAAGCGGCACCGCCCCAGGCCCTGACTATCGATGTCGCGGCATAGGTATTTAGGATGTGATGCCGGTAACGCTGGGTCCCGGCTGGCGACCTCTCAGAAACAACCCGGGCTCGCACCTGCACTTGCCGCACCCCAGCAGGCCGCACCCCGTGACGGTGCCGATGCATACGGGCAAGACCTCGAAGACAGCGACACTGGCTGGCATTTTGGATGATGCCGGCCTGACCGTAAACGCGTTCCGGAGGCTGCTGTGAGGTCATACACGCTGCTCTTGATTCCGGACACCGAGGAGGGCGGCTATACGGTGCGCGTTCCCGCGCTACCGGGCTGTATCACCGAGGCGAAGCCATCGCCAAAGCGCGTGAGGCCATCGCCGGCTGGATCGAGTCCGCTGAAAAGCACGGCGAGCTGGTCCTCCGCGGTCGGATGGGCGGATCAACATATTGAACCGGTGCGGCGGCTTGGACGGGCACTTCCCGCCCGACTCCCCCAGCGGGCAGGGACGCCCGCCACTACGTGCGGAACCAGATGCACGGGGATGCTGTGAGAGGCAGTGCTACGGCGTGACCGTAGCTCGACTCTCGACCCTCGACTCTCGATTTTCGCTTGAACTCTGGGGCCCCTTTGGAGTATCATAAGGGTTGGTGATAAGAGTAACAATCAGCCGAGCAGCGAGCGGGGTGAAGCGCCAGCTTCACCCTTCTCTTCGAGCGGGGACTACGGGAAACCAGTTGGGGGCCGGGTATTAAATGGGACAGATCTGCGTAGTAGGGGCAGGCCATGTGGGCCTGGTCACCGGCGCCTGTTTCGCCGACCTGGGTAACCAGGTTACCTGTCTTGATATAAACTCCGAGAAAGTCGAACGGCTCCAGAGGGGGACCCTCCCCATTTACGAGCCGGGCCTCGAGGAATTGGTGAGGCGCAACCTCCAGGCCGGCCGTCTCTGCTTTACTACAGACTACTGCCAGGCTGTCGGTCCCTCAGACTTCGTCTTCATCGCCGTGGACACCCCTTCCGGGGTGCACGGCGAAACGGAGATGCGCTTTGTCCGCAGCGCGACGGAGATGGTGGGCCGGTATATCGGCGAAAACACGATCATTGTCAATAAGAGCACGGTGCCCATCGGCACCGGGGACCTGGTGGCTCAGATCATCCAGCGGGTAAACGGACACGAGCCTTATGCTGTCGTCTCCAACCCGGAATTTCTGCGGGAGGGGAGTGCGGTCAGCGATTTCATGCATCCCGATCGTATTGTCCTGGGATCGGGCAACCGGACGGCCGCCGAGGCGGTGGCTCAGCTCCACAGCGCCTTCAACTGCCCTATCATTATCACCGATCTGCGCACAGCGGAGATGATCAAGTACGCCTCCAATGCGTTCTTGGCTGCCCGTATCAGCTTTGTCAACGAGATCGCTGCCATATGCGATGAGCTGGGAGCGGACATCAAGGTGGTGGCGAGGGGGATGGGTCTCGACAAGCGTATTGGTCCTTTCTATCTGGAGGCCGGCCTGGGCTATGGAGGATCCTGCTTCCCTAAGGACGTGCAGGCCCTGGCCAATATGGCCGCCACGCACGGCCGGCATCCCCAGCTCTTACGGGCCGTCATGAATATCAACCGGGACCAGCGACGCCTCATCGTGCACCGGCTGCGCCAGCTCTTTGGTTCCCTGGAGGGGCGCACCATCGGCCTCCTGGGTCTTAGCTTCAAGCCCAATACCGACGACATGCGCGAGGCGGCTTCCCTGGAGGTAACTGCGCTGCTCCGGCAGGAGGGCGCCAGGCTAAAGGCCTATGATCCTGAGGCTATCGAGTTGGCTCGTCCGCTCATGCCTGAGGTCTCCATGTGCTCGGATCCCTATCAGGTGGCCAGCGGGTCAGACGCTCTAATTATTATCACGGAGTGGAACGAGTTCAAGCAGTTGAATCTGCCGAGAGTCAGGTCTCTGCTGAAGTATCCCGTCTTGATTGATGGGCGAAATATCTTTGAGCCTCAGGCCATGAAGGAGCTGGGCTTTATCTATTATGGCATCGGACGGGGCCAGAAGCCCCTAGCCCCTATCGTCGAGGCGTTTTCGGCCTCAGATGGGCCAGCGATAGAGGCCGGCCCCCCCCAAATTCCTCCGGGAGGTAGCCTTGGAGAAGATCGAGCTTAAAGCCCTACTATCTGAGTCCCCGGTGCATAGGGGGTCCCTGCTCCCGATTTTGCGGGAGGTCAACGAGGCCTTCGGATACGTTTCCGAAGAAGCGGTGGACGAGATCGCCGAGTATTTGAATCTAACCGCTAACCAGGTCTTCGGAGTCCTGTCCTTCTATTCGGAACTGCGGACCAGGCCACCCGGGGAGAAGACCATCAAGTTCTGTGTGGGACCTGCCTGCTATCTCAAGGGCATTGACAAGATAGAGCGCGCCTTCGAGGAGAATCTGGGGACGAGGGTGGGCGAGACCACCGCGGACGGCAGATTCACGCTGGAGCCAACGCACTGCAACGGGACGTGCGCCCAGTCGCCCATGATATATGTTGACGACACCATCTACGGGCAGGTGAAGGCCGAGGATGCCCGCAAGATCCTGGAGGAATGGCAAAAATGAAGGCATTTGAAGATCTCCAGGCTCGGGCCAAGGTTACCTGGGAGGCCGTTTCCAAGACTGGTAAGACCCGCATAATCATGGGCGCAGCCACCTGCGGGCGGGCGGCAGGGGCGCTCAAGACGTTGGAGGCCGTCAGGGCTGAAGTAGCCCGCCAGGGCCTCGAGGCCCAGGTGGAGACCACTGGCTGCATTGGCCTCTGCTACGAGGAGCCGCTGGTAGACATAATCAAGCCGGGCGGCCCGCGGGTCTCCTATGGCAGGGTCACGGCTGACAAGGTACCCGGCCTTTTGGAGGAGGTCTTGGTAACGGGGGGCCAGGCACAGGAGATGGTCCTGGGAGCGCACACCAGTGACGGGACGGGCCTTCCCTCTTTCTTCGACCAGCCCTTCTTCTTGGGCCAGGAGCGCCGCCTTATGGCCCGGTGCGGGCTGATTGACCCAAACAACTTAGCCCATTACATCGCCAACGGCGGTTACGCCACTCTGGACAAGGCCCTCTCGTCCATGAACCCGGATGAGGTCATTGCTGAGGTCAAGACCTCCTGTATCCGGGGCCGTGGGGGAGCGGCATATCCTACCGGCCAGAAGTGGGAGCAATGCCGGGCGGCCAGGGGATCGCCCAAATACATCATCTGCAATGCCGACGAGGGGGACCCTGGAGTCTTCGCTGACCGTACCGTGCTGGAGGGCGACCCCCACGCGGTGATCGAGGGGATGATTATCGCCTCCTACGCCGTCGGCTCGGATACCGGCTTCATCTACATCCGGGCGGAATACCCCCTGGCGACGGAGATACTCCTTCAGGCCTTGCAGCAGGCCCGGGAGCAGGGCTTGTTGGGTAAGAATATCCTTGGCTCGGACCATTCCTTTGATATCGAGATCCGCCAGGGGGCCGGCAGCTATGTGGCTGGCGAGTCCTCGGCGCAGATGTCCAGCATCGAGGGCCTGAGGGCCATGCCTCGTCTAAAGAGGCCTCGCAGCGTGGAGAAGGGCCTCTGGGGCAATCCCACCAGCATGAACAATGTGGAAACCTTCGCCAATATCCCCCATATTGTGAAGAACGGGGGCGCCTGGTATGCCTCCATGGGCACAGAGCGGAGCAAGGGCACCAAGGTCTTCTCCCTCAGCGGCCACATCGTTCGGACCGGGGTGGTTGAGGTTCCTTTCGGTACGCCCCTGGGCAAGGTCATCCTGGAGATGGGTGGAGGGGCGCCCCACGGCTGGGTGAAGGGCGTTCTTCCCGGCGGGCCGGCAGGAGGAGTGATCTCGGCCGAGCTCTTCGACTCCCCCATAGACATTGACGGCTTCGACAAGCTGGGGGCCATGGTGGGAAGCGGAGGCTTCACGGCCTTCGACGACCGCACCTGTATCCTGGAGTTGGCCCGCTACTGCGCCGCCTTCATGGCCGACGAGTCCTGCGACCGCTGCTCCACGTGCCGTGCGGGCAGCCAGCGCTTGAGGGACTATCTCTCCTGCCTGGATGAGGGCAAGGGGACCCTTCAGGACCTGCCGAAGCTAAAGGGCCTCTGCGATGTCCTCAAGAACAACTCACACTGCGGCCTGGGTCAAACGGCCCCGAACGCCGCCATGACCGGCTTGAAGTTCTTCCGGCAGGAATTTGAAGACCATATTACGAAGAAGCTCTGCCCGGCGAGGAACACGTGAGGAACGAGGAACAAGGAACCAGGAACTGGGGCGCCGCCAGGCCGGGGGTTTTGGGGGTGTCCCCCAGGGCGAGAGATGTAGCGCGGGGGCTTGTCCCCCGCCAGAGGGGTGCGGGGGACAAGCCCCCGCGCTACATTCGTTTAACACCGGGCCCGCGCCACATTGGTTCTACAGCGGCGACCGGGCACCCGCTGGCCGGCGTCGGGACCCAAATACATTTCCAGGGACTATTAGGCGGAGCGCAACTGGGAGCGGAGGCACAGCCATGACGACGGCGACAATGACAACTATGGTTACCTTGACCATGGATGGACAGTCGGTTCAGGTCCCGAAGGGCTCCAACCTTCTCAAGGCGGCCGAGCTGGCGGGCATCTTCATCCCCCACCTGTGCTACCTGGAGGGTCAACCCCCCTTTGTGGGATGCCGGATGTGCGTGGTGGAGATCGAGGGGGCCCGGGGGTGCGACCTGGCTTGTTCCACCAACGTGTCCGAAGGCATGATCGTACGCACCAGGACCGAGAAGCTGGTTGAGATGCGCCGTTACACCATGCTGGCCATGCTCTCGGAGACCCAGCCCAAATGCCTCACGTGCCTCACCTGCTGGCGGGACAAGATTTGCACGCCGGGCATGACCTGCCTGCGCCACGTTAAAGTTACCGAGCGATGCCTCACCTGTCCCAAGAACGAGAGGTGTGAGCTTCAGTCCGCCGGGGAGTATGTCAACCTGAAGGGTATGACCCGGTTCCCAGGGGCGCGGCCCGCCTTCAAGCTGGAGCTGCGGAACCCGCTGATCGAGATGGACCGGGACCGCTGTATCCTCTGCACCCGCTGCACCCGGGCCTGCTGGGATATTATGGGTATAGCGGCCATCGAGCTGTCCTACCGGGGCGACCAGGCCCAAATCGACAGCTCCTTCCATCGGCCTCTTCAGGATACCAACTGCATCTTCTGCGGGGCCTGCGTGGATGCCTGCCCCTGCTCCGCTCTGCGGGAGAAGGGCAATCCCCTTTGGGGCCTGGCCGATTACTCGGTGGAGACCACCTGCCCTTACTGTGGCGTCGGCTGCGGCCTGATCCTGGACGTGAAGGATGGCAAGGTTGCCCGGTCTATCCCGAACCAGGCAGCGCCCGTGGGCAAGGGGCAGCTCTGCGTCAAGGGCCGTTTCGGCTCTGAGTTCATCCACAGCGCCGACCGCTTGACCACTCCCCTGGTCAAGAAGGACGGCCAATTGGTGGAGGCTTCCTGGGAGGAGGCCCTGGGACTGATTGCTGAGAAGCTGCCCAAGTACAAGGGCGGCCAGTTCGCTACCATCGCCTCAGGACGCATTACTAACGAAGATAACTATGTCATACAGAAGTTCACACGGGGGGTTATGAACTCCCCTAACGTGGACGTCTGTGCCCGCCTCTGACACAGCCCATCGGTGGCCGGTCTGGCCGCCAGCTTCGGAAGCGGTGCCATGACAAACTCTATCGATGAGGTGGCGGGCGCCAAGTGCATCATGCTCATCGGTTCCAACATCGCCGTGTCTCACCCGATCATTGAGCTCGAGGTGAAGCGGGCCGTTCGTGACGGCGCCAAGCTCATCATCGTCAACCCGCTCAAGACCGATAGTAACCTGTGGGCCCATATGTGGCTCCAACTGCGGCCCGGTACCGACGTGGCCCTCCTGAACGCCATGGGCCACGTTATCCTCAAACAAGGGCTGGAGAACAAGGCTTTTATCCAGGAGCGGACGGAGGACTTCGAGAAGGTCAAGGCCATCCTGGAGAAGGTCGATCTGGACGAGGCATCCCGCATCACGGGCGTGCCGGTCCAGGATATGGTGGAGGCTGCCCGCCTCTATGCCACTTCCGAGCCTTCGACCATTCTCTATACCCTGGGAATAACCGAGCATACCCACGGCACAGAGAACGTCTGGGCCGTCGCCAACCTGGCCCTGCTTACGGGGCAGATCGGCAAGCCTTCCTCGGGAGTCAACCCGCTACGGGGGGCCAACAACGTTCAGGGTGTCTGCGACGTGGGATGCCTGCCCGAATACCTCCCCGGTTACCAGAACCCGGCCGACGCCGCTGCCATCGCCCGCCTGGAGCGAGAGTGGGGATATGAGGTGCCGAACAGGGTCGGCCTCACCCTGGTGGAGATGTTCATTGCCGCCCTGGAGGGGAAAGTCAAGGCTATGTACATCGTGGGGGAGAACCCGGCCCTTTCCGAGCCCGACGCCAGCCATGTCCAGAAGGCCCTGAAGGGCCTGGAATTCCTGGTGGTCCAGGACATCTTCCTGACCGAGACCGCTCGCTACGCTGATGTGGTCCTGCCCGGAGCCTCCTTTGCTGAGAAGGACGGGACCTTTACTAACACCGAGAGGCGCATCCAGAGGGTGAGGAAGGCTATCGATCCCATTGGACATTCCCGACCTGATTGGATGATCACGTGCCAGATGGGCCGGGCCATGGGCGCCCAGGGATTCGATTTCGCCACTCCGTCCGAGATCATGGGGGAGATAGGAAAGGTCACCCCCCAGTACGGGGGAGTCACCTATGCGCGGCTGGAGGGCCAGGGCCTTCAGTGGCCCTGCCCCAATCCCGAACACCCGGGCACGACTTACCTGCACCAGGAGAAGTTCAGCCGGGGCCTGGGCAGGTTCATGCCGGTGGTGCACCGGGGGCCGGCGGAGCTGCCCGACAAGGAGTTCCCGTTTATCCTGACCACCGGGCGAAGCCGGTTCCACTTCCATACCGGGACGATGACCAGGCGGGTCCGGGGCCTGGAAAAGCTCCATTCCGAAGAGTTCGTGGAAGTTAGCCCTCAGGATGCTTCATCTATGGGCATAAAAGACGGAGAGACGATTAAGATCGCTTCCAGGCGGGGCGAGGTCATCGCGAAGGCCCGGGTCAGCAACCGGTGCCAGACCGGGGTCATCTTCATGACCTTCCACTTCTGGGAGAGCGCCGCCAACAACCTGACCAACCCGGCCATGGACCCGGTGTGCAAGACACCGGAGCTCAAAGTGGCGGCCGTGCGGATAGGCAAGGCGTAGGTGGGGTTCAGGATCAAGGGACCAGGGTTGGGGCATTACCGCAGCACCGCCCGAGGCTAAAGCCAAGTCGGGCTGAGAGAACGAAGCCCGCTGAAGGGGCTGCGCGGTTCAGGATATTTTGCTCCAGGTTTGGAGAACTGCCCAACGATCGGTAATGTGGCAGATGGACGTTTTCTGCTGGCTTCAGTATAGGCCGAAGCTCTGGTCGCCTGTACCCAGTACCCGGACCCCTAGACTCTAAACCCTAAACCCTTCGGAAATGGTATAATATAGGCGACAGGGGGGCTCCTAGTGAGCCCCCAAAACATGTGAGGGGAAGGCCCGCCAGCTTGGAAGGAGCGGGGTTGATGTACAAGGTAGCTTATAGGGAAGACTTAGCCCCAAACATACACCTCTTCAAGGTCCTGGCCCCTGCCGTGGCCCGCAAGGCCCGGGAGGGGCAATTCGTCATGCTGATGGTGGATGAGAAGGGAGAGCGCATACCTCTGACCGTTGCTGGATATGACCGGGATGGGGGTACTGTGACGGTCATCTTCATGGAAGTGGGCAAAACCACCAAGAAGCTGGCCAGCCTGAAGGTCGGGGATAGCCTCTTTAGCTTCCTGGGTCCCCTTGGGGTTGCCACCCACATCGAGAAGTTCGGCACGGTGGTGTGCGTGGGGGGAGGATTTGGGGTAGCCACGACCGTTCCCATTGCGAGGGCCATGAAGGAGGCCGGAAATACGGTTGTCTCTATCATGGGCTTCCGAAACCGGGACCTGATGTTCGGGGAAGATGAGCTGCGCAAGGTCAGCGATGAAGTGTACATAACCACCGACGATGGCTCCTACGGCCGGAAGGGCGTGGTCACGGACCCGCTCAAGGAGATGATGGAGCAGGGCCGCAAGATAGACCTGGTGATGGCTATCGGGCCGGCTATCATGATGAAGTTCGTCTCCAAGGCCACCCAGCCCTTCGGCGTGAAGACCATCGTCAGCCTTAACCCTATTCTGGTAGACGGCACGGGCCTCTGTGGTGGCTGCCGGGTCTCGATAGGTGGCGACACGATGTTCGCCTGCGTGGACGGCCCCGATTTCGATGGCCACCTGGTTGACTGGGACCTTCTGATGTCCCGGCAACGGGTCTACCTGGACGAGGAAAAGGAATCCACGCGGCTCTGGGAAGAGGAATACCATCCTTGCCGGAACGTGCTGGCAAAGGAGCAATAATACGATGTCTAAGGTTGACCTGGCGCGGCAGCCTATGCCCGCCCAGGACCCCAAGGATAGAATAAGAAACTTCGAGGAAGTGGCCCTGGGCTACACCCTGGAACAGGCCAAGGCTGAGGCCAGCCGCTGCCTCCAATGCAAGAAGCCCTTCTGCCGGGACGGCTGTCCTGTGCGGGACGATATCCCGACCTTCATCAAGGCGTTACGGGATGGGGATATGGCCGAATCCTCCCGGGTAATCAAGGGGGACAACAATCTGCCGGCCATCTGCGGCCGGGTCTGTCCTCAAGAGTCCCAGTGCGAAGCCCTCTGCGTCCTGGCAAGGAAGGGTGCTCCCATAGCTATCGGTCGCTTGGAGCGCTACGTGGGCGATTGGGAGCTTCGTTACGGGGAGCACAAGGAAGGCCTTCGGGCGAGGCCGTCCGGGAAGCGGGTGGCCATCGTTGGCTCCGGCCCAGCGGGCGTGACGTGCGCCGCCGACTTGGCGCGCTGCGGCCACGAGGTGACCATTTTCGAGGCCTTGCATTCCCCGGGTGGCGTCCTTTACTACGGGATACCCAACTTCCGGCTTCCCAAGGATATCATGAGAGCCGAGATAGAGGGGGTAAAGGCCCTGGGTGTGGAGGTCAGCCTGGATACAGTGGTGGGCAAGACCGTCGATCTGGATGAGCTGCTCGGTGATGGCTACTCCGCCGTCTTCCTTGGCACCGGGGCCGGCCTGCCCAATTTCCAGCGTATCCCCGGCGAGAACTTGAACGGGGTCTATTCTGCCAATGAGTTTTTGACCCGGACCAATCTGATGAAGGCCTATCGCTTCCCGGAGTACGACACCCCTATCAAAGTGGGACGGCGGGTGGCGGTTATCGGGGCCGGTAACGTGGCTATGGACTCCGTGCGTTGCGCCCTTCGGTACGGTGTGGATGAGGGACGGATCGTTTACCGGCGCTCCGAGGAAGAGATGCCCGCCCGCCGGGAAGAGGTGGAGCACGCCGTGGAGGAGGGCGTTATCTTCGAGCTCCTGACCGCTCCCACCCGCATACTGGACAGCGGCCAGGGCTGGGTGGCCGGTATGGAATGCCAGCGGATGGCCCTGGGCGAGCCCGATGCCAGCGGGCGGCGCCGCCCCGTGCCAGTGGCCGGAAGCGAGTTCGTGATAGAGTGCGAGACCGTCATAGTCGCCATAGGCACCAGCCCCAATCCTCTGTTGCCACGGGCCACCCCAGACCTGGGGGTCAGCAAGCATGGCACCGTCATCGCTGATGCCCACACCGGCCGCACTACCAAGGATGGGGTCTGGGCCGGCGGTGACGCGGTTACCGGTGCGGCCACGGTCATCGAGGCCATGGGCGCCGGCAAGCGGGCCGCCGCCGATATTGACGATTATCTAGGGGGGTTAACAGACCGATAGCTCCTCAGCTATGTCACTGGGTGCAGGCGAGGCCGGAAACGGCCTCGCCTGCTGGTTTTGTGAAGGGACCAAAAATGGTGGTCTGTGCACCGGAGCTATGGGACGCTTCCCTGCAGCACGAATGCTTACTTCTCCCGCTGTGCGCGAATCTCTTCCACAGCCCCTGGCCCTGACCACGTCCTCGAGATCTCAGTGGAGGCATCCGTCAAGTCTTGCCATGCTGTGGAGCTTTGTCCAACTTCGCTGGCAGACTGTTTCACTACGTACCGGTTGAGTTCTGCCAACTCGGCATATGGCCGATCTATTCGCTCCAAGATGTACTTGCCTTCCTGAGCTTCTGGTTGGCCAGCGGCAGGTCCGTGAGCCTGATACCCGTGGCGTCATAGACCGCGTTGGCCACGGCGGCGGCGGTGGCCAGCATGCCGTTCTCCCCCACGCCCTTGGCCCCAAAGGGCCCCGTCTTATCGGGAGCCTCCACGAGGATAGTTTGCACGAGGGGCATGTCCAGGGCGGTGGCCATCCGGTAGTCGTGGAAGGATGGGTTCAGGACCTGCCCCGTGGCCTCATCCATTCGGAGCTCTTCAGTGAGAGCATACCCCAGCCCGTGATGAAGGGCGCCTTCGATTTGCCCTTCCACTATGGCGGGGTTTATGGCCCTGCCCACATCGTGAGCGGCCACCATCCTCAAGACCTCTATCCGGCCGGTCTCCAGGTCAACCTCCACTTCGGCGAACTGAGCGCCGAAAGGTGGAGCGTTGGCAGGGTCATATTTGACCCTCGCCTCCAGCGTGCTTCCAGCCTTTCTGGCGGCGGTAGCTACCCGGGCCAGGGGCAGCCACCTTGCAGGGCTCCCCTGAACGTAGGCTCGGCCGGGCGCCAGGGACAGGTCTCCCGGTGCAGCCTCTAGGACCTCCGCGGCCTGGTCCAGGATTTTCTCCCGGAGCGCCACCGCGGCGGCCAGGACTGCCCCACCCCCAACGTACAGGGTGCGGCTGGCGTGGCTGCCGATATCGAAGGGGGTGGCATCTGTGTCTCCAACTACCAGGACCAGGTCTCTTATGGTCTGGCCCAATTGCTCGGCAGCGATCTGGGCCAGGGCGGTCTTGGCCCCGGTGCCGGGATCGCAGATGCCTAGATGGAGCCGTACCCTTCCTTCATGATCCAGGTCCAGGACTGCTTCGGAACCCTCTGGTATGCGCGGGTTTCCCCCCGCGCCGCTGGTCCAGATAAAGCATCCTGCACCGATGCCCCTGGGGCGCTCTCCCGCCTCTCCCACTCTTGCCCGCGTTTGCGGCCAGCCAATAGCCCGAGCCCCTCTGCGAAGGCACGCTTCCAGGCTGTGGCTAACAATGGGGAGTCCGCTGGCCAGGTCTGTGGCTCCGGGTTGGACTGCGTTCTTCAGCCGGAATTCCAACGGGTCAAGGCCCAGGCCTCGAGCCAGCATATCCATGTGGGATTCCAGGGCAAAGAGGGCTTGTGGTCCCCCGTAGCCCCGGTAGGCTCCGGCCACGGGAGTATTGGTGTAGACGGCATATCCATTGTACTGAAAATTGGGGCAGGGATAAAGACGGCGCATCGTTCCACCTATGATGGCCCTGACCGCGGGGCCGTGGGTGGCATAGGCCCCTGTGTTGATAATCGCCATAGCCTGTAGAGCCGAGAGGGCGCCATCCTTCTTGGCCCCAGCTTTCAGCCTGATGATACTGGGATGCCGGCTCTCGGTACCGTAGAAGTCTTCATCCCGGGGAACCTCCACCATCACGGGCCGCCTCGTCCTCGCTGCCAGGGCCACGGCATAGGGCTCGACCACCAGCCCCAGGCGGTTGCCAAAGCCGCCTCCGATGTTCAGGGTAATCACCCGGACCTGGTCCGGGGACAGGCCGAAGATGTCTGCTACCATTAGGCGGGCCAGGTGTGGCATAGCACACGTTGTCCACAACGTGAGCCGGCCGTCCTCACCGAAGGAAGCAACGCTGACGTTCGTTTCCAACTGGCATTGCTTCTGCCTCGACGTGGTGTAGGTATCCTCCAAGACCAGGTCCGCCTCGGCGAACCCCCTTTCCAGGTCTCCCGTAGCCATCTTGACGTGGCTCAACACGTTGTTTTCTATCCCCTCGTGCACCAGGGGAGCCTCCGGCCTCAGGGCTTCCTCGGGGTCAAGCACGGCGGGCAGCACCTGATATTCCACCTCGATCAGGCCCAAGGCCTCCTCCGCTGCTTCCGGGGAGGTGGCAGCTACTGCTGCCACCACATCCCCAGTGTAGCGCACCGGATCGTTGAAGATATGTTGGTCCCTTATTACCTGGTATCGCGAGGGGGTTATAAAGCTCAAAGCGGCGGCGTTGAAGGCCCTTCCGGGAACATCGCCCGGCCCGATGACAGCCACCACGTCTGGGGAGCCCAGGGCCTCGTTGCCGTCCAGGCGGGCAACTCGCGCGTGGGGATAAGGGCTGCGCAGCAACCTGCCGTGCAGCATTCCGGGTAGCTTGATATCCCCGGTGTACTTGGCGGACCCCATCGCTTTCTCCAAGGCGTCCAGCCGGGGCTCGCGACGTCCCACTATACGGTACTGGGTTATGTCACGCATAGTTTCAAGCTAGAGTGAGGTCCGGGAAATAGGTCGAATAATACCCCCGGTCCCTGGTCAGCAAACGGTCCGCTTGTGTGAGGGCATGAGCTCCAATGGCAAAATCGGCTACAAGGTGCTGTCTGGGCCGAATACGGGCCCGACAACGGCCGCAATGGACCTCCTGCGCAGCGCCGCACTGTGGGCAAGCCAGCTCGGCGGGCCGATGTCGCAGATACTCGCTCCAGGCTTTGCCCGCCCGGAAAAGGGCTCCGGCTCCCGAAGGGTCGAGCCGGATGCCCGTGTCTGCGAGGAAACGGTCGAGGCTTGCCCGATCAGGGAAGTGCGCGGCGAGCTCGGCGTACGCCACCTCACTGATAACAATGGCGCCGGCGCGTAGAGCCTGGGCCAGGGAGCGTTCGGAGTCATCGCCATGTGGCGCGCCGGGGATCAAGACGTCCAGCAAGATATTTGTATCAACGGCCGTGATCACGGGCCGCGCATTTCCTGGACAAGCTCGTCTGGGTCACGGCCGGCCAGTTCTCTAAGGTATCCACGGTATTTTTCGAAGGGTGAAGCGACGACGCGCTTTTCGATTCGAAACCCTCCGTGTTCTTCCACGAAGTCGATCTCCTCACCGGGACGCAGGCCCAGGCGGTCCCGCACGGCTTTAGGTATGGTGACTTGACCCTTGCTGGTTATTCTTGCTGTCGCCATGCCGTTCTCTCCATGTCGTTCTCCCAAGGACTCCGGTAAGGATCGGACTCCTTACTCCTATTGTAAGGCAAGAGGTCTCTGAATTCAAGGCGCTAGGGCCTTTAACCCTGACGGCATTTTCCTGGACGTTTTCTGAAGTTAGCCTTCACACGCGAACGGAAGACCCCAGCTTACCTGAAAATTGCCTTACGGCGGTGCTCTTTGATGGGTCTTCAGATATTTGGTATAATTCGCGTATATGCCCGTAGCCCGTATCGGCGAAAGGAGACAATATTGAACAACCACGCCTGCGTTACAGGTTGGGGAATGTACGTGCCGGAGAGGGTTCTCACCAACTGCGAGCTTGAGGAGGTGGTTGACACTAGCGATCAGTGGATAATTGAACGCACCGGGATACGGGAAAGGCGGGTTGTGGGTGATGACGAGACGGCTTCGACCATGGCTGTCGCGGCCGCCAGGCGGGCGCTGGAGGAAGCCGGGGTCAACGGAGAAGACCTCGACCTGATTATCGTCGCCTCCACCTCACCAGACAACTACTACCCATCCTGTGCTTGCCAGGTCCAGGACACGCTGGGCGCCAAGAAGGCGGCAGCTTTCGATCTGGGGGCTGGATGCAGCGGATTTCTCTATGCTCTGTCGACGGCTACCCAGTTCATCAAGACCGGAGCCTACCGGAACGCTCTGGTGATAGGCGCTGAAGCTTTTACTCGCACGTTGAACTGGCAGGACCGCGGGACGTGCGTCCTCTTCGGGGACGGTGCAGGGGCGCTGATCCTCCAGGCCTGCCAGGAGCCCTTTGGCCTCCGCAGCTTTCTCCTGGGCAGCGATGGTTCCGGCGGGAAGTTCCTTTACCTGAGGAACCTGTGCGCCCGTCCGGGAGACTGGCCGGACAATGGACGGCCGGAGATGTATATGGATGGGCCGGAAGTCTTCAAGTTCGCCGTGGGTGCGATGACGAATACGGTGCGTGAGGCCGTAAAAAGGGCGGGGCTGGCCCTCTCGGACATCGATCTGGTCATTCCCCACCAAGCCAACCTTCGAATAATCAGCTCCATGGTCCGCTTTCTGAAATTGCCCGAGGAAAAGGTGGTCATTAACATAGACCGCTACGGAAATACGGTGTCAGCTTCTATCCCGATGGCCTTGTGTGAGGCGATCCAGGACGGCAGAGTAAAGGATGGTGATAATCTAGTGCTGGTCAGCTTTGGGACGGGCTTTACCTGGGCGGGGTTGGTGCTTCGCTGGGGTGTGCCAGCGGAGGTAGGTAAGCGAGCCTTGAGCCAGGCCGGCGCGGCTCGGGGAGAAGGCCAAGGTGTTGCCAGTTGAAGATTCTTCTCGTACAGCCTGATTCTAGCCCTCAGAATGTAGGTTTCAACAATTTGACCCTGCCGGAGCCTTTGCCCCTGGAGCTGGTGGCTGCTTCGGTCCCTCAGCATGACGTGCGCATCCTGGATATGAGGCTCGATCCCAACCTGGCAGCCACCCTCGAGGCGTTCCAACCCGATATTCTAGGGGTAACCGGCTTCACGGCCCATGTTCCTCAGGCGCAGGAGGTCTGCCGCCGTACCAAAACCCTCCTACCCTCCTGCCGGATAGTGGCGGGCGGGCACCATGCCTCTCTCCGGCCTGAGGACTTCAACATGCCGGAGGTGGACTTCATCGTGGTCGGGGAAGGGGAGTTTACCTTTCCGGACTTGGTAACAGCCCTGGAGCAGGGCGCAGACCCGCACCGGGTGGCGGGTCTCTTCTATAAGGATGGAGGCCGCCAGGTGTTCTCTGGTCCCCGAGTGCCCGTGAAAGACCTGGACGAGACCCCGGTCCCCAGGCGCGACCTGACTGCCGCGTATCGATCCCAATACTACTTCCGGTTTTGGGAGTCCACCTACACCCTGGAGACCGCCAGGGGCTGCCCGTACCGCTGTTACTTCTGCTCTGTCTGGAAGTTCTACCAGGGCAAGTGCCGTACCAAATCGCCTGAAAGAGTCGTGGCGGAACTGGCGGAGCTTCCCGGTGATTATATCTGCTTCGTGGACGACAATTTCATGCAGGATATTCGGCGGGCGGAGCGCATCTACCAGCTCATCAAGGAGGCCGGCATCAAGAAGAAGTACTGGATGCAGGCCCGCACCGATAGCATTGCCCGGAATCCTAAGGTTATCGAGCACTGGGCGGAGATAGGGCTGTCGACTATCCTGGTGGGCTTTGAGAAATTCCGGGAGGAGGAGTTGGCTGCCCTGAACAAGAAGAGCTCCATTGCCCTTAACGAGAGGGCCGTGGCGACCATGCACCGGTATGGCGTGGATATCTGGGGGGCTTTTATCGTTGACCCAGCCTGGGGCAACGAGGACTTCAGCGCTCTCATAGAATATGTCCGTTCCCTCAAGATCAGCTTTCCCCAGTTCACTGTGCTTACCCCCCTACCGGGAACGGATTTCTTCCAGGAGCGGTACAACGAGATGCTCACCCATAAGTACGATCACTTCGACTTCTTCCACTCGGTGCTCCCTACCAAGCTGCCTCTCCGCGAGTTTTACGAGAACATGGCCAGGCTTTACGCGAATACGAGCATGAGCCTGTCGGAGCTGAAGACCCGCATCAGGCGGGGGGACATCCCTAGCAACTCCCTGAAGCGGGTGCGCGGCATGCTCTCCCAGCTCACCAACCCGGATGCGTACCTGCGGGGGGCAGATACGCCCTAGTACATGATGGGACCGGTCGTAGCACGTGCCGTTCTGGAAGTTCCAGTGGTTTGTAGACTTCGAGTACCGGTCATCTTGGACTTGCAGCACATGTCCTTCTGAACTTCCCAATACGAGTTCATTCTCAATGTCCAGCACGTGTCAATGTGAACTTTGGACGCATGTCATTGTGAACTTTGGACGCATGTCATTGTGAACTTTGGACGCATGTCATTGTGAACTTTGGACACATGTCATTCTGAACGAAGTGAAGAATCCCACCCTATTCCGAGAGAAGAGCCTCTGCTTCGGAAAGGAGTAGATTCTTCGCCTCCGCTGCCGTGAGGCCATCGCAGTTTGGTTTACGACACCGCTCCGGCTCAGAATGACATAAGGAGTTGCGGTTCGGCCCATGAAAAATCCCTAATCTGTGCAATCTGCGAAATCTGCGGATTGGAACCCCGGCTTTTGGAACCCCGGCTTAATGAGATAAGGAGTTGCGGTTCGGCCCATGAAAAATCCCTAATCTGTGCAATCTGCGAAATCTGCGGATTGGAACCCCGGCTTAGAATGACATCTTTCATATTCTCTTTCTCTGTGGGCTAACACTGACCGTTTAAGTTGAGTAACATGAAATGAAGACCGCGCTTGTTTATCACCCGGCCTGCCTGGAGCACGACACCGGGGACCATCCGGAGAACGCCGATCGTCTCAGGGAGACGATGGGTCTCCTGCAAAAGACGGGTCTCCTGGACAAGCTACTCCTGCTGCAGCCCGAGCCGGCTACCGCGGACATGCTGGCGTCCGTGCACACCGACGCCCATATTCAGATGGTCCGACGTCTGGGCGAACGTGGGGGAGGCTGGATTGATGGCGACACAGTGATGTCTCCCCATTCGTACATGGCCGCTCTCTTGGCTGCAGGAGGAGCAGCACGGGCTGTTGATGCGGTGGTTTCTGTTGAGGCTCAGGCCGCCTTTGCCCTGGTGCGGCCCCCCGGACACCACGCAACCTCGGACCGGGCCATGGGCTTTTGCCTTTTCAACAATGTGGCTATAGCCGCCGCCCATGCCCTTCAGCGGCATGGCCTGGAGCGGGTGCTCATTGTGGACTTCGACGTGCACCATGGCAACGGCACGCAGGACATCTTCTACCAGGAGTCCCGGGTGCTCTATTTCTCCACTCATCAGTACCCCTTCTATCCGGGCAGCGGTCTGGTGGGAGAGCGGGGCCAAGGACCGGGCAAGGGATTCACCGTCAATGTGCCGTTGCCGGCCTGGTGCGGCGACGAAGAGTACCTGCGGGTCTTTCGAGAGGTCCTGGAGCCGGTGGCCAGCCGGTTTCGCCCCCAGTTGGTCTTGGTCTCGGCCGGATTTGACGTCCACTGGAGCGAGCCCATCGGCCAGATGCAGGTAAGCGTGGATGGGTTCGGTCGCCTTGGGCAATTTCTTAAGGGCCTGGCTTCAGAGCTGTGCCAGGGGCGCCTGGTCTACACACTGGAAGGTGGCTATAACCTTCAGGCCCTTTCCCACGGCGTAGGGGTCATTCTGGAGGGCCTCCTGGAACTGCCGGTGTCCCCGGACCCGGTTGGGCCTCCGCCCCGTCGGCCCGCCCCTGATATCGATAGTATATTGGATGCTGTGAAGGCCGCCCATGGGCTGTCCTAAAAAATACCGATTCCCTGGGTACGCCAGGCTAGGAGCGCCGCCGTCTCTCCGGCCCTCGGGACAGGCCGCCTGGAAGCCAAGGGGCCCAGGCAAAGCTTTGACCTCGGTGCCGCGTCCGAAGGGGCATTGGCAAGTCCTGTGAAATAGGGCGGGCCGGCGGACGCTCGGGCGTGCCAGCGACTGGCCTGCAAGACGCCGGCGCTCCCAGGCAAGGAAATTTTCATCCCCGATGGCGCCGCCGCGGGGCAAGGGGGGCTCCCATGAAAAGGTCGCGCTGAGCGTCGCCTCCTGAGCAGCAGTCGGCGGCCGATTGACGCTGGGCCACTTCGAGCAAAGAACGTAGCGCCGGGGACAAGCCCCATCGGAGGGACTTTTCGGGGCGCAGTTGCAAGCAGCTTGCCCATACCTTTCGTACATGCTACACTCCGGCCACTGAGGCAGGGCTGAGCATGATGGCCTGGCCCTTCTGAAAGGGGTCGCAGATGCGAATCACAATTCACCGTGGCACACAGGAGATCGGCGGTAGCTGTGTTGAACTGGTGTCCAATTCCGGCCAGACCCGAATTATTATTGATTTTGGGCTGCCGCTTGTAAATCCAGATAAGTCTCCTTTCAGGTGGGATGATCACCGGAATCTCACCCAACAAGAGCTTCTTTCAAACGGAGTTCTTCCGGCGATCCCCGGATTGTATGACAACGAGATTCCCACTGTTGATGCAGTCTTGCTCTCTCATGCGCACATCGACCATTACGGTCTGTTCAGGTTCGTGAATCCCCGGATTCCTCTTTTCATGAGTTCCGGAAGCAGGAGCTTGGCGGAGGTATCAAACATCTTTCTGGACGCTGGCGTCAGGCTTGAGAACGTCAAGGCTATCACAATGTGGAAGCCGTTCCAACTGGGAGAATTCACAATCACTCCCTATCTCATGGATCACTCTGCGCCCGATGCGGCGGCCTTTCTCATTGAAGCCGATGGCCAGCGCCTATTCTATACAGGGGATTTCAGGGGTCATGGTCGAAAGGCTGCGCTCCTCGACAGGCTGACTAAGAACCCCCCACCGAACATTGACTGCCTGGTGATGGAAGGCTCTATGCTGGGTAGAGGCGAAGGTATGTACCCCGATGAGCATGCCGTTGAGGAGGCGCTATACGCTCTTTTCCGGTCCCAAAGGGGCCCCGCCTACGTCTTTACGTCTTCCCAGAACTTGGACCGGCTGGTATCCATATTCAAGGCGGCAAGGCGAAGCCGGAAGGTCCTGGTAATAGACCTCTACACCGCCTTCGTCCTGGACAAGCTGAGCATCATTTCTTCGAACATCCCGCAGTTCAATTGGGAAGGCGTGCGGGTCTTGTTCTCCCATTATCACGCGCAAAAACTGGCCGACGAGGACAAACGGCTTCTCTACAAGTACGTTAGATCCAAGATTGAGTTCACTGAGATCGTTGCTAACCCCCAGGACCATGTCCTCTTGGCCAAAGACAGCCGGTTTTCCCGTGGCATCATCGGCAAGCTAAGACAAGAAGGTGGGGCCGTCGCGGTATACTCCATGTGGCACGGGTACCTGGAAAGGTCGAACCTTCGGGAGTTTCTGGCTGCGAACGGCGTGGAACTGACCGAAATACACACTAGCGGACACGCCTATGTAAGCCAGCTAGAGAAACTGGTCCAATCTCTCAGGCCGCGCCACGTTATTCCCATTCATACTTTCCACCCGGAGAAGTACGCAGAACTGTCTTCGAATGTAGTTCAATTGAAGGATGGTGAAATGATGGATTTGGACACCCTTGCCCGACCCGCACAGACAAAATGGAGGGCTCTATCAGAGGGGTTTCTAGAGGACCTCAAGAGTGGCCCCTTGGCACCGTTGGTCGAACTGGTGCGGCAGAATAAGGACCTGCACCTGGAGTTTCGTGGCAATCTCGATCCCGGCAAACCGAAGGTTGCCCCACCGCACGAATTCATAGGTATCTACTACAAGGGAAATAGCATCCTGAGGTTACATTCAAATCACAGGGCACGTATAGACAAGGCCTTTGCAGAGGGCCTAGATATACCGAAACATCTTCATACGTCTGAACACGTCAAGGCCTATCTCGATTTAGTGCCAGATTTGATGTCTAGAGTATCCAGTCGCGGCAAGAAAAGCATGGAGATCGAATACGAGCAAATGCTAATCCGTGCCAACAACCTGGAGGAGCGCAACAACTCTGAGTATATCATCCTAGTCAAGCAGTACCCGATGGCCGCTCATGAACCGGACAAGATCACTCAGGTGTATTTGAAGGGGGACCTGTTGGCCCTGAAATGGCCATTAGGAAATCACGGGAGCAAGAATCCCGAAGGCCAGCTAGTTCTGATAGAAGTCAAGTACGCCCTGAACAGTGACATACGGGACGCGGATCAACAGCTCAAGCAATACTATGAGTACATGCGTCGAAATATCAAGCCGCTGTGCAGCGAAATGGAGCTCATCTTGAGCCAGAAGCTGGACCTGGGACTGATTGAGCGAAAGCCCAAACTGTTGGCCAAACTGGCGGACTTGAAGCTGAGGAGGGTTATCAAAGAAACTGAGTTCATACTCTATCTCGTTGACTACAACCCCAATAGTAAGTGGAAAAACGAGATGATTGAGAAAGCCAAAGACCTGAAGTTTCACGATCAGATTCGGATCGTGCTTGGCGGCTTAGCAATGTGGGAGCAGAGTTCGGACCCATTGGAAGAAGCGGCTAGGCGGATGATGCCACGTTTAGGCTGGAAAAGGCACCATAGACTTCAGGCGTCGGGGGCGCGTGCTGATCAGGACTTGCGCAACGATGACTGGATCAAAACCATTGCCTGGGACATCTGGAATACTGTTGACGGAGAGTGGGTTCTTGTCAAGAGTTTGGAGGAGTTACTTGTCTATCTAGAGGTAGCTGGGGAGCCTCAGGCCGAGCAAGAGAAGGCCGTTAGAGAGTTCCTCAAGCTTCCTGCTTCCGAAGCTATGCCTGATGGCCTTAAGGCGGAGCTTGAGGGGTTTTTGCAGGCTGGAGGCTGAATTATTGCTTTGTCCTGTGGTTCACCGATAGCCTCCATGGGAGAGTAGTTTCATGTGGACTCAATGCAATGCTTCTTGGCGAAGCTTAACGAGCTTCTTAGGCTCAAGGTCAGGGATGGCGACCTCTCGGAGAAGCATTCTAACTCTGCTGTGGCCTGGGCCTCTACGTCGATTTCAATGGCAACCGACCCCCTGTTGGCGATCGGCAGTGAACTCGCCAGGGAGGACGAGATGGCAGCAGTAAGGGCGGCGGTTATCGCCCAGAAGCCGGAGGCCAGGGTGCTGGCCGTATCCGGCTTGCACGGCCAAAACTTGGAGCAACTGGTGGGGTGGATCTAAGTTGCATGACTCGACCTGGCTTGAGAACCCCAGTATGTGCGCCGCGCAGTACTTGCTGGCCCCGTCTACCGGCATGGACGGCCACGCGGTAGCCCGAGGGCTGGAATTCGTACTGGTTGGCCAAGGGGGTTGCCTCCTCATCGGCCACATCAAGGGCCCTGGCCCAGGGCCTGCCCCAGGGGCCTCTCTATGCCAGTCTGGTCTCGCCGGAACGCGGCGTAGAGCTGCGGGGAGAGCTACCTCCGGTTAATCAACAAGTCCGACTAACGTTCAATGTCATCGTCTACGGCGTCGAACAGGACCGGTTGAGCACGGTGGTGGACCGGTGCGTGATGAAGTGGTTCCCGGAAGCCGCTCGGGGGAGTAGGGTACCCGGGCCTCTTAACGCAGAGCGCGCGCGGAGATTCTCTCGATTTTTGCAATAAGAGGTCTCTACGTCCTCCGCCGTCTCCGCGCTCTCTGCGTTGAAGAACCCCCGCAACCTCAGCCCTCTCTGCGTTAAGGAACCCCCGGACCGCGGGCGCGCCGCTTCAGGGCTTCGAGGACCTTCTGGTCTGTCAGGGGCAGATCCGTGAGCCTGATACCCGTGGCGTCGTAGATGGCGTTGGCGATGGCGGCGGCAGTGGCGAGATTGCCGTTCTCTCCGACGCCCTTGGCCCCGAACGGGCCGGTCTCATCAGGCACTTCTACCAGCAGGGCCTCTATCTGGGGCATATCCACCGCGGTATTCAGCCGGTAGTCCCCGAAGGTGGGGTTGAGGGTCTTCCCGGTGGCCGGGTCCGTCTCGAGGCCCTCTGTAAGGGCGAAGCCCAGCCCGTGGTGCAGGGCGCCCTCCACCTGCCCCTCCACCAGCATCGGATTTATGGCCCGGCCCACGTCATGGGCGGCTACTAACCGTAGCACTTTGGTCTGGCCCGTTTCCAGGTCCACCTCAACCTCGGCGAACTGGGCTCCGAAAGGCGGAGCGTTGGTGGGGTCGTACTTGAACCTTCCCTCCAGCGGGGTTCCGCTCTGCCTGGCGGCCTCGGCCACGCGGGACAGGGCTACCCACCTGCTGGGGCTTCCCTGCACATAGACGCGGCCGGGAGATATGGACAGGTCTCCGGGGGAGGCCTCCAGCATCTCGGCGGCTTGGGCTAACATTTGCTGCCGCAAGAGCTTCGCCGCAGCCAGCACTGCGCCTCCACCCACGTAAAGCGTGCGGCTGGCATGGCTCCCAATGTCGAAGGGAGTGGCATCTGTGTCGCCGTATACCAGGACGAGGTCGTCCAAACCCTGGCCCAACTCCTCCGCGGCGATCTGAGCCAGGGCCGTCTTGGCTCCCGTGCCGGGGTCGCAGATGCCCGTGTAGAGGTGTATCTTTCCCTCTTGGTCCACGTCCAGGTACGCCTCTGAGGTGTCCGGGACCCGGCGGCTTCCGCCCGTGCCGCTGACCCAGATGAAGCACCCCATGCCTTTGCCTCTTCGGACCGACGCAGACTGCGGCGGCGTTGCCTTTTGGCCGTCCCATCCCATGGCCTGCGCGCCGCGGCGCAGGCACTCCTCCAGGCTGTGGCTGGTGATGGGCCGCCTGTGGAACAGGTCCCTGGCCCCAGGCTGGACCGCGTTCTTCAGCCGGAATTCCAAGGGGTTCACGCCCACGCCGCGGGCCAGGGCATCCATATGGGACTCCAAGGCGAATAGCCCCTGCGGTCCGCCATAGCCGCGGTAGGCCCCGGCCACCGGCGTATTGGTATAAACGGCGTACCCCTCATAGCCGAAGTTGGGGCAGGCGTAAAGGCGGCGCATGGTGCCGCCCAGGCTGCCCATAACATCATGGCCGTGCGTGGCGTAGGCCCCCGTATTAACGATGGCCGTGGCCTGGAGGGCAGTCATAGTGCCGTCCTTCTTAGCCCCGGCTTTCATCCTGATGATGCAGGGATGGCGGCTCTCCGTGCCGTAGAAGTCTTCCTGGCGGGGGACTTCTACTTTGACGGGCCGCCCGGTTTTTTGGGCCAGGGCCACGGCGTAGGGCTCGGCCACCAGGCCCAGGCGGTTGCCGAAACCACCCCCGATATTGAGGGTTATTACCCGGACCTGGTGAGGGGGCAGATCGAAGATATCTGCCACCATGAGCCTGGCCAGATGGGGCATGGCGCAGGGGGTCCACAGTGTGAGCCGGCCATCGTCTCCGAAGCAGGCCAGGCTTACATTCAGCTCTATCTGGCACTGTTTCTGCCTGGAGGTGGTGTAGGTCTCCTCTATGACGAGGTCCGCCTCGGCGAAGCCCTTTTCCAGGTCCCCTGTAGCCATGTTGAGCTGGCTCATGATGTTGTTCTCTCTCCCGTCATGCACCAGGGGGGAACCGGGGCGAAGGGCCTCCTCCGGGTCGATGACCGCGGGCAGCACTTCGTATTCGACTTCGATCAGCTTCAGGGCCTCGTCGGCGGCGTGCTCGGAATTGGCCGCCAGCACAGCTACGGCGTCCCCGACGTAGCGCACACGCTGGTCCAGGACATACTGGTCTTTTACCACTTCGTAAGCGGGCGGGGTGACGATGCTAATGGCCGCGGCATTGAAAGCCTTGCGAGGCGCGTCTGCCGGCCCTAAAATGGCCATCACGCCGGGAAACGCCAGGGCCTTGCTGGCATCCAGGCGCACCACCCGAGCGTGGGCATGAGGGCTGCGAAGAATCCTGCCGTAAAGCATGCCCGGCACTTTGATGTCCCCGGTATACTTGGCCGCGCCGGTGACCTTTTCCAGCCCATCGACCCGCGGCAGGCTTTTCCCGATTACAGAGTACTGGCTCATATCACGTCCTGACGCTGAATAAGCAGTTGCTAACTGTCATTCTAGCGAAGCGGCAAGCTGAGGGCAAGTGGAGGGGCTTCCGACGATTGTCCGTCGAATTTTTGTGAGGCGTTAGGTCTGCCGAATAAATTCGGCGTTACAAACAGCCGGCCTGGCGCGCCCTAACGCCGAATTCATTCGGCAGACCTGTCGTGCACACATTACACTGCGCAAAAATATGCGGCAACTCGTTGCCGACTGCGCCGAAATGGCGGTCTAGAAACATCGCCTTGAATCTGGTACATTTGTGGCATGAAAACTACCATTGATTCTGCCGGCAGATTGGTGATTCCTAAGGAGATCCGACGCCAGGCCGGGCTTCGGCCGGGGTTGCCGCTGGAGGTACGCTGGCGCGACGGCCGAATCGAATTGGAACCCGCACCTCTCGCTATCGAGCTCGTACGAAGAGGTGGACTGCTGGTTGCGGTGCCCCAGGCGGAGGTAGAGCCACTCCGAACCGAGATGGTGGAAGAAACGCGCCAGGTGTTGGCGCGCGAGAGAGGTCCTCTGGTGTAGCCGATGTCGCGTTTTTTGCTCGACACCTGCCTGATCCACGCACCTTGGGTGCTTGTGGTCGCGGGCGTCATTATCGGAGGGAGCGTGCTGCGGCTCGTGGTCTACTCGTACCTCGTCTGGACATCCGACCCGATCTAGCGCCTCAAGGCGATTGAGCGCTGTCCCGAGATCCTGCAGGATGAGCATCAAGAAGTTGCCTTCCTCGCGGTCCTCCTGGTCGCTCCCAGCTAGAGTCAGCCCGTCGCCATGAACAACCTTGCGATGACGCATCACCCTAACATTTGGCCCTCTCTAGGCATTTCGCACACCCGTTGTGAATACGGCATAACTAGGAGAATACTTACTAAAACCATTTATGAAAATCTGTTAAGGCCCGATGGCAGACGTAATGTCCAGACAGAGTGGGGAAACGGGCCACATCTAGAAACATCTAGAAACCTTGACATCAGATGAAATTAAAGCTAATCTTACACAGGCCGGATGGCCTAATCCCTCTGATTCCGGCCTGGACACTAACGACCGGGCTTTTTATATTTCGTATATCGTAACGGAGGTTAGGTTGACACAAGAACAATTGACTTTCGCCCTGGCCTTTGGTGCAGCCATCATCGCGCTGATTTATGGCGGCATTCTCATCCGCTGGGTCCTTTCACGCCCTGACGGGGACAACACCATGAAGGGAATTGCAGCGGCGATTCAGGAAGGGGCCAGCGCATATCTCAACCGCCAGTACCGGGTTATCGCCATAGTTGCGATAGCGATCTTCTTCATCCTTACCTTCGGTTTGGGTGCGATTTCCGGATTCGATACCGGCTGGAAGACCGGCCTGGGATTTCTGGTCGGCGCTGTTTCTTCGGCCCTTGCAGGGATCATTGGGATGAACGTGTCGGTGCGGGCTAATGTGCGTACCGCAGAGGCGGCCAAACATGGCCTGAACGAGGCTCTGACCGTTGCGTTCAGGGGTGGCACCATCACCGGCCTGCTGGTCGTGGGGCTGGGCCTGCTATCGGTTTCCGTTTACTACTATTTCACCCGTAACCTGAACGCTATGATCGGGTTGGGCTTTGGGGGTAGCCTGATCTCGGTCTTTGCCCGGCTGGGCGGAGGTATCTACACCAAGGGCGCTGACGTGGGCACCGACATGGTGGGTAAGGTCGAGGCGGGCATACCCGAGGACGATCCACGCAATCCCGGCGTCATCGCCGACAATGTAGGTGACAACGTCGGCGATTGCGCCGGCATGGCCGCTGACCTGTTCGAGACCTACGCCGTTACGGCCGTTGCGGCGATGCTCTTGGGGTCTCTGGTCTTGAAGGGCTTCGGGAATGCCCTCATCTTTCCCTTGGCCTTGGGCGGTATCTCCATTCTGGCCTCGATCGTGGGGAGTTTGTTCGTGCGTTTGGGGGGCGGTACGGCGATCATGGGCGCCCTCTACAAAGGCCTGGCGGTTAGCGCCGTCCTGGCCGCGATTGCTTTCTATCCCGTCACCCAGTGGCTAATGGAAGGCAACCGGCTGGCGGATGGCAGCCCGGGATATGCCGTCATTAACCTTTACGTATGCGCTCTGGCGGGTCTGGTCGTCACGGCCCTCATTGTGGTCATCACGGAGTTCTACACCTCGGACAAGTACGGCTCGGTCAAGGAGATCGCTAGCGCTTCCGTTACCGGCCACGGAACAAACATTATTCGCGGTTTGGCCGTCTCCATGAAGTCTACGGCTCTGCCAGTGTTCGTCATTTGCGCGGCCATCCTGGTCTCTTTCACCATGGCGGGCATTTATGGCGTCGCTATCGCGGTTATGGCGATGCTCTCCATGACCGGAATGATCGTGGCCATAGACGCCTACGGCCCTATCACCGATAATGCCGGGGGCATCGCTGAGATGGCGGGCTTGGACAAGAAGGTGCGTGCTGTCACCGACCCGCTGGATGCTGTAGGCAACACCACCAAGGCGATCACCAAAGGGTACGCCATCGGTTCTGCGGGGCTGGCAGCTCTGGTCCTTTTCGCTTCGTACACCCAGGAGCTACGCAACATCCCCATCTTTAAGGACCTCAAGTTTGAACTGGCCGATCCCTATGTGATAATTGGTCTCTTTATTGGCGGGGCTCTACCCTTCTTCTTCGGGGCGCTGGCCATGGAGGCGGTAGGTAGAGCGGGCGCTATGGTGGTGGTGGAAGTGCGACGCCAGTTCAAGGAGATCAAGGGCATTATGGAGGGCACGGCCAAGCCAGACTACGCCGCCTGCGTGGATATTGTCACAAAGTCGGCCATCAAGGAGATGATGTTTCCCGCGATGATTCCGGTGATTGCCCCGGTCTTAGTGGGGCTGGTCTTGGGTCCTCGGGCCCTGGGAGGCGTCCTGGTGGGGAGTATCGTCACCGGCCTTTTCGTGGCCATCTCTATGACCACTGGTGGTGCGGCTTGGGACAACGCCAAGAAGTATATCGAGGCGGGGAACTACGGGGGCAAGGGCAGCTCTGCGCATCAGGCCGCGGTGACCGGAGATACCGTAGGTGACCCGTACAAGGATACCGCTGGCCCGGCCATCAACCCCATGATCAAGATCATCAACATCGTGGCCTTGCTTGTCGTCCCCTTCTTACCTTATAGCTTGTGGGGCTGACCGAAGCTATTATCCTGGGCCTAGTCCAGGGGGTGACGGAATTCCTGCCTATCAGCAGCTCCGCACACCTGGTTATCCTGCCCTGGCTCCTGGGATGGCATGACCCAGGGCTGACCTTCGACGTGGGCCTGCACCTGGGCACCTTCGCGGCCGTCGTGGCCTACTTCTGGCGAGACTGGGTGCTTATCGTCAGAGACTTCGCTGGCAGTCTTTTCAGGTCGGGGCTGTTCGGCCTGCGCAGCTCTTGGCGCCCTTTTGGGGGATTGCCGGCGATGAAGAACGCCGCAGCTGGGAGCGCCGGCGTCTCGCCGGCCAACCGTAGGGGTGGGTTTCAAACTCGCCCCTACGCACCGCCCATCGGCCAGGACGAAAGTGGCGCAGGCGTCCCGCCTGAGCACACAAGCCAGAGGCCTGTGGCACTTGGACGAAATAGTAGCCTGGGCTGGTTCGTGATCCTGGGTACGATCCCCGGGGTTATGGTAGGAGTCCTCTTCGAGCACGAGGCGGAGACCATTTTCCGTGATGTTCGTCTGATCGCGGTTATGCTCATGCTTCTCGGCGTGGTGCTTCTACTGGCCGAGCGGCTGGCCCAGCATGTACGGGGCCTAGAGCGCGTCTCTTTGGTGGACTCGGTATTTATCGGCCTGGCTCAGGCCTTCGCGATCATTCCTGGGGTCAGCCGCAGTGGGTCCACTATCAGTATGGGCCTCTTCCGGGGCCTGGAGCGAGGGGCGGCTGCTCGCTTCAGTTTTCTCCTGGGCACGCCTATCATTCTGGGCGCCTCAGCCAAGCGCCTTCCGGCGATCTTCACAGGTGGGATGCCCTCAGATGATCGTCTACCTTTTATCCTGGGGACCGCATCCTCTGCGGTGGCGGGTTTCGCCACGATCGCCCTTCTGCTCCGGTACCTCCAGCGCCATTCGACGGTGCCCTTCGTGGTCTACCGGCTGGCCCTCGGTGTCGTGCTGCTTGGGCTGGCCTTCTGGCGAGGGGTCTGAGGAGGCCAGACAGGATAGGCGGGGCTTTCTGGCCCCGCCGGCCCAAGCCACTTTGCTGCAACCTGCTGGGCAGGCGGTGCTTCCCTGGGTCGTGCCGGCTATGCGGCGAAAAGAGGAGGCGGGCTGTACTGGCTCGCCAATTGGACCAACTCCTCCAGGTCGAACGGTTTCGAGAGGTAACCGTCCGCTCTCATCTCACACGCCTGGAAGGCGCGCTGATTGGCTGCGGTTAGAAGAACGATAGGCGCATGGGGGCCTGGAGTCAAGCTGTAGGCCCGAGAGAATTCCAAGCCGTCCATAACCGGCATGTACATGTCGAGGAAGATAACATCGGGCTGGCCATTGCTCTTGATGAGGTCCAGCGCGATGGCTCCATGGGGCGCTGTCAGGACGTTATAGCCTTCACCTGACAAGGCCAGGTCAAGTAACTCGCGGATAACCTCGTCGTCTTCTACTACCAGGACCCGTCTCGATGGACCCATGGTGTCCCCCTTTCCTCAACGTCCTCTCCCAGAAGTGCTGCCCATCATGGCGGCCGGGTCCACTTCTTGTTCCGAGGCGCTTTGGGCGTACGGACTAACTGCGTCAGAAACTCAGGGCGTCTGGACAGGCTCCCAGCGGCCGCGCACACCACGCTGCTAGCTTAAGACGAATCCTTGGACTTGTAAATAGAGCGAAAGGCCTATTTTTTTCGGGCGCGCGTTCGTCTCCAGACGGTCTCCTATTCGTACGCTGTGGGAAAGTGCCTAAAGTGCTTGAGGAAAGATATATGCCTGTAGCCAATAACAGATGAATAACGAAGGGAGAGACGATTCCACCGAATCGTCTCTCCCTTGCCTTTCGGGCAGCGCGGGCAGCCAGGTCGCTTCCCGTTCCTACTGCTGCTATGCGAGAGTGCCGGTAGGAAAGCGAAGGCATAGTCAGCGACTGGTGAAGATGAGAGCTAGCGATTCAGAACTCTTCGGAAGGACCATCCCAGGGCTGCCAGCAGGGCACCGCCCCCCAGGGCCAGAGGCGCTAGGGGGAAGTCACCCGTCCTCGGCAATGCTCCAGGGGTCGCTGTGGCCGCGGGCGAGGCCGTCGGCGAGGCGGCTGGCTTTGCCGCCGCCGTTGGCGTAGCTGCAGGTGCAGCCGCCACAGTGGGTGTGGCTACTGGCTTTGGGGCCGCCGTTGCCGTAGCTACAGGTTTGGGTGCGGCAGTAGCTGTTGGCTGTGCAGCCGCCTGGGCCTGCGTAAAGGCGCCGGCTGGATCGGTGGCATGATTGGCGATGGCCTCAAACCTCAGGCCAAGGGGGGTGCGGGCGCCGCCTCCGGCTGGGTTAATGTGGCAGGTGGCGCAGGCCTGGCCTGTCTTTGCCGCGTAATCGGGAAGCGCCGCGCTGGGCAGCGGCCTTGCCAGCATCGCCACGAAGGCGATGACGGCTGCAGATACCGCCAGCATGGCCAAACGACTTGACAGCGGGTTTTTCATATACCGTTTCCTCCAATTACGTCAGATTTAGTTAACCGGTGCGTTAGATAAGGTTCTGGACCGCTCTCCGCTCCACCTCCTTTCCAACCGAGGCGCACGCATTTCCGAATACTCATCCACGGATTACGCAGGGGAGGCCGGTAAAATATACTTACCGTCAGGAATTATAGGAAGAGGCCATAAACAAATCATGAACGGGTATTATTATAGATGGAATACCGTCGATATACAAGTGGAAGAGGCCAGCCGAAAAGACGGCTGGCCTCTTCCACATTCAAGTTCTTCTACTAGTCGTCTCGTTCGTGTCTCGTGTCGCTTCGTACCTTGTTATCCCGGTCGTTGGTACGGTTTTGTTTGATCTCGGCGTGTCCTTTGTCTTGCTTCTTTTCCTCCCGGTCATTCCTCGTGGAGACGTTGCCGTTCTTGTCGTCTTCCTCTTGGCGTTTGCTTACGTCCTTGCCGGGCCGCTCACCGAGAGAGTCCTTCTGCGGCGAAGCTGCCGGTACCGGCATGAGGCCTGAGGCTACAGTCGGTACGGGCTGTGCTGTGGGCGATGGCGCAGCGGGCTTGCTATCGGTATCGTCTTCTTTGTCCCCGCTGTCACCTGGGCGGTGGTCCCCAGGGGGTGGACTGCCCTTGGAGCCTCTATCTTCCTCTTGCCCATGGCCTTCTTCCTCATGCTCGGGCTCGCCTTGGTCCTCATCGTTCTCATCTTCTATAGTGGAATTATCGTCGTCGTCATGAGAAGCCGCGGGCGGCGGAGTTGGAGAGGGAACTAGAGGATTAGAGGGCGGGTTTGGACCCGGTGATGACTCAGGCGAAGGCGAGGGTTGACCCTCGTTAGTTTCATTCTACGGTTTCTACTCCAATCTTCCTTTGTTTACGCTCGGTGACACTGCGCAAGAAGCCGGGTTTTCTTATGGCGTACCTCCTTTAGCAATTACCTGATTGGGGTAGCAGTGTATTGTATGGTCCTGTGTATATCGTTCGCCAGCGGCTGTTATTAGTAACGACGCCAAACCTTGGCCTTTGTTACACTCCATCTCGGCGCGTAGTATACAAAGTTGAGTGTGGTCTGTAATAACGGGGGACGGACCATACCGCACAATCAATTGTGCGGTATGGGAAAGCGCGCTAGCCCCGGCGGGGGACAAGTCCCCGCGCTACGTTTAGCTGGTGTATATGCATAGAGTTGGCTGCCTGGTACTATACACCTCTTTCGCCCCTGTGTAAATACTTACTCTCACGACGCGTTATAGCGGGAATGAACGAACTTGCAAGACCAGCCTGGGTGTGTGTATGTACTCTAAGGGGCGACCGATGTTACGTCAAACGTTCTTATAGCTTGGTCATTTTGGACAGACTTAGGTATTGACGAATGCTATATAATAGAAACATATGATATGCATGCGGGCAGTAGCAAAGCCTGAGCTTGGCTACGGGTAGAGTCCGCTTCTCGGTTCGCCCTACCCTACGCCGGGGACGAAGCTTGCGGCCTTGGGGTTGGTCTATTATGGCTTTCTCCTTGGTCCTCTGGCCCTTGCTGTCGCCGTCCGGGGCGGCTGTTTCCCGCTTGGCCTTGGCCCCTGAGCCCAATTCCCGCTTCGGCATCGTCTTTGTAGACGGGGTTAGCCCCTATGACAACCAGCCTTACGCCAACGGCCAGTCACGCTACGATAAGGCCAAGCCCTCCGGCGCCGCCTTCAACCGCTGGCCCATGTACTGGCACCTGATCGAGACCACCCGTGACTTCTTTAACTACGCCAGCCAGGACCAGGTGGCAGACCTGGATATCCGGAATGGCTTTGAGGTTGACGCCATACTCATGGGGACTCCCTCCTGGGGAAGTGTTTCGACCTCCGAGGTCCGGCCGCACGTTCCACTGGAGGCGGGCCGGAAGTTAGCTGACGTTTCTCCCGGCGCCGCCCGGTTTGGGGCCGGGTCGGCGTTTATGGCCGGATCAGCCGGCGCAGTCCCGGTAGGGCTGGAACTGCCACCTGTTCTAAGCAACGGCTCTATCAACCAGGAGAACCGCTGGGCCTACTACGTCTACCAGACGGTCAGGCGCTATATGCCGGGAGGAGAACTGGCCCAGCAGCGGGGCTGGCCAAATGGCAAGGGTATACGCTACTGGGAGATGTGGAACGAGCCCGACTTCACTTGGGATCAGAACGGCCAACAAGTACCCGTCTTCTGGGAGGGCGGCGCCCAGAATTACTACCGCCTGCTCAAGGTGGGCTACCTGGCCGCCAAGGCTGCCGATCCCCAGGCGACGGTGCTTTTTGGTGGCTTGCAGTACTGGTCGGGGAACCAGGACTTCTTCCCCAAGGTGCTTGATCAGATCTTGACCGATCCACAAGCCCGATCCAGCGGCTACTTCTTCGACGCAGTGCCCTTGCACCTCTACATAAACCCCTATAACATTTTGGAGAAGGGCCAGTGGGCCCGGTCCGAGATGGCCAAGCGGGGGATTTCCAAGCAGGTCTGGGTCAATGAGACCAATCTGCCAGTGTTTGACGATCCCAGCGTGGCTGATTCGCCCTTCTGTCCGGGCAGCCAGGGCACCATGGATGAGCAGGCATCATACGTCATTCAGGCGAACGCCCTGGCCATTGCGGCGGGGGTGGAACGCGTCTTCATGTTTCAGCTTTACGACGATAACGTGGGGTATCGGGAGTACTTTGGCCTGGCGCACAACGACGGCAGCAACAGGCCCTCGTTTACCGCCTATCAGGTCGCGGCCACCTACCTGGCGGACCCAGGCGCGGTTACCCGCAACGAGCTCGAGAATGGAGCGGTGGACTCCGTCTCTTTCGTGAGCGCCCGGCAAGGGAAAGTGACGGTCCTCTGGAACGTCAGCAGCGTTCAAAAGACGGTAACCCTCACTGCCAGCACGCCTACAGCCCAGTTGATAGACAAGAGCGGCAACGTCCAGACAGTTACGGCCCAGAACAACCGGTTCTCCATCTCGCTGCCGGCAAAGGCTTACTACGAGATCGCCGGCTGTACCAAACGCTATTCCGACCAGCCCGGCGCCCCATATATCCTGGTAGAGCGTATCAACACGGACGTCTCGTCTCGGGTTAACACGCTCCCCGAGTTGACAACGCAAAACCCCTTCCCTGTTTCCTGGAGTAGACTGGACCAGGTTGGCGGCAGTGCTACCTATGACATTCAGTACCGGATGGGCAAGGACGGGCAGTGGCAGGACTGGCTGACCGATACGGCTCTGGCTACCGCCAATTTCGGTCCTGCTCAAGGAGGCAAGACCTATTACTTCCGCTCCCGTGCCAAGATGGCTGGTGTGGTGGAGCCCTATCCTGATGGGGACGGCGACACCTTCACTACCTTGAAGCTGCTACTTACCGGAAGGGTGGTGGACAACCGGGGCAGGCCGGTGACGCAGGCCACGGTGGCGGCGGCGACGCCGAGCGTCAGTGCAGCGTCGGTCGCCAGCACTGATGGACAGGGGTCTTTTAGCCTGGAGCTTCCGTCCAACGGAACGTATCAGGTGGCGGTTTCGAAGCAGGGCTTCGGGGCCCTTCCCCCCAAGGCCATAGGCGTCACCACCAGCCTCAGCTATGATTTCGCATTGCCGCCCGCGGACAACGTGGTTCAGAACTGGGGCTTGGAGAGCGGGCTTGCTGGATGGGTTACCTCAGGTACAGTGGTCACCCAGACCTTCCGCCATACCGGCGACTGGGGGGCAACCATCAGTAAGAACGGCATCATCAGCCAAACCGTGACCGTACCGGCCGGCAACGGCCAGGCTACCATGTCTTTCTTCTACCGGACCCCCAGCCTCACGTCAGGGGACAGGCTCGAGGTCCTGGTAGCCGGCAGCAAGACTGTCTCTTATGTCTTCCCTCTGTCGAACAACACCTGGCAGCAGGGTTGGGTAGATACCAGCAGCTTCCAGGGACGGGTGGAAATCCGTTTCCGGTACACCGGGGCGGGAGACCTCTGGCTGGATGAGGTAAGCCTTGGGTCAAGCCCCTACTGGACCTACCTGCCACTGATCGCCCACCCCTAATCCCTGGGCTGGTAGCTGCCCGGCAGGGGCGGGTTTCAATTCCGCCCCTACTCCTCGGGCTGGTAGCTCCTACTTTCTGGGCTGGTAGCCCACCAGGAAGGGGTTACCCGTCCGCTCCTCTCCGATGGTGGTGTCCGGGCCATGGCCTGGCAGCACCAGGGTATCATCGGGTAGCGAGAAGAGTTTCTTGGCGATGCTGTCCAGGAGCAGCCGGTGGTCTCCTCCCGGGAAGTCCGTGCGCCCGATGCCGAAGTTGAAGAGGGTATCGCCGGAGAAGACTACGCCAGCAGTATAAAGGCAGATCCCGCCGGGGCTGTGGCCGGGGGTGTGGATCACCCTCAGCTTGACGTCGCCCACCTCGATAATATCCCCATCCTTGAGGAGGATATCCGGCTTGGGGATAGGGTTGCTCGGCTTCCCGAACCACGTGGCATGGGCCGCCGGCGCCTGCTCCAGTATGGGGAGCTCATCCTCGTGGATGGCAAACTTGGCGTCAAAGGTCCGCTTGATAGACTCAATAGCCAGCACGTGGTCCACGTGGCCGTGGGTATTTACGATGAGGTTGATCTTGAGTCCCAACTGCCGGACCTGGTCTAAGATCACCAGGGGGTCAGAGCCGGGATCGATGACGATTCCTTCTTTATTGGCCTCCGAGCCAACCAGATAGCAGTTGGTCTGAAAAGACCCCAGGGGCAATAGCTTGAGAATCACTTGTACAACCTTCCTGTGTAATCTGCCGGAGCGAAGTCTGAGGGCGACTGCGCCTTGCGTAGGGGCACTCTTCCCTACCTGACCATTCTACTCGATTAAGGCCAGGGTTGCCAACCCTCGCGAAGGGTTGAGAGTCGAGATTGGTATGTTATCTTCCCGCCGGATCGGCGGAAGGTTTACGGGCGCGCTCAGCATCCCAGACCAACTGGCTGCGGTATGGGCCAGCTCCATCATCTCTGGGACAGGGCTGCTGGGGGTGACCTATGACGCCAAATCGGGCTGGTCCGGGCCCCGGGAATTCACTTCCGATACCAATATGCACTACTCGCCGAATGGCGGCTACCTGCCGACGGGCGACCTGATGCTGGGCTACAGCAGCGTGCCGGTGACCCTCAGCTCGGTGACTCTAACGGGGACCCCGGTCATGACCAACGTGCCGACTCTGGGGTCGTTCTCGGACCTGGCGGTGGGGACTTTCAAGACCGTGTT
>Ga0082335_1001327_pt1 | contig 53562 bp, 55 predicted proteins | sample Subgrocontami58m_FD_72375 | JGI IMG/M metagenome (GOLD analysis project Ga0082335, IMG submission 72375) | Subsurface groundwater microbial communities from S. Glens Falls, New York, USA - GMW37 contaminated, 5.8 m (SPADES assembly) (version 2) ... | reverse complement strand
CCCTTCTTTATCTGCCACCTCTTCACCTCCTCGGTGAAACAAGATGGCTCACCTTACCATGAAAAACCCAAACTCAGTCTGCTAAAATGAGAAGAACAAAAAAATTATCTACGGATCAAGGCCGTGGAGGATCGCCTCCGGGTGAACAATTTTCCGGTTGATTTCGATCTCCCTTTGCCCTACCATAACAGCGTCTTTGGAGCGCCGGTCCTAGAGGTATGACAAAGGGGGGAAATCATGAGGCATCGTTTTAAACTGCTATTCACTCTCTGTTCACTGCTCGTTGTTTGTTACCAACCTGCCATTGCGTGGTCGCAGAGCGCCCCGAATCCGAAAACTATTGAGGGCGCCAAAAAAGAGGGAGAGATCATTTGGTACACCACCATGACTCTGGATCAGAGTAAAATGGTAGTGGACCGCTTTCAGACGAAATACCCTTTTATCAAGCCTTCCCTTTTTCGCACCGGCGGCGGACCTCTGCTCAACAAGATTTTTACCGAGGCACGCGGAGGTCTCCATGCCTGGGACGTTGCCGTCGGCAGAGGAGAGATGGTCCTGCCGCTCATAGAGCGAAAACTTATTGTCCCTTACCGCTCGCCCGAGACCAAGATGATTGACGAGGACCTGGTGGATAACGAAGGTTACTGGACAGCCTATTATGTCAATACATATGTATTGGGTTGGAATACCAAGCTGGTAAAGAAAGAGGATGTCCCCAAAACCTATGAGGCCTTGCTCAACCCGAAGTGGAAGGGACAGATCTCGGTCGATACCGAGGCCTATGGCATGCTTCAGGGACTTATCGGGCTATGGGGAAGAGAAAAGGCGGTTGCCTACTTTAAGAGGCTGGCAGCCCTGGATCCGGTTCCCAAGCGGGGCAACACGGAAAGGGTCCAGCTCGCCGTGGCCGGGGAATATCCCCTTATCTTAGCTTACAACCAAACCATTCAAAGATTGACATCGAGGGGAGCGCCGATCGACTGGCTGCCTCTGGAGCCGGCGGTAGTTCAAGTCAATCCCGTCATGCTGGCAGCCAAGGCGCCCCATCCGAATAGCGGCAGATTATTTATCGATTTCATCCTTTCCAAAGAGGGCCAGCAGATGCTGAGCGGTTTCCAGCGGATCCCCGTGCGTAAAGACGTTGATCCGGATCCACCGCGGCTTTTCAGAGGTTACAAGCGGGTGATAGAAAGCCCGGAAGGGTACAAGGACTTCGACGGCACGGTGAAGCTGTATTTGGAGATATTTAAGCTGCGTTAAACTTCAGTTTTGAGTTCTAAGTTTTTAGTTCTTAGTTGAAACTCAAAATTCACAACTAAAAACTCAAAACTGCCTAAGCGTTGAAGGGGTTTTTCAGCATCACGGTTTGTTCCCTGCCGGGGCCGACCGAGATCAAGATCATCTCGGTCTCGATAATTTCCTCCAGGCGTCGAACATACCTCTGCGCATTGGTTGGAAGGTCGGAAATTTCTTTCGCCTCAGAGATGGGCGTGTCCCACCCGTCCATTTTTTCCCAGACAGGTTCCGCCCGCTCCAGCACGCTAAGGCTTGCAGGAAACTCGCTGTAGATCTCGCCATTGCACCTGTAGGCGGTGCATATGCCGATCTTTTTGAAACCGGTCAGGACATCGAGTTTTGTCAGGGCGATGCCGGTAATCCCGTTGATCCGGACCGCGTAGCGTAATCCAACCGTGTCCAACCAACCGCAGCGCCGCGGCCTGCCGGTAGTGGCGCCGTACTCGCTTCCGCCCTCCATAAGTCTCTCTCCCTCCGGCCCTTTTAATTCGCTGGGAAACGGGCCGCTTCCCACTCGGGTGGCATAGGCCTTGGAGATGCCGATAATATGAACGATGCTTTTTGCCCCGATCCCTGCCCCTGAGTAGACTCCACCGATCTCCGTATTGGAGGAGGTCACATAGGGGTAGGTGCCGTGATCTACATCCAGGAGTGTCCCTTGAGCCCCCTCGAAGAGGACTTTCTTGCCCCCCTTGATCGCGCGATCGAGAAGCAGTCCCGTATCGGTGATGTACCCCTTAAGTCTTTCGCGGTAACCGCAGTAGGCGTCGTGAATTTCTTTGAAGCTCAGGGTCTTCTCTTTGAGGATCGCCTTGAGATAAATGTTTTTCTCTTCGATATTGTAGCGGAGCTTCTCGCGGAAGGTTTTCACCTCCAATAGGTCGATGAAGCGGATGCCGGTACGGGCCACTTTATCTTCATACGCCGGACCGATGCCGCGTCCCGTCGTGCCGATCTTGCCTTTTCCTCTGAGCCTTTCCCGGGCCTGGTCGATGGACTTGTGGTAAGGCATGATCAGGTGGGCCCGCTCGCTGATCCGCAGCAAGGAGTCGTCGGTGAGGTATCCCCGCTTCTTCAGCCCGTCGATCTCCTCCAGCAGGACTTCAGGATCCACCACAACGCCGTTTCCGATAACGCAGAGTTTGCTCGAGTGCAGTGCGCCGGAGGGAATGAGATGCAAGACCGTCTTTTCTCCGTCGACGACGAGGGTGTGGCCGGCATTATTGCCGCCTTGAAATCGGACTACGATATCCGCGTTTTGGGCAAAGAGGTCGACGATCTTGCCCTTGCCCTCATCTCCCCATTGAGCTCCGATGACAGCTACGTTGGCCATTTTAGCTAGCTCTCAGCGTTCAGCTCTCAGCCGTCAGCCAAAACACAGAAGCTGAAAGCTGATTGCTGATGGCTTCTTAGCTCCTTCAGAGCTTTACCAGCTCTGCGGTGACGATACTCGGCAGATTGCGCAGGGCCTCGAGGGTTTCTTTGGGAACCGCATCGTCAACATGGAAAAAAGAGATCGCCATCCCGCCGGCCTTTTCCCGGCCCAACTCCATGCTCGCGATGTTGATGCCCTTTTGCCCCAGCAGAGTGCCCACAGCGCCGATCACGCCGGGGACATCCCGGTTGTTAAGGATAAGAATGTAGCCTTCGGGAACCGCCTCAAGATAAAAGCTGTTGATCCTGACGATTCTTGGGTTGTTGTTGCCGAAGATCGCCCCTTCGACCTCAAGCTCTTTCTGCTCGGTCTTGACCTTTACCGTAATCGAGCTGGCGAAGTCGCTCGCCCGGCTGCTCTTGGACTCGACGACTTTTATTCCCCTCTCCCGCGCGATCACCGGGGCGTTGACGTAATTAACGCTTGATTCCATCATCGGCGTTAAAATTCCCTTAAGAACCGCAAGGGTCAGAGGGGCGACGTCGTATTGGGTGACCTCGCCGCCGTATTCGACGTGGACCTCCTGGGGAAGTGTGGCGAGCATCTGCACCTGGAGGCTGCCGAGCTTTTCTCCCAGGGTAAGATAGGGCCGGAGGGCCTTTAGAAGCTCCGGGCTCACGGAGGGGACATTCACCGCGTAGCGGATAATTCCACGGGCCAGAAAATCGACCATCTGCTCGGCTACCGCTATAGCCACATTCAGCTGCGCCTCGTCCGTAGAAGCGCCCAAGTGGGGCGTGGTAATCACCTGGTCCATCTTGATGAGCGGATGATCCGGCGGAGGAGGCTCATCGACATAGACATCCAGGGCCGCCCCCGCCACCTTGCCTTCTTTGAGCGCTTCCGCCAAATCCTTTTCGTCCACGATGCCGCCTCGGGCACAGTTAATGATCCTGACTCCCTTTTTCATTTTGGCAATGGCCTTACGGTCGATCAGTCCGCGGGTCTCGTTAGTCAAAGGGACATGCACGGTAATGAAGTCTGAGCGGGCAAAAATCTCGTCCAAACTCACCGGCTCCACGCCGAGGCGGGCCGTATTTTCGGGGGTCACGAAGGGATCATGCCCGATCACCTTCATTCTCAGCCCGACCGCTCGCTCCGCCACGATGCGTCCCACGTTGCCGAGACCGATAACTCCCAGAGTCTTGTTGCAGACTTCCACTCCCATGAACTTGTCCCGCTTCCACTGCCCGGCTTTGAGGGAGGCGACCGCCTGGGGAATATGGCGGGCGAGAGACAGCATCAGCGAGATGGTGTGCTCGGCGGTAGTCACGTTGTTGCCGCCAGGCGTGTTCATGACCACGATGCCTTTTTTGCTCGCGGCCTCGACATCGACATTCTCGACGCCGACGCCAGCCCTGCCGACGACTTTGAGATTTTCCGCGGCCTCGATGAGATCCGCGGTCACCTTAGTGCCGCTGCGAATCACCCAGCCGTGATATTCTCCGACAATCTTTTTGAGATCTGCCGGCTTGAGCCCCAGACGCACGTCGACCTTGAAGTTCGGGGTGCGTTCAAAAACCTCAAGCCCCTGAGGGGCTAAACTATCAGTCACAAGAATCTTCGTTTTCTGTTCCACGTTGTCTTTCCTTCTCTTTTTTTCTAATCCAGGCTCTCCATCAGAATTTCTTGCGCCGCGGCTACCCCTTGGCCGAATTTCACCGGATGGCCGAACTTTTTGAGCGCCATCTCCAACGCCCCGATTGCGACCAGCACGTCAAAGGCGCCGATATATCCTACGTGGGCGATACGAATAATCTTTCCCTTGAGTTGATCCTGCCCCTCGGCAAACGTGATTCCCATGCGGTCACGGAGATACTCGAGAAGCTTTTCCCCGTCCATGCCTTCCGGAAGCATGACACCCGTGGTCGCCGGGCTGGGATTTTCAGGGGCGAGGAGGTCAAGGCCCAACGCCTTAGCCGCGGCCCGGGCGGCCCTGGCCAATCGTTCGTGGCGCGCATACACGCGCTCCAGCCCCTCCTCCTGCATCATTTTGAGCGATGCATGGAGGCCGAAGATCAGCGACACCGCCGGAGTGAACGCCGTGGTCTTTTTCTGCTGGTTTTTTCGCTCCAGTTTTAAATCGAGGTAGAACCTGGGAAGCTTCGCCTTTTCCGTCCTTGCCCAGGCGCGGTCGCTGAGAGCGATGAAGCCCAGTCCCGGCGGGAGCATCAGGGCCTTCTGCGAGCCGGTAACCAGGACATCGATACCCCAGTCATCCATGGGTACAGGCAGGACGCCGACAGCAGTCACCCCATCGACAATGAGCAGCGGGCCATTGCGGGTGAGCTGAGCAATCTCCCGGACCGGATGGAGCGTAGTGGTTGAGGTCTCGCTCGCCTGGATCAGAACCCCCTGGATATCAGGATAGACCTTGAGGTGCTTCTCCACGACATCCACCTTGACGGCCTTTCCCCATTCCACCTTGAGCTGGATTACCTCAAGGCCGAAGGCCTGGCAGATCTGCTGCCAGCGCTCGCCGAATTTTCCTCCGTTGACCACCAATACCTTTTCACCCGGAGAGAAGAGATTAGAGACGGCCGCCTCCATCGCGCCCGTTCCCGACGAGGCCAGAGTGATCACATCGTTTTTTGTTCCAAAGAGAGCCTGCAAACCCTCCCTCGCCTCAGCAAAGATCTTACTGAACTGAGGCGTCCTGTGATGAATCATCGTCTGGGCCATAGCCCTGACGACCTCGTCCGGGATGGGCGTGGGGCCTGGTGCGAGCAGATATTGCTTAATCATTTTTTGTCCTTTTTAGGCGAAGTTGAATGGCACGGCACAAATAAAAAAGCCTGAACCTCTTATAATTAAGAGACCCAGGCGTTCGGCCATCTTAACGTTTTGCACTCCCTCGTGGTTGATTCCACGTAGACGCCAGTCGCGCAAACCGATGAAACAATTTTTACCTATCTTAGAAGGTCCGGTTTGTCAATGACTTTTCAAACCGTGTGAATGAACTCTCAAGCCAGGAGAACCGGACGAGGAGTTTTAAGCGTACCGCCCTACGCTTTGCTGACTCGGATGGGCGCGCAAGCGTCCAGATGCCCTGAAAAGGCATCGATCCAGTCCATCTTGTGAGGCAGCAACGTGTTATAGTTAACACCCTTGCCGCGCGAGACAGGCTGGCCGTGACTCCAGCGACCGAAACATGCTCCAACCCCTACCACCTCTGGATGAATCCCCTGAGTGAGCTTGACTGTGCCGGTAACCTTCTCTCCCTCGCAGCTCTCTACTATCACGGTTTCCCCGTCGCCGATCCCTTTTTGCCGAGCCGTTGCCGCGTTCATGATCAGGTTATAGCCCCAGGGGTGGCGGGTGGTCAGCTCATCTAGCCACGGATTGCCTTCTGTGGTTGAAAAAGAGTGAAAGCCGAACTTAAAGTTCACAGCCAATAAGTCGTAGCCTCTCGCTCGTTGCGCTGAGGCCGGACACGGTTTCCAAAAAGGCATGGACTGGTACCCGGAAAGATCCCAATCCAACCCCGCCTCCTTGATCAGCGCCTCGACTTTGGGCCGGATTTCCAGGAAGTGTTCGAAGTAGATAGGTAGACGGGGGAGGCGCAGAACTCCTCGAGGATAGCGTTCGCCGAGACCGCGGCGCCATGCCACCAAGCCGTTCTTCTTGAGCCAATCCAGGCCGTGATCGCTCCCGAAGCCGGATTTGGCGCTCAAGTCCAGAATCTCTTCCCAACGGTAGCTCCTCTGTTCGTCCAAACGATAAGGTTCCTTGAGGCGAAGCCGGTTGTTTAACTCGGCCGTAACCTTGCGGCCAAGCCCCAACTTCTCTCCCAGCTCGAGAAAGACATCCGCCAGGTGCTTCACGTTGGGCTTGGATTCTACGCCAGGCTGGCGCAGGGTGAAGTACCACTGATCCCCGGTGACCCATCCCCGGAGGCTGTTCACCGGGAAATCCAGTCGCTCCAGGGGATGCTGCACTGGCAGAATGATATCGGCGAATTCTACGGTCTCGTCTATCGTGTGGGCAAAGGATACCATGAAGGAAAGCCGGCTGAGGGCCTGGGCGAGCAACTTGGGATTGGCGCCTACCATTATGGCGTTAGATGAGCAGTGGACCATCACCTCCGGCTTGTATGGCAACAGGTGAGCATATTCTAGAAGCCCCAAGGCTAAGAGGGGACGCGGGCTTCTTCCCACCGGAAAAAGCTCCCCCAGGTCTACTGTTTGAGGAACGGTGGGATTCCTGGCCGGGTAGGGGCGGCGATTACCCAACTCAGGGCCGGAGGTCACCAGCCCTTCAGGACCTTCGCCTATGCGGAACTTCCCGTGCGGCCCGACCACGTTGGTGCTGAGGTTGCCTCCGGGAACATCGACGGCTCCTACCATGACATTGAGAAGCTGTACTGCCGTGCCGGTCCACACGCCGTACATGTGCGCTGCCAGACCTCGACAGTCGGGAAAGGCGCACACAGGCCTCAGCGGCATCTTTTGCCCTTCGATCACGATGGTGCTGCCGATGGAAGCCGCCGCGCCGAACTCCCGCGCCAATCTGCGAATGGTAGAGGCGGGCACGTCTGTAATAGTCTCCACCTCCTCGGGCGGATATTGGCGGAGGTGCTCCTTGAGGGAGTGGAAGGCTGGCCGGCAAGCCATACCGCCGACATCATAATCGCCCAGGAGAGCAGGCCTAACCGGGGGGGCGTCGTAAGCGCAGGCGGCGCCTTTAGCTTCGTCCCATACCAATGGCTTTCCCGTCTCGGCGTCTCTCAAATAGCGCCCATCCGTCCCCACCAGATAGGGACCGTTCGTCTGTGCCTTGAGGAATTCGGCGTCAAAGATGCCCAACTCATTGAGCAGCACGTTCAGCATGGAAAGCGCCAGGGCGCGATCGGTGCTCGGTCTGATAGGGATCCACTCGTCGGCCTTGGTTGCGATGGGCGTGCAGATGGGGTCGCACACGATCAGCTTCATCCCTCGCTCCCGAGCGTCGGCCATCGCCTTGGCAGCCTTGATAGTGTCATGGCCGACCATGGTTCCCTTCTGTGAGCCAAATAGCATCAGGTAACGACACCGGCTAAAGTCCGGCTCGGTATGCATAGAGCCCGTATTTAGGTAGTTGGACCATGTCTTGGCGCCGAACGGGGTGCCGACGCCCGCGTTGGGAGTGCCGAAGGATTGCGCAAAAGAACCGATTGCCGCCGTCACAGACTCCGGGTCTCCGGTGCCGGCTAAGACGATAAGCTTCCGGGGATCGTCTTCCAGCACACGGCGCAGATGCCCAACCACGATGTTCCACGCCGCCTCGGGGTCAATGGGCTCCCACTTGGGATCGACACCTATTCCTTTTTCGGGGTTAGTCCGCCTGAGCGGCGTTGCAACGCGATGGGGATTGTAGAGCCCCATGATCGCTGATATGCCCTTAGCGCAGATCCTGCCGTAGTTGTGGGGATTGTCAGGGTTGCCTTCGATCCCTACGACAGTTCCATTCTCCACTTTAATGATGATGCCGCAGGTGTTGACGCACACCTGGCACACGCTGGGAATCCGCTGCGTAACTGACTTGGGGCGGTCTTGTGGCGCGACCGGTTTTCCCCTCGATGGAGCGGAGACGACGATGGATTTTAGAGTTTTTGCCAATCCCATCTTCAATCCCATCCTTTGCTTTTGGTTAAAAGAGTATCGGACACAATGAGCTATCGTGTCAACCCGATTTGAGCTTCTTGCGGGCCTCTCTCTATTTCATTTGCCACTCAATTTGAACTATGCGAAAATCCGCACTCTAATAAAAGGGAGAACTTCGGAGGCAGCATGCAGTATCGACCATTGGGTAGAACGGGTCTGAAAATTTCGGAGATCGGTTTTGGCTGCGGCAACAACGCCGTCCTGATGGTCCGCGCGACGTACGAGGAACAGTTGCAGGCGGTCCGTCGCGCCCTGGAGCTTGGAATCAACTACTTCGACACCGCTTTTGCCTACGGCTTGGGGAAGTCGGAAGAGAATCTGGGAAAGATCCTAAACGAGCTGCGAGCTTCAGCCGTTGTCGCCACCAAGATCCGGCTTGAACCCGAGGCGGTGACCGATCTTAAATCCGCAACGATTCAGGCGGTCGAGGCGGGCCTCAAGCGTCTTAAGAGAAATTACGTGGATCTGATCCAGTTGCATAATCGAGTCACGGTCGAAAGAAGTCCGGGCAAGCGTTTCAGTTTGACACCCGGAGACGTTGTCGGACCTGGAGGAGTCATCGAGGGTTTTAAGGAGCTAAGGGATAAAGGCAAGGTGGGTCACTTTGGCTTCAGCGGCCTGGGCGATCCATCCGGGTTGCATGCGTTGATCGACAGCGGAGAGTTTCACCTGGTCCAGGCTTATTACAACCTGCTCAACCCGAGCGCCGGCCAACCGGTTCCGCGGGGCTTTAGCGCTCTGGATTATGGCCGGCTCATCGATCGAGCCGCGGCTAAAGGCATGGGGATTGCCGTCATTCGAGTCTTAGCAGCGGGCGCTCTTACTTCAGACCCAACAGCAGGAGGAGGAAGCAGTCCGGAGCCGCTCTCACCCGGCTCCGACTATAGCCTCGATCTTGAGCGGGCCGGGAAGGTAAAATTTCTGATCGGTGGCGATATCAAGAGCCTCACCGGGGCCGCCATTCGCTTCGCTTTGATGAAGCCAGAGGTCTCCACCGTCCTGGTTGGCTTCTCCAACACCGCTCACATCGACGAGGCGGTCGCCTGCTCCGGCGCGGGTGGCTTGTCCCAAGAGGCGCTGGCGCGCTTGAGAAAACTTTGGGACAGCGATTTTGGGAAGTTCAATCCTTGACTTCAGTTCCCCTTTTTCCGCCGATTAGCTCCCAGCCGGGAACATATGCACTGATCCTTCGCGCCTCGCGTGGCCGTGTCGTCCAGATCGGCCGGCTCGGTCTGCTCACCATCCGCCCGGGATCCTATGTGTACGTTGGCACCGCCTTCGGTCCCGGCGGACTGCGCGGGAGAGTGAGCCATCACCTGCGCCTTGCCAGGCGCCCCTACTGGCACGTGGACTACCTGCGGCCGGGTCTCGAGGTCAGCGAAGTCTGGTACTCGCACGACCCCCAGCGCCGGGAACATTTGTGGGCGGCGCTCCTGCGTGAAACTGCCGGTTGCTCGGTCCCAGTGCGAGGGTTTGGCGCTTCCGACTGTCGATGTGAATGTCACCTCTTTTTCTTCGACTCCCCACCGTCGATCGATGGTTTTCGGAGATGTCTTCGTCGAACAGTTCGCAACCATTCGCCTGTCAGGGTAGCTTACCTCCATCGCGGTAAATTCAGCCGCAAAAGAAAGACTTGAATCTACTGTTAAGATGCCTTTCCTTTGGGGCCACTTTTAGAAAGCCAACTACGGTTGGGTCACCCGATCCCGTCACAGCTTTGATTCGTTCTACATGAGCCCGGACTGGGTCTCCCCAGCCGGGCTTTCGCATTGATGGTTTTTGGCCTCAGAGAATTAGCAAGCTGAGCCAAGAGCGGACTTGACCCCTTTTCTCTCCCTTTTCTCTCTCCGATGGGTGACTGGTGCGGACCAGCGTCCGACACCGCATGAAAAGAAAACAGGGGCGCGTTACCGAAAGATCACGGACCGTGCGAGAAGGGAAAAGGGGGAAAGAAGAAAATTCTTTTCACGGGAAATGTCTGTGCTTCTTGACCTGCCTGCTAATGGGCGACCCCTTTTCTCCTTGCGGTAGAAACCAATTGACCTCAGACGGATTCAAGGCGTACATTCAGGCCGTGGAGGACACCTTCGGCGCAGATATTGATTACGCCCAATTGGTGAAGGTATACAGCGCGGAGAATCCAGGGCCCGGGAGGTATTCCCCACCACGAGTCTCGGAGGTTGTATCCACCGTAATAAATGGCAATCCTAATCCGAGCTTGATTTCGACGTCCTATGTCGAGAGACAAAACCTTACTATGAGAATGGCTATAAGGCGTTTTACAAGGCTCACCAACGCCTTTTCTAAGAAGCTGGCGAACCTCAAGGCTGCTTTAGCCCTTCACTTCGCCTACTACAATTTTGTGAGGATTCACAAGACGCTGAGAGTGACACCGGCTATGGCTGCGGGAGTAACGGGGAGGCTTTGGAATTTAGCGGATTTGCTAGCCTAAAAATTAGAAAGGAAAAGCTAATGGATTCGAATAGTTTACTTATCATCATCGTAGTTTTTCTCTTTATCGTAGGAGTACAGGTTCAAAATCTGCGACAAGAAATGAAAGACCTTTTGACGCAAATTCGAGATAAGTTGAGATCAAATTAGGACACTACCTAATCCCTGCTTACCTAGACTATCAACTACCAAAGGAGCACACATGCCTGCGACCATACCCAAATGCAACAAAGGGGAATGTTGTAGCAAAGGTCTATACCAGGAGATCCCAATCAATACGTGGGACGAACTACAGGCCCTGTATTGTCGTGAACGCAAGGACTGGAGCAAACGCTGGGTTTTTAGGGGACAAAAATCCAGTACCTGGTGCCTTACTACTACGTTGGAGAGAACATTCTTAAAACGACTTGGGTACCCCTCCTTGATAGAGGCACGGGAATGGGAAAACCTCCTCCTTCGCCAATTCAAGCGCAATGCTCCTCGATTGCTCAATCAACCTCCCAGGAACGAAGACTACATGGAGTGGTTAGCTCTTATGCGGCATTACGGAGCGCCGACAAGGCTCTTCGACTGGACGTATTCCTTCTGGGTTGCCTTGTACTTGGCCATCGAAAGCGTCGAGGTAACAGGAACGTGTGCAGTGTGGGCTCTCGATATAGATTGGTGGAAGGATTGTGTTAAGGAAAGAATGCCTGTGCTGAAAGAAATTCTTAAAAAGGGTTCTAATACTCCGAAGGAATTTAACTTTATTTTAAATCGCAAGGACAAGCCTGGAATCTGGCCTGTGAACCCTTTCCGGCTTAACGAGAGATTATATGCGCAACAGGGGATTTTCGTTTTGCCAATAGATGTCACGAAACCCTTCATGGAAAACTTGCGCGCCCTTGTCAGGCAAAACCAGGGTGCAGACCACCTGTGCAAGATTGTAATTACTTGTGATCGGGACCTCCTCACTTCCTGCCTAACCGAGCTCCACCGCATGAACATAAACTCCGCAACGCTCTTCCCTGGTCTGGACGGCCTTGCCCGCAACCTCGAGAATCAGATTTTCATGCCTCAGCTCTTTACCGATGTTCCGGATAAGGAGTCAGACCTTCGTTAAAAGAGAAGAAGGAAAGAAGTGTCTCAGGCTTTGGTTGTTGAGTTTTGACGGGCTGGTGTGCAGGGCGGCGGAACACAAGGCATACCCAAAAGAGTGATTAGGTGATCTAAATAAACAAAACACGTCTGAGATCTGACTCACACGCATAAGCTCTATCTGCTAACTTCTGAGCCTTTTCACATTTCTCTTCCAGTTCCTCTATGGTGATCGGCTTCTCTAGGTTCGTTTTTGATATTTGCTGCTTGAAGCCAAGGCCTGCTTCCGTGTCACAGAATCCCATATACAACGGATTATGCGCTATCGTATTGCGAAATGTTAACAATGGTTCTGCTTCATCTAGCAAAGTACATATCTTATCTTTTACTTCCTCTTTAATGCTCCGACTCTCCAGTAAAGCCTTTATTAACTTTATTCTTTGAGACAAACGAAGACTTTTTACTGAATCAAAAATTCGTTCGGTAGGTAACAACACAAGTAAAATATGAGTGAACCATTCTATTTTCCCGAAGGAGAGTAGAAATCTCCCCACTGCTAATTGCCATCTTTGTTCTGTTTTCTGATGCTCTTCCATAGAGAAGTCTATAGGGAAAGGCCACCTTTTATTCCCGCTGCCTCGCATGCAACGCCTTCCACCCTTACGGCTTGATGTCCTGCAGCAACCAGTCTGTGGGGATTTCCTTGCCTAATCCCCTTTCTTTGGCGGCGCGGTGGGCGCAGTAGCCCATGGCGGTGAACTGGACTCCGGTGCCTACGTTGTTGAGGAAAAAAGTGATCTGCCGGTCGCTGGTGCGGTGTACCGTTGAGGATCACCCGCGCGCTTTTTTCTGCGGGTGCAGGGGTGAGCCAGACTTGCCGCGCCGTGCCCTCTTGGTCTGGATGTCTATGATGTCGGCCACCGCTCGGAGTGTCCGGTTAACCGTTTCCCGATCCGAGAATACCTCTGCCACGTCCGGGTCAAGAACCACGACATTACTCCCTTCAGCATAGCGCTGCGCGTACTTCCCACGCACGCCACCGCTGAAGTCGTATTCCGCACGCATATTATCATCCGAACGGTTACGGCGTCCCTTCTTCATACTTCCTCCGTTCGCCCGGCGTCGCGGGCCTTGCGCTGATGAGTCGAATCATGTCTCCGTGCTCTATATGTACCACAACCAGCAGTTGACGGCTAGACGACTGACCGATGGTAACCCATCGCTCCTCTACGATGGAATGGTCAGGATCAAGGATGGTCACCGACAAAAGATCGGCAACAACCGTTGAGGCCTCCTCGAATGAGACTCCGTGCTTCAGGAGGTTCTGGCGAGCTTTGCTCGAGTCCCATTCAAACCTCAGGCTCATTTCCTGATTCTATACCTGGTCCGTCAGCTCGCCACAACAGCCTGACTATTTAAGTGGCTGAGAAAAGGTGACAAGCTACTTTTTATTCCCGTCACCCCTTAAGGTTTTATATCCTGCAGGAACCAGTCTGTGGGAATTTCTTTCCCTAAGCCCTTTTCTTTGGCGGCGCGGTAGGCGCAGTAACCCATGGCGGCGAACTGGACTCCGGTGCCTACGTTGTTGAGAAAAAAGGTGATCTGCTTGTCGCTGGTGCGGCCAGGAACTCGGCCCACCAGAAGATCGCTGATCTCGGGATAACGGCTCCAGTCGCGCGGTTTTTCCCTCCGGATGGCGGGGAGATCCTCTTTCAGTCCGGCAGGAAGATAGTGCTGGATTCCTCCGAATTGCGTATGAATAACAACGACGTCGCTTTTCTCGAAAACGGATTCGTCCACTTCAAATTCCCTGATGGCGTTGTAATGGACTCCGGGTTTGAGCCACTCCCCTTGGATCAAAGGGCGCGACGAATTGGTGGCGGTGCAGATGATGTCACAGTTTTCGATTGCTTCCTGCACGCTGGTTACCGGCTCTGCCGCGATACCCGTCTCTCTCTGCATCTCCACAGCTAATTTTTTCCGGTGGTCCGGGTTCGGGCTGAAAACTCTAACCTTCCGGATAGGCAGGACCGAGGTGATAAAGCGGAAGTGGGAGCGGGCCTGGCCGCCCGAGCCGATGAGAGCGAGGAGTTCGGAATTTTTGCGCGACATCGCTTTCGCTCCAAGGGCGCTGGTGACGCCCACGCGGGTCTGCTGGATCAATCCGTCCGGCATGATCGCCAGAAGTTCTCCCGTCTCCACGCTGAATAGCTGGACAAGCCCCAGGAACTTTCCCTTTGCCGCCAAAGGAAGCTTTTCCAGCCGGACCATATCACCGACCTTCTTTTCCTGGACGATATCCGAGGTGATGCGGAGCGCCAGAACCCCAAATTTGTTTACGCCGCCGTCTACGGACTTGAAGCTATAGGTTGCCTGCGGAAGAGAATGGGTAAGATAGGAGTGGCTGGTGGGACGGTTGACGGCCCGGCTTGAAGCCTGTTCCCGGTAGGCCTCCTCCATGACCTTTAGACATTCCTTCACATCCAGTGCCTGCCGGATCTCTTCGTTGTTCAGAATTAAAGTCATGCGGCCTCCCTATTCCTTATCACGTCTCTTGTTATCTTACGGCGGAGAAAATGTCCAACTCCGGCTCGAACCTGCGATGGGGAGCTACATTGGAGAAAGCGTGGTGTGAAAGAGAAGCGGAGGGAACCTATCCCTCAGCGGGAGCCGATGGGGCGGAATAGACCCCCTTATCCCTTCGCTCCAGTGTCTCCTCGTCGGGAAGCTCGTTCGGGAACCTGCCTCTCGCGCCGAAAGCAATGGGCCTCTGCTTTCTTTGAACGTTCCGTGTCGGTGCTTTCGGCTTGCTCGGCAGGCCCCCTCACTCTCATATGAAGCCCTCAGCTTCGCAGAGACTTCCAACGACTCGGAGTCAATCTTCGCTCCGGGACAGGGAGATCCCTTCGGAGGAGAGAACAGGGCCGAGCGGGCTCCCTGAGCGGAACTATCTTAACCGCCTGTACAGCAGGCTGGGGGACGGAGCAGCACGGAGCGATCGAGGGGAGCGCGAGTGAGGCTGCGGACGTAGGAATGAGAAGGTTCGGTTAAGTCACTGGCCCATCGGCCGCAGCCGAAAGCGCGTTCCCCGAGGGAGCTTGTCCAAGCAAGTCCCGGAAGGGTCGTTGCGGGAGGCCGTGAAGCGAAGGGAGCCCCGAGGCCCTAGGAAGCTTCGGGCCGGAAGGTTTTTCCCCGAGGAACCACACTTTTTGACGATGAGCGGAGATCTGGTTGACGGCAAATTCTCTATCGGATAGTCTCTGCAAAAAGTTCTAAGGAGGCGACCATGATTACCGTTGAAGGAGAACGCATCGAAGTCATTGACGCGCACTCCCACATGGGGGCGAGAAAGAAGCTTGCCATCCACCAGATTCCCCCGATCATGAAATTCATGGCGGAGGACATGCTGGGCTCGATGGATGGCGCCGGGGTAGATGGGGTTGTCACTTTTGCCATCGGGATAGGGGAGCCATCGGATTACCGAGAGACCAACCAGTACATTGCCGGCGCTATGAAACAGCACCCGGGACGCATTCACGGCTTCATGAGGCTGAGTCCCGGAAACGGCCCAAAGGATACGCTCAAGGTTTTGGAGGAAGGGGTCAAGCTCGGACTCAAAGGGATAAAGATTCATCCCCTGATCGAAAATTGCCCTGCCAACGACAAAGAAAAGGTCTATCCGCTCATGGAGGCGGCTGAGCACCACGGCCTGGTCGTTCTCTTTCACTGCGGCCTGGGGGAAAATGCGAGTCCAAAGCGGCTTGGCGAAGTGGCCAGAGATTTCCGCAAGCTCCCCATCATCATGGGCCATTCGGGGTTGGTAGAAGGCATCAGGGAGGTGGTGGAGATCGCAAAGAAGTATGACAATGTCCACATGGACAGCTCCGGCGTCGGCTGGCTGCCCTTTTTCTGCGAATCGATCATATGGGCGGGGGCCGACCGCGTCATGTACGGCTCCGATCATCCGTTCAACCCGATGGAGTGGGAAGTTGAAAAGATCGTCAAGCATGCGCAGCGCCACCTAAAGCTCAAGATCGAAGATCTCCGGCTGATCATGGCGGGAAACATCAAGAGACTGCTTAAGATGAGCTAAATCACAGAGGATCGAGGATTGAGAATAGAGGATAGAAGATAGATTTTCCATCTTTTATCTTCAAAGTAAAGGAAAGGGGAAAAACATGGCATACCAGTTGGAACACGTTGCGATTATGTGCAAGGATCTCAAGGAATCGATTGATTTTTATGAGAAGTTCTTTGGCGGAAAATCAACGCCGATTCGAAAAGGAGCTGCCGGATACGGCTTCTGCTTTATCAACATAGAGGGAGGGGTTCCCATCCAGCTCATGGAGTCGAGCGGCAAGGTGGGGGTTCATCATTACGGTTTTATCGTGGACGACGTCGCGGGGTTGGCTGAGGATTTTAGAAAAAAAGGCGCCAAGATCCTCCGTGAGAACCGGGACGCCGGCGGCAAGCTCACCACGATCTTTTTAGCAGACCCGAACGGTCTGGAAATCGAAGTTCGGGTTCCTCGTTAGAATTTTATCAGACCGCTGAAAAAGGTCCATCTGCCATCAGCCTGCCATGGCCGACCGTGATTACTACCAGATTCTTGGAGTCGACCGCAGCGCCTCCCACGAGGAGATTCGCAAGGCGTACCGCAAGCTCGCTCGGAAGTATCACCCCGACATCAACCCGGGCAACAAGGAGGCCGAGAATAAGTTCAAAGAGATCTCCGTCGCCTACGATGTCTTAAGTGATCCGGAGAAGCGCAAACTCTATGACGAGTTCGGTGAGGCGGGGCTCGCCGCCGGCTTTGACGCCGGGAAGGCGCGGAGCTACCGCCAATGGCAGGAGCAGTCGGCCCGCTCGGGCGGCACCCACGGATTCGACATGGGCGATCTTGGCGACCTCTTCGGTGATCTGGGTCATTCATTCGGGGCTGGTCGCCAAACGCGGCCGGGTCCGATTCGCGGCGAGGACATCGAGGCATCCATGGAGATCGACTTCCTCGACGCTGTGCGCGGCTTTCAGACATCTCTGACGCTCCAGCGGCCCGTCTCATGCGAGAGCTGCCAGGGCGCCGGAACCAGATCCAGAACCACTCCGACTACGTGCCCCGAGTGCCGGGGCAGCGGCAGTAAATCAATGGTCCAGGGACCGCTTCAGTTTCGCCAGACCTGCCCGCGATGCATGGGGAGTGGACAACTGCCGGGTGATCCCTGTGCTGTATGCGGGGGCACGGGCCGGGTAGTGCGGCCCGAGACCATCCGGGTCAACGTCCCACCTGGAGCCGAGCCCGGAAAGCGGATTCGCCTGCGCGGGAAGGGAGAGGTAGGTGTTCGGGGAGGCGCACCCGGCGACCTCTACATTGCGCCGCGAATCCGGCCGCATCCCTTGTTCACGCGATCAGGTAGAGATCTGACAATGGAGCTGCCGATCACCGTGGGAGAGGCTATCCGTGGCGCCACCGTGGAGGTCCCTACGCCGGTCGGGGCGGTGAAGGTAAAGGTCCCGGCCGGGGCGCAAAGCGGCCAACGCCTGCGCCTCAAGGGAAAGGGAGTTCCCGCCCACGGGCAAAGCCCGGCCGGAGACTTATATCTGCGGCTGATGGTTCGTGTGCCAAAGGAGAAGGTCGCGCAAGAAGCCATCGAGAAAATTGACCAGGCCTATACCGAAGACGTGCGTAAAGACGTGCACCTTTAGCAGGAGAGTAGGGCAATGGCGCGAAAGTACCTTCGGATTACAGAGGTCATTAAAATCTGCGGTGTTGATGAGGAATTCATTCTTCGCCTGGAGCGGGAGAGTATGATCCGCCCGGTCATCCGGCGTAGACAGAGGCTCTATCCCTTAGATCAGGTCGATCGTGTGCGCGTGGCGCGCCTCCTCATCGAAGAGATGGGAGTGAACCTGGAGGGGGCCGAGGTGGCCCTCCATATGCGTGAGCAGATGATCGCCATGCAGCATCAGTTCGACAAGCTGTTGCGGTTGATTGGGGAGGGATTCAAGCGCTAGGGGAAACTATCTATCCCTATGGCTCTTGGAAAAGGGGTTTAAATGGCGCTTAAGATCTGGGTCACGGTCAAACCGCAGGCCAAGAAGGATGAAGTAAGGAAGATTACGGATGGCGAGTATATTGCCCTCGTTACCGCACCGCCGCGAGACGGAAAAGCCAACCGGGCGTTAATAGAGGCGCTGGCCGATTATTTTTCAGTTGCCAAGTCTTCGATAAGAATCGTCCGAGGGCAAAGCGGCAGAAGAAAGCTGGTGGAGATTGGTTGAATGGGGCGGTCCGGCCGCAACCGCTATTTGCAGAGAATTCTCTTAAAATTCAGAGCCATGAGTTATCTCCTTGCTTCTTATAGTATCCCTCGGTCGCTGAAGCTAAAATAGCGGTCGCGGCCGATCACAACATGGTCTAAAACTCGAACACCCATTACTTCTCCAACCTCTTTGAGTCTGCGCGTGATCTCCAAATCCTCCGGGCTGGGGGCCGGGTCGCCGCTCGGATGATTGTGCACAAAGATCACGGCTGCAGCGGATTCCCGGATCACTGGATTATACACCTCGCGGGGATGGACCAGGGAGGCGGTGAGCGAGCCCTCGGATACCTTCACCTCGCGGATTTTCCGATTCTTATTGGTGAGGAGCACAACGTAGAAAATCTCACGCTTCTCTTTTTCCAGCTGGTCACGAAAATGGTGGTAGACGTCCTCGGAGGAGCGTAGCAAGCTTCCCGTCTGCCATTTCTCTTGTCTCAACCGCCGGCCTATTTCCAGGCCGGCCTTGATCTGTGCCGTTTTGGCTGGACCGATTCCCTTGACTGTTCTTAGCTCGCTGGCAGAGGCCTCATCGATTCCCTTTAAACCTTGAAATTGTCCAAGGAGGAGATGGGCGTGATCGAGGGCGGTCTCCCCTGTGCTGGCGTTGCCGGTCCTCAAGAGGATCGCCAGGAGTTCAGCTTCGCTCAGCGCCTCCGCTCCCCTGGCGAGGAGCTTTTCTCTGGGCCGGTCTTCTTCCGGCCAATCCTTGATGGTCCGGTATCGAGCCATATGATACCTCGCAGACCTCAGGGGAGAAGCTCCCAGGCTCTCCTTCACCTCGGTCGCACAGTTCTTTGACCGGCCTGAGACCAAGTTTGGCAACACTCTGATATCACAGCACAGTCCTCACTCCAATACGTTCAGCAGAAGCCCTTTGAGGTACTCCCCCTCGGGGTGATGAAGACTTACCGGGTGATCCAACGGGTGGCCGACTCTCCTTAATAGTTGAACCTTTCTCCCGGAATCTACGGCCGCGCCGAAAATGATTTTCTGGAAAAGATCCAAAGAGAGATGCTGAGAGCAGCAAAAGGTCAGGAGCAGGCCAGCCGGCTTTAACGCGCGCAGCGCATGGAGGTTGAGGAATTTATAACCGCCCGCAGCTGCCTTAACATCTCCGCGCTTGACCGCCAGAGACGGCGGATCGAGAACGATGATGTCAAACTCAGGCTCGCACTTTTTGAGGTACGAAAAGGCATCTGCCTTGAGCAGATCGCTTTCTGAACGGGAGAGATTGTTGAGAGCAAGATTCTGTTTGGCCAATTCCAGGGCCGGTCTGGAAGACTCAACGGAGATAACTTGCCTCGCCCCGCCTCTCAAGGCATAGGCGGCAAATGCGCCGGAGTACGCGAAACAATTGAGAATCGTCTTATCGCGGGCCAATGATGAGAGCAGCGAACGGCTGTCTCTTTGATCGAGAAAAAAGCCGGTCTTCTGCCCCTTGCGAATATCGACGAGAAACTTAAAACCGTTCTCTTCGATCTGGATGAGATCGGGGGCTTCCTCGCCGGTTAGAACGCCGATCGCCGGAGGCAAACCTTCTTCCTCTCTAACGCCCCCTCCGCTCCGCTCATAAATCCCCTTGGGCGAGAAAAGGCGGGAGAGGGAGTCCACCACCAGGCCTTTTAGATGATCCATTCCAGCGGTAAAAAATTGCGCCACCAAGAAGTCGCCGTAACGGTCCACCACCAGACCGGGAAGAAAATCGCCTTCTCCGTTCACCAGGCGGTAGGCGTTGCAGGAAGAAGCGAGATGCCTTTCCCGAAGGGTCGCTGCCTGAGAGAGACGACGGTCGAAAAAGAGCTGGTCGATCTTCTCTTCTTGCCAGGTCAGTATGCGGACTCGTATTTGCGATCGGGGATTGTACAGGCCGCGCGCAAGCCACTTGCCGCCATTGTCCAGCACTTCGGTAACGCCGGCTTTCTCCGGGTCATCTTCCACTCTCTCGATGGCGCCGGAGAAAATCCACGGGTGCCCATTGAGCACTGGCCGCTCTCTGCCTTTTTTGAGAAATACCTTTTGCATGGTGAACCTTCCGGAATTCCGCTCCTCGGGGGCGAGTCTTCCGACCGCAGCCGAGGGGATACTACCTTGAGGGCCGCCGCCCCGTCCCCCCCGAGGGTGCTTACTTTATCGGTCGGGGCCTGCAAGCAACCTTTCTACTCCTACGTCTGCGGTCTTCTTCCTCGCCCCCTCGGAGCTCTCCCCTCCCCAAGGGGTCTCCCTGTCCCCGTAGCGAAGATCGGCTCGGAGGCGTTGGAACTCTCTGCGATGCCGATGCAAAAAAGTGAGGGGGCCTGCCGAGCAAGCCGAAAGCATCGAGACTGAACGGTTCGACGAAACCACAGCTCTATTGCTTTCGGCGCGAGAGGCGGGTCCCCGAACGGGACTCCCGCTGACGAGACACCGAAGCGAAGGGATGGGGAAGTCCTGTTACTCTTTTCGTATGAAGGTGCCGCTTTTTCCCCCGCTCTTTTTAACCAGACGGATCTCGCCAATCGACATCTCCCGGTCCACCGCTTTGCACATGTCATAAATCGTCAAACCGCAGACCGACACCGCCGTCATCGCCTCCATCTCCACTCCCGTTTTCCCGCTGACCTTGACGATCGCCTCGATCTCCACGCGGGCGGGATTCTGCTCGGGAGCAAGGAAAATTTCCACTGAGGTGAGGTTGAGGGGATGGCACATGGGAATAAGCTCCGGGGTTTTCTTCGCGGCCATAATTCCGGCGACCCGCGCAACTGAGAAGACATCGCCCTTCTCGACTTTTTTCTCCAGGATGAGACCAAGGGTTTCAGGCCGCATCCACACGGCGCCGCGGGCGACAGCGACCCTGCTGGTTACATCCTTTTCCGTTACATCCACCATCCGCGCCCGCCCTTCTGCATCTAAGTGGGTGAGCTTAGCCATTTTTGCCTCCTGTGGGTTATCTTTCGCCGGGAATTTTTTTATGCTACATAAAAACCATGGAGAAAAAAAGCTATTACCGCGTCATTATTTTAGGATCCGGGCCCGCCGGACTCACGGCCGCAATCTATGCGGCTCGGGCGAATCTGGAACCCCTGGTCATCGAGGGCTCGCAACCCGGGGGCCAATTGACCATTACTACGGACGTAGAGAACTATCCAGGCTTTCCTAAAGGGATAATGGGACCGGAGCTGATGGAGGAGTTTAAGAAGCAGGCTGAGCGCTTTGGCACGAAGACTATCTTTGGCGATGTCACGGCTATCAACCTCAAGCAGAGACCCTTCCAAGTTGTAGTAGGTAAGGAGACTTACACCTGCGACGCCCTGATCGTAGCAACCGGGGCATCGGCCAAGCTTCTGGGTCTAGAGTCGGAAAAGAGGCTGATGGGATACGGGGTATCGGCCTGTGCCACCTGCGATGGCTTCTTTTTCAAGGACAAAGAGGTAGCGCTGATAGGGGGAGGGGACACCGCCATGGAGGAGGCGCTCTTTCTCACCAAATTCGCCACTAAAGTAAACGTGATCCATCGCCGGGACAAACTGCGCGCCTCCAAGATCATGCAGGAGCGCGCGCAGAAAAATCCTAAGATCTCTTTTATCTGGGATTCGGTGGTGGAAGAGATTTACGGCGACCCGAAGGAGGGCGGTGTCAAAGGGGTGAGGCTTAAGAACGTAAAGACAGGAAAGAGCCAGGATTTTAAGTGCGACGGGATTTTCATGGCTATCGGCCACGAGCCCAACACCAATCTCTTTGTCGGCCAGCTGGAGATGGACGAGACCGGATACCTGATCACGCACAAAGGGACAGCGACCAACGTCCCCGGTGTCTTCGCCTGCGGCGACGTGCAGGACCACGTCTACCGCCAGGCGGTCACCGCCGCCGGCACCGGCTGCATGGCTGCTATCGACGCGGAGAGATTCTTAGAGAGCCAGGAAGCGTAGAGCAGGGGCCTATCTTTTCAATTTTCGCCAATCTCTAAGAATCTCTCTTGCCGCATTGTGTCCGGGTACCCCCGTCACCCCGCCGCCGGGATGAGTCCCGGAGCCGCAGAGGTAGAGATTCCTGATCGGTGTGCGGTACTGCGCCCAGCCAGGAAGGGGGCGTAAAAAAAAGAGCTGATCCAGGCTCAACTCGCCATGGAAGATATTGCCGTGGGTTAGGCCGAATTCACGCTCCAGATCCAGGGGAGTAAGGACCTGCCGGTCGAGGATCGCCCCTTCGATGTTCGGCGCGTAATCCGAGAGGATATCGATCACGCGGTCCGCGTAAGCGTCACGGATCTCGTCCCAAGAAGCGTTGGCGAGTTTGTAAGGCGCATACTGAACGAAGATTGACATAAGGTGTTTTCCCGGCGGCGCGAGCGAAGGATCGTACGTTGTCGGAATGCAGCACTCGAGCATCGGTTCTCTTGAGGGAATTCCCTGTCTGGTGTCGTCCCAGGCCCTCTCCATATAATCGAGAGAGGGGCATATGTGGATAGTCCCTTTGTGTTGCGGGCCGGGGCCATTGCCGGGGTAGGCCTTAAAGTTAGGGAGTTCGGAGAGGGCGAGATTGACTTTTAGGGAGCAACCTTCCATGCGGATATGCTCGATCCCTCTACGAAAATCTTCCGGCAATGCCGGCGGTTCAATCAATCGTAAGAAAGTCTGCTTGGGATCGGCGTTGGATACTACGATCGCGGCGTCGATCTCTTCGCCGTTTTCCAACACGACACCTAACGCCCGCCCATCACGAATCCGAATCCGCGCCACCGGGGCGGATGTCCGGGTGATGGAGCCATAAGCCTCTGAAGAGCGCCGGAGGGCATCCGCGACTCCTCCCATTCCTCCCTCGACAAAACCCCATAGTCCTCTTTTGCCGCCGACCTTGCCCATGCAATGATGCAGCAGCACATAGGCGGTCCCGGGCGTCGAAGGACCACCGTTGATTCCGATGACCCCATCTGTCGCCAAGGTCGCCTTAAGCACGTCGGACTCGAATCTCTCGTCGAGGAAATCCCTGACGCTCTGAAACATCATCTTCATCCCGGCAAGGAGATCTTTTCGCCCCAGCCGGAGAAGCGAGGGGATCAATCGCAGGTACGTACCCCAATCCTGCAAACTTCGCGGAAGAGGGTTAGGCGGGGTCATCGTAAAGGTTTGTTCAGCAACAGCAGCCAGCCGGCTGAGAAAGTTTTCATAGGCGGAAAAAAGCTCGGCGTCGCGCTCGGAAAACTTGGCAATCTCCGCCAGATTCCTCTGGCTGTCCTGCCAGAGGAAAAAATAACGTCCATCCGGCAGGGGCGTAAAGGACGCCGGATCTTTGGGAAAAATGTGATAGCCGAAGCGAGGGAGTTCCAGATCCGAGACGACCTTTGGATGAAGGAGGCTACAGAGATAGGCGACCGTAGAGACTTTGAAACCGGGAAAAATCTCCTCGGTAACGCAGGCTCCTCCAACCACGTATCTTTGCTCCAGGACAAGGACCTTGAGTCCCATACGCGACAAATAGCCGGCAGTAACCAGCCCGTTGTGTCCCGCCCCGACGATTACAGCATCATAGCGAGTAGCCATAGACTCTAGAGACCAGCTATATACGATACGGCGTAAATAATTCCCTGACAAACCTTCGCCATAAAGTCTAAGTCGAGCGTGTCTGCGGTATCGGAGGCGCCGTGGTAATGAGGGTTACGAAAAAACGAGGTATCTGTAATCATCAGGGCCGGATATCCGAGGTCCCAAAAGGGGGAATGGTCGCTCAGGCGGGCCTGGGGAATGAGAAATCCATTACCCAAAACGGTCAGGGTTTCTACCGGGAGGCCGCGAACCTGTCGCATCGAATGCGAGAATTGCCTGAGGAGCGCCGTGGAGCGCCAGTTCCCGATAACCCCGATGAAGCTGCCACGGTCGGGGTAGAACCAGCGAAGCCCTATAGGGTATTTCTGGCTTCCGGGCTTTGAGTCGGTGAATCCTACCATTTCCAAGGAAACCATCGCACGGACCTTTGCTCCTGCCGCCTTGAGCTTCTTGGCAAAATGGGCGCTGCCGATCATGTTGAGCTCTTCGAGATTGAAGGCACAAAAAAGCACCGGTGATCGGAGCCTCAAACCGGATAGAATTCTTGCCGCCTCCAGAAGGACGGCCACCCCGCTGGCGTTATCGTCCGCCCCCGGGGTGCCCTCCACGGAATCGAAATGGGCCCCGAGAATAATCAGCGGCCCACTGCGTTCCGGCCCGGCCCGTCCGATGATGTTGCGGTAGCTTCTGCCCAAGTGAGTGAAGGTGTCGCTTTCGACGCTGAGCCGGTAGCTTTCAAACTCCCTCTCAATATAGTTTTCCACCTGAGCCAGGTGACGGGGACTACTGAAAGGGTTTCTCTCGCCGGTAATGTGCTGAAGCCTTTTTTTCAGCTCGGCAGCACTGATTGTGGGAAGGAAGGCGGTCATGAATGGGTGAGGCGCACCGGAATGCCTCTCGCATGGAGATAATTTTTACACTCCGCGATGGTGTATTCCCGATAGTGAAAGATGGAAGCGGCCAGCGCGGCACTGGCCCCACCGGCAGTCAGACCTTCGTAAATATGCTCCAGATTGCCAACCCCGCCGGAGGCAATCACAGGGATCTGGACCCGATCGGCAATCGCCCTGGTCAGCTCCAAATCGTAGCCTTCCTTGGTGCCGTCGCGGTCCATGCTGGTGAGCAGAATTTCCCCTGCGCCGTAGGCCGCCATCTTTTCCGCCCACTCGCAGGCATCGATCCCGGTCGATTTTCTTCCGCCGTGAGTAAAAACCTCCCACCCTCTGCCCGCTCGCTTGGCATCAATAGCAACCACGATACATTGGCTGCCGAAGTCCTGCGCCGCCTCGCGGACAAACTCCGGCCGGGCCACGGCTCCGGTATTGATGGAGACCTTATCCGCGCCGGACCTGAGAAGCTTGCGGATATCTTCGATTTTGGCGATCCCCCCGCCGACCGTCAGCGGCATGAAGACTTCGTTCGCCGTGCGCGCCACAACGTCCAGGATAATCTCCCGGCTTTCATGCGAAGCGGTAATATCCAAGAAGCAGAGCTCGTCCGCGCCTTCCCGATCGTAGATGCGGGCGATCTCTACCGGGTCACCGGCATCGCGGAGACCGACAAACCTTACTCCTTTCACTACCCGTCCCGCGTCCACATCGAGACAGGGAATAATGCGCTTGGCAAGCATAGGATCAACGTAGATTACCCGAGAAAGAGATGTAGCTCAAGTTCGGAAAAGACAGACCCACCGAGGCAGCCGCTCTCAAACACAGGGGGATTTTTTTCTGTCGTGGCAACGTCAATCTGTCAGGGATTTTTTTTCTTGACAACGTACCGACATTTAGGCTTATATGTGCTGCATCTAAAGTCTTAGATCTATCTCTAGATCACATGCGAGAAGATTCAGTATTTTATTTTTCGCCGATATTTAAGCTAGATAGATATCGATTAAGTATATCATAAACTACAACTAAAGTCTTATTAAACCGGCAACGCACTGGCCAGACCGATCGGCGTGGGGGTGCTCAAGGAGAAAAAAGGGGGCCTGTTTTATGAAGATGAAGACAGGGTTCATCGCGGCAACATTCGTGAGTTATTTAGTCTGTCCGACTCTTGGGCTATCGCAGACCGGTCCGGACGTGACGCTGATTGACGGGGCAAAAAAAGAGGGAGAATTGGTCTATTACACCACGATGACCTTATCCCAGAGCAAGAAGGTCGTCGATAAGTTTGAGAAGAAATACCCTTTCATTAAGGTGGATCTCTTTCGCACGGGCGGGGGTCCACTCCTCAATAAGATCCAGACCGAGGCGCGTGGCGGGCGGTACGCCTGGGATGTTGTGTCAGGCAGAGGAGAGATGGTGCTTCCGTTGATGAATGCTAAGTTTCTAGCGCCTTATCGTTCGCCGGAAAGCAAGACAATCGAGGAAGATCTTGTCGATAATGAAGGCTACTGGACGGCGTATTATGTTAATCCGTACGTCTTGGGCTACAACACAAACCTGATTAAAAAGGAGGACGTCCCGAAAACATACGAACAGTTGTTGGATCCGAAGTGGAAGGGAAAGAAAATCTCTATCGACGACGAGGCCTACGGCCTGCTCTCAGGGCTCATTAGGGCCTGGGGGAGGGAAAAGGCTGTTTCCTATTTCAAAAAGCTCGCCGCGCAGGATCCTGTGCTCATGCGAGGGAACACAAACCGCGTGCAACTGACCGTGGCCGGAGAATACTCGCTGATCGTCGCCTACGCTCCGACGATTCAAAGAGAAACCTCTAGGGGAGCGCCAATGGATTGGGTTCCTCTGGAGCCGGTGGCCGTTCAAGTCAATCCGATGATGCTGGCGGCCAAAGCCCCGCACCCGAATGCAGCCAAACTTTTCATAGACTTTTTGCTGTCCAAGGAAGGGCAAAAAATGCTCGTCGGGTTCAGCCGAATTCCCATCCGTCCGGATGTAAACCCGGATCCACCACGGTTGTTCAAGGGGTATAAGCGGATTGTGGAACACCCGGAGGAGTATAAGAACTTCACTGAGACGGTGAAGCTTTATCAAGAGATTTTTAACCTACGCTGAATCGTGATCCCATTTCCTTCTAAGGTCCTCGCAACTCTAAGAGGCGCGACAGTTCTGGTTCTCCTATCCGCGTGCAGTCTTAATAGGCCCCTCCTTCGCGAAGACCTGAAGGAATTGGGCCATTTTGGGTACCGGCAAGCGACCCAAGGGCTGGAAGGGGTTGTTATCGCGGCGCCCCACGGCAGAGCTGATCCGGATTCCGACACACTGGCGACAGCGCTGAGCAACCGGACAGGCGCCGGACTGGTCATCGCCTACGGCTTCAAATCGAAGCGGCTCAGCGTTACTCAACCTGTCGCGGGATTTTACCCTCACTTGGCTTCGCTTAATCCTTCACAGAGAGGAAGTGTTTTCGGGGATTACAAGCGAATCCTCCGGGAAACGGCTAAAGGAGATCTTGCTCTCTACGTAGGGATCCATAGATCGAGCGAGAGCGAGGTGTCGGATCGGATCGAGGTGGCTACGAGCGGATTGACGTTTGAAGAGGCTGGGGCCCTGAAAGACGCCTACATGCAGATCCGTGATCAGCTTTCCGGCAAGCAGGAAGTCCCTATGCTTCGCATGTCCATTGAGCCGTTGGACAGGATCTCGTGGCGCGCCCCTGGCGTGAAGCATCACGGGATTCTCTTGTTTGCCGAGAAGGGTCTGAATCTCCGGGTGCCTCAAATGCTTTCCGGAGACCTGGCTGAAAAACTCTATGCAGAGATTCTATCCCGGTGGGCCGTGCGCGCCATTGAGATCTTGCGGGAAAACCCTCTGAGACTCCCTCAAATCAAGGTTCAGCGCATGGATCTGGGAAGACTGGAGATGGTTGAACCTAAAAACCGTCTTCCAGGTGTTGTCATTGCTGCGCCGCACGGAAGTTACGATGAGTATACCGCCGAAGTGGTGAAGCGTGTGAGCTACCGGGCACGTTTGGCTGCGATCATCGCCAAGGGCTTCACGCCGACAGAGGCCGAAGGATGGCGGATTAACGTCAACCGCCCGACGGAAAAAACTCCTTATTCAGACGCCTTTGAACTCCACAGCCAAAGGGCGTCGAAGGTCTATAGCGCCTTTAAAGACCTCGTTTTTGAAGCCTGCAATCGAGATTTAAGGCTCTATATTGATATTCATCAGTACAGCACAGACACGAAGATTCAAGTAGCGACAGTTGGCATCCCGGTGGCACAGGCTCGAATCGTCAAGATGTTGTATTATGAGATTCGCGATCGAATGCTGGCAAAAGAGCCTAATATTCCAGCAGTCGACCTCGTCATAGAGCCTCTAGACGTGGTGGAGATCGGCGCCTGGGCTGCCAAGCTTGAGGGCATTCTGAGTTTGGCAAAAAAAAGCCTCCATATTGAAATTCCCAGTCACATTGCCTTTGCCACGCCAGAGGCTCGGGCGATTTATACCCAGCTGCTGGCTGCGCTCTTTCAGGAGGTTGCGCCTTTTCTTTTATCCAGAGCAGAGCACGGGCGGAGCTAGAGAGGGACAAAAACCAAATACGACTTTAGATTGACAAATTCGGCAGGGAGATGATACAAATCTCGTATTGCTCACCGTTGCGGGCTATGTAACAGAAAGGAGAGAAAGATGATTAATCGAGTAAGCGCACCATTCTATGGAATAATGCTTTTCGCCTTTCTTGCGTTAACCGGCTGCCCTCCGCCAGCGACCACCAAACCAGAGGCCCCTTCTGCGCCAGCACAGGCCATGGCTAAACAGAAGCCTCCGCAAGCTGTCGCCAAGTCTAAGACTCCGGCTTCAAGCTTGGAGGCGGCGCGTGAGGGGAAGGCTCCGGCTGCTGGCCCCTTGAAGGATATTTATTTTGGTTTTGACCGCTATGATCTTAAGGCAGATGCCCGTGCGACACTTAAGGCCAATGCTGACTGGTTGAAGGCAAACCCATCGGTGCGGGCGGAGATCGAAGGCCACTGCGATGAGCGGGGAACCAATGAATACAACCTGGCTCTGGGCGCCAAGCGAGCTCAAGCAGCCAGGGACTATCTGATCACTTTGGGGATCGCCAAGGGACGGATATCGACCAAGAGCTATGGCGAGGAGTTGCCGGTGTGCAAAGAACAGAACGAAGGGTGCTGGCAGAAGAACCGCCATGACCGCTTTGTCGTTATCCCTGCGCGGTCAACTTAAAGGCAATTTTTCTCTAACTTTTAGCCCTTGCGAGCTATCGCGATTGGGGGCGGGACCGGGCCCATCTATTTTCCGCTTGACAAGGGGTGGAGTGTTTTAGTATAGGGCTTAAGTTGTAGACTGTATTTAAGACCTAAGTCCTAAAAAATTTTTTCAACAACTGGAGGGCAAAAATGAATAACTTACTTTCGATAACAGGCGTGGTTTTGGTGATTTTCGCTCTCTCGTCCTGTGCTCTGGAACAGGAGAAGGTGGCTCCACCAGCAAAGCCGGCAGCGCCTGCGGTGGCCGAGGCAAAGAAAGCGGCACCAGCGGAAAAAAAGGCTGAAGCCAAAGTAAAAGCAGAAAAAGCGTCGGGTGATGTGGGCCTTATGGATCTGGAGAAAAATTACCTGATCCTGGTTACCAAAGAGGGCAAGCTCATCACTGCGGATTTTACTGGTAAAACCACGGTAACCAAGCTCGTGCCGCAGCCAGCCAAGATGAGCGACATCAACCTGGGGCAATCGGCGGCGGTGACTTATGATGCCGGCAAAGGCGGAAAAAATATCGCCACATCCGTTGAATACACCACCAAGGCAAAGAAGGGCGAATAGGATCATTAAAGAAGAGGAGACGAACATGGGAAGAAATCTGACTTGTGCAGCCGTTATTTTAGCGTTTTTCGTTGTAGCCCCCGCGCTGGCGCAGGAGAAGAAAGCTAAACCCTTGAAGGTAAGCGGGGACGTTGGTCTCTTGGATACAGAGAAGAACTATATGATCGTTGTGACCAAAGAGGGCAAGCTTGTTACTGTCGATTTCGATCAAAAGACCAAGGTGACCAAGTATGTTCCTCAACCGGCAAAGATGAGTGATATTGGCCTGGGGGAGGCAGCGACCATCACCTACAAGGCTCAAGGGGGCAAGAATATTATAGATGGGCTCGAGGTTAAGGTAAAAGCGAAAAAGGGCGAGTAGTTGTGGCGGGGCGACTAGCTGGAGTCACCCCATCCTGATGGGCTCAGGTTCCAATTTCTTGGGGCCTGGGCCCACCTCCTTGCGTATCCAGAACAACCCCCTTATTGGTTTTCAGTCGCGATATTTTCTCTCCATAAGGGCGCTCTAAAAGAAATCCTGGTTCCTCTGCCGGGAGAAGTTTCGACGGACAGTTCCCCGCCGAGCTTTTTGATTCTCTCTTCCATCGAAATCAAGCCAAATCCGTCGCCATTTCTTGCTGCCGATGCGTCAAAGCCGACTCCGTCGTCTTTCAATGATCCGCGAATTTCGGCCCCCGTTTCTTCCAAGAGGATCTCGGCCTTTGACGCATGGGCGTGTCGTGTAACATTTCTTAGCCCTTCTCTCAGGACGTAGTAGATCTCCTCCTCGACCGGAGCAGGGAGATTGAGATCGTCAGGTTCACTCTCCAACACCACCTGCAGGCCCAGCCCGTCGCGCAAGAATCTCATCTCTTCTTTTAACCTTTCAATCAAGGTTCCCGGCGCAAAATCTTGACTATCTTTTCCCGCAAGGAACCTCCGGATTTCCTCCATCGTGCTTCTGGTAGCATCCTCCATAAGCTCAAGCTCGTGGCTAAGCTCCTTTGGCGTCTCGATCAGATGCCTGCGGCATGTTTCCAGACGCAGGGCGAGGCTTGCCAGCACTTGCAGCAGGCGGTCGTGAAGCTCGCGGGCGATTCTTCGCCTCTCTTCCTGTGTCGCTGCCTCCCCGGCGGTTTTGTAAAGGGCCATGAGCTTTTCATTCTGTTTTTTTTCGAATTCGCTGAGAAGACCAAAAATATAGGCCAGCACGAAGAGGTAGATGGTTCTGATAATAAAGGTATCGATGGCCAAAGGATTTTCCCAGGTAGGGGAGAAGCGGATCAATCCATAGAGAACGGCCCCAGCCAGGGCCGCGAGGAGACCCCCTTTGATTCCGTATCTGGAGCTGGCCGTGATGACGGGGAAAAGATAATAAGCAAAGAACGGCGCCCGGGAGCCGCCGGTCGAGAAAACCATCAAAGAGATCCACAGAACGTCCAGACAGGTAACGGCAAATCTGATTTTTCTGGAATCTGCCTGTTCCCTCTTTGTGAGATAGAGGAGCAGCAGACTGTAGAGGAAAAAAGAAAAGAGGGAGATATGGGAGAGGATGGGGAATCTTGCCGCCCTCTCCGGATTAAGCTGGATGACCAGGATGGCGGCAACGGAAAAGCCCAATCTTACCCAGGCAAGTGTCTTCTCCTTCTGGAGGAGCCATTGATCCTCCAGCGTCATTATCTTTGGTTTGGAAAACGCCCCGGCACCCATAGGCAGCCAACCTCTTACTGCTCTTTCATTAACTCCGCCCCTTTCCCCTCGGGGCAGGAGATTGTGACGCGATTTCCGATGGGCGATTCATTATAAAAAGGGCAGCCTTGAAGCGATTATTGACCTTGAGTTTATCAAAGATGTTAGTGAGATGTGTTTTTACAGTCTTCTCGCTGATGAAGATCCTTTTGCCGATTTCTTCGTTGGTCAGACCTTCAGCAACGAGTCTTAAAATCTCCACCTCTCTTTTGGTCAGATGTTTCACCGCCTCGTTCACCGGTTCTGTGCCATGTTTGCTGGACTGCGACAGGGCGATCTCCTCGAAGGCATCTGCCGATGAAATCTCTTTATCGACCCAAAGCCCGCCGCTATGAACCGTCTTGATGGCCTGCAACAGAGTGGCGGAGGAAACGCCCTTCAACACATATCCCCTAGCTCCACCCTTGGCGGCATTGAGAATATTTTCGTCTTCCGAGTAGGCCGTAAGGACAACCACTTTGGTGGCCGGGTTTTTTTCGTTTAACTCCAGCAGAGTTTGAATCACATCTCCTTTGGGCATCTTGAGGTCCAACAGTAGCACATCCGGTCTCGCCCGATCCACGACTTTAGTCACCTCGTCTCCCCGCGAAGCCTCCCCAACCACAAGGATATCCTTTTCCAGGGAAAGAATTCTTTTCAGCCCTTCGCGGAAAAGAGTGTGGTCATCAGCGATTACGACTTTGATAGGACCCATGCTTCCCTCCATTTCACCGGGGTTGAGAAAACAAAGGTAAGATACCTGAAATTTTCATTCAAGCCAACGTCTTATCCGGCGCCTCCGGCCCTAAGATCACTTCGAGTTTTTCTTCCTACGACTCTGGTCTTACATTTGGCGTTTGCGGTAGCACAATTGGGCGAAAAAATCCTACCTAAAGCGTATTGTGAAGGTGCACCCCATAGGTTAGGTATTAGCCTACGAATTGGCATTGGAGATTTTTTTAAGGAGGGACATCATATGAAGAGGAAATCGATTGTGCTGACTGCCTGTGCTCTTTCTCTGGCCCTGGTTTTCCCTTTAATGGCTCAGGAAGAGAAGAAGGCGGAGAAGAAGAAAGCGGAGAAGGCTGCGGGAGACGTTGGGCTCTTAGACACAGAGAAGAATTACATGATCCTGGTCACCAAGGAGGGTAAACTCATTACTCTGGACTTTGATGCCAAGAGCAAAGTAACGATGTTAGAGGCAAAGGCTGTAAAGATGAGCGATGTTGGCCTTGGCTCATCTGCGGTTGTGAACTATGAGGATAGGAATGGCGATAAGAAGGTCGTTACCAAGATGGAATTTAGACCAGCCGCAGGGGGGGATTAACGTCCTCGCATTCTTGCGCTTTTAAATCGGGGCAGGTTTTGATTCGTTCGAAGCTTGCCCCGGTGCTTTTCTTGTAAAATCAATAGAGCAAGACAATCTTGAGGTCCAACACGTTTGTCCCCGTCGGACCGGGGCAAAACAGATTCCCCAGCCGTTTGAAAAAATTGTAGGAGTCGTTGTCGCGCAAAGCCTGCAGAGGATCGAGGCCAAGAGCGCGAGATTTTGATATCGTCCTGCCATCGGTAAAGGCCCCTGCTGCACTGGTAGGTCCGTCGCTTCCGTCGCTGCCCGCGCTCAGCATAGAAAGGCCCGCGCAGCCCGTCAATTCTAGCGCGCTGACCAGCGCAAATTCCTGGTTTCTCCCTCCCATCCCCTTTCCTCGAACCCGTACGGTGGTTTCTCCACCCAGGAGAAAGCAGTGCGGGCGGCGATATTTTCTGGGCCCATTTTTTACCTGCTTTAAAAAGGAGCATAACTCTCTCGCCCTTGTCTCGTTATCTCCGCTTAACTCGGCGGTCAGAATAGTCGCTTTGAAACCTAGAGATTCGGCTTTATGCTTTGCCGCGGCCAGCGCTTCTCGGTTGTTGGCCAAGAGCACCAAAGGACTTTGGCCGGAGAGTACGCTTCCGGGCTTTAACGTCTCGGGGATTTCCCCCCGAACCCCTCGGAGCAGATAGTCTCTCGCTCTGGGTGGAGTCCTGTTTAGCAGGCGGTATCTCCTTAGTATGTTCCAGGCATCCCTGTAAGTGGTGGGATCGTGAAAAGAAGGGGCGGAGCCGATCACTGCGGGGTCATCTCCCGGAACGTCGGAAATAGCGAGCGTAACTACTCTGGCCGGATAGGCATGGCGCAGTATCCCTCCGGCTTTGACCCCGGATAGGTGCTTCCGAATGCAGTTTATCTCAGAGATATCCATCCCGCTTTTTAACAGGAGGTCCGTTACTGTCCGCTTGTCTTCCAGCGTGAGGCCCGGCGCAGGTTTCACCAAAAGAGAGGAAGCGCCGCCCATGAGAAAAAAAACGACCCAATCCTTAGGACCGGCGCTGCGGAGGAGATCGAGGCAGCGCTCCGTTCCTGCCAGGCTGCGCTTATCAGGGAGCGGATGGTCCCCGACGGCAATCGAAATCCGCTCTGCTCGACCCTTGAAGGAGCGCTCCCGGGCAAGGAGCACGCCTCCCTGGAATCGGTTTTCAAAAAAAGCTCCCCAAAACGGCGCCGTAAGGTCGACGCCCTTTCCCACGCCAGCTACGTAGACATTGCCTGTCAAGGAGAAACGGCGTTGTCCCTGCGTACCCTCTACGAGGAGAGTAGAATCCGAAATCTTTAGTTTCTTTTTTAGGAGAAGGGCAGGCTGGACCGCATGGATAGCGGCATGGTAGATCTCTTTGAGAACCGTCCTGGCTCGGGCTTCCATCGAGCCAGAAAGATCTTGCTTCCCTTTGCTTTTTTCATCTATTATACCGGTCATGAAGCTGGATTCAGGCAGCCACAGGAGGGGTTATGGGCGACAGTGAGTTTCTTCCCCAAGAGGGTCCCAAAGCTTTTGTGTCGGTTTGGCGCAAGGTTATGTCGGACCCGCAGGGGTTTTACCGTGACATGCCGGCCACCGGAGGCTTCGAGAACCCCTTGATTTTTTTGGGCATCTGTGGACTTTTTTATTTTATCCTCAAGGTTATTGTCGGCGGTCTTCCCGATGCCGTCAATGCCCTCTTCTTGGTTGTCTTGGCTTTTATCTTCGGCCCTGGCATCTTGATGCTGGCGTCCCAGTTTGTTTTCCAAGGAGAAGGGGATTACGAAGGGAGCCTGCGTATATGCGCTTACGCCGGGGCCTGTCTGGTTCTCGCCTGGGTGCCCGTTCTTGGGGTCTTCGCCTTTCTGTACAGTTTCTATCTTGTTTTCCTTGGCACGGAGAAAATTCATAAGCTGGATACCACCAAGGCTGCCATTGCAACCCTTATCGCAGTCCTGGTTACGGCAGCTATTATGGTTTTTGTCTTGGGAGAGGGGAGAATCCGTCACCCCCTCTTGTAACCGATTTACGATTTTAGGCTTTAGACTTCGTCGTGAGCTCAGTCGAACGATTAAATCCAAAATCGGCAATCCAAAATCTAAAATAGTCAGGTTGCCGGGTAGGGCCTGCGTGGAAATTAGAGGTTTTCCTCCTCGATATCCGTGATCGCGAGTTTGCGGTAAGTTCTCTCGTCTTCAAATTTCTTTTGCATCTTCCTCTCTTTTTCCATCTCCTCCTGGCACTTTACGCACAAGCGGGTGAAGGGAAGAATCTTCAGCCGTCCTAATTGTATCTCGCCTTCGCAGTTCTCGCAGCCGCACTCGCAGACCCCGTAAGTTTTGTCCTTGATCCGTTGCAGCGCGTCGTCGATGGCGTGCAGCTTCTCTCGCTCTCTATCATTCAGGATGAAATTGATCTCCCGATCTCTCTCATCGCTGGCCAGGTCATAGGTGTCCCGCCCCTCGTCCTTGCTCCCCTCCGTCTCCTCCTTCACCCGCTCCCGGATCTCCCGGAGAAGCTGTTTTTTTGTCTCCAGCAGAGTTTCCTCCGCTTTTTTTAGCAGCTCTTTCCTCAACTTTTTATCCTGGCTTGGTTTAGTGTTAGGCATGTAGTATGTCACCAATCAAATCATAGTCAAGGACCCGGGTAATCCTCACGTCTACCATGTCACCCGGTTGTACGTTGTTTTGCCTTTCATCGCTCAGACCCTTCTCGATGGTAACAATCCCGTCCACCTCGGGGGCATGGGCCTGAGTGCGACCGAATAGCCTTTCCGTATCCGCGTCACGGCCTTCAATCATAACGCGCTCTACCGTGCCGATCAAGGTCTCATTTTTTCTGCGGGAGATTTCCGCTTGAAGCTCCATCACCTCCTGCCAGCGCCGCTCCTTTTCTTCCTCGGGGAGCTGATCTTCCATCAGGGCGGCGGCGGTTCCTTCCTCGAAGGAGTATTTGAAAACTCCCAGGCGGTCAAATTGCGCTTCTTCGACAAAATCCAGGAGTTCCCGAAAATCCTCATCGGTCTCGCCGGGGAACCCGACAATGAGTGAGGTCCGAAGGGTGATATCAGGGATCGCCCGGCGGAGCCTGTGGACCGCCTCACGCACGGCGCTGCCGCTTTTGCCCCTGCGCATTCTTGTCAGGATCCGGGCGCTGATGTGCTGAAAGGGGATATCCACGTACTTGCAGATCTTTTCGTTTTCACGGATCAAGCGCAATAGGGGCTCGTCAAGGAAATTTGGATAGGCATAGAGGAGACGGATCCAGTGAATCCCGGAGACCAGCGCCATTTCCTTGAGCAGCCCGTAGAGCGTGGCGCCGTCTCGGCGCTCTCTGCCGTACGCCGTCAGGTCCTGGGCGATAAGGTTTATTTCCTTGACCCCGCCCTCGGCCAGCACCGTTGCCTCTTTGACGATGGAATCGATCGGTCGGCTCCGGTGGGGACCGCGGAGTTGGGGAATAATGCAAAAGGCGCACTTGTGGTCGCAGCCCTCCGAGACCTTAAGGAAGGCGGTGTAAGACGGGGTGGTTCGTAGGCGGGGCGTGACGTGGTCGTACAAATAGCGCGGGATACCGACGTATGCCCTTTGCTTTTTGCCTTCGCGGTGCTCCTTTAGAATTTCCGCAATGCGCGGAACTTCACCCGTCCCGATAAAGAGGTCCACCTCGGGCAGCTCTACAGTGAGCTGCTCGGAATACCGCTGAGGGAGGCAGCCGGCTACGACCAGGGTTTGGAGCCTTCCTTCTTTTTTCAGGCGGGCCGTCTCTAGAATAGTATCGATCGCTTCCTCTTTAGCGGCATCGATGAAGCTGCATGTGTTGATCAGAACGATGTCCGCCTCGGTCGGCTCGGAGACCATTTCGTAGTGGTCTTGTTGCAGGAGCCCCGCCATGACCTCCGTGTCGACCAGGTTGCGCGCGCAACCGAGACTGATGATGTTGACCTTTTCCTTCACGCCCTTACGATCCTAACTCCACCACATCCACGCCGGCGGGAACCTGCGGGCGAAAAAAGGAGTCTTTCAACCCGATCCCTCGTTGCATGTTGGAAAAACGAATCGTGGTCACATTGCCGGCGGCGTCTCGAATGCGGGTCCAAACGATATTGAAAGTATCACTATCGATTCCCAACACGATCTCGCCCACCCCTCCCAACTCTCCCTTCGGCCCAAGCTGGAGGACATAATTCCCCTGTTCCAAATTCTTTAAGCTCACTTTAAAGTCCTTTTTGAGATTGCCTATCCCCAGCAGGAAAGATAGGGGGGTCTCCGAGCGAAAGGCGTTTTTGAGCGGGCTTTTGATGACCTGTCCTTGCTCCGGCTGGTAATAATAAAGACTTTTCCCGTCCGCCAGGACGAACTGACCCTTCGGCTCATCATACTGCCAGAGCATCCTCCCGGGGCGCTTGAAATAGATTTTTCCCCATCCCTTGAGGGTGCGAGCGAGCGTCTTAAGCTCCGTCTCTTGCCGAAATTCCGCCACAAAGTCAACAGCGGAATCGTAACTCTTCTGCAGACTCTCGATGACAACTTCTTCTGTTTTCGTCTCAACCGCAGCGCCCGGAGGGCTGCCGGCGGGAACGAAAAGGAAAAGCAACCAAAAAAGAGCGAGTCCCGCTAGCCTTTTAATTGTCAATTTTCCTCGCATAGACCTCTCGCGGCTTTGCCCCATCCGCCGGCCCCACCACGCCGTCCCGCTCCATCTGCTCGATCATCCTGGCGGCCCGGTTATACCCGACTCTGAGTCTTCTCTGGACCATGGAGATGGAGGCCTGCTGCTCCTCCGTGACTAGTCTAACAGCCTCATCATACATTTCATCGTAATCGTCATCCCCGTTTGCCGCCTCGACCTCTTTTTTAGCTTCAAAGACCTCAGGACGATAACGAGGTTTGGCTTGTTGTTTGATGAACTCCACAACCTTGCGGACCTCTTGATCCGAAACATAAGCCCCATGGATACGGGTCAGGCGAGCTGTCCCAGGGGGTAAGTAGAGCATGTCCCCTTCTCCCAGAAGCCGTTCAGCCCCGATGGAATCAAGAATCGTGCGGGAATCGACCCGGGAGGTCACCTGGAATGAGATCCGGGCCGGAAAATTCGCCTTAATGAGTCCTGTGATAATGTCCACTGACGGACGCTGTGTAGCCAGGATCATATGAATTCCCGCAGCCCTAGCCTTCTGAGCCAGACGTGTAATGTATTCCTCGATATCTCTGCGAACAGACATCATCAAATCCGCAAACTCATCCACGACAATCACGATGCGGGGGAGGTGTTCATGCACCAGGGGGCTCTGTTCTTCGGCATGCCCTGTTATCTCATTGTTTTCTCTGGTCTCGTCAGGATCTTTGAGGTCAATGACCTCGCCTTGATCAGGCATCTTTTTTTCCAAGATGCGGTTATAGTGATCGATATTTCTGGCCCCTTTGTCGCGCATCAGCCGGTAGCGCCGATCCATTTCCTCCATGGCCCAAAACAGGGCCGATGCCGCCTTCTTGGGGTCCGTGACCACCGGAACCAGCATGTGAGGCAGTTCCTCGTAGACGCTGAGCTCCAGCATCTTCGGATCGATCATGATGAACTGCACGTCCTTTGGCGTTGCCTTATAAAGCATGCTCAAAATCATGGCATTGATGGAGACGGACTTTCCCGTTCCCGTAGCACCAGCCACAAGCAGGTGGGGCATCCGGGCCAAATCCGCCAGGTAGGGAAGCCCTGATATAGCCTTTCCTAATGCCAGGGTGAGCTTCGACTCGGCATTTTGGAAATCATCGCTCCCAATGACCTGCTGTAGGAAAACTTTCTCACGCCTGGGATTGGGTATTTCGATGCCCACAACAGACTCTCCGGGGATCGGAGCCAAGATCCTCACATTTAGCGCGCGCAACGCCATTGCCAAATCATCTGCAAGGGTGACGATCCGTCTTACTTTAACCCCCGCAGCAGGCTCGAATTTAAACATCGTGATAACGGGTCCAGGGTGCACACTTTTCACGTGTCCTTCGACACCCAAATCCGTCAGTTTCCTTTGCAGAGTCAGACTAATCGCGTCGAGAGTTTCCTTATCGATCTCCACATGCCCACTATCCGGAGGATCTAACAGAGATGGGGAGGGAAGCGTATAGGCCTGGCCGATTTCGGGAAGAACAAATTGTTCTTGCACGGGGGCGGGTTTTTTCCTTAGTTTCCTTGGAGGCTCGTCTTTTACTGCTATTGCCTCTTTTACCTCTTCTTTGAGAATAATCGGTGGCGGGACATATTCCTTTCGCTCTTTTTTGGTATTTTCCGCCTTTCTTTTTTTCCTCCATTCTTCTAATTGCCTCATCATTGTTCTGAGAGAGGCTACGGCCCATTTTCGGCTTTTTCCGATTCTCGGTCGCACCGATTCCCATGAAGCAACAAGGGAGATACGGAACGTGAACATTAGCGTAAGGAGCAGCACGGAGAACCCAATGGCGTAGGTACCTATGTCACCGGTAAAATAAGTAAGTTTGTCCCTAAAAAGTTCCCCAACCACCCCACCGTTTTTTACTGCTTCATTTGATTTAATAATCAGACTAAAAAGCGTGGCGGAGCTTATAATAAGAAGAATAAATTGGATCAATACGGAACCTTGTGCTTTTACAAGTTGCAGACCTTTATAATAAGTCCCGCGGAATAGATAGTAGGAAACTACACACAGATAAAGCGGAATTAGATAGGCGGAGAGTCCGAGTCCCTGGAGCAAGAGGTCGGCTACGTAAGATCCTGTGGGTCCAATCCAGTTGTGTGTGGGATTAATGTTTCCCGAGGGAGCATTAAATGATTTGTCGCCCGGATAGTAGGTTCTCAGGCTTAGGGTGATAAGGAGAGCAAAAACAAAAATTATGACTCCCCAAATTTCACGAGTTAATCTAGAGCTCCTTTCCATAATTCGGTCCATTCAAAGCTCAGCTTTCACGGCTCTCAGGTCTCCATGATGAAGGGGAGGATGACCGGCCGCCGCTCCAGTTTTTTGTTAAAGTACCTGCGCAGCGCTTTGCGCACCTCCTCCTTCAGTTCGGCGGGATCGGTCCGGGTCTCCCGATTGATCCCCCGTAATGTCTCCAAGACGACCTTCTTTGCCTGCTCCATGACCTCTTCGCTCTCCTCGGCGCGCACGAATCCGCGCGAGATGAGATCCGGCCCGGCCACAAGCTCACCGGTTTGCTGATGGATCGCCATAACGGCCAGGACCATCCCGTCTTCCGAGAGATGGCGCCGGTCCCGGATGACGACATCTTCGACATCTCCCACTCCCTTGCCGTCGACGAAGACCCTCCCGACGGAGACTGACCCTGCTTTTCTAGCGCTATTCCGGGTCAATTCCAGGACGGCGCCGTCCTCCAGCAGGAAGCAGTTCTCCGGCGGCAGCCCGACTTTCTGGGCCAGCTGGATATGTCTCACGAGATGGCGGTATTCTCCATGGATCGGGACAAAATAGCGCGGGCGCGTGAGCTGGAGCATGGTCTTCAGTTCCTCTTGGCTGGCGTGACCTGAGACGTGAATCTCCGAGACCCTTTCGTAATGGACCTCGGCGCCGCGGCGGTAAAGATGGTCGATGAGATTGTTGATCGTTTTCTCGTTGCCGGGGATCTGCTTGGAAGAGAGCACCACCGTATCCCCGGGCTCGATCCGGATCGACTTGTGATCGTCCAGGGCGATTCTATGCAGTGCCGAAAGGGGTTCCCCCTGGCTACCGGTGGTGAGGAAGGTGGTTCGGTCGCGCGGGAGCTCCTGCCACCTCTCACTCTGGATCATGACCCCGTCGGGAAGATGGAGGTAGCCCAAATCAGAGGCGATCTGAGCGTTGTTGATCATACTGCGCCCGCTGAGGACGACCCTGCGTCCAAAACGCTCCGACAGCTCAATGACCTGCTGGAGGCGGGGGATGTTGGAAGAGAAGGTGGCGATGAACAGTCGCGCGTGACTTTGCTGAAAGATCTCTTCGAGATTTCTCCCTACTTCGCGCTCGGAAGGGGTGTAGCCCTCACGCTCCACGTTAGTCGAGTCGGAGAGGAGAAGCAGGACCCCTTTCTCTCCGTAGGCGGCGAATCTCTGAAAATCGAACCGCTCGTCATTCATGGGTGTATTGTCGATCTTGAAGTCGCCGGTGTGAATAACTGTTCCGAGCGGAGTCTCGACGGCAAGGGCCAGGCAGTCCATCAGGCTATGAGTGACGCGTATCCCTTCGAGCTTAAACGGCGCCAGCTCCCAAACCTGTCCGGCCTTGATTTCTCTTAAATCCGTTGTCCGGTCGAGCCCGTGCTCGCGGAGTTTATTGCCCAGCAGGCCAAGGGTAAGGCGCGTGCCGAAGACAGGAACCGGAAGCTGCCTTAAAATATACGGGAGGGCTCCGATATGGTCTTCATGGGCATGCGTGAGAACAATCCCCTGGAGCCTTTTCTTCTTTTCTACGAGGTAGCTGATGTCCGGGATCACCAAATCGATTCCCAGGAGTTCCGCGCCGGGAAACATCAGGCCGCAATCGATGGCGATGGCCGATTCGCCATGCTCCAGCAGCATCATGTTTAAACCGAACTCTCCCAATCCACCCAGCGGAATGATTTTCAGTGGCTCCATATAAATCCTTACCTCAGCGCCCAGCTCTCTGTTGGGACCATGGCGCGCACGCTACCGGCGCCTTGGCTTGCCGTTCCGGCGTGTTGGCGGTAGTGAGACTCGATGAGGGTTCTTACGTGACTCAAAAGGCCGCGAATATTTCCCGCATGATACTGATCCAGAGAAACGGGCTCGCTAACGATGACCTCTATTTCCCCGCCGCGGATACGCCAGTCTCCCCTTGGCAGGATGGTCCCGCTGCCGTTGATGGTGATCGGGACGATAGGGGTTTGTGTCTTGACGGCAAGAACGAAACCGCCTCTTTTGAAGGGCAGGAGCTGCCCGTCGGCGCTGCGGGTGCCCTCAGGGAAAACGACGACGGAGATCCCCCCTTCGATTCTCTCTCTCGCCTTTCTCAAACTCGCCATCGCCTTGGCGCGGTTCGATCGGTCCACGACGATGTGCTTTGAAGCCCACATGGCCCAGCCGAACAGGGGGATAAAGAGCAGCTCTCTTTTTGCCACCCACCGGAGCTGAAACCTGGCGAGACTTTGGACAAGCACGGGGATGTCGATATTGCTCCGGTGATTCGCCATAAAAATATATTGGCGGCCTGGGTCGAGATGCTCCAGACCTTTGACTTTGAGGCGAATGACGCCGATTTTCAGAATTCCCCAGGCCCAGAACCGGGAGATTTGATAAGCGATGCTTCCCTGGCGATCAAAAAACCCCAGGGGGATAATGAGAAGGCTTGCAGGGAGGGTGATCAGAATGACCAGGAACAGCTTTATGCTGTACAGCATCAAAATAAAACTTATTTTTAACAAGGGCTAATTTAGCAAAAAATCAGGAAAAAGTAACATATTTTAATCCACGGGGGGGAAAAAAGCAATAAAGTCGATCTGCTCTGGAAAGGCGGCTTTTTTTATTGACTAAAGAGTTCCCTGGCGTTAAGGTTGTTCCATAATTAGTTTTGAATTGTGAGTTTATTGTTTTTTAGGAGATTTTATGTCGGTTAATAAAGCAATCCTTATCGGCAATCTCGGCAAAGATCCTGAAGTGCGCTTTACCGCTAATGGCAAGGCAGTGGCGCGCTTTTCCATCGCCACTTCCGAAGTTTGGAATGACGCCGAAGGCAACCGGCAGGAGAGGACAGAGTGGCACAACATCGTAGTCTGGGGAAAGCAGGGGGAAAGCTGCGGCCAATATCTGGCCAAGGGCAGGCAGGTGTATGTGGAGGGGAGCATTCGCAGTCGCTCTTATGACGACAAGAGCGGCAACAAGCGGTACATAACCGAGATTGTAGCTCAAAGAGTCAGATTCTTAGGTGGCGGCGGTGGAACCCGTGTCGCGACGGAGACGGAACCCGAACCAGCCGCCGAAACCCCAGCCGGCCAGCCCCCGCCGTTGGACGATGATATTCCGTTCTGATTGCAACGACTGCTGGCGACCAGTCCACCACGGGAACACTTTTCCCGGGGCCGGCGATGTTTGGCCGCCTACAATCAACACCCCGCCACCAGCCGCACCGAAATCCAGGTTGCTTGACCAGGTACGTCAGGCGGTCCGTACGCGACAATGGCTACGACATCAGGACCGTTCCGGAGCTCTTGGGGCATTCACCCCGTGAGATATGCCTATGCAACAGCACTACTATGTCTATGTCCTAAGATCTTTCAAGGACAAACAGTTCTATGTTGGATTCACCAAGAATCTTCCCGCGAGAGTTGAGGCTCACAACGATGGCTTGGTTCCGTCCACTAGAAGCAGATTGCCCTTGCAACTTGTCTACTGGGAGGGCTGCCTCAACCAGACAGACGTAACGCATCGAGAAAAATACTTGAAGACCGCTTGGGGAAAGCGATACGTGAAGACAAGGCTTAGGAACTATCTCACGGGGTAAAAGATATCAGCACCACGATGATCTATACCCATGTCTTGAATCGCGGCGGTAAAGGAGTTCATAGTCCGGCGGATCAACTTGGGATTGATTCGGGCCCACTGTAGCCGGTAAAGGCTGACAATAGTGCAGTGTTTGTCGGGTCATGTTTTTTATTGTTAAGTGGCGAAAAAGATCATAGGATTGCCTATATTTATGAAATCGTCGATTGGGATAGATTGACCGACTCACTTAGTAGTTAGCGGGATCTCGAAACCCGCGCTACTCTACCCGTAAAGGAGAGGACGATATGGCGTATTCCTTAGTTGACATAGAGAAAGACATTATGCGTTTACCCGCCGAGGATCGAGCTCGGCTCGCGGTGCGCCTCCTGTCCAGCCTGGAAGAAACCACGGAGTCGCCAGAGGAGATCGAAAAGCTCTGGATTGCCGAGGCAGAACGGCGCTTCCAGGAACTACGCGACGGTGTCGTGCAGGGGATACCCGCTCAGGAGGTCTTCGCTGAGTTGCGGGCCAAGCGCAAGCGGTCGTGAAGGAGGCGATCTTCCACCCGGAAGCTCGGGCGGAGGTGAGGGAATCAGTAGAATTCTACGAAGCGCGCCTCGACGGGCTCGGCCTGCGGTTCCTGGCGGCGGTGGAAGGGACGGCAGAACGGATCTCCACCAATCCTGAGGCAGGCGCACCGCTCGCTGGTGGGTTTCGCAAACGGATTGTTTTGGGTTTTCCGTACAACATCATCTATCGGGTCTGGGAGGATTACATTTATCTCGTCGCCGTTGCTCACCACCACTGTCGTCCGGGCTATTGGCGCGAGCGAACTGGTCGCCGCTAACTACCGGCTTGAGCCGGACCTTAGGGCCGCTCAGCCGAAACGTTCGGCGAATAGATTTGAAGTTTTAGAACACCGTGGTAGCATAAAGACATGGGCACATTTCACACAGGCTGTAAGGTCGAGAACCACATAAACCGGTCGAAGTTCGTCCGGCTCCAGAAAGTCCTTGTTGACACGGGAAGTGAGTACACTTGGATCCCAGAGACTAAACTGGAGCAGATTGGAGTCAAGAGGGAGAAAAAAGATCTATGCTTCGTACTGGCCAATGGAGAGGTTGTGACCCGTAGTGTCGGCTTCGCCATTCTGAGGGTTGGGAAGAACTTCACAATCGACGAGGTCGTCTTTGCTGAGCCCGGCGATCTTCTCCTCCTGGGAGCCCGTACCCTTGAAGGACTGAATCTCACGGTGGATTCGGCCAGAAAGAAGCTCGTCGCAGCCGGTCCCCTCCCTGCCGCCTGATCCTCGCCGAACCCTTATGAGGCGCTGGAGCGCGGCAATGGGGGTCAGAGTCGATTTTCGGTCCTTATCACGCTACCGTCCTTCTAGGAGTAGTAAGGTAACCAAAGCCTGAACCAATTCTGAAACAGGCCCACCCATATTAAGCCTGCTCTAGCTTTGTTAGCCTAGTTAGGCTGCTAGAGGAACTTGCCCGAGCTTTAAACAAATAAAAGAAAGGCGGAAAAGAAATAATGACGTTTTTTGCTTTCTTTACACTGATCCTAGCGGCGGTCCTGGAAGTTGGGGGCGATGCGATGATTCGGGATGGAATAAAAGACAAAAGCCTTTTTTACCTGGTCGCAGGCGTAGGACTGCTCGCCTTGTATGGCTTCTTCGTCAACGTGTTGAGCACTCAAAGCGTGATTAGCAGATTAGTAAACTTCAATTTCCGTAGTTTGTCGGGAGCAAACGACTGGCAGTTTTCCAACCAACTCGGATTGTATGTTGGATTCTTCGCTTTGGCGAGCGTGGGTTGGGGGCATAGCAGGTATGGGGATACCGTGTCTGCGTCAACAATTGTGGGTTTGTTCTTGATCGGCCTTGGCGGACTAACCATGCAATATGGGCAGAAAATTTGGATGATGTTAAAGGGATGACTTACCTCAGGCTACTCGATTTCTGTCCCGACCTGTGGTGAACGCCAAAATATTTTCCACTACTTCGTCCATCAAACGCTGGCGCGCCTCGCGCGCGGTCCAGGCGCAATGAGGCGTCACCAATAAATTATCCAGCTCCTTGGCGGCTTTGATGATGGGATGATCCGCAGGAGGCGGTTCCTGTGTCAGCACGTCCATTGCCGCGCCTGCCAGCCGTTTTTCCCGCAGCGCCCGGATAAGGGCCTCGGCGTCGATCAGGGCGCCGCGAGCCGTGTTGATGAGAAAAGCGCTGGACTTCATCAGGGCCAAAGCCCGGCCATCGATCAGACTTTTCGTCTGCGGGGTTAGAGGACAATGAAGTGAAACGATATCTGCCCGCGACAGGACTTCATCCAAGGGCAAGCGGCCCTTGGGAGTTGGGCCTTGAGAACCGGGACGGGCGGAGATCAACGCTTCCATGCCGAAGCCCCGGGCCATCTCCGCCACTCTCCGGCCGATATTGCCGTAGCCGACGATGCCTAATTTTTTACCGGCAAGTTCCAGGGTTGGATAATCGAACATGGTGTACATCGGGCTTTTTTCCCACGCACCCGAGCGCACCAGCTCGCCATATCGGCCCGCACGTGTCGCCAGCTCCAAAATAAGCGCCATGGTAAACTGGGCGACGGATTGAGCGGCGTATCCGGGAACATTGCATACCTTAATTCCGCGTGCCCCGGCAGCTTCCAGATCGACGTTGTCGGTGCCGGTTGCGGCGACGGCGATCAGCTTGAGATCTTTGGCTGCCGGTGAGCCAAGCAATGATTTATCCAGAACCACCTTGTTCAAAATGACCGTATGATAACCTTGGAGTCTCTGCGGCACCTCCGCCGGGGCTGTCAGCCGGTGGACGGCGCAGTCCCACTTCTCTTTAAAGCTCTCCAGTGAAACGTCGCCGAAGGTCGACGCGTCCAGGAAGACGACACGAAAATCGTTTTCGCTCATGGCTATATTTTGCCAGCCATCCTTTTTGCCTCCTCCCAGAGGAGATCCATTTCTTCCAGCGAGGCCTCGCCCAAGGTTTTTCCCCTCTCCCGGATCTTTGTTTCTATGTGGGAAAAACGTTTAAGGAAGCGATCGATGGTCTGGGAAAGGGCCTCTTCGGCTTCCAATTCGAGGAAGCGGGAGAGATTGACCAAAGAAAAGAGCAGATCTCCCATCTCTTCTTTTACACGGCTCTCGTCGCCGGATGCTACGGCCGATTTGAGCTCGCTCAGTTCCTCTTCGATCTTGCCCCAGACCGGTCCCGGTTCTGGCCAGTCGAAACCAAAATGAGAAGCCCTCTCGGTGACTCTCTGGGCGCGGGCCAAGGCGGGGACCTTCCGTGAAAATGTGCCCAGAGAAGAGCCGCCTCGGACAGCATCTTGCTGTTTTCTTTTGGTCTTAGCCTGTTTCACTTGAGCTTCCCTTTGCCGAGAAAGTGTCATTGATCTTAAGCCATGGGTCAGATCATGTCCAGATCAAGTTTCTTGTGCGCTCAGAGCTTGTAAGTCGCCGTTTCTTGGTGTTAGTGTCGGGCTTCTTATCCATTATTCATCCCGTGACATCATTAGAGCCGAGCAAATCCAATGCGGCCTGAGCTTATTGCGATTCTGTCAGCGATGGGTTGGGCGGGAGACGCCATTCTGGTGCGCATGGGGGCGCGCACCTCCAATATCTACGCGGCGGCATTCCTAAGCTATTCCGTTTCGGCCCTTTTTCTCTGGTGCTATTTCCTTCTCTTTTACCCTCTTCGTCTCCTTTGGTCGCCGGCTACCATCTACTTTTTACTCAGCGGCTGCCTCCAGCCCCTGCTGGCGAGAATACTCTTCTACATCGGCATCACCCGTCTGGGGGTCTCTCGCGCCGGTCCGCTTCGCGGGATAAGCCCCTTCTTTGCGCTCGTCCTTGCCGTGCTCTTTCTCCACGAGCGGCCGACGCTTCCGGTTTATGGCGGCACCGTGCTCATCGTGGCAAGCGTCTGGCTCATTTCCTGGCGCAGCAGCGGGAGGGGAGAAAGTGAGTGGAAGCTTTTTGATATCATTTTCCCGTTAGGGGCAGCGTTCGTCGGCGCCGTGTCGCAAAACCTCCGTAAGGGGGGACTGCTCATCCTCCCGGACCCCTACATCGGCGCGGTGATCGCCACCACCACCTCTCTAACGATCTTTGCGATCTCCTTGCTGCTCATGGGGCGTATCCGGCTGATACAGCCTCGGAGAGAAAGTTTTCCTTTCTTCGGGAGCGCCGCTTTAGTCGCTGCTACCGCGCAGATCCTTAACTTCATGGCTCTCACCAAGGGAGAAGTGTCTGCCATGGCCCCGCTTCTCGATAGTACCCCGCTCTTCACGGTACTGTTCAGCGCAATTTTCCTAAGAGATTTGGAAAAGGTAACTGCCAGGATTGTTCTCGGCGTGCTCCTGATGCTTACCGGAGCCATCATTATTACCAGCCGCTGACCCGTCCGGCGATCAGGTCTCGTTGTTGAATTCATACTTAAAGCACTACAAAGTCAAATTGTCCAGGGTGGACCTGGCAGAGAAAATCTGATACAGAAAGGACGATTTTTAATTGGTATGAATTCTTGAAAGGAGGCAATCTATGGACATCACGACTTCAACCATTCAGCTCAACACCCCTGACGGCAAGATGGAGGCTTATGAGGCGAGGCCCAAGGACGGAGGGACCCGGCCGGCCATTATCGTCTTGATGGAAGCCTTCGGGGTCAACAGCCACATCAAGGACGTTACCGAGCGGGTCGCGCGTGAAGGCTATGTCGCCGTAGCGCCTGACCTCTACCATCGGGAGACGGAGCGGATCGTCCCTTACAATGATCTGCAAAAGGCGATCGGTATCATGAACCGCCTTCAGGACCCCAAGGTCATGGACGACGTGGGCGCGGTCATCTCGCACCTGAAATCCCAGAGTTACGTCAAGGCCGGCGCTGTCGGCATCACCGGCTTTTGCATGGGCGGCCGGTTTACCTATCTGGCTGCGGCGCACCACAACAAAGAGATCAAGGCTGCAATGCCCTTTTACGGGGGGGGCATTCCGATGGGCAAGCCAAGTCCTCTGGAACGCACGGGCGAGATCGACTGCCCGATTTATCTTTTATTCGGGGCTAAAGACCAGCTTATTCCCCAGGACCATGTAGCCCAGATCAACAAGGCGCTCACGGATGGCAAGAAGAACTTCACGTTGAAGGTCTATCCGGAAGCCGGCCATGGCTTTTTCTGCAATGAACGGGGCAGTTATCACGCGGAATCCGCCAACGATGCCTGGGAAAAGTTTCAGTCCTTCTTTAGCCAGCACCTTAAGAAATAGGCCGGCAGGAGGGTTTGCGAAAAGAGGAAAGGTCTCTCCCTTTCCTCTTTTTTTTCTTGCCCGGGAATGTCAAAAAGACAGTTCGTCGGGTTTGTGGTAAATTGCCAGAAAGGGTTATCAAGGTGTCCCGGAAGAAAGCCAAGGAACAGGTTACCGTCGGGCTTATCCAGATGAGGGCAGGAGAAGATCCTGGGACCAATCTGGCCAAGGCCGTGGCCGGGATCGGCGCGGCCGCTAAGAAAGGGGCCGAGATCGTCTGTCTTCAGGAGCTCTTTCGCTCGCGTTATTTTCCCCAGACTGAAGACGCCGAAAAGTTTAAACTGGCCGAGCCCGTCCCCGGTCCAACCACGGAAACCTTGAGCCGGCTGGCGCGGGCAAAAAAACTCGTCATTATCGCCTCGATCTTCGAGAAGCGTTCGGCCGGGATCTACCACAATACCGCGGTAGTCATCGATGCGGACGGATCGATCCTGGGAAAATACCGCAAGATGCACGTCCCCGACGATCCCTGCTACTATGAAAAATTCTATTTCACTCCGGGAGACCTCGGGTTTCCCGCCTTCCAAACGCGCTACGCTAAGGTCGGCGTGCTTGTCTGCTGGGACCAATGGTTTCCTGAGGCCGCCCGCTTGACCGCTCTTGCCGGCGCCGAGATTCTCTTTTATCCGACGGCGATCGGATGGCTCCCCACGGAGCCGCGCAGCACCGCCCGCGTCCAGCGCAGCGCCTGGGAGTTGATCCAACGGGGACACGCGGTGGCCAACGGGGTATATGTGGCCGTGGTCAATCGGGTGGGACGGGAAGGGAAGCTCAAGTTCTGGGGCGGCTCCTTTGTTGCCGGTCCATTCGGTGAAATCATCGCCCATGCCGGAGGCGAGAAAGAAGAGATCCTGGTAGCGCGCTGTGATCTTAAAAAGATTGATGAGACGCGCCAGAACTGGCCATTTCTGAGAGACCGGCGCATCGATGCCTACGGACCCCTCACTGCGCGCTTTTTGGATGAAGACTCAAACCTGACATCTGCTCCACTGACCTCCCTTGAAGCCGTCGCAAGCAAAGAGTAATCCAAGCGGAGAACGGGGCTCGCCGCGCCACCTCGGCTATCGCATGCCGGCGGAATGGGAGCCGCACAAGGCTACCTGGCTCGCCTGGCCGCACAATCTCGCAACCTGGCCCGATCAATTGGAGTCCGTCAAGCAGATCTGGCTGCAAATGATCCGGGCAATCTCGCCAGCCGAAGAGGTCTGTCTTTTGGTCGATGATGAACGGGAACACAAGGAAGTCATTAGCCGCATCAGGGATGGTGGGGTGGCAATAGAGCATCTATCCATTTACAAGATTCCTACGGTTGATGTGTGGATCAGGGACTACGGCCCGACCTTCGTTACCAGGGGAGGGGAGGAAGATAAGATTGCCTTCGACGATTGGATATTCAATGGCTGGGGCCGCAAGTATGAGTCCTACATGCAGGATGATAGCGTTGCCAAAGAGATAGCCGGCCTCCTCCGCGTTCCCGTTTTCGAGCAGAGAATCGTCATCGAAGGAGGCTCCATCGATGTCAACGGAAAGGGCGCCTGTCTCACCACGGAGCAGTGTCTGCTGAACGCAAATCGCAATCCGCACCTGGGCCGGAACGAGATCGAAGAGGTTCTCAAAGAGGGTTTAGGAGTTGATCACTTCATCTGGCTGGGCGAAGGCATTGTCGGCGATGACACGGATGGTCACATTGACGACATCGCTCGTTTTGTCAGTCCGACTACCATCGTATGCGCTCTCGAGGAAGATCCCAAGGATGAAAACTATATGCTGTTGCGGGAAAATTACGAACGCCTGCTGGGGGCGAGGGATCAGGACGGAAAGAAACTTGACGTTGTGCCGCTTCCTATGCCCGGCCCGGTTATTTACGAAGGGACGAGGCTCCCGGCCAGTTACGCCAATTTTTACATCGCCAACGGCGTGGTTCTTGTTCCCACATACAACCATCCTAACGATCGCCCGGCCTTGGGGATCCTGGGGGATCTTTTTCCCGGCCGTAAGGTCATCGGCATTCCCTGCGAAGCCCTCGTGGCCGGGCTAGGCGCCATCCACTGCGTGACCCAGCAAGAACCTGCCACATAGGTATTGTGACTGGTCGATTCTTAAAGGGCCTCCTCCCCGCACCTGTCCCAGGCGTGGGGCGAGGCTCGCGGCAAGCAAGAACTCTTCACGAAGCAGTCGCCGCAGAGACTTAAGGTCTTGCGCGAACATGCCCTGATCGAAAGCGCAGTTTCATCTAATCGGATCGAAGGGGTGGTGGTGGACCAGGCTCGGATCGCCACGGTTATCTTCGGCAAGTCGCTCCTCCAGGATCGTGATGAGGAGGAAGTACGGGGTTACCGTGACGCCCTCAAGCTCATTCACGAGCAGGGCACAAAGCTCCCCGTATCAGAGGAGACGGCGAAGAGATTGCATCGACAGACCAGAGGTAAGATCTGGGATGCTGGAAAATACAAAGATAAGGATAGCGACATTATTGAGAAATATCCCGACGGTCGAGAGCGGGTACGCTTTAAGGCCGTCGCGGCGACAGAGACCGAGGCGTACATGCGGCGATTGGTCAAGGCTTGGCACCATTGCCTTCGTGAGCGCTGGGTCCATCCCGTTATTGTCCTGGCAGCTTTTAATCTAGATTTTTTCTGCATCCATCCCTTCCGCGACGGCAATGGCCGGGTATCCAGGCTGCTTCTGCTGCTTCAATGCTACCACCTGGGCTACGAAGTTGGCCGTTACATCAGCCTGGAGCAGCTGATTGAGCAAAATAAAGAGCGCTACTACGAAACATTGGAACAGAGCTCCCAAGGCTGGCACCAAGGTACCCACGACCCCTGGCCTTACGTAAATTATCTCCTGTATATCCTTAGATCCGCTTATAAGGAGTTCGAGGAGCGGGTTGGGCAGACGGCGTCTCCTAAAGGGGCTAAGACCGAGCTGGTTCTCGATGCGATTCGCCGTCAGACTGGAGAATTTCGCCTAGCCGATATAGAACGTGCTTGCCCAGGAGTTGGCAGAGAGTGGATTCGGGTCCTTTTATCTGACCTTAAAAAGTCGGGCGAGGTTACATGCCGCGGGAAAGGTCCGGCGGCCAGATGGCGCTATAAAGGGAGAGAGCGTAGTACCCTTAAGTAAGGGTATTAGTGAGGGTATGATCCTACGAGGATGTCAAAACGCATGAGCATGGGTGAAAAAGATCAGAGCCGGCCCAAGGCCGGAAAGCCAGTTGCCGCAGTGATCCCCATCCGGAATACTGACGGAGAAACGGTGTCTCTCAGCACCAACCGCAAGTTCCTGGCTATCATCGAGCGGTCCCGGTCTCGGCTGAAAAAGGAGGGCGGGATCTCCGCCACCGTCTGGGCCTGCATTAATATAGTCCTGTCATCATTTCGACATTTCGACAATTGTCGAAATGTCGAATTTTTGAATTCCCTCACGCCTAAAAAAGCCCTTGTCAGAGCACGGCCAAATCGCCTAAGATCGTAAAAATTGTTGACTTTTAGGCAGACGTCTCGGGTCGGAGCGGCAAAGCCGGCCCAAGGTTGGAAATCGGTGACCGTGTGCCTGTCTTTTTATCCCTTACCCTTGTAATGGATCCCTGCGAGGAGTTTTCATGGCTCGGGTGAAGAGGAATGACCAGATAAATCCAGTCGCCCACTAGCATGACGGCTCATCCTCTAACTCTCCTAGACATCGATCTAACGCGGCAAGATATCCAAGGTCTTAGTAGCGGAGATTCGATCGCTGCCTTTTTTGCCAAGCTTGGCTACAACACCGACGCACGGACGCCGCAGATGGCTGGGAACCTGGGTATCACGGCGGAAGCACCACACGGCCCATCAAGAAGATCGAACTCATTGCCGATCAGGAAGGTTTGTTGCAGGTCTATCTCTTTGAGCTGCAGAGCGTCACGGTTGCTCATACACGGGCGCTGGCCAGGGCCTTCCGTAAGCGGGCCGGCAACTACCTGCTCATTCTGACAAGCGACTATGAACGTCTGGACTTTGTTCTTTTGGAGAAATACCTGCCGGCAGATGGAGGTGATAGCGGCAGCTTCGCTCAAAAACAGGTCGGCATTCGGCCGCGCATCCTAACCGTTGAACGGCTAAAGCCTGGACCCGTTCACCTATGGGTTCTCCGCCGTCTTACCTGGACGGAGTCCGATCCGTTTGGCCAATATGACAAACTGCTTTTGGCTTACGCGCTCGCAGACTGGTCAGAGGAGTACTTCAATAACCGCGCCCTCTTTTCAGACTATTACTTAAAGCAACGGCTTCCGGAGTTTCCCACCTGGAAGGAAGATCCGAAACCGTCGTACCTGAAGCTGCGCGAGCTTTATCAAGGGGCGGCGTCGCGTTTCGCCAACAAACCGAGAAAGGTTTTGTCCCAGGATCTTGTGGAACCTGTTCTTCAAGCCGTGGGATTTGAAGCCAGACCTGGAAAAATCACACAGAGCGCTTCAGTGGAACCTCACTACAGGCTCTATCCAAGGGAGAAGAAGGATTCTTTACTGGCCTTTTGCCAAGTTTATCCTTGGGGCCGGTCTCTCGATGGAAAAGACGACACGCGCGACTCCGAAACTAAAGAAGAAAACCCCGGCGCTGTTGTTGTGAGTCTGCTGGAGAAGGGGGAGGCGTCCTGGGTTGTAGTAACAAACGGCAGACTCTGGAGGCTCTACGCCAAGCGGACCCACGCCCGCGCCACCAACTACTACGAGATTGATCTCGAAGAAGTTCTGTCGCAATCCGGCCCACATGCACCGGAAATCTCTGAGTCCTTCCGCTACTTCTGGCTCTTGTTCCGCAGCCAGGCCTTCGAGCCTGCCGAGGTTGACCGCGAGGGAAAGAAGCAATCTTTATCTCTTGTCGACCGGCTTCTCTTGGATAGCGAGGACTACGCCAAGGAACTTGGCGAGCGCCTCAAAGAGAGGGTCTTTGAAGATGTCTTCCCGCACTTGGCATCCGGCTTCATTACGTTCATGCGCCAACGCGACGGGCTTCACGCCGATATCCCGCAGGGAACCTTAGATACTGTCTATCGTGCGGCATCCGGGGTCACCCATTAGCAGGCAGGTCAAGAAGCACAGACCTTCCCGTGAAAAGAATTTTCTTCTTTCCCCTTTTTTCCTTCTCGCACAGTCCGTGATCTTTCGGTTACGCGCCCCTGTTTTCTTTTCATTCGGTGTCGGACCGCTGGTCCGCACCAGTCACCCATCAGGATCAAGGCATTGGAAGATTTCTAAAAGAGAATTCTTCCCG
>Ga0082335_1001326_pt1 | contig 53664 bp, 45 predicted proteins | sample Subgrocontami58m_FD_72375 | JGI IMG/M metagenome (GOLD analysis project Ga0082335, IMG submission 72375) | Subsurface groundwater microbial communities from S. Glens Falls, New York, USA - GMW37 contaminated, 5.8 m (SPADES assembly) (version 2) ... | reverse complement strand
TCACCGGCTTTGTTAAGTGAGCGCTCGCCCCCACTTCCATTTCCGCTCTTATATCATCAGGGGAATCCTTAGAAGTCATAAAAACAACGGGGATATGTTCGGTCAATGGATTACTCTTAAGTTTTTTGCACACCTCACGCCCTTTGATGCCAGGCAAAATAACATCTAGAATAATTAAATGCGGTTTTTGTTTATTGGCTACTTCCAATCCTATCTCTCCTGTCTTAACCGTTAAGACAGAATATCCATACGACATCAAAAGCGTTCTAAGCGTCTTAAGGGTCGTTTCATCGTCGTCAATAATTAAAATACTGCGCCAAGATCCGATATTACTTACAAAAAACTGCTGACGTATTTTAGTTTGATTAAAATAAAAGAAAACAATAATAGTCATAAAAACATAGCTGGTCGGGATAACGCCGACTTTCGGGATGTAATGTCCCAAGATCAAAACAAAAAGGAAAACATTCATGACGATCACGACTTGCCTGCCCCATTCTTGAAGCATAGCAACGGCCAATGAACCAATAATTAAAGCCCCAAAAATCAATATAAAGAAAATAATCTGGCCTTTAAAATCAGGATTTTCCAGAAAATGTAAAAAAGTTATAAATGACACGCTGTAAAGAAACGCTAATCCATAACCAATAATTTTAACCGGCGGTATTTTTTTGTTCATAAAATGTCCCCCCCTTTTTTTGCCCTACGCAATCATTCAACCGTCAAGATTCAGAATTAATTATACACTAATTTCTTTTAACTCGATTGAATTTTTCCGATTTTAGCACAATACCAAGAAAAAGAATCCCTAGGCAAAAATAAACAAATAAATCGCCAAATCGCGTATAAAAGGATTGCTCTTGGTTTAACGGAACGCTTGAAGTCGCGTATCCTGAAACGTAAGTGAATTTTCCTTCTTTTTCCACACCACCCAAAAAACGACCTAATGGATCAATAAAAGCGCTTACACCTGTATTCGCCGCGCGAATTAATGTTCTTCTATTTTCAATACTGCGAAAAACAGAGGATTGCAAATGCAAAAATGGCGCTTTTGAGTCCTCAAACCAGGCATCATTGGTTATGTTAATCAAAAGCCGCGCTCCCTTGCGGACAAATTCTCTGGATAATCTTGAAACGGCATCTTCAAAACAAATAAGAACAGAAAATTGTCCTCGCGAGGGGAAAACGGTGAATTCTGTCCCCGCGCTGAAATCTCCGATTGGGACAATATTGGTTAAGAAAGGGAAGAGAGAACGCAACGGGACATATTCCCCAAAAGGAACCAAATGAATTTTATCGTAACGTTCCACAATGTTGCCGTCTTCGGATAAAAGAAGGGCCGAGTTATAATACATGCTTTCATCTTTAATCACGGAACCAAAAAGAAGCGGAATCTTTATTTCGGCAGCCAATTGTTTTAATTTCTCTAAGAATGCTTCGTCCTCCCATAAAATCCCCGGGAAGGCCGTTTCAGGCCAAACGATCAGCTCCGGATTCCCTCGAGCCGCTTGTTTAGTTAACGCGATATATTCTTCCATAATGGCGGGCCATTGCGCGAACTGCCATTTCCTTTCCTGAAGAATATTCGCTTGGATAACAGCCACCTTCATTTTTGAAGACAAAGTCTGCAAAGAAGACAACCTCCACGCGCCATATCCAAAAACAACCGCCAAAAGAATAAAAGTCGGGATAAACAAATTTAATAACCATTCTTTAAAATGACCGCGTGAGTGGTTTCTTAAAGAAACAATGAATTCTTTCCCCAAAAAATTAACCATAACGATAAGAAAAGATATTCCAAAAATACCTGTACTATCCGCGATTTGAATCAGCGGAAGATTTCTATACTGAGAATGCGCCAGACTCACCCAGCCAAAACCTGTCAAAAAATGCGCTCGTATCCACTCCAAGACAACCCATCCGGCCGGCAATAAAATCAATCTAAAGAAAAGCGGCGTTTGATTAAACGCGCTGACCATAAATCCAAACAAACCAAAATACAGCGCCAGATATAAAATAAGAAGCGGTGCCCCCACAAAAGCGACTAAAACATCCACATAAATAAACCAGTATAAAGTGCCGGCGAAAAAAATAACCCCGCAAAAATAACTTAACCCAAAAGCCTCACCTTTTTTCTTATTCTCCAAAGCTAGCATCAAAGGGATTAAACCGACCCAGATTAAAAAGGAAAAATCTGTCCGAGGGAAAGCTAAGATAAGCAAAATAGCGGAAAAAACGGATAACCAAATATCTTTAAATTTCTTACGCATGTTTTCTCTGGTGAGATTTCCTTCTGGCTAACAGAGGAATAAATAAAAGCGGAAGCATGATTAAAATAAGAACCAAAAAGCCGGAGATTTTAAAATACATATTATCCGCTTTGAGAAGCGGCCAGCCGATCAACGTGGCATTGTAAACATAGTGAGAAATAATGGTGGTCTCAATGCCAAATTTTAAATAAACAAGACTGTAAACAATGCCTACAATCGTCAGTTCAATCCCTCGGACATAATTGGGATAAATAGGATAATTCGAATGCGCGAAGGCCCAGAGGATAGAGGAGACTAAAACCGCGGCCCCCATATGCTTTAAATATTTTTTAAAAAACGCGATCGCGAACATTCGAAACATAAATTCCTCGCTTAAAGCGGCGGAAAGAGCGACCGTCAAAGGAAAAAGAAAAGGCATGGATGTCCCCAACATATTAGTGTAAGACGGATCAATGGGCATCCATACTTTCCCAAATTTAGTCGCGATATGATAAAATACAATTAAATATCCTAAGTGAATAAAACCCAAAGAGTATCCAACGACATACGTAGGGATAACCCTTTTAATCGTGGCGTATTTTCCGCGGATAGATTCAATAAGCGGCATTCTAGAAAGTTTTAAATCCCGAGCGAGAGATTCCCCCGAAGCGCAAAAAAGAAAAATAGTTAATCCACTGAAAAGCGAACCCACACCCACGCTGGCCAGGGCCATTCCAAAATAAACACTTTTACTTAAAGTATCTTCGTAGTCACTCCAAAAAATAGGAAGACTGTTAAAAAACGCAAGAATACTTAAAGGAATTAAAAACGCCCCGAAGCCAAAGGCTATCCGCCACTTAACACGGCTGTGTTTATACTGAATAATTAAAACAAAAATCGAGGCTAAGAAAATAAGAATCAATCCAAACCCAAAAATAAAGGAAAGAATCATTCCCGGCGTTGATTCTTTAATCAAATCCCTTTCAAACTGCTCAGGGGTACTAAGATACACGTCAAAATTTCCTAACGCGCTCCCATCGATGGTGACAAAAATTCTTAAAGCCGCTTCTCCAAGCTTGTAATTTATTTTTTCCCATTCAAAATCATGAACGCTTCTATTCTTAAGCTCGTTAGAAGAGGTATCCTTGATTTGGTATTTCGTTAAATCGGTGCCCAATACTGCTAAAAAATCTTCGGCCTTTTTTTGGGCCTCTTCCCGCGATAAACGATCCCCTGCGGCGTCATCCATCAAGGCATGCTGAAAATAAACAACTTTTCCGTCTGATGGATCAAGCCCGACATAAAACCCTTCCTTTTCTAATTCTTTGAAATACCGAACCTGCCAGCTAAAACAAGGAATTTCTTTTTCTTTTAGAATTTCGAGCGTACGATCAAGGCCTTCTGTTTTCTGTAAATAAATAGGAGAGCAGGCGTCGAAAATAATGGCCCTGTCGTAACCTTCCGTTTCAAAACCCTGGGACTTAACAAACTCTTCGCTTCGTCGAAAAATTTCCTCTTTGCTTAATTGAATATCTACTGTCGCTTCAGGAAAGGTGTATTGATTAAATCCTATAAAAATAGTTAATCCCAGAAGCCCAGCCAACAGCCAAACCTTAAGTATTTTAATATTTTTTTTCATTAAAGGGACTTTTGTCATCTTACTTTCCGCAGCATTTTTTATATTTTTTACCGCTTCCGCAAGGGCAAGAATCGTTACGTCCAACCCTGGGCCCACTTTTTTGATAGGGAGCCGAGGAAGTTTTCTCTTGTTCCAGAGGACTTGGGCTTTCTTGGGTTGGCGCTCTTGGACCTTGTCCCGAGGGGACTCGGCCCGAGGGAGGCTGAACAGCTCTTAATCCCGAAACTTCATCATGGATCATTCTCTGAGGCAGGGAGCTAAACACCCCTTTTAACCGTCGAGCCATTCCCGCGGACGCAGGCTGAATCCTGAAAATAATCTCAACCACCTCTCGATTAATGGACTCGTACATCATTTGAAACATCTCAAAACCTTCCCTCTTATATTCGAGCAAAGGATCTCTCTGCCCATAGCCGCGCAATCCCACGCCTTCTTTCAACTGATCCATCGCGTACAAATGATCTTTCCATTTAGAATCGATGGTATGTAAAAGCACCATCCGTTCCAAATGCCTTAACTGCCCGGGTTCAAATTCCTTTTCTTTAGCTTCATACAGAACCAATAAATCTTTTAAGATAAGCTCGCCGATTTCCTCTTGATTCATCTGCTTTAATTTTTCTTCGTCAAAATTAAAATCATAATTAAATTTAGTTTTCAGATAAACCCTTAAGCCCTCCGGATTAAAAACAGCCTCTGTCCCTTGAGGAAAAAGATATTCGCCAACCAAAACATAAATCAGGTCCGCGAGAGCGTCGGTGATCGTATCCAAAACATTTTCCCGTTCTAGAATAGATCGACGCAAGCCATAAATAACCTCTCTCTGGCGATTCATCACATTGTCATATTCCAAGAGATGTTTGCGGATCTCAAAGTTATGCGTTTCAACGCGTTTTTGCGCTGTCTCAATGGCTCGGGAAAGCCACGGATGCTCCAAGACCTGGTCTTCTTCCATCCCTAAACGATCCATGAGTCCCATAATCCGATCCGACGCAAAAAGACGCATCAGATCATCTTGAAGAGAAACATAAAATCTGGATGAGCCGGGATCGCCTTGCCGGCCTTGGCGGCCGCGCAACTGATTATCAATCCGTCGAGCCTCGTGGCGTTCCGTCCCGAGGACATGAAGCCCTCCCAAAAGAACAACATTCTCGTGTTCCTCTTTAACTTGAGAACGAAATTGCTCTATAAACTTCTTAATGAGATCGGCTTTTTGTTGGAGATCTTCTGTTTCTGTTTCTTTTGTCTTTTCATCCACGAGACTTTTGGCTAGATATTCCGCGTTTCCTCCCAGCATAATATCTGTTCCGCGGCCGGCCATGTTGGTCGCGATAGTGACGGCCTTAAAACGCCCCGCCTGGGCGATAATCTGGGCTTCACGGTCATGATATTTGGCATTGAGAACCTGGTGAGGAATTCCTTTTTGTTTAAGCATCCGCGAAAGGAGTTCAGACCTTTCGATAGAAATGGTGCCGACCAAGACAGGTTGTCCTTTTTTATGACATTCTTCAATTTCATTCACAACGGCGTCAAATTTTCCTTTGAGAGTTTTGTAAACACAATCGGGGTAATTAATACGCTTAAGTTTCTGATTCGTCGGTATCACAATACAATCCAAATTATAAATTTGTTTAAATTCGTTGGCTTCCGTATAGGCTGTTCCGGTCATCCCCGACAATTTTTCGTACATGCGGAAATAATTCTGGAAAGTAATGGTGGCGAGCGTCTGATTTTCCCGCTCAATCTTAATGCCCTCTTTGGCTTCGACCGCCTGGTGAAGACCATCCGACCATCGTCGTCCCGGCATAAGACGGCCGGTAAATTCATCGACAATAATGACTTCCCCGTCGCGCGCCACATAATCCACGTCAATTTTAAAAAATTCCTTGGCCCTTAAAGCCTGCAGAATATGGTGGCGATATTCAATCGTTTCCATGTCATGCAGATTCGGGATTCCAAATAAACGGGCCGCCTTTTCCTCGCCTTCTTCGGTTAAGGAAATCGCTTTTGATTTTTCATCCGCTGTGTAATCAAATCCTTTGGAAATGTCTTCCCCGCGGTGTTTGGCATCAATTTCATCTTTTTCCGTAATTCTTTTTCCCTTTAACTGGGGGCTAATTTCGTTGGCCCGATAATATTTATCCGTGGACTCCTCCGCGGGACCTGAGATAATTAAAGGCGTGCGAGCCTCATCCACTAAAATACTATCCACCTCGTCGACGATGGCAAAATGGTGCGGCCGCTGGACCATTTCTCTTGAATCGTTAACCATATTATCGCGCAAATAATCAAAGCCAAATTCATTATTCGTGCCGTACGTAATATCGCAGTGATACGCCTCGTGGCGAGCTCTTGAGTCCAAATCGTGCAGAATAACGCCAACGCTTAATCCTAAAAATTCAAACAGAGGTCCCATCCATTCCCGATCGCGTTTGGCCAGATAATCGTTGACGGTGACAATATGAACGCCATCCCCCGTCAGCGCGTTCAGGTACGCGGGAAGAGTCGCCACGAGCGTTTTCCCTTCCCCCGTGGTCATTTCCGCGATATTCCCTTGATGAAGCGCGAGGCCTCCGACGAGCTGAACATCAAAGTGCCTCATGGAAAGAATACGTTTCCCCGTCTCTCGAACAACCGCGAAGCTTTCGACAAGAAGTTCATTGAGGACTTTTTGCTTAACAACGCGCAACCGCTTTCGCGTTTCCTCTAATTGCAGTTTAATATTTTCTCTTTCTTCTTGATTTAAAGTTTTCCTGTAAAGTTCTTCAAGATTTTTAAATTCTTCCTTTTCTTGACGAACTCCTTCTTCATAGATAGCCTTCAATTCTTCCGTCTTCGCGCGAAGTTGTGCGTCATTGAATTGACTTATTTTTTCTTCGAGGGCGTTAATACGGGCCACCGTCGCGGAGAACTGTTTGAGAAGATGGACAGAGGGAAGCGGCAAATCTTCGTGCAGATAAACGTTAACCTTAGGCGTTAAACGATCAATGGCTTTCTGCGCGTTTCGGATAATAGGTTTTTGGATTAAAAAATCAAACATAAAATAAACGCTTCGCTATTTTATAACGTGTTGGAAACTTCCAGTTTCCGATACTATGAGGGTATCTCTACTCCTTACTTTATCTTTTTGATTATAAACAATCCGCGAGGATAATCAACCGCTATTTTATCGTACCCCGAAATATTTGCGCGCATTCATCGCCTTCCATTGAAGCATCGGATGCCGCTTAATCCGCTCCTGCAGATCTGTATCCGGAGTTAATAACGACGGCTCGATCTCTCCTTTTTCAAGAATAAAATCAAGGAACTTGATTTCGTTATCTAATAATGGGAATACGATAGAAAGTTTACGCTGACATTCTTCTACTAAATTTTGTCCGATAGGCACAACCTTTTCATGACCGGAAATAAATTGAGGCTGTATGACAGGGATGAGTTTCTGTTTCAATTCTTCATGACCGAATGAAACATCATCCAGAGAAATCGTTCTCCAGTCCTTACGGTTCATGGCGCCATAAACAACAAAGGCTATACGCAGCTGCCTCTGATCCAAATTCACCTGGCCTAATACTTGCTGCGCGTCAAAAAGATCGCGGGCCTCATGACGGGAAAATAAAGCAGCTAATTTCCCTGCCGTGAGTTCATGGATATCAACAACAGGAACATCTTTAGCCTGATAATGTCCCAATGGATGAGAATTGACTATTTTCAAATCCCAGAGAGGCTGCCGAAACATGAAATTCAAATCAACATCAAGGTTCCCGATCTCTCCGACAACACTTGAATAGGCTAGCCTCCACTTACCTCCCGCATGCTCGGAAGGAATACGTTTCACTGTAAATCCCTCACGAGAAAATACACCCTGAACTGCTTGTTCTACTTTCGGTCTTTCGCTCATCATAGTCTCGCGATCTACCGCGCCGATGTAATTAAGATCAATATCGACCGATAAACGCGGCATTTTTAAAACAAAAAGATTCAGGGCCGTACCACCCTTCAATGCCCATCGAGTTCTCAAAAACGGATGTTCATTGAACGTATTAAGCAAATGTAATAATTGGATAACTTTCTCAATAATATCCGCCCTAAAGCCTGTTGAACTGGCAATGTCATTTAACATCCCCTTTGAAACTTTCATACAATTTCCTCCCAGGACTTATTTAAAACTTTTTCTGGCACAACAAGATTCCATCGTTTCATCAATTTTCCTTTTTTCTGACGCGGATCAAGATAAGACACACTGCGAGGACACAATGCCTCAATCGCTTTAAGATACTTTTCTTCAACCATTAAGGCATCGTGATGTTGTTCAAGAAAAAAACCTACCCTTGCCGCTGTCGTGGCCGCATCAAGAAGCTTTGTATATTCAACCACTCGATCAAGATCGAAGAATTCTATCGATTCTAAAGAACGCCATATCTCTTCCCAGCTTCCCGAATACACTGGTCGGTCAAGGACATCAACGAGTGTGCGTTCAAGAGAGGTGATTCGCGCATCTATCCCGCCTCGATCGACTGTGAGTATGCCGAAATCTGTTCGATTTTTGTGCCGCAAAGCTATCGGTGCTTTGATCGGACGAAATTTCCAACCCCGATAAGACACAATATGAAATGTTTTATCTGTTTGGTACATAAAATGACTAAAGACGGAATAGGCCCGCCCATGGCATTCTAAGGCGGTGTGATAAACAAGAATGGCGTCTGGACTCATTTTAGCGGCCAAAGCAAATGGATCAGGGACAAATGTTTTGGCATCACTATCTCGCGGGACAGCAGCATAAAGGCAACGTTTTATGCGTGTTACGCGGCCCGATTTAAGATAATAAGAAAGCAAAGATTCTGCAGCCCGAGGCCCCTTCGTCCCCCGATCCGCTAGAAACCCCTTGAATTCTTCAAGGGTAAAAACTAGATTTTTCGCTAAAAAGTCCATTTGTCTTAATACTCATAATTAATATATTTTCATATACCCATAATAAGTTTATGGGTTATAGACACATTTGTCAAGTATAATTTAATATTTTATCACTATTGGACCCGCTATTTTATAATCGCCCCAGACAACAATTCCCTGACCCCGTTGCGGTCATGGATATAAACTTCGGGCGGGAATTCGATGGATTGAGGAATCTGTCCCGCCATCACTTTCTTAAGGCGTTCCTGCTGGAGCGTGTCTTTGGGATCAAACAGCGGCTGTTGGCTTAAATCATTCAACAAGAGAATGCCTGGATCATGGCTGAATTCAAAATTTTTCAACAATCTTTTTATCAACAGATCCAAAAAGGCGGGTTTGTCGCCAAAAACTTCCATGGTCGTTTTTAAAACCATCTTGCCCCAGCTTTCGTGGACCATTTTTTGCAGCAAACCGTAAAGGGAAGAATATTTAATCAAACACGTTTGCCCGGGCGCTAATTTCCGAGACCAATTAATAATGACTTGCGTCAGTTCAAGAGGACTAAAGGTTTTGACCTCTTGGTGGATATTGATGGTTAATAATTCCAAGGTGTAAACACCATGCGCGGCAAAGGCCGCCTCGGATACACTGCGCTTAATCATGTCGAGAAGCGCGTCCCAGATCACATCTTCCTCTTTGCGGATCACATTCAAAGAAAAAATCCGACACTGTCGGTCTTCGTGGGCGGCCTTAAATTTTCTTATTTTACCGTCGAGTGTCCCTTCGTAATAAATGCTATCGAACAACGGCATCTGGGCGAAAAGATTCGAATGCTGGATTCCGCCGGTCATGAGATCAAGGGGCTCGAACATATTATTTCATTCAATTTAATAAGTTCATAGTGGTTTAAAATCAGAACGGACAAAATCTAACAACATCGAATAATCGTGGTTATCCGCCTTCCTTAACGCGTTAAGATAAAGATTCCTCACGTTCTCTTCAACATTAATATTTTTTACATCCCAAGTAAAAGACTCTTGTTTCAAAATTCTTTTAAGCAAAATATCGGTCATCAAACGCGCGTGCCGGCCGTTCCCGTTAGGAAACAAATGGATCCACACCAATTTATGATGAAAGCGCACGGCAATCTCCTCTTGTGGATATGTTTTGTGGTCAATCCAATAGCAAACGTCCTGTAATAACGTGTGTAATTGCGCAGGAATTTGCGGCCAATCCACACCAATATTCTTGCCCGACTGCCGAAATGAGCCAGCCCAGCGCCAAATCTTTCCAAACATTTTTTGATGCAGCCGTTTAATAAATTGTTCCGTCAAAATGTCACTCTTACGCCGGCTCTCCAACCACTGAAGAGCTTCATTGATATTGTCCTGTTCGAAACGGTTTAACTCTTCACGGGTGGTAATATGCCCAATCTTCAAGCCCTCCAGTTCATCGGGCTCAAGCGGTGTCGCGCCAATTGGATATTCAAAATCAGTCATCGCCTAAATCCCAGAAATCCTTCGGCTGATCAAATAATATTTTCTCAATCATATCGTCCAAAGCCTTTTTTTGCTCTTCTTGGGAAAGTTCTTGTTTTTCCAAACGCATCGTATCATTTAACGTCTTAAGCCTCTTTAAAGCGATTCGTTTTGCCTGCGTTCTGACCATCACCTCCAAACTATCCTCAGGGAGAAAGCCATAAACAAACTTCATGTTTAAGCCTTTGGCAATCTTTTGCAAAGAGGATAATTTTAAGTTTCCATCTTTTTCCGCCGTTTCCAAACGGGAAATCCGTGATTGATCAAACCCGGCTTTTTTCCCTAACTGATGAGCCGATAACCCCAAAGCTTCACGGATGGTTTTAATCCATCCCTGCTGGGGTATGCCAGAATATGCAAAATCTTTTAACGATGTCAACCGTTTGTCTACTTGCTCACGAATTACTTTTTTATTCCAATAATCCATAATTATGCTCTCCTCAATAATATCAAGCTACATAAATGCTATATATAGCATAAATATATTCATTAACCATGCTAAATATAGCATATTTTATTGACTTGTCAATACTATTTACGACACATATTATTTCATCATCCTCCAGCGTAAAAACGCCTCAATAAACAAATCGATTCCGCCGTCCATCACCTTAGCGACATTGCCGGTTTCAACATCCGTGCGGTGGTCTTTGACCATCGTATACGGATGCATCACATACGAGCGGATTTGACTTCCCCACTCAATTTTCTGCTTCTTTCCATATTCTTTGGCTAACTCTTCTTCTTGCTCCTTCATTTTCAATTCATACAATTTCGACCGCAAAATTTTCATGGCGACCTGTCTATTTTGAAGCTGAGACCGTTCATTTTGACTTTGGACCACAGTGTTGGTAGGAATATGCGTAATACGAACCGCGGAGTCGGTTGTGTTGACGCTCTGGCCGCCCGGACCCGACGAGCGGTAAACATCAATTCTTAAATCTTCGGGTTTAATATCGACCTGAATATCTTCTTCAATTTCAGGGATAATCCCTACCGAGGCAAAAGAAGTGTGCCGGCGTTTATTCGAATCAAAAGGGGAAATCCGCACCAGACGATGAACCCCTTTCTCCGCTTTAAGATAACCGTAAACCATCTCGCCTTCAATGCTGAGCATTACATTCTTTATTCCCGCTTCTTCGCCGGGAAGAATGTCCAATACCTTAACTTTGTATTTTTTTTCCTCGGCCCAACGGGTATACATCCGAAGCAACATACTGCTCCAATCGCAAGATTCCGTCCCGCCAGCTCCGGCATTAATGGTGAGAAGCGCGTTACTGCGGTCAAAAGGCCCATTTAAAATATTTTGAAGCTCAAGACGATCTATTTCTTCCTGAAACGTTTTTAATTCCGTCTCAATTTGAACCAACATCTGCTGATCTTCGTGGGAAAGCTCAACGAACTCTTTGAGATCTTCTAATCTCTTCAGACTCTCGCTAAATGGCTCGACACAGCCCTTTAAATATTTCATCTCCCGCATCAGCTGATTCGACTTAGATTGATCATCCCAAAAATTGGGCTGGGCCATCTCATCTTGAATGCTTTTAATACGTTCTTGCTTGATGGAGAGGTCAAAGAAACCCCCTGATTTGGGCAAGTCTATTTTCTAAATTTTGAATACTCTTTCTTAAATCATCTAACATAGAACCTCGATTATAGCATATCCTTTACTCTGGAAATAAAATTTATATTCCCTCTATTCAAACTGACTTTTGATCCCTTTCATCTCCAGATCAAATTCCGCCCTTTGTTCATGCGCCAAAAGAGGAATTCGATTGTTTCGCCTGCCTGCGGTAGGCAGGCCTGCCTACCGTTCCCAAGGGAACCTACTCGGCCGGCAAGGCAGGGAAGCTCTAAACATATTCTTCTTTTTTATTTAAAAACTAAGAAACACCCTGGTCTTTAGTCCAGTCAAGAAGCTTACGTTTTAATTCTTCTTTTGACGGCAGGTAAAGGCGGTATTCTTTGGCGTGGATATTCGCGTCTTTAGGAAGCGTGATTTCAACCAGGGCTTCACGCTTCTTACGACAAAGGATAATACCAATGGTTGAGCCTTCCTCTTTTGTTTTCACATAGCGGTCAAAATAATTCACATACATTTGCATTTGCCCCAAGTCCTGATGCGTTAGTTTTCCGATCTTTAAATCAATAAGAACGTAACACTTAAGCAGACGGTTATAAAAAACCAAATCCACGAAAAAGTGATCCTCATCAAAAGTAAATCGTTTTTGGCGCGTTTCAAAAAGAAATCCTTTGCCCAACTCCAAAAGAAAATGTTCAAGTTTATCAATAATGGCGGATTCTAACTCAGACTCTGAATACTTTACATTTTCGTCAAGTCCCAGGAATTCCAGCACGTAAGGTTCCTTAAGCATGTCTTCCGGCTTCGAAACCACCTGACCTTCTTTTGCCAATTTTCTAACGCCTTCTTTGTCACGGCTCAAGGCCAGCCGTTCATAAAGCCCTGAATTAAATTGACGGACAAGTTCCGGCAGTGTCCAGGCGTTTTGTGCCGCTTCTATTTCGTAAAAATTACGCGCGTCTTCGTCCTTTATTCCAACGAGAAAAATATATTGAGACCAGCTTAAAATAAATTTTCGAGATAATGATTCTGCTTTCATTAATTGCGCAGACGGCGTCTGCGTTTTTTGCAATTCCCTATCAGGCCCTGTCTGACGGTTTTGACCATCAACCAATTTGGCAGATGGTATCTGCCAAATCTGCTCATAACGGTTTTGATACGCTAGATAAAACTTTCGCATATTCCGTAAGTTTCGTTCGGAAAAACCTGTTCCAAACTCAGCAATCAATCTAGCCGAAAGATCGACAATGAGTTGTTTCCCATATTGAGCGCGAGCAGAACCTTTTTGTTCATATTCCACGATTCTTCGGCCAATCTCAAAACAGACGTGAACCTGTATATAATCCACATTCTTAACAACAGCGGTTCTTGCCGCCGTGATTAATCGACGGATTTCATTTATAAATACCGCATCTAAAGCCCTTATTTGTTCCTCTGGTTTTATTTGTTCTCTCATTTTGTCACCTCTCCTAAGACCATGTTTATTCCCCAACCTTCAGCCTGTCCCCTGCAAAAGTTCCGGCCTGTCCCGTGGAGCGGAACCTACTCGGCCGGCAAGGCACGTTGATTCAAATTTTTGTAATTTTTTAATTCGGGTTACGTTACACGGCCCCAGATTCCAGATTCATCACGCTTGTCGGGGTTAAACCCACCTTTTGCAGGCATCATTTTGTGTTGGGAGTATAGACGTTGTTTCGTATCCAATGCAAAATTTGGGTTTAAGCGTTTTTTAGATTCTTTGATATTGTCCGGCGTTGGCAGATTCTCCGGCAGAGTGCCGCCCAATTCTTTAATCGTCTGACGAACCTTTTTCCCAACATCAAGATGCGCCTGATTGGCTTTGTTCTGCCCTGAGATATTTTCCCTTTTCAGTTTTGCCTCTGCCTGCGTGGCACGGAAAAGATTAGCGGCCAGTTCTTCGCTGTTCATATGATCAAGAATGGCCTCCTTCCCATATACCCATAGTCCTGAAAATTAGCATAATTAATGACACCCGCTCCTCTGGCGGCTTGAGCTAACTCTTTATTATGGGTTTTCATCTCATCCCGCAGATAGACTCGCTTGTTATCTTCAATGAGCTGTTGCTGAACTTCCTGTTTCCGTGTTTGAATTGCAAAATAGGTTTGAGCTAATGCTATCTCTTCTTTACGAGGATCTCCATTTTGAGCAATCAGGTAACAGGCATAACGGGAAAGAGAATAATCATCTACGGTTCTTTCAGCCCCAGAACCAATTTTGACCATATCGCTCATGCCGGCGAAATGGTCATCAATGTTTTGCCCGCTATTTTTGCAGGATTCTTTAGCTCGTTCTATCGCCGGCAGAAATTTCCCATATTCAGTATATCCTAATAATTTACAGAGATCTCTGGCACTCCAATACTCCTGGCCGTACTCGTTAATTTTCTTGATCTGTTCAAAAATATTATTAGTCATAACGCTCCTTATATTTTATAGCCCATTTTTCTAAAGGCATAACGCTCGGCAAATTCTTTTATCCGTTGAGTAAACCGCTGGCTGGCGCGATCCATTCCGCCTTTGACTGCCTGCTTGAGAGCCGGTGGATTTCTTGAATTCGATTGTTTCGCCTGCCTACGGCAGGCAGGCCTGCCGTTCCCAAGGGAACCTACTCGGCCGGCAAGGCAGGGAAGCCTTCATATCATCTAACGAAATCGGTACGCAGGCCGCGAAATCCCGTCTGCGTTATGTGAGGTTGGCCGGCGAAGCTCCTCGCCATTGGACATATTCTTTTCCTTTTGGTGTTACTTCAATAAGAGCGCCATTAATTTGAATAAGATGGTGCATTTGTAGAGCATTAATGATTGCATTTCGTTCGTTTGCTCTCGGTATCACAGACATCCAAAATGAGTCGAAGAATGAAACAGTTGTTTGTACTGTTAAAGAAGAGAGCCAATCGAGCACGCGTTGTGTGTTATACACCAAGTAATAATTAAGATAGCGATATTCCCACAAATAGGCCTCAGCTCGCTGAGCCTGCATTAATTCTTGAATGGCTTTTACTTGAACTGGACTTAAATTTAAATTTTGAGGTAGGTTGGTTTGTTCTGAGTTGAGAACTGGAGGAGGCTCCTTTTTTGCGGATAATTCCCCCGAGGTTTTTTCGATCTGCGACATAGATAATTCTCCACCCGGAAATTTAATATTCAAAACACGGTTAATCAGGCCTGCCAATTCCATACGGAACAAAGAAACAAAAGTCACAGCAACGGCGCCAATTATTACCTGTGATGATAAAATGACCTTAACATACTCAAGAACTATTTTTGCCGTTTCCATCTTAATCTCCTCCTTTACTCGTAAAAGCTCCTGGCCAGCCGCCGTGGGCGTCGATAACTTTGTCGATCTCAGTCATGAGACGGATGGTTTCGTTTAAGGCGACGACGACCTTCTGATAATGTTCGATGTCATCCTTTGATAATTTCCGACCTTTGCGATCCTTGAGCCATTTTTCGCAGACCTGATAGCCGCCGATATGAAAATTCCAGACATTTTCGGGGATACCGTTGAAACCGATGGATTTGACTTTGTCGATCCAGACTGTTTCATCTGACCAAGTCACCTTTTCGACTTCAGGATTTCTACCTCCGACAAATTTAGTGATATATTTTTCAAGCTTAGACGACTCCATCAAGTGCAAAGCAACAAGTTCACCACCTAGTTTTGCTAAGCTACGAAACAATTCCAGACTCGATGTCAAGGGTAGTCGCGGGAAATCAATCTTCAGAAACTCCGCATAGCGACTACGGTAGCTGGGACTATGAAACACCCCGTAAGCATAGTGGAAAATATCTTCAGTGGTGAGATCTTTGGGCAATCCATACATACCAGCCCGGGCTAGATTCAACTTTTGAATGAATGTTTTAATAAAACCAGAATTAAAATTTGGCCGAGTTACCTTTTCATCTAAGAAATCAGCTGGTTGATTTTCCAGTGGAAATAACCAAAGTGGGAACAAGTATGTCCGCTCACCTGATTCAAGAGAAACAAGGCAATCATTTGCGAGAAGACTTGTGCAGAAGACATGTCGAAAATTTCCGTTGACTTGCCGAGTTGAGCATAATCCAATATTTTTCCCATTCTTCATATGTTCCATTACTTCAAGCCTCGACCTACCAACAATCGCTGAGTTTAAATATAAAATCCGTATGTCAAAAGGTCGATATGCAATAGTGCGATAACACAACTGAGAAAGTCCCTGAGATCGCATGGTTTTTCGTGCATGTGCAATGTTCCAACCGGATTTGTTTGATAATCCAAAACGAATAATCAGGTCGCGTTCCGACACATTTGATACAAATTCTTCTATCTTTGCTTCAGCTTCCTTTTCATTGTAGCTTACACAAAGTTGATCCCGACCTGTAGTTATACCCATCGTGTTGATCAAAAAAATATTTGCGACACTCGGGAATAGTTCGAATTCGGAACGAAGATTCACATCTTGTGGAACAAATAGATAAAAAGGCTCCGTTGGTGCAAGTTGCGAAAATCCAGTGGTGTCAACGGAAGTCCCAGTGAGCCGAGAATATTTTTCTACCCGACTACCCCAGAGATGCGCATGGCAAACGCAGTTTGCAGAATGATTTGTTGATAATCGACTCGCCAAAAGGATAGCCACGCCTTGCTGAATGTCAAAAACGTTCCCATCGGATCGTCCATTAGGACTTTTCTCTTTTTTCTTCGAGTTTCCGTGCAGATCGAAAAACCGAAGCTTATCAAATGTTGTCATCAGTGAACAACGCATTCCTCGAAAAGTAGGATTATCGGAATAGCTATGATTCGTGATGTACCCAAGAACTCCAAGTGGCGATTGACTGATGATTGCCTGCGCGAACCGAATAAACTTCACATAGTCATCCTGCAACCATTTCGGGTTACGCTCTCCTAGCGGCAAGCCATTAACGAAGTAATAATCTTGGACACGCCTTGTAATCCATTCATCTCTGTTTGAAGAGTGTCCAGAATACGGGGGATTACCAATGACGATGGTGAAGCGTTGGTGGCGTTTGACAGCGTTGACGGCCTGGGCTTCATGCGCTAAAGCATAAAACCAATCGCCACCGATATTTTTATCGTCAGTAGCTGGCTCAAGTGCATTGGTGAGATATACACGCAACCTCTCACCAACTCCAAAATGGTATCCCGTTTCGATTAACTTCAAGCCGATCTTCATATGCGCCACCGCATACGGCGCCATCATAAGCTCGTAACCGTAAAGTCTGGTCAACAAACATTTCGGCACATATTCATTCCATGAATCCAACCGCTTCTTTTCGTTATAGCCTAGTTCTACCCACTTCTTTGATAAATGGCGATGAATGACATCGATAACCTCTACCAAAAAAGTTCCTGTTCCAACCGCCGGATCAAGAATCTGAACAAAAAATGAATCAGGGCTTGTACCTTCGGGAATTTTAATATTCTTATCTTTGGCAGAAATCTCGCGCCAGGTTATTGTTGACGCTAATCCGTCTTCCAGTTTAAATTCTGTTTGTAGAAGTTCATGAACACTGCGGACAATATAAGAGACAACGGGTTGGGGGGTATAAAATACGCCTCTTTTAACTTTTTGTTCAGGATCGTATTCTTTCAAGAATAATTCGTAGAAATGAATGACTGGGTCTTCCTGCCTCGTTTTATTTCCGAAATCGCGTAAAATGGCATCAATTTTTGTATTGGGGTCATTTAAGAACTCGACTACATCCTGAACACCTAACTCATCAAAATCAATTTTGGCTTTGCGGCCACCGATATTTAAAAACGTCTCAAGCAATTCTTTCAAAAAAGGGTTGGTAACCGGGACCATTTCGGATATATGGTCCGAAATAATACCTTCTTGACGGGACATCCTCGCGGCTAAGAGGCCGTATGTAATGGTTTGCGCGTACATATCGGCAAAGTCATCCTGCTTTAAATCATGAATCAACACCTTCTGAAATGCTTGATGTAACTGACGCATTGGCCCTTCTTTGGTTTCAATGTCCAAAACTTTTTTGGCTCGTTTTCTAATACGCTTGGCAAGATCTGCCAATTTCACGGCCAATTCCTTAGAAGTAGCAATAACTTCATTATGCTTTAACGTGAATGCCTCAGACCACTTACTCCGCCAGGCTTGCGAATCCTTTTGATATTCATCTCGCCACGATAATTTGTCTTTTAGAACATGGTGCGTATGGTCAATATGTAACGCAGTATCGGTATCATCCCAACCCAATACTTTTAATGCAGGTAAATCCTTTTTATCCTGCTGAGTAAATTGGGCAAATGTTATTTGCCGGTCTTCGCCTTCACCGTAATTAGAAATAAAAAGTAGATCGTGCAATTGCCATGCGGCCTGATCTCCTCGGTGAGCACGTTCTCTTATAATCAACTTACTTAAAATTCGACGGAGGGCAACGACAGGAAGGCGTTTGGGTTCAAATTTAACAAAAAAAATGCCCCAAGGCTGATTGCTGGCTAAGGGACGAAGTTGTTTTATTGCGTCAATCTTCGCGGCATTGGCTTCATCGATACCAAGCTCTCTTGGATCCCAATCAAAAATTAAATCTTCAAAGTCATCTGATTCAATAGGCCAATCTAAATCATCCCTTAAATATTTAACCAGTTGAGGGAAGGTTTTAATCGAACGAAGCCGTTCTCGATCAGACTGAGTTATCTCACGAGGCATCAGGAGATCTCCATCCAAGCTTTTAAAATCGGTTTAACACCGATAGGGGCTTGCAGCTGTTTTAAATAGCTATTTTTGATGTGCTTCTCGATTAACGTGCGAACTTCGACCAAATCTTTTTCTCCCAAGACGCACAGTCTTTTTGTTTCAGGGCTAGACCTTATAACATTTATTATCTGCGACAAATCTTCGACGATCTTTTGATTATCAAGATCATAATAAAGCCATCTTGTATCTCCCGCTTCTTCAGTCCACTGGGTTTGACTGACATCAGAAGTATCCAGTTTGGGAATTCGATAACAAAAGAAAACCCCTCGATTATTTTCAGGAGGACAATCCTTTCCAGAAAAAACTCTTCCGGGGAGGCCAGCGAGCTTTGAACTAAGCTGAGGGTCATCTTTTAACAATTTCTGAAACTCAAGATGCATCTCTTCAATTAAGCTTGTTTTCCCTTCGTACCTCTCATTTAAATTCCTCAAAGCTTCATAGTTATCTTCCGGACGTAATAATTTCTTGCCTTCAATACCAAAAACCTTAGAAATCTTTAATGTTTTATACGACACCCGGAAAAAAAGCCTCAATAATTCCTCAAGTTCTTCGGGAGGAAGAAAGTTCCAATACTCAACCTTTCCTCTTAAACTTTTCTTTTCTGGATGGTCTGACAAAAGACGTTTTTCTGTGTCAGGATTCATTCGTCTGTCAACCCGTCCGATTCGCTGCATTAAGCGAACAGGATTCCAATGAATATCGTAATTAATAAGGCGTGTCGCATCCTGCAGATTTAGGCCTTCCGAAAGGACATCAGTAGAGATCAAGACTCTAATTTCCTCTAAACCCGCTTTTTTTAACTCTACGGTTGAGGACTCGTTGTAATACGGCGCAAATTGCCTAATAATCTGCCCGCGATCGCGCTCAGTGCTACCATCAATCTCATCAACTCCATCAATTCCCTTAGCCTTTAACTGGTCACGCAAATAACGTGCGGTCTCGGCGTATTCTGTGAAAATTAATACTTTTTCTTTCCGTAAAACTTCATCCTTATTAAGCAATTCTACAAGTTTGGCCAATTTATCATCTTTGGGGGGATTAAATTTTTTTAACTCGTGCATGAATTCAATTAACTGGTCAAGATCAGAATAAGTATCTTTAATAATGTCTTCTACTTTATATTTTTTTCGATCCAATAACTCAACCTCATCCAGCATCTCCTCTGTAATCATATCTTCGTCAGCTTCACTTTCTTGATTCTCAAAATCCCAATACTTATCCTTCGCTTCTCGTACATAACTAATAATTCCCTGATATTTACCTTTCCAATCTTCAAGCATTTTCTTTTCATCGGCTGTTTCGCTATGCCTTGCGACCCAAGTCAACAACTTAATGAATAAGCGACAACAAGAACATTCGAAAGCCAGTGCTGAGCTCTCAAATCTCTTAAGAAACTGTATCCGGATCAAACTCACAACTTGCTTTTGCCTATTTTCAATAAATTTACCGGTCTGATCTGAAATACTCTCTTTCCCATCAATTTCCTTTAAGGATGATGGTCTCTGGTAAAACAAGGGATAATAAATACGCAATTTAAATAAAGGTTCATCTTTCGCAAAGGCTTCTTCAACTTTCTTCAACAACTTTCCGTATACCTTTTCTATTGAATACTCAACCACTTGAGGAGGTTTTCGTTCTGGGAAGGACACTGTCCTGCCACCCTCTTGAATTTGACTTTGTTTCACATAGGCACGGCTTCTTTGAACGACCAATGCTTTAAAAAGAGTGTCGTCTTTCAAAACATCTTGGGCCTCCGCAAGATTTGTTTCTCGCAATACATCGTTCGGAATTCCCGTCAAGAGAAGGAGATCCTTTTCAAGCTTTCGAAAATGCCCCGCGACCGAATGAATTCCTAAATGTCCTTTAAAATAATGCTCGTCGCGACGTGTAAACAACTCAAACATATGTTTAAAATCGTCCAATCGATTATTAATAGGTGTTGCTGTAAGAAAAAATATCTGCTTTGGATGCGGGTTGGGCTCCAAGAGATTAAGAAGCACACGATACCTTGATGGCTTATGTTCTCCTTCGCCTGCTATCCCCGGATTCCGAAAATGATGGGCTTCATCAATAACTACCACATCCACGAGATCTTTAATCCTAGCAAAACGTTCTACGAAATCACCTCCACGGCTTAAATCGGTATGATTAAAAATTGACAAACTACTAAAATCGCCACCGCTAACCCCACCAACATGCGGAAGATATTTACGTAAATTCTTTTCCCAAACGTCGATGCGCGCCGTCTTGGGAACAAAAAGCGCGACACGCTTGCGTTCATGCATGATTAGTCGTTCTATTAGCATTAAACCAATAAATGTCTTGCCAAGCCCAACCCCATCGCATAGGAAAGCGCCGTTATACCGTCTGGCGATTTTCATTAAAGATTGGTAGCCCTCTTTTTGATATTGGTCTAAATAGGAGAACATTTTTGACTGGAAACTTTCCCATTCTGTGGCGGTCAATTCATGGCCGCGAAAGAACTCTTGTAGTGATTTAGAGTAGACTTCGAAAGGAGAGTATTCGCGGGTATGCCTCTCGATTACGCGAAGAATTTCAGGAGTGACATCCTCAGCCTGAGACCAGTATTCTTCAAACCACTCTTGTAATACGCTAACCTGCCCACCGGTGATCTGAACATTTAACTCAACATTTTCGTTTAAACCAGGGTAAGTAAAATTTGATGAGCCAACAAGGGCGGCTGCACCTACAACTTCTTTACGAGCATGTGTAATATAAGCCTTGGCATGAAATTTCTCTTTACGGTAAACTCGGCAAATAATCTTTCCATTCTTAAGCGCTTCGACAATAGTAGAGACTCCTTTGAGGAAAGGATTCTGATCTTTTTGATTCTCTAAGCTCATATCAAGATTTTCGAGAACTCGCTCAAAGGATTCATTAAATACTTTTTGCGTACGAAGAGACACTTCATCTCCCATTAGAATTCTAATTTGATCAACTTTTTGCCAATCTCCATCAAGAGCTAATAATGAGCCGATTTCAAATGTCCCCGTAGCGATATCAAAAGACTTGGACAGGTCGCACCAATCGCGAAGATAGCGGACGACTTTCCAATCTTCAACGCTATTATCGACGATGAAAAGTTCGCTACCAGATTTGTGACTTTTACGTGTAGGCATAAAATTAAATAGTTATATTAATTTGACTAGTAACCCAGCTGTTTCCAAAATTTCTTCTCCATTTTACCACAACACTCAAATACGAACCACCTTGGTTTTACTCGCGCTTTAATGAACTAAAAAATTTATTTCCCCACTCCCGCCACCGCGCCCCGATACTTACAATAATCACAATCATCCCCTTCTTGAGGAAATTCGCCGCTTTGCAGACACTGGTATATTTCTTTAATTTTAGAGTCAACCCACGATGTATCGCCTTTATAAGGGATCAGACTGATATCGAAATCCAGCCGCCCATTAAAGGCTTCCTTGCTCGCATCGCCGTTACAGTAAAGAAAATAGCCGACCGGGTGAACCTTAAAACCGTTCTTTGTAAAAAGCCATTGATAAATCTCCATCTGGCGTTTGTAGCTGATCTGCCAGTCCTCATCAATCGTTATTTCCGCATTCTTTGCTGTCGATTTGTAATCAACGATAATCAACTGCTCATCTTTCGTCACCCAAATATCGTCAACACCGCCGGTAATTAAAAGATTCGTCCCGGGGAATTGATACGTAACTCCACCCCGTAAAGAATCTCGCCATTCTTCAATTTTGACGTGATCAAACGGAATAGCGTCAAGCCCAGCCTTCTTCATTAATGGATGCGCTTCTCCTTTCTTGCGATAAGTATCAAATTCATTTTTGAGTAATTTATCGACGGCGCTATTGAGAGCAAAAGGATAGCCCGGAGGCTGCCCCACGCCTAACTTCCGATCAAAATAAAAACATCTCGGACAATTAATAAATAAATCAATCTTTGACCGGCTGATGCGAAACGGCTCTTTAGAACTAGAGTCGTATAAATTCCGTTTTCTTTGAGGATTGTAGTATTTTGACATAATGAGTTTCTATTTCACGTTAACTGCCTTACCAACTTTCCTCTGGGCCTGTCGTCCCGCCACAAAGCGTTGGCGGGCAAGCTTTCGGCCACGATTTTATTCCAGATGTTTTGTTTTTCGTTTCCATTAACCCTCTTCCAACCCTCCCGCCTAATTCACCACTTGCCGATTTCTACAATTTTACTTGAGTCTCTCTCAAATGTTTTGCTAAATCTTGCGGCGCGCAGTTCAATTCGCGGCGCAAGGCTCACACGCTTTATCCCCAGCCCCTCTTCCCCTTCTTTTTACCAAAACTATTTACTATCTATAACTTTTATATCTTTTGGCGGCAAATAATTTTCTTTGGAAACCACTCTTTTGCCGGTTTTTGATTCAAGCTCAATCCGAGCTTTCTTGGCAATTCCTCCGCCTTTTATTCCCGCGATTTTATTTTCTGTCATTCCTTTAGCCTCTCCAGCTTCCGCTATCTGCCGAGAAGATAATTCTGCCAAAGCGCTAAATATAAGCTCCGCTTCTGTCATATGATCCCTTAAGTTTTGCGTTTTTAACCCCTTAAGGCTTTTATGTTCTTTCACCGTAACATCAGCCCATTCCTGATGTATGATATTAGTAAGTATCGCGTACTCATTTTCTTTAGTTATTTCGTGCTTACTCCAGTAATCAGTTAGTTTATTGCGTGTTTCCTGCCCCATCATCCTTTGCTGTATCCACTTCTCGCTTCTTCCGTATTTTTTCCAGTTTTCCCTGGCTCTGTTTAACGATCTTTCAGGGTCTGCCATTTCCTGCATTCTTTCATACCCAACCTTTGCAAGCCAAAGTTTAATCGGCTCAGCCTTAGGGCTTGGCACAGACTGAATAAGCCTTAACAGGGTTTGCGGATTAGCAGTATCAGTTAAGCGCATCTTCCCATCTTCCGCAGGCATTTTCAACTGGTGACAATTTGTCACCGCTTCACTTCCTTCCTTGCTTAAGCGTTCTTTCAACTTATTCCAGTATTTTCTTGCGGTTTGAAAATCTTTCTGCTGGATTAAAGCGCCAATAATATCCACCACCGAAAAAAACCATGTTTCGGATTTTTCATCATAAATTCTGCGAATTTTAAAGTCTTCAAAAACAGCTAAAGTGTTTTTCATAATATTTTCCCCCAAATCCCCCGGCTCTTTTGCTCTTCCCTCCTCAACGCCCTCGATGAGGGTAAAGTTGCGCGAATTCCGGGGAACCTTCTCTCATATTATCACGTATCTAATCCCCCCTCAATCCTTCCCTTGCCGCTAAAAAATTGACAGACTGCGCTTGCGCGGAGTTAACCCATGAGCGTATTCAAAGGGGTGATTTTTTGTGAAAAATTCCCTATCCAGCCCTTTATGCCTTTTGATTGTTGCATTTTAACCACTGCCTCTTTTATTTTATCTGAATCTGTTTTTTAGGCTGCCACGGCAAAAAGTTTTCATTCGAGATCACTTTGGCCCCAGTCTGCCGCTCAATATCTTTTCGAGTTCTCAAAAGCGCCGGACATGATTTCATTGGTCAGGATCGCGTAATCCAGATCCGTCTGCGCTCCGCGCCCGTCCCATTCATCGGTCAATTTCTGCCGGACGGCAATTCCACGCAGGCGTTTTTTCCCGCTTTTCTAAACCTTTTAAAGGTAAACGGGACCCCGCCTACCTTTAAAATAGAGAAAGGCGGGGCGATCCATTCCTTGGGATACCCTTTCTTCTCGTACAGCGCTTTTGTGCGCTGCATACCAAGTTCGGGATTTTCAATCTCATCCAAACGCTCTTTACCAACCCGCGCCAGCCACCGCTTGAATGGCTCCGCTTTTGAAGATGGGATGGATTGAATAATGCGAAATATTCCTTCCGTATCCGCGCAATCTGTTTCCCTCTTTTTGCCGTCTGGAGCGATTAATTTCAACTGTCGACAAATTGTCGACAGTTGAACATCCGCCTCACCTTGTTCTCTAACCTTCATCTTGTACCAATAATCGCGCGGATTGTCACTGTCCGTTAATACAGAAATAACATCAACCACCGAAAACCACCATTTCCCATCAATCAGAACCCTCCTGACCTCTCTTCCTTTAAAAACCGCGATTTTATCCGTTTCTTTTGAAGCACTCATAGAATTCATCTCATTTACAGTCCAAATTTCTGATTCTCGATTGCCATGCCATTTTATTCCACCACTTGCCGATTTCTACAATTTTACTTGAGTCTCTCTCAAATGTCTTGCTAAATCTTGCGGCGCACGGTTCAATTCGCGGCGCAAAGATCACGCGCTTCAACCCCGCCCCCCGCTCTTTTGCTCATCCTTCTCGGCTACCATTTTCTTATCCCCACGGCCCCGAGGCTTTCCATTCCTCATTAAACTCTTTTCCCTTGCTAATGGCCTCCAGTGGTTTGATAAGAAATCCTTCAATATCCTTGGCAATGCTCGACAACTTTTCAGGCGCGTGTTTTATATTGCCCTTCTTCAAAAATGTCTTCCAAAGCATCTGACGATCCGATTTATCGTCATAAATTTCTTCAGCAAACAACTGCCTTCCTTTTGGGAATGGCGTTTTGCGATGAGCGAAAGTCCTTCTAAGTGCTTCAGTAAGCTGCGATCCTTCAAAATCAAACTGACGCATCATCAGCCAAATGTCATAAAAATCTTTCATCCGGCTGTTAAGAAGTCCCAGCTGAACCATAGCTTCAAATTTTTCGCTCACCACCGTTTCGGCAGCGTATCCTTTCAACTGAGGTTTTGGAAAATCAAGAATTGCAGGATAATCAATCGTCTTTGGTTTTGGGAAAATAGCATCGCCAAAACCCACATCAATCTGCATAGGGATCTGTGAACGTTCCAAAAGTCCAATAAATTTCACACGCACGCCTTCGTAGTCTGCGTCTTCTTTGATCCTGCTTCCCTGCACTGTATTTGTATCAAACACCAGCCCGTCAGGCTCGACAGTGACATCACAAATATCCTTTATAACAGCTTCAATGCTCTTGACTTGATTGTCGTAATGCGCCAGAAAATCAATGTCGAGAGTGGTACGTCTCTGAGGAACCTGCCAAACTGTAAATAGCAGGGCTCCCTTTAGAATAAATTGATCTGTATATTTTGACCGGCTGAATCGGTAAAGAAATCTTTCCATCGCGTAAAATTGCAGAATTTCCGTAAACGAATGATTTGCTTCTTTCGCTTTATTTCGAAGCCGATCGCGAACAGAGGCTCGAATGTTTGTGATAACTTTCGTCATATCATGGTTTCCAAAATAGGCTTAATGATCCTATCCACCCTGCAAATCTTGGCAAAATGCATAATCTCTCTGGGCTTTACACGTTTCTCCCTAACGGCCGCCTTGATCGCCTCTCTGGCCACATCTGTGCCAATCTTGTTACGGAATTTGAAACAATCAGCAACCGTTTTGGCAAGGCTGTAAATTTTGATTTTATGCCCGGCCATCTTATATTCCTCAATCCCCGCGTCCCATGCCTTGGAGGAAAAACGGTAAAATTTGACCGGTGGATACTCGATTTTATTTGCGCGGGCCCCAAAGGGAATAGCGATATCTACAAACCGTGGAATTTCAGTCGTTACCCTATAAAAATAGAGTGCCGACACCAGACAAATAACCCCTTTAGAAGCTTGAAGAGACGCGCTAACATAGTCAGGATAAGAACCGAGCGTGTCGCTGGATAGTTTGTACAGTCCTCTTGCGATCTTTTCAACCTTTTTTTCTTTTTCGAGTTTCTTAAGCGTGTCGGAGTGAAATCCAGCCCTGCGGATTGAAGAAAATCGGGCAACCCCTCCATGTTGCCGGAGATATTCAATGATTGTTGCTTTATTAGCCTTCATATTGCCTCCGTACTTTCTGCCATTAATTATAAATAAGTATATACGTTTTGTACGTATATGTCCACTATTATTTTACAAACTCTCCGCCAAAATCCCCCTACGCCTCTCTTCATCCCTCTTCACCCTTTCAATGAGGGCGGCCTTTTGGATTGCGGTATAAAAACACCTATTCAAACTGACTTTTGATCCCTTTCATCTCCAGGTCAAATTCATCCCTGCTGTCGGATATCCTCCTCGCCTCTTCCATATCCACGACTCCTTTTTTCACGAGATTCACCAACGATCGTTTAAACGACTGCATGCCAAAGAGAGCGCCTTCATCAATATATTTCTGAATCTCCTGGGTTTTTCCTTCTCGAATCAACCGCGCGATAGTAGGCGTGACCACCATGGTTTCAAAGGCGGGGATTCTTCCCTTACCATCTTTGCGGGGCAAAAGCCTTAAAGAGATGGTCCCTTTCAAAATCATGGAGAGCTGCATTCTTACCTCATCATGAAGATGAGGCGGGAAAAAATTAACTATTCTAATAATCGTCTGCACCGCGTTAATCGTGTGAAAGGTCGTCATGACAAAGGTGCCCAGTTCCGTCGCGTGGATAGCTGCCCGCATCGTTTCTTCATCACGGATATTGCCGATAAAAATAATATCCGGACTTTGCTGAGTCACATAACGCAAAGCCGCGGGGTATGAATGGACATCTTCCCCTAATTCGCGTTGGTTAACAATGCTTTGTTTATCCTTAAAAAGAAATTCAATAGGATCTTCGATGGTAATAATATGCTTAGCGGTTGTGGTGTTAATATATTCGACCATGCTGGCGATCGCCGTGGATTTGCCATTTCCCGCGGGGCCGCAGACAAGAAATAGACCTTTAGATTCTTCGCAAAATTTTTTACATAAATTGCCAGGCAAATTTAGCTCTTCAAAGTCGCGCACATGGGTGTGGACATGCCGGGCCACCACGACCGGAGTCCCCCGCTGGTAAAAAATATTCACGCGAAAACGGCCAACCTCAGGTTCTTCGTGAATAAAATCGATATCCAAATTTTCTTTAAATTTTCTTTTACGCTGTTCCGTAGCCAAAAGAAGATTGGCGATGGCCAGCATCTCTTCTTTCGAAAGCTCCTTAGAATGGATGACTTCAATCTTCCCATTAATTCTAGCCCGAGGATAGGCCTTTGTTCTTAAATACAAATCGGAGGCTTGCTTTTGAACCATTAATTGAAACAATTCCCGAGGATTCATCTTATCTCACCTTCCCCTTTCTCCCTAAAGCCTGAATTTGGCGTTTAATTTGTTGTTCTAACTTTAGCAGTTTAATTTTTTTTCCAAAGTGACCTGTTCCCTCGCAATTTGCGGTGATAAAAAATCGCGAATCGATGCGCCTCATCGCGGATACGTTGTAATAACTTTAACCCTAAAGAGTGTCGGGCAAGAATAATCGGACTTTTCCTTGTCGGTAAAAAAATTTCTTCCTGCCTTTTAGCAATCGCGATAGTTGGAATTTCTATTCCTAATGATTTCAATTCATGACAGGCCGCGGAGAGTTGACCCTTTCCCCCGTCAATTAAAATTAAATCAGGAAAAGAGCCGTCCTCTCTTTGAAGACGGCCATAACGCCTTCGCACAATCTCAGCCATCATTTTAAAATCATCGATGCCACTCACCTCTTTAATACGAAACCGACGGTAATGGTTTTTATCCGGCCTCCCGTTAAAAAATGACACCATGGAACCAACGGCCTGCTCGCCCATCATATTGGAAATATCGAAAGCTTCAATGCGTTCCGGCAATCGCGGCAGACTTAAAGCCCTTTGCAACTGCTCGGCTTCCTTGCAATAATTAATATCCGCCGTCCCGGAATAAAGAGCTCCGATCGCCCGCAGCTCGTCCCGCACTTTAGCCGCCTCCTCAAATCGTTTTTCTTTAGTCAACGCTTCCATCTCTTCCCTTAAATTTTTATAAAGCTTATCTTTTTCCCCTTCCAAAATAAGACAAACATTTTTTATATTTCTAGCGTAAGTTTTTTGATCGATATTTTTGATGCAAGGCGCGTCGCATAACCGAATGTGATAATCAAGGCACTCTTTGTGAGGGAAAGGATCGCAGGTACGGAAATGAAAAATTTTACGGATAATCTTTAACGCCTCGCGGACTAACTTGACATTCACATACGGACCGTAATATTGACATCCCGCCCTTTTAACCCGCGGGCGGACAATCGAAATCTTAGGGAAACGCTCATTGGTTATTTCAATAACCGGATAACTTTTATCATCTCTTAATTCAACATTAAATTTTGGCTTATATTTTTTAATAAGACTAGCTTCTAAAATCAGGGCTTCCGCCGCGGAGGCCGTCTCAATAATTTCGATATCATCGATTTGACTTACCAAGGCATCTGTTTTCGAAAACGATCTCGACGAACGAAAATACGATTGGACACGCTTACGCAGAGAAACCGCTTTACCAACGTAAAGGATTTCCCCCCGAAGGTTTTTCATTAAATAAACACCGCTCGAGAGCGGGAAAGAGACTATTTTTTGCCGTAATTCCATATCCACGCCAAGATTTTCTGGGCCTGCTCAATTTTTAAAATCAAACACATCCCGCCATAAATGAGACAAGAAACACAAACAATCAGACAAAATTTGGCAATCTCATTGGAAAATGCAACATATTTCCACAAGCCAACCACCGCGATGCCCATGCTCAAACCGGCTAAGCTGACTTTCAAAAAATATTTTAAAAAGCCGGAGTCTAAACGCCCAAGCCTTCTTTCTAAAAGATAAAATAAAACTAAGAAATCAATCGTGCCGGCAATACTGCTGGCTAAGGCAATTCCGCTTATTTTAAAAGGAACCATAAAAATAAAATTTAAAATAGTATTCACGAGTAAGCAACCACCAGCCACGAGAACGGGGGTTTTAGTATCTTGCAGGGCGTAAAAAGCCGTAACAAGAATCTTGATTCCTCCAAAACTAAACAGTCCCAGAGAAAAACATAAAAGGGCCCCAGAGGCAATCGTCGTTGAGTAGACATCAAATTCCCCTCTTTGAAAACATAGTCTAATGATTGGCTCTGACAAAAGAAGCAAAAGAACCGTCATCGGACACATGATGAAGAAAATATTTTTAAGGGTAAAGACGAGCGTCTTTTTCAAAGAAGAGATATCACCTCTATTCGCCTGTTCGGAAAATGTGGGAAGTACCGCCGTGGATAAGGCAAAAGTAAAAACGCCCATGGGAAATTGTAAGATACGGTTAGCGTAATAAATCGCGGAGACACCTCCTGGCCCAACGATCAAAGCCAAAGAGGCGCAAAAAGTGTCGATCAAAACGCTGAGCTGATAAACACCGCTTCCGACCATGCGCGGAATAAGCAATTTCCCAATCTTCACGGCCCCCGGATGATAAAAAGATTTCGGTTGAGTGAATCGAAAGCCAATTTTGTGAAGAGGGATGATCTGAGCGCCTAGCTGTAAGACTCCTCCCACGAGCACGCCCCAGGCTAACCCTAAGACCGGCTCTTTCATATTCTGTGATGCCAAAAAAGCCGCGGCGATCATGGAAATATTTAAAAGGCAGGGACTAAACGCGGACGCGGTAAAGGAGCGGAAGGTAAAAAGAATTCCCATCGAATAAGCCGTAAATCCAATGAGAATCATGTAGGGAAACATCCATTTGGTTAATTGGATCGTTAAAAGAAGTTTCTCTGGATCAGCGATAAACCCGGGGGCCATAGCCCGGACAATCCAGGGCGTTAAAAAAATTCCTAAGATCGTCAAAAGGCTTAAGACAGCGAATGCTAAAACAAAAATAACGGAAATAAAATCCCACAAAACTTTTTTGTCCCCTTCCGTATATTCCGATAAAACAGGGACAATGGCCGCGTTGGTCGCTCCCTCCCCCACAAAATCCCGAAAGAGATTTGGAATTTTAAAAGCCACAAAAAAAGCGTCGGCTTTCATCCCCGTTCCAAGAAACCTCGCCAAAATAATATCTCTAAAAAATCCAAAAATACGAGAGACAAGAGTTCCCAAAGAAAGGATGGAAGCTGATCTCACTAAAGACCGATGAGAATTAGAGTCTAATTTATTAGTTGACATAAATAGGGGTTTTTGTTATATTATGGCCTTCAAGAAATTTAATAAAAATCTTTTTAAGGAGTACCCCATTGCCACAAAGAAGAACCGCCGTTAAAGACTTACGTAAAAACCATCACAGAAGGATGCGCAATCTTGATATCCGTTCTGACCTAAGGAAAACAATCAAGCATTTCCTTTCTTTGATCCAAAATAAAAATAAAACTGAAGCCCAAACCGCTTTAAAATCCTTATTTAAAAAATTAGATAAAGCGGCCAAAGAAAATGTTCTGCATAAAAACACAGCCGCGCGCCGCAAGTCACGTTTCAGCCGCGCGCTGACGGGACTTAAATAACGTCAGTTCAAAATAATATTCCCCTCCCTCGATGGGAGGGGCTAGGGGAGGGTGATAAAATTGGATATTTTATCTTTTTATTGCCACCCCCACCTCACCTCCCCCATCCCCGGCCTGCGGGGCAGGCGAGGGGGAGGGATTCTTATCTCGAACAATCATCTAAATAATCTCCGTTAATCTCACCACAGCCATTTCTAACGCGTATTCCGAATTAAGACGACTGCGTTTAATATTAAGATCCGCTTGCCCAAGAACGACAAGACCTTTTTTAAATCGATCTGCCGATACTTGGCCACGCAATTTTCCCCAAAACCAGACTAATCCTCCCATAATTTGTAAAGGATGAACCCCCGCGGACAGTAATTCCGACAACACGCTTAAAGCCTCCACGCTGTCGCGTCTTTCGATCGCCCTAGTCATATCAAAAGTATTTGGCTTAACTTTCCCTTGGAAATATTTTACCTTGGCATGAGAAATAAGTTGTTCTAAAAAATTTCCGGTCGGTGAATTTTCCTCTGATTCTAAAATTAAGATGATTTGGGGCTCTGGGTGAACAACGTATTTAGACAAAAATTCTTGCGGAATTTTATCTAAGGAATGGACTTCGCGAAGAACGATTATTCTTTTTTCTGCCGCGACAGGAAGGGCCAGGAATGCTTTCTGAAAGGAACTTAAGTCTAACTTTTTACCGTAAAAAACTTCGTAATCAAAATGTCGGGAGTCGGGACTTTTAAGATGTTCTTGCTTAATTTCATTAATACTGATATTTTTCGCAGCCGTGTCTTCTCCCAGGAAGAGATAAACCATTGCCTTTACCAATCTTCAATTGTTCGCTCTACAACACGACGAGCCAAATCTTCCGTAGCTTCCTTGCGGGCTGTCTCTTCCGACTTGGCTAAAGATCCCGCCACGTTGTATGTTTCTCCTCCGGAAAAGCTGGCTTCCCGCCAACGAACTTCTTTCTTAGGGACATCGAATAATTCCATAGAAATGGTGATGGTGATTCGATATTCATCCACGGTATTTTCATCAGACACCCTTAATTCATCGCTATTGTAACTTAAGAGTTCGGCCTTTAATACAAGATCCGCTTTCTCTTGTTCAACAATTTTTAAATTACCATCCAATAAAAATCGATTAACAATCGCGTTCCTGACCTTGACCTCTAGGAGAGGAATATACAAATTCCTCGCTCCTTCCGCCGTGTAATCGATGCTATTTTTAATGGGTTCGATATAAATTGTTTTAAGATTCCCCGGCAAAAGAGAGCTAGTCGAATAACCACAGCTTAGAGAACTCAAACAAAAGAGGAGAAGAGTAAAAACAGAAACAAATTTGCGGCTCAATATCATTTTTTTGTCCACCTTAAAGTTTAGGGGTGATTTCTCTTATTTTTTCTAAAGCTTTGGCCGCTAGGGATGAATCCGCGTAGTCGTTGACGATAATCTCGTAATAAATTTTAGCTGATTTATAATTTTTCTGCTTTTCATAAAATCGGGCGATAACAAAATTATTCTCCGCTTCCTTTTCTAACAATCCATGAATTTGATCCTTCGCCTGAGAGGATAATTCCGCGTCCGGATAACTTGTCACAAATTCCTTAAATTCCTCAACCGCCGCTTTAGTTGTTTCCTGTTCATACTGAGCTTCCGGAGCCCGTCTTGTATCGGTCATCGCAATTTGATATTGAGCGGCTTTGGCCCATTCGCTCTCCGGGTAATCGTTGATCACTTTTTCAAATTCATCACGAGCCTCTTGATATAACTGTTTTTCCTGCAAATAAAGCGCAATCTTGTACTGCGCCAAAGGAGCTAAGGGCCCGTAAGGGGCATTCTTGATAACCGCCTTAAAGACATCAATCACATTGTAATCCGTCCCTAAAAAAGCTTGAGACCATTTCCCGCGTTTATTCTGACCTTCTAAAAGATTGACGCCAATGTCATATTGGCGCTGAACAACTTCGGCGGAGCGCTCACTAAACGGATACTTATCAATCACAATTTGATAAGATTGGAAAGCATCAAAGACCTTCCCTTGATCTTCTAAAGAGCGCGCGATGTAATATTGGGCCTCGGGCGCTTCTTTGGCCAAAGGATAATGTTTAATGAGCTTTTTAAATTCCCGGATGGCTTCTTCATATTCTTTGGCCTGATAAAGGTCCATCCCCACTTGGAGCTGTTCGATAGGAGTTTCTTTAACGGAATATTTAGGATTAACCCATTTATTCGTTTCCGGAGTCCATATCCAAAAGGCGGGGCTTGGGACTGGATTTAAAAAAAAGGTTCCCCAAAGAAGACAAAAAATGAAAAATATCCGTCTATTCATCATCCGCCAAATTAGCATACTCTCTTGGGTTTGTCAATCACTCTCAGCAGGTTATTATGAATAAATTCATCCGGCCCGTTTTCTTGTTCAACCAAGAAGGGACCTTGCGAATCCACGTCCCTAAAATACTTGCGCAAATTTACCTCGTTGATAAGATTATCTTTCACGATTGGGACAAAGGGGACCATCCTGTCCATTGAAACATGACGTTTTCCGTACCCAAATCTTTGGACATACGATGCGATGGTGTTCTTGCCTTTAGAATCTTTACCCACAACGCCAAAGTCGATATCCGCTGTAGTGACCGCTAAATTGGGCACGTTTTTCCCAATGTATTTCGCGTAAATATACGGGACCCACCCCAAAAATCTGCCATTGTGTCAATGCCAAATTTACTTTATAGATTTATTCTTTGGCATCATAAATACCAAAAAAACATATCCTGTTTCTACCCATCTTTTTAGCCATATAAAGAGCGGAGTCAGCCCTGTCTATTAACTCTTCCATATCCTCTGCATCCTCAGGGAAAACAGAGATCCCAATACTTAATGTGGCCTGCACTATTCTATCGTAGACTTTAATATCCGCCCTTTCTACGGCCTGACGTATACGCTCAGCCGCGAACTGAGCTCCTTTGCGATCTGTGTCAGGGAGCATGATAGCAAATTCTTCTCCTCCATATCTGCCAGCGACATCAATTTCTCTAATATTTTCTTTAATAATAGCTCCCAACTTACTTAAAATTTGATCTCCTGTTAAATGTCCGTACGTATCATTAAAATTCTTAAAAAAATCCACATCGATCATCAAAAAAGACATTGGAATCTTACGCATTTGAGAACGCTTGACTTCCTCTTTAAGGCGTTCCAGACAATAGCGACGGGTATACAATTCCGTGATTCCATCCGTGATGGCGATTTTTTCAATTTCTTTATAAAGCTTAATCCGTCTTAACCCCAGAGCAAATTGATGACCGAGAATCTTCATTTTTTCTTCATCTTCCTGGGACAGTTGATCAACAACTAAATAACCCAATTCCCTATTTTTCTCCTGAAGAGTAAATATAAACTGATCTTTAGCTTGTCCTAGCTCTTTTATCTCTTTGGGAAGAGCCTCTAAGAGACGACATTCTTTAAAATCAATATGTTCTTTCAAGCTTTTCTTAAAAATGTTAAACGCTTCCTCTTCGTGAAATGTTTTCGTAATATCTTTGGTGATTTCATATAAAATGAATACTTCCAATACCTTGCTTTCTAAATCAATTTTTTCTTTGAACAAAGCGTCTCTTTGCCCGGTCAATATTTGTTCTTTCTCTTTTATTTCTAAAATCATCTTTTGTTTACGCTGTTCAAATTGACACCTTAATTTTCTCAAGAATAGAATAAACGCGCCTAAGTAAATGATAATAAATAGATAAAATAAAAAAGGCATTTAAACTCCCCTTAAGCTGAAAAAATTCTGTTCCGTCCTTCTTGTTTGGCTTTATATAAAGCTTGATCTGCTTTAGAAATAAGCTCTTCTCTGCTTTGAGCGTCTTTGGGAAAAGTCGCAATTCCGGCAGAAATTGTAACGCGCGTTTTTTGTCGTCTTAAAAGAATAGTTTGTTTTTCAATTTTTTCCCTTAATTTTTCAGCCAACTCTAAAGCCTTGGCCTTGGGACAATCGGGCAATAAGACAGAGAATTCCTCGCCACCATAGCGACAAATTAAATCTCCCGGCTTATTAAAAAAGTTAGTTAAAATAAGACCTATTGTTCTTAAAACAATGTCCCCCGCCGTATGGCCAAACCGATCGTTGTATTCTTTAAATTTGTCCAAATCCATCATCAGAAAAGATAATTGGGTTTTATGGCGCATCTGTCGCGCGATCTCTTCAGACATCCGGTCCAAAAAATAACGCTTAAGATAAAGATTAGTTAATCCATCCTTAATCGCCAATTGTTCTATCTGTTCATACAATTGGGCGTTTTCAATAGCCACCGCCGCTAAATCTCCGATGGTTGTTAGAAGCCTCAAATCATCCATATGAAAATAATGGGCTTGTGGATGATCTAAACGTAGAATCCCAATAATTTTATGGCCAATCTTTAAAGGGACGCTCATTAAAGACCTAATGACACGGCTATCCTCCGATAAAATTTTATCCATATCAAAACGATAATCGCTTCTCGTATCTCCAATAAATAAAGGCTGTAAGGTTCTGATAACCCAATTGTCAAAGATATCTCCTTGCTTAGCCTTAACATTAACTGGCCTCTGCCCCGCGTAAGAAGAAATAATCCCCAATTGCCCTACGCGAGAATGGAAAAGATATAGGATCGTCGTTATTTGTTCGGAAATAAAATATTTACTTAAATCCGCGCACAGTGTTTTTGAAGTATCCTCCAGGGAAAGACACAAACTTAAAGACTCCGTGAGTCCTTTGAGTTCCATATATTGAACAATTTTTTTGCGAGAAGATTCCATGGATGCTTGTTCTCGCTTAATTTCAACTTCGACGAGATTATTACATTCCACAATGTCTTGAATCTGTGATTGCGCGTCCGCTTCTTTTTTTTGAAGCTGAAAATGGAGACAACTTAACGCAACAAGCATAAGACAAAGACTTACAATGAGAGAAAGAAAAAGGGAAGAATAAAAAAAAGTGGCGGCAGTAAAGAAGATAGTAAGAGGGATAACAAAAAAACCAGCTACAAGGGGAGAAAGTAATTTACCCGTCCAAGACGAGATAGGCATTCGCTTCGCTCATGCACTATAACCCCGTAGTTTTGCCTCGCAAAACAAGCACGGGGGTTGTATCAGGATTTTAAAATGAAATTCCGATACAACAAGGGTAAGAATCCTTAAATAATTGTTTTTTCGGTTTCCCGCTCGAAGAAATGCACCTTACTCATATCAAAGACAAGATCCATCTCGCGGTTCACCTCAGGTCGATTATGCGCTCCGACTCTGGCGATAAATTGACTTTTGCCGGAATTCAAATATAAAAATACCTCGGACCCTAACGGCTCAACGACTTCGCATGTTGCCCGAATGGTATTCTCGGGAGGGGCCTCCGACACAAATAGCTTATCATAAATATCCTCAGCCCGGATACCAAAAATAATTTCTTTGCCTTCGTAAGATTCAACGGCTTTAAACATTTCCTCGACAAGTTTTACCTGAAATTTTCCTTCTTCAAAATAAAATTTTCTTTCCTTCCTAATAATCCGGCCATTCATCAAATTGATGGGAGGCGAACCGATAAAACTGGCCACAAATTTATTAGCCGGCTTATCATAAATCGTCATTGGATCGGCGCATTGCTGAATTTTCCCGTCTTTCATGACAACAATTCGGTCCCCTAATGTCATGGCTTCCGTCTGGTCATGCGTAACATAAATAAAAGTGGTTTGCAATCTTAAGCGCAATTTATGAATCTCCGTGCGCATTTGAACGCGCAATTTAGCGTCTAAGTTACTTAACGGTTCATCAAATAAAAATACAAGGGGTTTACGAACAATGGCTCTTCCCAAAGCAACGCGCTGACGTTCCCCTCCGGAAAGTTGACGAGGCCGCCTGTCTAACAATTTTTTAATACCTAAAATATCCGCCGCTTCATTCACTCGGCGGACAATTTCATTCTTGGGATATTTTCTTAATTTAAGACCAAAGGCCATATTTTCGGCGACCGTCATATGCGGATACAAGGCGTAATTTTGAAAGACCATGGCGATATCACGGTCTTTGGCCGGGACATCATTGACCAACCGATCCCCAATCCAAATTTTTCCTTCACTAATCTCTTCAAGCCCGGCAATCATTCGCAGGGTTGTGGATTTGCCGCACCCGGAAGGGCCGACAAGAACCATAAATTCTTTGTTCTCCACGCCTAAAGAGACTCTATCAACAGCTTTGATGCCGCTTCGGTAGACTTTGGATATTTCTCTTAAAGATATTTGGGCCATAAATTTAAACTCCTCACGGATTAAAACATATAAACACTGCTTAATAAACAGGTTTCATTTTATATAAAAACATTCAAAGTTGCAAATTATTTCTCTTTGTCTGTCTTAACGGTTACTTTTGAATTATTCGTATAATCAAGAATTCGGATAAGGGTAGCAACCAAATCCTTTCTATCAATAATCATATCAATTAAGCCATGAGCCAATAGGAATTCGGAGCGCTGAAATCCTTGGGGAAGTTTTTGACGAATAGTTTGTTCAATAACGCGAGGGCCGGTAAAGCCTATCAAAGCCTTAGGTTCAGCCATGATAATATCACCAACACCTGCGAAAGACGCCATAATGCCGGCCATGGTAGGATTAGTTAAGATAGAAATATGCAAAAATCCGGCCTCATGATGCCTGGCTAAGGCTGCACAAGTTTTAGCCATCTGCATCAGAGAAAAAACCCCTTCATACATACGAGCCCCGCCGCCCGAACCCGAAACAATAATAAGCGGTAATTTATTCTTTGTGGCTAACTCCGTCAGACGAGTTATTCGCTCTCCGACGACCGATCCCATGGAGCCCATAATAAATCTAGAATCCGTAACGGCAATAGCGACGGATTTGCCTTGGAGCTTCCCTGTCCCGGTGATAACGGCATCCTTAAGTCCCGTTGCCTTTTGATCTTCTTCCAATTTTTCTTTGTAAGTTTTAGGACCTTTGAAATTGAGAGGATCTAGGGCAGTTAAACCAGCATCTGTTTCTTGAAAACTTGCCTTATCTATGAGAAGCGCAATGCGGTCATGAGCCGTGAGAGAAAAATGATACCCACATTTGGGGCAGACGTTAAAATTTGTTTCCAGTTCTTTTTTATAGGCAGGAGCCGAACATTCCGGACATTTTGTCCAAAGACCAACGGGAATGTCCTTGCGTTTTAATGTAACGAGGGTATATTTTTTTCTTCCAAAAAGCGACATCCTCACCTATTCCATTTGATAAACCGTTAGTCCGGATAACACTTTAGGATAAAAGTAAGTTGTTTTAGGCGGCATTTTCTCGCCATTTAAGGCAATCGCTTTCAATTGAGAAATCTTGACGGGATTAAGGATAAAACTTGCCTCAGCCTCCCTATTATCCACCATAGAAATACATTGCTGAAAATCCTTCGTGTAAATAATGTCCTCGGAAACAATGCCTAATTTATCAAAGGCTAAATTTTTTAAAATAACGGCGTCAAGATTTCTATACTCGGATGAGCCTTCATGAATATTCTCTTCAACGAGAAGTTTATTCTTCAATCGAAGAAGTTTAATCCCCTCCCTCGTATACAAACCAAAAGCTTTCTCATTTTTTCCGGCTTGAGCCAGTAAAACTAAAAGATCTTCCCTCGTTTTTACCTTATCTATCCTAAAAAACTCTTCTAAAAAGTCGAGGCCGAGGGGAAGATGTTTAACAATCCGGTGCATCGGCAAAATTTGCAAATCCTTAGAATCAATATTCGTAAAATAAGTCATCACATAATTAAAAGGTTCTTGGCCGTTCGACGCGCTTCTTGACTTCAACCTTAAATCACGATATTCGAGGGCCATCTTAAAACGGTGATGCCCATCCGCGATAAAAAGATGCTGATCGAAAAGCGTATCTTTGATCTCTTTGATCAGATCAGGGTCGGTCAACCGCCACAATCTATGACGGACATGATCGGCATCTTCCACGTCGGCAATAGGATCATCGGAGACGATATGTTTATTGAAAATTTTTTCAACTCTTTTTTGGTGATCGGAAAAACAAACAAAAATAGAACTTAACTGCGCCTTAAGGACGGAACACAGTTTTAATCGATCCTGGATAGCTTTATCATGCGTGTTCTCATGCGGATAAATACGCGATTCTTTGCTATCCGGAAGTTCCATCAAAGAAATAAAACCTAATCGACCGTAGTGTTGGCCAAAAACTTTATAATCCTGTTTATAAAAATAAAGACTGGGGGTTTCATCTTGGACCATAATACTCTTTTGAAGCCAGCCTTTAAAAGTTTCTTTGGCCCGCGTATATTTATTGTCCGTCTTATCATCGGTCAATTTTTCTTTCCCCAAATCAATATAAACAAAATTAAAAGGACTTAAGTTGAAATAATTCTCTCTCTCTTCATTGGAGATAACATCGTAAGGGGGACAGACCACCTTAGAAAAATCTTTCACTTTTTCGGGGTTATAAAAGATAGCTTGGAAAGGCTTGATTTGAGACATGATTATTTAAATATCCTTTCTCTTTTGTCTAAACAAAAAAATTATCCCTCCTAAAAATCCACCCGCTGTATCCGCTAAAACATCCCACAGGGAAGAATCTCTGTTAAGGACAAAGGATTGATGATATTCGTCAAATAAACCGTGCAAAAAACAAAAAAACATAACCGCAATCACAAGAATTTTTGCTTCCATCCTTCCAGATTTTACGCGAAAAAGAGCCCTTCCTATCAAAAACCCAAAAGGGGCATACTCCAAAATATGGAGTATTTTATCTAAATAAGGAATCGGGGAAGAGGCTATTTTCCCGGGGATAGAAGACCCAAGATAAATAATACCAGAATAAACAATGACTGGAAACCAAAATCTGAATATTTTTTTACAGACCACCATGACAACTGCCGGCTGGTTTCTTGGCTGATCCTGCTGTTTGGGCTGGCTCCGATGCTCCCTTAGAACGTCCTGTACTTTCTGCAGGACATCGGGACTCTTTCCTTTTATAATCGGTTTCATAGAAACCACTGCCTTTAAAAATAATCCCTACCCCTCTTCCGATAAGCCGATCAAGAGCATTTTTCCCACATTTTGGACATTTTTTCAACTTTTTGTCGGTCATGGATTGGAGAGCTTCAAAATCATGGCCGCATTGGCTACATTCATATTGGTATGTTGGCATAGTTGACTCCTACTTTAACACTTTAAACCCCGTCCCGCTTGGTTTTGCCGCTGTAATACTTTTTCTTTGTGCCTTCTTTTGTGCCCTTTTAATTCGTGTTCCCTTGAATCATGCAAGAAGTCAATTTTTTTTGCTTTCTGAATATCGCCTTTACGGATTAAATTGATGAGCTTTTTTATTTCTTGTTCTTGCATATCTCTATATTCACTGTCTTTTTTACGAATATCTCCATCTGATAAGAAATGAGATAAGTTACAAAGAATATAATCTATGTCCTTCCCAGATTGATGTGCATGTTCATACTTATCCAGTATTTCATTTTCAGATATTTTATGATTTAACAATAGTTCAAGATCATCTGCAAACTTTTCCCATCCAAAATTAATTGACATATTATTCCCTCATTATCGTATTTACATTAATTGTTCCACCTAATCAAAAAGTATTCTAGGATCAAGAGGTATATGTACATCCGGCAACAATTTAGGGAAATGCAAGTGCAATCTAGGCTTTCCGTGGGTTCCTTTATATGGCCCGTAATCTAATCGAATAATAGGTTGTTTCTTGAAACGGATTTGACAAATCCTCATGCCTAGTGGACCATCAATTTGAATATTATTTTTAACCCAACGTATACCTTTTGTTGCAACTTTTTTCAAGATTAAAAGAATTGCTATTTCATCGGACGGATCGGGGTCGCCAGGAACAATTAAACCGGAAGGATCTGTAAAGTTTATCGGACTATTGAAAGTGTAAGGATAAAGATTAATATCCCCTCCTTCAAATCCAATCGGATCCTCTTGCAAAAACCTTCCAATCTTCGGATCCATGTAGCGAGCTCTGTAAAAATAAAGTCCGCTCTCCGCATCAAACTCACGACCGGTGTAGGTGAATGGATTTACGAGCGATCCCGTCTGCGAGAGGATGTTCCCAAAGGCGTCGTATTTGTAAGATTGGGAGACCGTGCCGGTGGAGTTGGTCAATTCCGTAATTGAACCTAACCCGTCGGCATGGTAGTAATACGTTACACCAGAACGGGACATGTAGATTGGTTCGTCAATCCCATGGCCGTGAAGATAAGTTGCCGCCGGTGTCGTACTTGTACCAGCATACTCCGCCACAATATCTTCATTGTCGTAGACGTATTTCGTGATTGTGCCGGACACATCCTTTTGAATCCTTCGGCCAAGCCCGTCGTAGGCGTATTTGTATGTGTTTGAGCCGGAAGTGATTTGAGTCAGCTGGTTCTCGGAGTTGTAGGTGTACGTCGTCACGGAAGAATCCGATTTCTTGGTTCTCTTCGTTAGATTGCCGTTATTGTCGTATTCGTAGGTGTAGGTGCCGTCGTCAGTGAGTTGGTTGGCGGTGTTGTATTGCCAGGGAGAGGAATCCTCCTTGAGCTTCCCTCTCCCAAATGGGGAGAGGGTTAGGGTGAGGGGTCCAGCAAAGGCAGAACTTATCCGATTCCCCACTTCGTCGTACGAGAACGATTCATCCGTCGAATCCGGATAATCTGCCACACTCAACCGATATAGGTCATCGTAAGTGTAGTTGTGACGGCCAGCGGTAGTCGTCATCGTGTCTCTGTATCCGACGTCATTGTAAGTATAAGAATAGGATGAATTTGTTGTTGAGCCCGTTTTGTTGGTAAGATTACTTAGTTGCGAGGCTAAATCGTAACTGTAGCTCGTATAAGCGCTGTTAGGATACGTGAGCCCTGTCCGCCGGGAGAGGACATCGTAAACGTAATGCGTGAAAGTTGTGGTGCCCGCGAAATTTTCGATGTCGGTTAAACGGTTAAGGTTATCGTAAACATATTTAAACGTCGCACCTCCAACATCCACCATTGTCGCACGGTTATTATTGGAATCGTACGTATATGAAATCGATGTGATCGGCTGTACCCCGCCGCTTAGAGTTTGTGCTTTAGTTAAACGATTCATCGCATCAAAAGTAAACGACACATATGAATCACTGTCCTTGGCAGAAAGGAGATTCCCTCCCGTGTCATACGTATACCTCACCGTCTCTTCAGGTAAATACTTTTTCTTCAACTGATGCGCCGCGTCGTATTCGAATTTGATCGTCTGATTCTTAGCATCCACAATCCTCCCCAACCGTCTCTCAATATCGTAGGTGAAGGTCTTAAGTTTATTGAGAGGATTAAGAATAGATGAGAGAAGATGGAGTTCGTTGTAAGCGAAGGTCGTCGTCTGCAATTTAGGATCAATGACTTCGGTTAAATTCCCTAGGTCATCGTATTGATATTGGGTTAGATTTCCTAAATGATCTTTAACGCTCGTTAGATGATTATTCTTGGAATCGTAGTTGTATGCGGTTGTTTTTCCTTCGGCATCGAGGATGGTTTTTAAATTCCCCGCGGAATCGTAAATCAAAACGGTTTGATGTGTTAAAGGATCGGTGGTCGTTAAAAGATTGCCGGTTGTTGGATCGTAACTAAAAGTGGTTGTATTTTCAAGATCAGCAATCCCTTTGGCTTGAGTGAGCGAGGTCAAAAGCCCTCGGGAATCATAAGTCATCTCGGTTGTTGTGGTCGCGGCATCGACAATCTGAATTGGATTGCCTTGAGAATCGTAACTGATCGTTGTAATGTATCCTAGAGGATCCATAATCGAGGCCACTTGATTAAAGGTTGGCTCGTAGGTAAAAGTGGTTGTGGCACTGTTATAACTTTCTTTAGCTGTCAAGAGATTGCCTTTTCCATCGTAAGTCATGTCGACAATACGGCCGTTGGGGTATTCAATTCTCGAAATATTATTTTCGGAATCACGTGTGAATTTTGTTTTTTGTCCTAACCCATCCTGACTTTCTGTCCACGAACCAAAGGCATTGGTGTATCCTTTCTTACTCGAACATCCACAGGCGCCGGTGATTTCATCCGTTAAAGTTGTGGGATCAACCAAAGAAGCAGGATTATCCGGTGTACCCACTGTAAGATCATTAATTAATCCCTTCACATCCGATGGAAAATACTGGGTGCTCACACGATCTCGTACGACAGAACTTCCGTTCCAGACATCGTATTCGGGGGTCTGTGTTTCGTTAATACGGCCATACTTGTCGTAGAGATAATCCGTGGTATTCCCATTCTCCTCGGTCTTGGTCGTCATTAAATGCTCGGAGTCGTAGGTATACGATTTGGAGGTCCCATCCGGATTAATAATCTGTGTCAGATTGCCGCTCGAGTCCACAACAAACTGAGTATTGCGTCCCGAACTGTCGGTCACCGATTCTAATTTTTTAGTCGAAGAATTGTAAACAAATGTAAACGTGACATTCTCAAGATAGGTGATTGTTTGAAGAGAATCATCCGTATTGTAGGTATAGGCAATTGTGTTTCCATTGCGATCGGTTTCGAAGGCCAAAAGACCTTTAGCGTTAAATTTGGAAACTGTTCCGTTTTTTTCAGTAAGTTTAAATGTGCCATCAGAGTTTTTCTTCAATTTAGAATAATCACCTGGCGGCGGCTCGTATTCTCCTATTTCTGAATTAGCATTAAAATGACCAATGGCAACGGAGTGAGGAGCATCTCCTATGCCAAAAGACATCTGCGGCTGAAAATTCCCATCCCCTTTACCCAACAGCACAGAAACGTCATTACTATCCCAGTTTACCGTCACCAGATCCTGATACCCATCTTCATTGAAATTCCCGACCGCAACGGACGAAGGATAGTCTCCAGCACCAAATCGCCTTTCTGCTTGGAACGTTCCATCCCCATTGCCCAGCAAAACAGAAACAGTGTCATCATAATAGTTAGCCGTCACCAGGTCTTGATAACTATCTTCATTGAAATCTCCAATAGCAACGGACTCAGGATAGTCTCCAGCGCCAAATCGCTTTTCTGTTTGAAACGTTCCATCTCCATTACCAAGAAGAATAGAAATATTTTCAAAAGTATAACCATTCACCGTAACAAAATCTTCATGGCCATCCTTATTGAAATTCCCGACCGCAACGAAAAATGGACTATCTCCTGCACCAAATCGTTTTTCCGCTTGAAATGTTCCATCTCCATTGCCCAGCAAAACAGAAACGTCATCACTATACCAGTCCGCCGTCACCAGATCCTGATACCCATCTTCATTGAAATCGCCAATGGCAACGGAGAAAGGATAACCTCTAGCACCAAACCGTTTTTCTGTTTGAAACGTTCCATCGCCATTCCCAAGAAAGACAGAAACAGTATCGTCCCCCCCGTTTGCCGTCACCAGATCCTGATACCCATCTTCATTGAAATTCCCGACCGCAACGGAAAATGGACTATCTCCTGCACCAAATCGTTTTTCCGCTTGAAATGTTCCATCCCCATTGCCCAGCAAAACAGAAACGTCATCACTATACCAATTCGCCGTCACCATATCCTGATAATCATCTTCATTGAAATCTCCGACCGCAACGGAAAATGGATGATGTCCAGCGCCAAACCGTTTTTCTCTTTGAAACGTTCCATCCCCATTGCCCAGCAAAACAGAAACATCATAACTATAACTATTTGCTGTTACAATATCTTCATGCGGTGGATCAAATACAAGGCTTGACCCATCTCCTTCCACTAAAAGTACTCTTCCATCCGGATCAGGATAAAGACGTTTTAAATTCGCTAAATTCCAACCAGAACCAAAGGATGAATTGATTTGGTTATTCACAATGGATCGGCCAGTAACTATAGTTGTCTCAGGGATGGTTTCTCGCGTTGGAACTCCGGTATCCTCAATCGGATCACCGCCAAAGGAATCGGCTGTGTAATACGTGCCGATATAGTCGTTCGAAAGAGTAATTTTGTAGGGATAACTTCCTGTAGAGACAAGTTCTCCTTTAGCATTCTTGCCATCCCAGAGAAAACGTTCGGCGTTTTTGCCAAACGTATTTTTGAATGTGGCGGATTGACTGATTCCTTCGATTTCAAAAGTGGCACTCTGCGTTTCGGGTTGAAGGCTGTAACGGGAATCTAAATCCGTTTGAGTCGCTAAGAGAACGGATGGTTGGGCCGTCGTTGAAATGTAGACCAATTTCAAGGTAATATCCTGATTCATCGCGTGAAGACTTGGCAGGAAATGCTCTTGGTACAAATTTCCGGTGTGCATATCAATTTTGGAGGCGTTACAATTGGATGCAATATCGTCTCGGTTGATATTAGTTGAGGCGGAATGATTTTCAACCGGGCCTTCCGTGGAACCGGTCGGCGCTTGAGCCTCAGGTGGTGGAAGCGCGGGCAAATTACAATCCGGAACTGAAAAATGTGTGGTGTCGTATTCGACCCACGCTCCTGTGGAATCAACAACCGACATCTGCCCTGAATCTTCCCAAACTCTTGTCTCTTCATTGTAGTAGCCAATCGGGATCTCTGTCCCTGGAGCGAATCCCAAAGTATTCGCTATCTTAACCGTGACCTCTTCACCAAATTGAGTCTCCTCTGCGTCAAAATCCCCTGAATAAGTGAAAAAAGATGTCACTGGAAGCTGTCCGGGGAGTTCTGTGGAATGGTCAAAAAGGGTCGCTCGAAAATCGACATTCCGCGTAACCGCTCCAGCAGGAACAACCACTTGCACATCCCCGCGGGAATTCGTGTGTGTTCCGCCCGATGCCCCGATTTTTGTGATTTTCGTATCCAAAGTCTTTAAAATACTTGTTCCTAACCCTTCCACCCGAGTGGCGACCACTTCCGCCTCTTCCTGCTTTGGTGTGTAGCCTTCCTTAAATATATCCACCTGAAAGTCTTGGATGGTCTCTTCCGCTTTCCCTTTAAAGACAACGGACAAGTTGTACTGGCCTTGCGCGTTTGTGGTGGTTTGGAAAGTTTCTTCTGGTTTTAAAGGATTGACGCCAACAACTGTTGTTCCCGCCAAAGGATTGCCCAAATCATCTAAAACAATTCCAGAAATCGTCGCTTCGTGGGCAACGGGAATATCTTTTGTCGGAACGGCAATCAGATCTTTGGGGCGAACAGGGTTAGGGATAGACTTCGCGGGAGAATTAATCTCTTTTTTAATATATCCTTGCGTCGAGGCTTGAGCTAAAGAAACCGGCCTAGCCCCAGGAGAGGTAAATACGCTTAAGTAACAAATAATAACAAAAAGTTTCAGCTGAGGAAATTTGCGCCTGACGTAATTCATATGTGGAATCCTTTCTGTGCTCCTACTTAAACACCTTCTTAATCTTCTCCTTAAACGACTCCTCGTAAATTTCTTCCCCGCTTAAACGGGCAAATTCTTCTAAAAGCTGCTTTTGTTCACTCGTTAAATGGGTTGGCACCTCAATCATAATTTTTGCGTATTGATCTCCCTGAGAACCTCTGTGAACATCGGGCATCCCCCTACCCTTCAAGCGAAAAACTTTTCCACTCTGGGTTCCCGCGGGAATCCTCATGCTAAGAGTCCCATCAAGGGTAGAAACCGAAACCTCTCCACCCAAAACAGCCTTAACAAAACTGACCGATAATTCCATGTAAAGATCATTTCCTTCTCTCTGAAAAACCTCGTGAGGCAGAACATGAATATAAAGGTACAGATCCCCCGCGCCGGCCGTTGCCACCTCTCCTTCTCCTCTGACCCTTAGTCTCGAAGAATTATCTACCCCCGCGGGGATAGTCACATCAATATTTCTTGTGACACGGATGACTCCCTTGCCATGACATTTGGGACAATATTCGCTAATAATCTGACCTTGCCCGCCGCAGGCAGAACAGGTCTGAATCATCCTAAAAAAACCGCTGGACATGGCTACTTGGCCTCGACCGCCGCATGGTGAGCACTTTTTCATCTTAGTCCCTGCCTTAGCCCCTGTCCCCTGGCAATCTGAACAAGGCTCATGGCGAGGAAGTTGAATTTTTTTCTCCACTCCTTTGTAGGCTTCCTCTAAAGAAATTTCTACTTCGTATTGAATATCCCGGCCACGATGAGCTCTTCTTGAACCACCCCCGAAAACTTGGCTAAAAATATCTCCCAACCCCATTTCATTGAAAATATTGCTAAAATCAGCTCCTTTAAAAATATCTTCCGCTGTGTAGGTTTGGTCAATCCCCGCGTGGCCATACTGATCATACGTAGCCCGCTTCTGAGCATCAGACAAAACCCCGTAAGCCTCAGAGAGTTCTTTAAACTTCTCTTCCGCTTCCTTTTTTTGCTCCGCAGGAACGCGATCTGGATGATATTTTAAGGCCAACGACCGATACGCCTTCTTGACATCCTGAAGCGAAGCACTTTTAGGCACACCCAATATCTCGTAATAATCTTTTTTCATTTTTTACCCGGCCTTAAAATCAGCATCGATAATATCGTCCTTGCCGCCGCCAGGCGCTTTTTGCTGTTTATTTTCCTGCCCGCCTTGGCCTTCTTGCCCTTGATCTTGAGCTTGGGACTGCCCCTGAGGACCACTTTGCGCGGTTTGCGCGGAAGTGGTTTTATAAATTTCTTCAGCTAATTTATGGCTAGCCTTCTGCAAAGATTCCATTCCCTGCTTAATTTTCTCTTGATCTTTGGCCTTGATGGCTTCTTTGAGCGTATTAAGCTCTTTTTCGATGTTCGATTTATCATCGGCGGAAACTTTATCTCCATAATCTTGGATAGATTTTTCCGTGGAATAGACAAGACTATTGGCTTGGTTAATTAATTCTACCTCTTCTTTAAGCTTTTTATCTTGATCCGCGAACTTCTCCGCCTCTTTAACCATGCGCTCGATTTCATCTTTAGATAATTTGGTAGGCGCGGTAATTCGAATAGACTGCTCTTTTCCCGTTCCTTTATCTTTGGCATGCACATGAACAATTCCATCCGTATCGATATCAAAAGTAACTTCAATTTGAGGAACCCCTCGCGGCGCTGGGGGAATGCCAACCAAATCAAATCGGCCGAGCTCCGTATTGTCATTGGCCATTTGACGTTCACCCTGAAGAACGCGGATTGTCACCGCCTGTTGGTTACTTTCAGCCGTTGAAAAGATCTGACTTTTACGCACGGGAATCGTGGTATTGCGATCAATCAGCTTAGTGGAAACACCGCCTAAGGTTTCGATCCCTAAGGAAAGCGGCGTGACATCTAACAAAAGGACCTCTTTGGCTTCTCCCTTAATAATGCCCGCCTGAATAGCCGCGCCCAAAGCCACACATTCCATGGGGTCTACGCCACGTTCAATTTTAAGGTTAAGTTCTTTTTCCAAAAATTGCTGAACAATGGGCATACGGGTTGGTCCACCGACTAAGATGACGCGAGAAATATTAACATCTCCTCCAAATTTAGCGGTAGCATCTTTAAGGGCTTGACGCACCGGACCGCGGCATCGATCGACAATGGGAGAAACTAAACTCTCTAATTTAGCTCGATCGATCGTTAAAGTAAGATGTTTAGGCCCCGTGGCATCCGCTGTAATAAAGGGGAGATTAATATCCGTTGATACTGTGCTGGAAAGCTCAACTTTCGCTTTCTCTGCCGCTTCTCTTAAACGCTGAAAAGCCATTTTGTCATTCTTTAAATCAATTCCTGAATCTCTCTTAAACTCTTGGGTAATATGGTCAATGAGGACATTGTCCATATCCGTGCCACCCAACTGATTATCGCCGCTGGTGGATAAAACCTCGAAAGTCGCGGCCTTGTGTCCTTCGTCCCATCCCATTTCAAGGATGGTGACATCGAGTGTCCCGCCGCCTAAATCAAAAACCATAATTTTTTGTTCTTTGCCGGCTTTATCCAATCCATACGCCAAACACGCGGCGGTCGGCTCGTTAATAATTCTTAAAACTTTTAAACCCGCGATTTCTCCGGCATCCTTGGTGGCCTGACGCTGATTGTCGTTAAAATAAGCCGGAACGGTGATGACGGCCTCCTCAACCTTATCTCCCAAGAATTTTTCAGCATCCGCTTTAATTTTCTGCAAGATAAAAGCACTGATCTGCTGAGGCGTATATTCCTTCCCGAACACTTTAAATTTATGGTCTGTTCCCATTTTCCGTTTGGCCGCGTAAATGGTTCCTTCAGAATTAATCGGCGCCTGCCGTCGGGCTGGCTCTCCAACCAACCGCTGGCCATCTTTACTAAAACTAACAAATGAAGGAAACGCCTTCCCTGAAGCTACCCCTGCTCCTTCAGCGGAAGGGATAATGACAGGACGACCTGCCTCCATCATCGCCGCGGCGGAATTTGATGTTCCTAAATCAATACCAATTGCTCGTGCCATTGCTTATTCCTCCTATTTTTCTATTTCGAACGCGCTACTTTCACTTTCGCCGTTCGAAGGACTTTGTCTTCCAAAAGATATCCTTTTTGAAATTCTTCTAAAATTATTCCCTCGTCATGCGCCTCACTTGCTTCCTGCATCAAAACTTCATGGCAGTGAGGATCAAATTTTTTGCCCTTAGCTTCCATCGTTTTGATTCCATTGCTTTTTAACAACTCATAAACATGGGCCATAACCAATTCAATGCCTTTTAAAAATGCTTGATAATCTTCATGTTTAGCTCGAGCCGCTTCAACGGACCTCTCAAGATCATCTAGAATATTTAAAAAATCAGCCAAAAGTCCCTCATTGGCGTATTTAATAAATTCGTTTCTTTCGCGTTCCATCCGTTTACGGGCGTTATCAAATTCAGCGTAGAGACGAATATATTTATCTTTATATTCCTTCCCTTGAGCGGCTTCTTCTAAAAGTTTTTTATATTCCGGCTCTTTCAGACTTTCCATCTTCTCTTGCGCTTCAGATTCCAGCTCTTCTCGCGCTTTCTTTTCTATATCCTCGTTTCCATTCATAATCATGCAATCCTTTAAAATATTTCTTCTATCAAGTCAGAAATATAATCTAATGTTGACACGACATGCTCGTAATCCATTCTCGTTGGCCCTAAAACAGCAATCCTGCCGCTTAATCCTCGCCTGGCTTTATATTGAGAAACAACCAGAGAGCAGTGATCCATGTGAGAATGATCTATCTCTTCACCGATCAGAATTTTCACCTTACTTACCAAATTTTTGTTAATAATCCTTAAAAGTTCTTCTTTCGCGTCCAAGGCGTGAAGAATATGCTTAATTTGATTAAGGTCACGGTGATAATCAGTATAATCGACAATTAAATCCATTCCTCGGCAGAATAATTTTTGATCCCATCCATCCACAGAAACAATACTCGTGTAATGGGTGATCTCGGAAATGACTTGAGAAGTCTTCTCTAATAACCTTTCCAACTCCTTGTTTTCTTTCTCATACTCTGCTTTAATCCGCTGTTTTTCTTCCTCTAACAGCTTAATCTGATGCATCAGATAATCGACATAATAGCGATATCCTTTTTGCGTAGGGACGCGGCCGGCGGAGGTATGCGGATGCGTTAAAAAGCCTTCCTCTTCCAATTCAGACAGAATATTTCTAATCGTAGCTGAGCTTAAATCCAAAGGAAACTCACGGACAATTAAGGAAGAACTCACCGGTGTAATAGTCTTGACGTAATGTTCCACGGTAATACTCAAAATTCTATCCCGGCGGCTTCGTATTTCTGTTTTATCCAATGTCATCTTTTTGTTCCCATCCTACAATATTAGCACTCTACGCATGTGAATGCTAAAATCTAATTATATTTAAAAAACAAATAATGTCAACTTAAAGATTCAAACGTTTTGGCTAAATCAACCAACACCTTCAAATGGTGTTCTAAAGCAGAAACATTGTGGTGGAGATCGTGCAGCCTCGGCTTGATCGATCCCTCCGCGTAAAATTCAAGAATAATCACCCCGCTTAAAATCCTTAAAGGGATACTAGGATATCCTCGCGCGTCCCTATTCTTCAAACGAGCTAAAATACGTCTTGCTTTAACATTTTCAAAAATTTTATTACTCAACTTAGGGTTATTCGTATGAACATGAAAATCTTTAAGTTCTTCCGGGACATTAATTTTAATCCCTTCCTTAATGGCTTCTTCCGGGATATCTGAGACAATAATTGTTTTCATTTGGACAGATTTTTGCTCCTTCTGGGTAAAATAAAGATTAAAATCTGTCGCCACAGGAAGCTTTAAATAAGCCTTGTTAATCTTGTCTTTAAAACCCTTTTCTTCCACATCTTCAAAAATAAACTTCCTGCCATCGAAGACAAAATGAACCTGCGAAGATTCTTCTTGGGTTCCCAAAGGTTTAAGCTCCCCTTCCCAAAAATCGGCTAATTCTTTCAAAAACTCTTCCCGCGGTTTATGCTTCGAGGAACTCTCGCCGTTTAAAAGAATAATCCCTCCCACGAGTAAAATAACAATAAATACAATAATTCCTGTTAACATAATGATGACCTCATTTTTTGAATTCTAAAGGGCAATGACAAAATCTAGCTTACCGATACGCCTCTTTTCGATGCTTAATACGATAAACAAAAATCTGCTTAACAGGATCATCAACGCGGTAAAGAATACGGTAATCACCTACACGCACACGGTAACCTTCTTCATTGGTTAATTTCATTACTCCAAAAGGACGTGGATTACTTTTAAGCTTGTCAATCTCTTGAGTTAACTTAAGAAATGTGATTTTCGGAAAGCGATCGAGGTCTTTACAAGCGGCAGAAAGAATTTTAACCTGATACATTAATGCTTCCCTTGTTTCAAATATTCTTCAAAGGAAACAGCTTCTTTTTCTTGGGGCTTAAGCGTTTTGAAGTCAAAAATATCCTCGCGATCTTCTTCTCTGGCTAATTGTTCGTGTAGAGCTTTTTCCACAAAAAAGCCTTGCTTAATACCATGATCCTGACAAAAGGCTCGAATCTTCTCAACAACTTCAGATTCAATTTTAATGGCATAGGATATCTTACTCATTTTTCATCCTCCTAGATAAAGGATACCATAAAGAATTCTCTTTAGCAAGCAAAAGTTTGTCAAAGTTTATTAAAGTGAACTTTACTCATCTTGATAATCACAAAAGGGGAGGCATTTCAATGCCTCCCCTTTTTAACAAAAAATATTATTTTTATTCCCAGCGGTTTTGCAAATCGGTGTACACCTGCCGTTTGGTCATATTGTCGGGATTAGAGCCGTTATCGCTGACCGCCATTACCCCCCAATATTCCTCACTGTTACTATCGTGACGACTGGCATCTCCTGCCTTCCACCATTCGTCTGAATACGCCATCAGGGTGGCACCAATGGTATCTTGAATATCAAAGGCATCTTCGATTTGATTCCATAAAGCGAGATCAACGCTGGCTTGGGTACTTTCACCACTGAGCGCGTCTTCCCCATATTCTGAAATCCAAAGCGCTTTGTCGGAAAGATTATCAAAATCATTGAAGAAGCTTCCAAAACTGCTGCCTCGATAAACATTAACTCCCCAAATTTCGATATTATCCAAATCAGCATCGGAGGCGTTGTAACCAGAATCACCGATATTAGTTAGCTCGCCATCGACAATCGCTACAGGCCGGTAATCCGCTCCTTCGATATCGTGGGCTACTTCAGCCATATCATTGGCTAATTGATAATAATCATCAAGTTCAGCCGAAGACATTTGATAATTATTTTCATTCCCGATCGCCCAAAAAAGGATCGCTGGATGATCTTTAAACTCACGGACAAAATCCCCGAATCGTCTTAAGATAGCATCCTTAACATCAGGGTCGGTATAATCATAATCCCACTCCATCCAGAAGCCGGGAATAACTTTGAGGCCATAACTGTCGGCTGTATCCAGCATACGGTCGGTCACATAGACAGTACATCCTGAATAGACATCTGCTCGCCTATCTTCCGCGGACCATAGACGGATGGTATTGGCGTTCATATCTTCTAAAAGATTAAAATCACGACTTAAGATATTAGAATCATCGTAAAAATTACTCCCATTATCGCAAGCATATCGGCCGATCGGATACGGCGAGTAACCCAAACCTTTAATGAGGTAAGGTTCGTAGGTCCCATTACCATCAAAGTCTTCCATTAATTTTCCGCCACTGACATAAACAGTGCGTGGATTCTCGGGGAGATCGAGATTCGGCTTAACATGCTGAAAAATTCTTTTAAATGACTCTTTTGTCTCCTGGATTATTTTTTCGATTGCTTCTTCCGAATTTTTTGAAGGGACTCCTGAGCTTGATTTACTCTCTATTGGCGAACCTTGATACGTCCTATCCCCCGTAAAGCGGCCGTATTTTTGAATAGCCTCCTGCTCGGTCCAAGCACCCAAATTATTTTCTGTTTTCTTTATTTGCAACTCGGGTAGCGTTTGTTGGGCGTACCCTCCCCTCAGACAAAAAATACTTAAGAGTAAAACTGTAGCGAATGTGATTGTTCTTTTCATCCCGGCCTCTTTCCTTAAGAATAGGTTATTAAGAATTTAGCTTAAGTATGCCATACAATTCGAAATTGTGCAAATTTTTCTTTTCATTCCAAAAAAGCACTTGCAGAATACCAAAATTCCTTTGCATCGGTTAAATGCGGCTAATTTGGATATACATTAAGAATTGTAATTAGAAGTGCGACAGAAAAAATTAAGAAAGCTCCATAGATCTTTGGAAAAAACTGTTACTTTGTAAGTTGAGAACAAGCAAAGAACAGGAGATCTATGAAGCCAAATAA